>Ga0207761_1000581_pt1 | contig 12746 bp, 16 predicted proteins | sample LuqExpMetageno34_FD_187792 | JGI IMG/M metagenome (GOLD analysis project Ga0207761, IMG submission 187792) | Tropical forest soil microbial communities from Luquillo Experimental Forest, Puerto Rico - Sample 34 (SPAdes) | ecosystem: Environmental > Terrestrial > Soil > Tropical forest ... | reverse complement strand
CCCGCGTCGCCCGCCGGGTCCGCCACCGCCATGCCGTCGGAGCCGCAGTTCGACCAGGACGCCGTGAACTTCGCGCGGTGCCTGCGGGCCCACGGCATCGACGAGCCCGACCCGGCGCCGCGGCCCGGGCACAGCGGCCTCAGTTTCCAGATCCCGCCGGCGACGCCGGCGAACCACGCGGCGCTGGCGGCGTGCAACCACTTCGTGGCCAAGATCTTCGCGGCGAAGCAGGCCGGCGCGAACCGGGAACTCGCCCACTGGCTCCCCTCACTGGTCCGCTACGCGCAATGCATGCGGAGCCACGACATCCCGATGCTCGATCCCGGCCCGCAGGGCCAGCTCAACCTCGGGCCCGTGCCGGGCATCACGAGCGACTTCGGCCGCTACTCGCCGCAGTTCCGATCCGCCGACCACGCCTGCCGCCACCTCCTGCCGGCCGGGGTACACGACGACGGCAGCGGGCCGTGAACACCGTCGCCAAGGGCGCGCTCGCCCTCGGCGCGGCCGCGCTGTGCGGCGCCGCAGTGACGGTCGCGCTGCGGGGCACGCCCGCCCCCGCCGCACCGAATGCGCCGCCGATGGGGACCGCAACCGTCGAGCGGACGGACCTCACCGACTCCGTCCTCACCCAGGGGACCCTCGGCTACGCCCCGAGCCCGCCGGTGATCAATCAGCTCCCGGGGATCTATACCGACGTGCTGGCGCCCGGCTCGATCGTGCAGCCCGGCCAGGTGCTCGACCGAGTCGACGACCAACCCGTCGTGCTCATGATCGGGACCGTGCCGGCCTGGCGGCCCTTCGCGCCCGGCATGACCGATGGCCCCGACGTCCAACAGCTCGAGGCGAACCTGATCGCGCTCGGCGACGCCCACGGGCTCCTGACCGCGGCCGGCCCGCATTTCGGCGCGGCCGCCGTCGTCGCCGTCGAGCGCTGGCAACAGTCACTCGGTGTGACCGACCCGACCGGGTCGATCGCACTCGGCAGCGTGGCGTTCGCCCCGGCTGCGCTGCGCATCGCGGCGGACAGTGTCGCGCCCGGACAAGCCGCCGCCCCGGGCGACATGCCCTATGCGGTGACGACCACGACGCGCGCGGTGTCCGTGCCGTTGACGCCGAGCGACCCGACGGTGGCCGCCGGTCAGCCTGTCAGTATCGAGCTGGCGTCGGGGACGTCGACGCCCGGTGTCGTGACGGCGGAGGGCCCGCCGCCGCCCTCCGGAGCGGGTGGTTCGTCCGCGTCATCGTCGGGATCGTCGACCGTCCTCACCGTGACGCCGGACGACCCCATGGCGACGGGGACCGCCGACGGTGAGGCGGTGCAGGTCTCTCTCGTCGTGCAGAGCGTGCGCCACGTGCTCGCCGTCCCCGTCGCCGCGCTCTTGGCCCTGGCGGGGGGCGGCTACGGCCTGGAGGTCGTGGAACCGTCGGGCCAGCACCAGTTGATCGGCGTCCGGACGGGCGTCTTCGCCGGCGGCCAGGTGCAGGTGAGCGCCGCAGGATTGCGGCCCGGCACCCGGGTCGTGGTCGCGCAGTGAGCGCCCTCGTACTCGATGCGGTCACCAAGGAGCACCCGGCGGCGACACCGGTGCGGGCGCTCTGCGACGTCACCCTGCGTGTCGCCGCCGGCGAGTTCGTGGCGGTCACCGGCGCCTCGGGGTCGGGCAAGTCGACCTTGCTGGCCGTCGCCGGGACGCTGGAACGGCCCACCAGCGGCAGCGTGCAGGTCGCCGGGACGGCGGTCGAATCGATGTCCGACGCCGACCTCTCCGCAGTGCGGTCGAACCACCTCGGCTTCGTCTTCCAGCAGTTCCACCTGCTGCCCACCCGGTCCGTGCTCCAGAACGTCTCCGACGGGCTGCTGTATCGGGGCGTCCCTGCCTCCGAGCGCCTCGCCCGTGCCGCCGACGCGGTGGCCGCGGTCGGCCTGGCCCACCGCCGGACGCACCGGCCCGCCGAGCTCTCGGGCGGCGAGTGCCAGCGTGTCGCCATCGCGCGGGCCATCGTGGGGCGGCCCGCGTTGCTGTTGGCCGACGAGCCGACCGGCAACCTCGACTCGGCGACCGGCGACGAGATCTTCGCCGTCCTGGCCCGCCTGCACGAGGGCGGGACCACCATCCTCGTCGTCACCCACAACGAGGAGCTGGCGCGGCGAGTCCCGCGGGCGGTCGCGCTGCGCGACGGGTGGATCGAGCGGGACGAGCGCCGATGAGTGCACGAGCGCGCCTGCGCGTGGCCGACGTCGGCCCGCTGGCCCTCCTCGGTGTGCGGGGGCGGCCGGCGCGCGCCGCGCTGTCCGCGACCGGTGTCGCCATCGGTGTCGCCACGCTCGTGGCCGTCCTCGGCATCTCCGCGTCCAGCCGCGCCCAGCTCATCGCGCAGATCGACTCGCTGGGGACGAACCTCCTGACCGTCTCGCCCAGCGCCGCCTTCAGCGGGCAGGCGACCAACCTGCCGCCGACCGCACCCGCCATGGTGGCGCGGATCGGACCGGTCGAATCCGACGCGGCCACCTCGGAGCTTCCCGACTCGGTCTACCGCTCGCGCGACATCCCGGCGGTGAACAGCGAGGCCATCACCGTCGAGGCCGCTGACACCGGGCTGCTACGAACCGTGCAGGGACGATTGTGGGCGGGCTCGTTCCTCAACGGGGCCACCGCGCACCTGCCGGCCGTGGTGCTCGGCCACGACGCCGCGGCGGCGCTCGGGATCGACCGCGCCGGTGGCCGCGTCACCGTCTGGTTGGGTTCGCGGTCGTTCGACGTCGTGGGCATCCTCGAGCCGGTGACGCTCGCCCCCGAGCTCGATCGCGCCGCGCTCGTCGGTTTCCCCGCGGCCCACCAGGTACTGCACCGGTTGGCGCGACCGAGCGAGATCTACGTGCGAGCTGACCCGAGCAGCGTGGCGGCGGTGGAGTCGGTGTTGTCGGCGACGGCCGATCCAGCGTCTCCGCAGAACGTCTCGGTGGCCGATCCCGCCGACGCACTCACGGCACGAGCGGACGCCTCGGCTGCCTTCGCCAGCCTGTACCTCTCCCTCGGCGCCGTCGCGCTGCTCGTCGGTGGGATCGGCATCGCCAACGTCATGGTGATCGCGGTGCTCGAGCGCCGCGGCGAGATCGGCCTCCGGAGAGCAATGGGTGCGCGGCGCATCCACGTGGGCCTGCAGTTCGTGAGCGAGGCCACGGCCATCTCGCTTCTCGGTGGCATCGCGGGCGCGGTGCTCGGGGCGCTCGCCGTCGCGGTCTACGCAGGACTACGTCACTGGAGCACGGCCATCCCGCCCGCGGCGCTCGCGGGTGCGGTCGGCGTGGCCTTGGCGGTCGGTGCCGTGGGCGGCCTCTATCCGGCGTGGAGGGCATCTCGCCTGAGTCCCGCGGAAGCACTCCGCAGCGCATGAATAGCAGCCCACCAGGCCAGATCACACACCGACGTGATTGCATTGGCGCATGTCGTCGATCCATCCCCGGCGTGCCGCTGACGGTGATCTCGAAGAAGTCCTTTCGATCATCACGGCGGCGTTCGCCCAGGACCCGTTGTGGAGCCACGCGCTCGCGAGCGCTGATGGAGGGACAGAACACCACGCTCGCTTCTGGCGTCACTTCATTGAAGGGGCAATGCCCTCTTCGTGGGTCTGGCTGACGGAGGGCGGTGAAGCCACATCAGTGTGGATACCTCCGGGAGGCACCGAGTTGAACGAGGCGCAGGAGGAAGAGCTGGGAAAACTCGCTCGGCAGCTGCTCGGGCGCAGAGCCGAGCCCTATTTCCAACTGCTCGAGGACTTCGACGTTGCGCACCCGAGGAAGGAGGCCCACTACTACCTGAGCCTGCTCGGTACGCATCCAGAACACAGCGGTCGGGGCATCGGAATGGACCTCTTGAGGCACAACCTTGGGGTGATCGATGACGAAGGCCTTCCTGCCTACCTCGAGTCATCAAACCCAGCGAACAACCGGCGCTACGAGAGCGTTGGCTTCCGACCGAGGGGCCAGTTCTCGTACCCGGGCGGCGGGCCGGTCGTCACCACGATGTGGCGGGCGGCGGAACTTGACCAATCGCGAGCCTGAGTCGGCCAGACGTGGACTTTTCAGATAGCGACGACAGGGTGAACCGTGATCGCCAACACGACGCTTGGGGAGACCCGTCCCGAGTCCCGACTCCATCCTGACCGACTTGAATTCGGAATCGGGTTCACTTACTCTCGCTCGGCTTCGAAGTCAAGGGGGGCTCGGTTTGAGAGCGTGGTCACAGGGCCGAAAGGTCCACGTCCGTGACACATGCGCAGCGACGAGGAATTTCCTTCTGGTCGTCGCGGCCGTGATCGTCGTCCTCACGCCCAGCAACCTTGCGTCCGCGGCGTCGAGCGACACTCCCGGCGTCACGGCGACGACGATCCGCGTCGGCGTCCCCTACATCGATGTCGGTGCGGCGGCGCTGCGGACATTAGGTGTTGACATCGACTACGGAAGCTTTCCCGATGCCTTTCGCGCCCTTATCGACAACGTCAACAGCCACGGGGGCATCGATGGCCGCAAGATCGTCCCGTACATCGTGCCCGTGAACCCAGTAGGGACTGCGCCCGCCGCCACCACCTGCACGCAGTTGACCGAGGATGACTCGGTCTTCGCCGTCCTGGCACCGCTCCAGGCCACCTGCTATCTCGAGCACAACGTGCCGGTCGTGGGGTCCATCTATCCCGGCGGCCACTCGCAGACGGCGGCCCAGGACTTCTCGCCCACTCCCCCGGTTGCCGCCTTCGACCCCTTGGAGTTGACGGCGATGGCCAGGCAGGGGGTCTTCAAACACAAGAAAGTGGCCATCTTCGGAGGCGGAACGGGTGATGAGTCGGAGCTCGGCGTCGCGCAGTCGGCGCTGGCCAAGCTCCATGTTCCCGTCGTGACCACGGCGGTCGACACGGCGCCTCAAGGAGACGAAGCCGCAACCGACGCCCAGGTCGAGTCGATCGCACAACGGTTCAAATCCGACGGCGTGAGCGAGGTGGTGGCGGTCGGAACCGGCGGGGCAGTGTGGCCGGGAGGTCTCTCAGCCATTCAGAGCTCCTACAACCCGCCGTGGGTGGCGACGGTCGAATCGGACTTCAACGGTGCCGTCGGGTCCGGCGACAGCGCGGCGTACCTCTCGAACGTCGTGACCTCGACCGCACTCCCGCCTCCGGCCGAGATCTGGAACAACGCCGGGACACAGGAGTGCGTCCACATCATCAAGAGGGCATATCCCTCGGACGAGATCCGGGCGTTCGACGCCAGCCTGCCGGAGTCGGCGCAAACCTGGACGTCGGTCGAGATCGCGTGCAGCGCCATGGCGCTGTTCGAAGACATCGCCAAGGCGGCCGGGAAGAACCTGACCGTGCCGAGCTTCGTCCACGCCGGTTACGGCCTCAGAAACCTCGCGTTGCCGGGCGGACGAGTCCCCGTCTCGTTCGCGCCGAACCGCCCCTACGGCCTGGGTCCCGTGTACATGGCGCACTACGACCCGGCGACCAAGGCGGTCGTGTACGCCGATTCGCCGACCAGCGGATGACGAGAGGACAGCCTTCCTTCATTCCGCCTGGCCGAGCTCAGGTCTGGACGGACCCAATGACGAATGAGCACAATGGACCCATGGGTAACGCGGTGATGGTCCGTGTCCGCGGTCAAGCGGACGCCACGAGACGAGCGACGACGCCGTCTCGGACAGAACTTCCTCCAACCTGAGGTCGCCAAGGCACTGGTCACCGAGTCCTCTTTCCGGGCCGGAGACCTGGTCGTCGAGATCGGGGCGGGCCTGGGCCCTTGCACCTTTGCTCTGGCGCGCCAGGTCGACCAGGTCATCGCCCTCGAGGCGGACGCATTCCTGGCCGGTCAACTCCGTCGAGCAGTGGATCGCCGCGGTGCCACCAACATCAGGGTGCTCGAGGTCGACGCACTCAGCTACCGGTTCCCCAGCCGACCCTTCCGGGCTTTCGGGTCGCTCCCGTTCGGGCTCACGACGTCGCTCTTGCGCCGTCTGTTCGACGATCCCAACGGTTCCTTGGTGCGGGCCGATCTCGTGGTCCAGTGGGACGTGGCCCGCAAGCGCGCCGCCGTCCCACCCACCACCTTGCTGTCGACGACCTGGGCACCGTGGTGGGCCTTCGACCTCGGGCAACGGATACCGGCCGCTGCGTTCCGGCCTGTGCCCTCGGTCGATGCGGCCGTGCTGACGGTGACGCGACGGACACCGCCCTTGTTGCCGGCCGGACTCGCCGCTCGCTACGGCGCATTCGTGCGCGAGGAGTGGGCTTCGGCGACCCGACAAGCCGGTCGGTTTCGGCGGTGAGCGCCCGCCGGCGACGTGGGTCTTCCGTGACGCCTTCAGTCCGCCTTGGTGGGGTGGTCCTAGCATCCTTTGATGACTCCCCATCCCGAGTTCAGCGTTCGCAGAGCGGAGCCCGATGACCGCGAGGACGTGTATCCGTTGGCGAGAGAGCAGGCGACCTCCTTCGAGCCCTCTCCGACCGGGTTCGCCACGAGTTTCGCCGTCCTGATCTCAGATCCGAATGTGCTCGTCCTGGTCGCCACCGAGGGGCAGTCCGGTCAGCTGATCGGCTACCTACTCGGATTCCGACACGAGACCTTCTTTGCGGGCGGGCCCGTGGGCTGGGTCGAAGAGGTCCACACCCGCGCGGGCTGGCGCCGAGGAGGAGTCGCACGTGCGCTCATGCTGGAGTTCGAGCACTGGGCCTGGGAGGGAGGTGCACGACTCGTGGCACTGGCGACGAGGAGAGCCCAGTCGTTCTACGAAGCGATCGGCTACGAGGACAGCGCGGTCTACTTCCGCAAGCTGGCTCCTGAGTGATGCCGCACCGAGCCGGCCGCCAGGATTGTGCGAGGCCGCCGACCGTTCACCACCCCGGAAGGTGGACCCGTCACGAGTGGGCGGCGTCGACGCCGTAGGCCACCGACACGAGGCACAGCCCCTGGGCCGGCGCCGGCTCGGGCAGGCCCGCCCGGTTGGCCGCCCGCAGGCGCTCGAGCAGCCCGGCGGCGTGCCCGCGTCCCCGTCCCACCTCGACCAAGGCGGCCACCAGCGAGCGGACCATCTGGTGGCAGAACGAGCTCGCCGCTATGTCGAAGCGCAGCAGCCGTCCCTGACCGGCGTCGCGGGCCTCGCGGTCGGAGTCCACGCTCCAGGTGGCCCGTGTGACCCGGCGCACGATGGGCTCGGACGCGTTGGTCCCCGGCGGCCGGCGGCAGAACGAACGGAAGTCGTGGCTGCCGAGCAGCACGTCGGAGGCGGTGCGCATGGAGCCGAGGTCGAGCGGGTCGCTCACGTACCACGACAGCGGCGCCAGCAGCGGGTCCGGCGTCGGCGCGTTCCAGATCAGGTAGCGGTACGCACGCCCCGTCGCCGAGCGCCGGGCGTCGAAGTCGGGCCCGACCGGCTCGGCCCGCCGGACGACGACCTCGGGCGCCAGCTGGCGGTTGAGCGCACGGGCGAGTCCCTCGGCGTCGTAGGGGATCGGCGGTAGGTCGACATGGACGACCTGGCCGCGCGCGTGGACGCCCGCATCGGTGCGCCCGGCGCAGGTGATGAGGGGCGGCTCGGGCAGGCGCGCCGTCCGCTCGAGGGCCTGGCGCAGGGCGCCGGCGACCGTCGGGACCTCGGGCTGCGCAGCGAAGCCACGGAAGGCGCCGCCGTCGTACGCAATGAGGAGCCTCCAGCGCTGCTGGCCCGTCTCGGGCCCAGCGCCGGCGGGGCCGTCCACTCCTAGACGAACTCGATCCGCGCCATGGGTGCGTTGTCACCCGGGCGTGGGCCCAGCTTGAGGATGCGGGTGTAGCCACCCGGCCGGTCCGCGTAGCGGGGGCCGATCTCCTCGAAGAGCTTGTGCGCCATGTCCTTGTCCCGGATCAGCGCGACCACGTTGCGATGGTTGGCCACGCCGCCCTTGCGCGCCGCGGTGACGCACTTCTCGGCGACGGGGCGGAGCGCCTTCGCCTTGGCCTCGGTCGTCACGATGGACTCGGCGGCGATGAGCGAGGCGACCAGGTTGCCCATCATGGCCTTCTGGTGCGCGGACGAACCGCCCAGCCGGCGCCCGCGCTTGGGGGTTGCCTGCATGGCTCAGTCCCTCGTGCGCAGCGAGAGGCCGCGCTCGTCGAGGCGCTGGACGACCTCGTCGGCCGACTTCTGCCCGAAGTTGGTGATGGCGAGCAGGTCTTCCATGGTGCGCTCGACCAGCTCGCCGATGGTGTTGATCTGGGCGCGCTTGAGGCAGTTGCGCGGGCGCTCGGAGAGGTCGAGCTCCTCAATGCGCAGGTCGAGATCGGGCGAGCTCGAGCTGTACGAGGTGACGTCGGTCGGCTCGAGGGTCAGCGCCGACTCCTCGAGGTCGGCCACGAGGGAGACCAGGTTGCGCAGGGTGCCGCCCGCCGAGGCCAGCGCCTCCCGGGGCGAGATGGTCCCGTCGGTCTCGATGTCGAGCACCAGCCGGTCGTAGTTGGTCGACTGCTCGACGCGCACCGGCTCGATGTCGAAGGTGACGCGGTGCACCGGCGAGAAGATCGAGTCGATCGGGATGACGCCGATGGTCGTGGAGCGCTTGTTCTTGTCGGCCGACGCGTAGCCCCGCCCGCGCTCGACCGTCACGTCGACGGCCAGGCGGCCCTTGGCGTTGATCGACGCGATGTGCAGTTCGGGGTTGAGCACCTCGACGTCGGGAGTGAGCTGGAGGTCGTTCGCGGTGGCGTCGGCCGGGCCGCGCACGTCGAGGCGCAGCGTCACCGGCTCGTCCGAGTTCACCCGGACCAGCAGGTCCTTGAGGTTCAAGATGATGTCGGTCACGTCCTCCTTGACGCCCGGCAGGGTGGTGAACTCGTGCAGCGCCTCGTCGAAGCGCAGCTGGGTCACGGCGCCGCCGGGGATGGAGGACAAGAGGGTGCGGCGCAACGAGTTGCCGAGGGTCGTGCCGAAGCCCGGGTCGAGGGGGCCGACGGCGAAGCGCTGGCGGTTGTTCTGCTCCTCGTCGAGGGGCTCGACGGTGGGCCGTTGGGTGATCAGCATGGCGGTGCTCCTGTTGCTCGGGGGGTCGTGGCGATCGGTGTCGGATTCAGGGCGGTTCGTGCGGTTCGAGGCGTTGGGCTACTTCGAGTAGAGCTCGACGATGAGCTGCTCTTGGACCGGCTCGTCGATGTGCTCGCGCAGCGGCGGGTTCAGCACGTCGACCGAGAAGCCCGAGTCGCCCGGTGCCAACCAGGCCGGGGTCTGACGCTCGAGCGTGTCCATGTTGCGCCGCACCTGGAAGTTGCCCCGGGTGGACTCGCGCAGGGTGACCTTGTCGCCCGTGCGCACCCGGTAGCTCGGGATGGTGACGCGCCGGCCGTTGACCTGGACGTGGCCGTGGCGCACGAACTGGCGGGCCTGGCTGCGGCTGGCCCCCCATCCGGCGCGGAAGACGACGTTGTCGAGACGCAGCTCGAGGTTGCGCAGCAGGTTCTCGCCGGTGATGCCGGGCTGGCGGCTGGCCTCCTCGTACATGTTGCGGAATTGCTTCTCCAGGATCCCGTAGATCCGGCGCGCCTTCTGCTTCTCGCGCAACTGGGCCAGGTACTCCGAGCCCTGGCGCATGCGGTCACGGCCGTGCTCGCCTGGCGGGTAGGCGCGGCTGTGCCGGTCGGTCACCGCCTCGGAGACCGGGCACTTGAGCGAGTAGCAGCGCTCACCCTTCAAGAACAGCTTGGTCCGCTCGCGCCGGCAGAGGCGGCAGACGGGACCGGTGTATCGAGCCATGAAACGGGGTTCCTCTTCCTGAGCTTTCCTGGGTGACCTAGACGCGGCGCCGCTTTTTGGGGCGGCAGCCGTTGTGGGGGATGGGGGTGACGTCCTTGATGCCGACCACCTCGATGCCGACCGCCGCCAGCGAGCGGATGGCGGTCTCACGGCCCGAGCCGGGGCCCCGCACGAGCACGTCGACCTTGCGCACGCCGTGCTCCATGGCGCGCCGGGCGCAGGCCTCGGCGGCCAGCTGCGCCGCGAACGGCGTCGACTTGCGCGAGCCCTTGAAGCCGACGTTGCCGGCGGACGCCCAGGCGAGCACGTTGCCCTCGGGGTCGGCGATGGAGACGATCGTGTTGTTGAACGAGCTCTTGATGTGGGCGACGCCGTAGGCGACGTTCTTGCGTTCCCTGCGGCGGGGGCGCCGCTGGCCGGGCTTCGTCTGCTTGGGCATCTACTTCTTCACCTTCTTCTTCCCGGCCACCGTCTTCTTGGGGCCCTTGCGGGTGCGGGCGTTGGTGTGCGTGCGCTGCCCGTGGACCGGCAGGCCCTTGCGGTGCCGGATGCCCTGGTAGCAGTTGATCTCCTGCTTGCGCTTGATGTCCTGGGAGACGTCGCGGCGCAAGTCTCCCTCGACCCGGAAGCTGGTGTCGATGTAGGAGCGAAGCTTGGCCACCTCCTCGTCGGTCAGGTCCCGCACGCGCGTGGACGGGTTGATGTCCACGGCGTCCGTGATCTGCTTCGAGAGGCTCGGGCCGATGCCGTAGATGTAGGTGAGCGCGATCTCGAGCCGCTTCTCGCGCGGGATGTCGACGCCGCTGATACGGGCCATGCTTCGGTCCTCCCTAACCTTGCCGCTGCTTGTGGCGCGGGTTGTCGCAGATCACCCGGACGACGCCGCGGCGCCGGATGACCTTGCACTTCTCGCAGATCGGCTTCACGCTCGGCCGAACCTTCACTTGACTCCCCGTCCTACTTGTACCGATAGGTGATCCGACCCCGGTTGAGGTCGTACGGAGTGATCTCCACCTGCACCTTGTCGCCCGGCAAGATCCGGATCCGGTGCATCCGCATCTTCCCGGAGCTGTGTGCCAGCACCTTGTGCCCGTTCTCGAGCTCGACTCGGAACATGGCGTTGGGCAATGGCTCCACCACCGTTCCTTCGAGCACGATGGCGTCTTCCTTGGGCTTGGGCAGGTGACTCTCTCCTAGTCGTTCTGGTCTGCGGCCCGAGCACGCACCGGTGGCGCGAGGCCGGAACGGGGCGGGATCGGGCGTGATGTCCGAGCAGCCCGTCCCGCGAGGGGCGGACCTGGCCCGGAGCAGCGAAACAGCTTATCGCATCCTGGGGCGATTTCCACCCCGAGCGCCTGTTCTCCCTGCTGACGGCCCCGCGCCGCCCACCGGACGGCAGCCGGGGTGCACTGGCGCGGCGGCCAGGACCCGAAGCTACCCCGTGACCAGGGAATTCCGGGGCGAGGCGTGCTCAGGCGTGCGTGAAGACCTCGGGGCCGTTCTCGGTGACCGCGATGGTGTGCTCGAAGTGCGCCGAGAGGCTGCCGTCGGCGGTGACCACGCTCCAGCCGTCGTCGAGGAGGATCGTCTCGGCCGAGCCCACGTTGACCATGGGCTCGATGGCGAAGACGTTGCCCGTCTTGAGCGTGGGGCCCTTGCTGCCCGGCCAGTAGTTGGGCACCTGGGGCTGCTCGTGCATGGCGGTGCCGATGGCGTGGCCGACGTATTCGCGCACGACGCTGAAGCCCGCGCCCTCCGCCACCAGCTGGACCGCCCGGCCCACCTCGTGCAGCGCGTTGCCCTTGACCAGCTGGTCGATCCCCGCCCACAGGCTGCGCTCGGTGACCTCAAGGAGCTTCTGGGCCTCCTTGGAGATGGTCCCGATGCCCATGGTGAAGGCGGCGTCGCCGTGGTAGCCCTCGATGATGGCCCCGCAGTCGATGGAGAGGATGTCCCCCTCTTCGAGGACGTAGGGGCCGGGGATGCCGTGCACGATCATGGAGTTGGGCGAGGTGCAGATCACCGCCGGGAACCCGTGGTAGCCGAGGAAGTTCGACGTGGCGCCCCGTCGCTCGAGGACCCCGCGGGCGACCTGGTCCAGCTCGGCCGTCGTCACGCCTGGCCGGGCCGCGGCGCGGGTCGCCTCGTGCATCTCGGCGACGATCATGCCGGCCCTGCGCATCTTGGCCAGCTCGGCCTCGTTGCGCCTCATCGTTCGTCGCCCTCCCGCTGCAGACGGTGCCGCATGAGGTCGATGGCGCCGACCACGCGCCGGGTGACCGCGTCGGGCGACCCGGTGCCGTTGATCTCGACGAGGAGGTTGCGCTTTTTGTACCAGTCGATCAGCGGCGCCGTCTCCTCCTCGTAGAGGTTCAGCCGCCGCTCGATGGCCTCTTCGGTGTCGTCCTCGCGCTGCACCACCTCGCCGCCGCAGACGTCGCAGGTCCAGTTGACCAACGGTGGGGCGGCCGTCGAGTAGTTGGCCCCGCAGTCGACGCAGACCCGGCGCGAGGCCAGGCGCTTCATCACCAGCGGGGTCGGCACCTGGAGGTCGACCACCATGTCGAGCCCGAAGGGGATCACCACCTGCTCGAGCTGCTCGGCCTGGCCCGTGGTGCGCGGGCACCCGTCGAGGACGAAGCCCCGGCCCTTGGTGTCGCGCTCGGAGAGCCGCAGGCCCACCAGCTCCATGACGAGGTCGTCGGGGATCAGCTCGCCCTGCTCCATCAGCTTGGCGGCGCGCACACCCATGGGCGAGCGCAACTTGACCTCGCTGCGCAGCATGTCGCCCGTCGACACGTGCGGGACGACGTAGTGATGCGACAGGCGGACGCACTGCGTCCCCTTGCCGGCCCCCTGTTTGCCGAGGACCACGAGCCTGACCCCGGGGATCACGGGCCTACTTGAGGAATCCCTCGTAGTTCCGCATCATCAGCTGGCTGTCGATCTGGCGCATCGTCTCGAGCGCGACGCCCACCG
>Ga0207761_1000580_pt1 | contig 12772 bp, 13 predicted proteins | sample LuqExpMetageno34_FD_187792 | JGI IMG/M metagenome (GOLD analysis project Ga0207761, IMG submission 187792) | Tropical forest soil microbial communities from Luquillo Experimental Forest, Puerto Rico - Sample 34 (SPAdes) | ecosystem: Environmental > Terrestrial > Soil > Tropical forest ... | reverse complement strand
TGATAGGGCCGGTAGGGCAACGTCAGCTTTGGATCGAGCTTGCGGTGCGAACAGCGCAGCCAGCCTTGCGCGATCGGCGTGTGCGGATCAAGCGCGCCCTGGAAAGTGACTTCCTGGAGGTCGGGCGTGAACACGCGCACCACCAGGAACAGATCGGCGTCCTCGGTCGCAGACGACACCCACAGCTTGGCGGCAATCGGACCAGTAATCTCAGTCTCTTTCTCCAAAGGCTCGGTGAGGAAGGTGACGCCGTCGCCAAAGCCGGCATAGGTGACAGAGCCTGTCGATTTCTGTGGCGTCGTCGACATCGCCACGTCGTTTGGGTGAAGGTAGAATTTGGTCCATTGCGTGCGGGCGAGCGGCCATTCGTTCTCGTGCCGCTCGACAAATTTCTCGCCTAGATGGCGAACCTGGAGCTGGACCTTCGGCTGGCTGCTCCACCCATTGTCCTCACCCTTGAGGAAATTGCCGAAGAATTTCTTCTGCAGGCCGAGCCCGTAATTCGTGTAGAAGTGCGTCCAGTGCTCGATTCCGTGGACCTCGAGCCATTTCTGTTCGGAAGCCGAGCGCACGAAGCCTTCGAAATTGCCGCGCGGATGCAGACCCTGCCCGCCCCAGTTGGCAGAGGAGAGCAGGGGGGTCTTCACCTTGCTCCAGTCTGGCATGCGGGATTGCCAGTACTCGTCGGTGTCGAGCTTGCAGGAGATGCAGTCCTCGTAAAAATCACGGCGATTTTGGCCGAGCTGTTCTTCCGATAATGTTTCCGGCCCCGACACCCAGTCGCCGTTCATGCGGCTCTTGAAACCGCGCCTGCCGCGCCCGTTCTGCACGGTGTAGACCTGCGCCTTCGACCAGTCTTGAACGAAGCCGCGGCAGAAAATGCCGCCATGATGCGCCATGTCACGGTAGAAATCGGCGGCGCCCTCCCATGTGCAAATCGCGGCGAGATGCTTAGGTTGCAGGGCGGCCGTCTGCCATTGGTTCTCGGCATAGTAGGAAATGCCGTTGAGGCCGACCTTGCCGTTCGACCAAGGCTGGACACCGGCCCAGTCCACGCACTGCGCCAAATCTTGCGCCTCGCGCAGCGACCAGATGTCGATCACGCCGGGCGAGCGCCCGGCGCCGCGACTGTCGACGCGGATACAGACGTAGCCGTCGGGCACCCATTTTTCCGGATCGACCACTTCCCAGCACTGGTACTTATTGGTCGAGCCGGTCGGTACGTCCGGCTGGTCGGCGCACATGCGCCGCCACTGGTCTGTGTAGAGATCTTCGAAGTGCAGCCATTTGCCATAGGGCCCGTAGGTCATAATGACGGGATATTTGCCCTCGGCGATCGGCCGGTAGATGTCGCAGCGCAGGACCACGCCATCGTCCATCTTGATCGGCATATCCCAATCGATCCGCATTCCATCGCGAACTTCACTTATTTCACGGTAGTCCATGGCTTCCTCGAGCTTGAGTGTGCGAACGATGATTAGCGGGCGCCCTTAATCCGCTGCCCAGTGTCGTCGAACAGGTGGATGCGGGGGCGATCGAGGGAGAGCGCGACGCGCTCGCCGACCTTGATCGCGGCCATGCCGAGACCCTCGGTGACTGCAACGAAGGCCCGATCGGCGCCAGCTTCGAAATAGAGAAGCGTATCCTTACCGAGCGGTTCGACCAGCCGCACCGGCAACTCGATATCGCCGCCACCCCCGAGCGTGACATCGACGTGCTCGGGACGAATGCCGAGCGTGCCACTGCCCGGCGCCACGTCCTTGAAATGTTCGGGCAATACGATGTCGAACGACGTCGAACGGAATCGCGCAGATCCGTTCGTTTGCACGATCGCTCCGGCAACTAGGTTCATTGACGGCGAGCCGAAAAAATCGGCGACAAAATGGTTGACCGGATCCGAATAGATCTCCATCGGCGATCCGATCTGCACGATTTCACCGGCGCGCATGACGACAATGCGGTCGGCCAGCGTCATCGCTTCTTCCTGGTCGTGCGTAACGTAAATGAATGTGCGCTTGAGCGTCTCGTGCAGCCGGTCGCATTCTGCTCGCAGTTCGCGGCGCAGCTTGGCGTCGAGGCTCGATAGCGGCTCATCGAGCAGGAAGGTGGATGGGTTGGTGACGAGCGTGCGGGCGAGCGCGACGCGCTGGGATTCGCCGCCCGAACATTGGCTGGGCATCTTCTCAAGCAAATGTCCGATGCGCACCATTTCGGCCACCTCGCGCACACGTTTGACGCGCTCTTCCGGCGGCACGCTCTTCATGCGCAGGCCAAATTCGATGTTCTGTGCGACGTTCTTGTGCGGGAATAGGGCATGGCTCTGGAATACCATGCCGAGGCCGCGGTCGCGCGGTTCCAGATCGTTCACTACTCGCCCATCGATGCGAATTTCACCGGAGGTGGGATCCTCGAAGCCGGCGATCATGCGCAGTGTCGTCGTCTTGCCGCAGCCTGAAGGTCCGACGAACACGATGAACTCGCCGTCCTCGATGGTGAAGCTCAAATTTTTCACCGCGCGCACCGCGCCGAAATATTTCTCCAGACTGCACAACTCGATGCGCGCCACGTCTATCTCCGTACCATGCCGAAACTAAAGCCGCGCGCGAGATGCTTGCGGATGATCAACCCGACGATCATGAGCGGAACCGTGATGCCGACCGCGAGTGCCGCCTGGCGGCCGTAGACGCGGCCTTCGGTCGAGCCCTGGTATTTGGACAACTCGATCGGCAGCGTTGTGACCTGAGTCTTGGTGATGATCAGCGCCAGTAGGTACTCGCTCCAGGTCAGGATCAAGATGAACAGGAAGGTCGCCACCAGTCCGGAACGAATGAGCGGCAGCACGATCTCGAACACGGTGCGCCAGCGCGACGCCCCGAGAATCTCCGCCGCCTGTTCCACCTCGAGTGGCACCTCATCGATGAAGCTTTTGGTCATCCAGACGGCGTAGGGGAGAGTGGTCAGGAAATAAACGAGGATGAGACCGAACCGCGTATCGATCAAACCGACCGCCGTGTAATAGAGCGACAGTGGCGCCACCACTACGATGGGCGGAATCATTCGCAGCATCAATAGTTGGAACATGCGCACCTCGGACAGAATCCGATAGCGCGACACGCCGTAGGCGATCATCGACCCGAGCAGCACGGAGAGAGTCGTCGAGGTGGCTGCGATGACCATCGAGTTGTAAAGCGAGATCAGCGGTTTTTGCGATGAGATCGCGTATTGCGTCTGGGCATATTCCTCGGCGCCGAACCAGACGTTCAGGTAGTTGGCGAGCGTCGGTGGGCTGGGAAAATAATACGGAGGCCAGGCGAACCACTGCGTGTCGAGCTTGAACGAGGTCGAAATTATCCAATAGATCGGGAAGAACGCGATCACCGCCCAAACGCTGAGGACCGCGTAGCGGATGATCGCAGTGATCCGTCGACGTTTCGACTTGGTCATCGCCATCTCAAGCCTCCTTCGGATCCTCAAGCTGCGCGTACATTTTGTCGAGCGAGCGCTTCTCCCGCCGCAGCAACTGGATCGCTCCGAGGACGATGACAATCATCAGCAACATCACGATGTAGGACATCGCGGCGCCTTTGGAGATATCGAAGTACTGCCACGTGGTTATGAAAATGTAGACCGGCAGCGTTTCGGTTGCGGAGCCCGGGCCGCCTTGGAATAAGGCCCAGGTCTTCGGGAATTCCGCCATGGCTTCGAGGAAACGCAGCACCAGCGCCAGCAATATCACCGGCCGCAGCAGGGGCAGTTGCACTTCCCAGAAAATCCGCCATTTGGACGCGCCGAGAATTTCCGCGGCCTCGATCGGTTCCTTCGGAATCGCGGCGAGGCCGGCCAGCATGATGATGAAGGTGAATGGTGTCCAATTCCAAATCTCGAGCAGACTCACCGTGGTGAGCGCGAGGTCTGGATTGCTGAGCCAGGCCGCCTTGAATTCGATTCCGCTCAACCGGCTAATGAGATCATTGATCGGGCCGCTCTGATACAGCATCATTTCGGCAGTGTATGCGACCACGACCGGAACGGTCAGCATCGGCAGAATGAAGATGATGTAATAAAAGGCCTGGCCGCGGAACGGATGATACATCAGGTAGGCGAGGGCGAAGCCGAAGACGAAACAGCCGACCGTCGAGCCGGTGGCGAAGGCGAGCGAGCGCAGGATGGCCCGGCCGAAACGAGGGTCGGTCAACACGTCCTTGAACGTATCAAGGCCGACATAATCGGCGTCCCACCACGAGCCCAGATAGACGGTCCACTGGTGGAACGAGAAATAGAGCTGAAGCAACAATACAGGCACTAGCACAAAGGCAAAAAGCGCGATCAGTGGCGCCAGCAGCGAAAACTTGAAGCGCCTGATCGCGTGGCGCCGGGAGGTCGCGCGCGGTGTCGCCGGTGTTTCGGCAGCCGAAAAGGCGACTACGGCCATTCTTCACCTCTGATTGGAAAGTCCGGACGAGCGCGAGACTCGTCCGGTCATTGGAAGGCAGGTTTGTTACCCGCGATCGCTCGTCACGCCGGAGTAGCGCGCTTCGGCATTAAGGCCTTATAGCTTGCCAAGTCCTTCTTGAGCTTGCTCTGGCCGATGCGGCGGATGATGGCAGTCCATTCATCCTCGGTCTTCTTAAGCACGTCCTTGGCCGGGAGCTGTCCGACAAAGGCCTCCGATAGATTTTTGCCGAGGGCGTCCTGAAATTCCAGATAGCCGGTCAAGTAGATCGGCGGTGCCACCACCTGGAAGTTGGTCTCGATCGCTTTGACGCCAGCAGGGCTGTAGGCCTTTTTGACCGCATCAGATGTCATATGTTCCTTCGCCCAGGCATCATTGAACGTATTCACCGGATCGGTCACGATCGGGATGCTGTTCTTGCCGGAGCCGAGCCAGAGCGCGAGATAAGCGGCTTGCGCTTTGCGCGGGCTATATTTGTTGATCAGGATGGCGGCGAGCGGCGACGATATCGACCGGTGTATGCGCTTGCCGGAGAAATCCGATCCCGGCACTAGGCCGTAAAGCCACTTGCCGGTCGTTTTCGATTTTTCCGGATTCTCGTTCAGTTTCGCGGTGCCATCCCAGTACTGGCAGGCCACCACGTGGCCCTGCGCGATGCGCGGAATCTGTTGCGGCGTGCCCCAGTTGGCCGCTTCCGGGTGATTAACCTTTTTGTCCTGCAGATAGATGTCGACCGCGTACTGCCCGGCCGGCGTATTCAGCGTCGGTCTCATGTCGTCGTCGAACGGGAAACCGCCGGCGCTGTAAAAGATCATGTACCACCAGGTCGGGCCGTTGGCGCGGTTGCGTAGGTTGCCCGAGCCATAGAGGTCCTTGGACGGGTCCATGAGGAATTCCTGAATCCGTTTCTCCTCCTCCCAGGTCTCCGGGAACTTCAGCTCTTTGCCAAACTTGTCGGCGAATCGCTTCTTGTTGTCCGGGTCCTCGATCAGGTCCTTGCGAACGTATTGGATGTGCACGTTGCCGTCGGTGGGAACGCCGTAGGTGTGACCGTCGTACGTCATGAATGTGCCATAGTCACCGACCGCCTCGATCTTGAAGTTTGCTTTCTTCATGTACTCATCGAGCGGCTCGAGATAGCCGGCCGATGCAAGCGACGGGATCATGTTCGAGTCGATGTGAATGAAGTCGAACTGTGGCGAGTGGGAAAGCGCTTCCGCCATGGCGCGCTGCGGTGCGTCGAAGATCGAGATGTCCTGGACTGCGCCAACGCCGATGCCCGTCGCCTTCTTGAAATCCGCGATCACCGGTTGCATCGGTACCAAATATGGCGACCAGATCATTCCGGAGACGTCAGCAGCAGCGCCGGACGCCTTTGCTGCGGCGATGGTGCTCTCTTCCATGGTCGCGGCAGAAGCGAATGGAGTAGTGCCAGGCAGGAAGTTTGCGACGGTAAGCCCAAGGCCACCTTCGACGAATGTCCGCCGCGAAATCTTGAATCTGGTCATGACTGCCTCCCGTTAGGATTTTTGCTGGTGATCAAGGATGCGCATTCCGACGAACATCGCGCCGCCGTCTATTATGGCGGAGCACGATATTGGTTGGTCGATGAAGTTGAATGCGGGCAAATAGCTGCCCTTCGCTGCCTGCAGCGCATGGGTGCAGGCAGATTTTGATAATATTTTTCGCGAGAGGCGTAATCCACCGACCCTCCCGAGCCTCGGCCTCAAGACTCGTGAATACCTGCATGTCAGGCCAAGTACAACTCTGACGTTTACGTCCCCAAACCTTCCGGCATTATATGCCGCGGTTGAATGCATCGTAGATTTGTAGATTTCGGTCCGCAATACGGTTCTTGGTACGGCCGACAAATACTGCTGATTATTTCGTCCCTGGAAACGGCCCGCGATAATGCGTAACAACAATCGAATGGTAGTCATTTAGAGTTCTTCGACCGACAGATGCTCGGCTACGCGATTGTCTCCAGGTCCCAGTTGGGTGCGCGTTCAGGCGGATCGGGTGCGACGTTACGAGGTCATAGAAGCGGACCGTGCCTTCTTCACCTATTACGAGATTGACGGTCCGGAGGTGCTGGCTGCCCCGGCCTATCCAGCGCGGCTCGCTAACCCAACGCCTTTGACCCGGAGCATCATGCCGCATTTCTATCGGACGGTGCACACTGTGTTCATCGAAATTGTGCAGGCGGGAGGCGGAATTGGCGGCGCATTGGCTGTAGCCCGCTATATTGTTGGCGCGCCCACGAGTTTGCCAGGCGCGGCATTGGAGGCGGTTGACCGCAGTGAAATCGTCAGCGCGAAGGTCTGGCAACCTGCTGCAGAAAATGGCATCAACTTATACGCTTGGTTGTTTTCCGCCCGCGTCCTGCCAGCCGCGCTTTAGCGCTTTTGAGCCGGAGTAGTTCATTGCAAAAGTCGCTCGACATTCCGCGCATTGATGCAGCGCCGTCATCTGTCCATTGGGGCTTCTTCGACGGCAAGCTGTCCCCAGTTCTCACCATCGAAAGCGGCAATCGCGTGATGATCTCGTCGGTATCGGGTACGCCCGAGTTGTTACCCCCGCCGCCTTTCAAGATCCCGCCGGCCTTGCCCGCCATTCATGCGGCCAATGGCACGCAACGTTTCTTCGGCCATATGTGCACCGGGCCGGTTGCAGTGCGGGGAGCAAAAATAGGCCAAACTTTGCAGGTCGATATCGAGGCAATCGATCTCCATTACGATTGGGGTTATAACGTCATTCGTCCACTCGCCGGCGCGTTACCCGACGATTTTCCGGAACACCGGGCGATCCACATCGCGCTCGATAACGTCCGGATGACGGGGCGGCTACCGTGGGGGCAGGAAATTCCTTTGCGGCCTTTTTTCGGGGTTATGGCAGTGGCGCCACCCTTGGCCTGGGGCACAATAACGACGCTGCCGCCACGCAGAAATGGCGGCAATCTCGACAACAGGGAGCTTGTCGCCGGCACAACTTTGTATCTTCCCATTTTCGTCGATGGTGCGCTTTTTTCGGTCGGCGATGGGCATGGCGCGCAGGGCGATGGCGAAGTCTGCGTCACTGCGATCGAAACGGGGCTAGTCGGCACCTTTCGTCTCACCGTCCGTGATGACATGAAGCTCGAATGGCCACTGGCCGAGACACCCACCCACATGATCACCATGGCGTTTGATCCTGATCTCGATAATTGCGTGGTAATTGCGTTGCGGCAGATGATTGATCTCGTTTGCGCACGCACCGGCCTCGACCGCTATCAAGCCTATGCCTTGCTGAGCCTTGCGGCGGATCTCCGTGTCACGCAGGTGGTGAACGGAAACAAAGGCATTCACGTGATGTTGGACAAACGTTATCTGACGCGCGGATGACAGCCCACGCTGGTGTTTCAATCTGGTGATCGCTTATCGCCGACGATCCCTTCGTCGATATGTGCAAAGTGCACGCGTCCTAGACCGGCTCGAAATCCCATTTCGGAGCGCGTTCGGGGGGGTCGGCGATGCGCAGTCGCTTCTTTCGTAGCGTGGAAATTCTCTGCATCTCCTCCTCGGAAAGTGTAAAATCGAATACGTTCAAGTTCTCTTCGATGTGGCTCTCGCTGAGCGCGCGGGGCACTGCGGCAACCATCGGCTGCTGAATGAGCCATCGCAATGCGATTTGCGCGGCTGTCTTGCCGTGAGCCTCGGCAATCTCATTGAGGACAGGATCATCGAACAGTTTTCCACGCGCGAGTGGGCAGTAGGCCGTCAGGATCATCCCATGCTTTTTCAGCGCTGTAAGCATGCGGTCCTGGGGAATATAGGCATGATATTCAACCTGGTTGGTGATTAACGGCTCGGGGCAGGCGCTAACCGCCTCGTCAAGCATTGCCAGGGTGAAGTTCGACACGCCGATATGACGGGCGAGACCGAGCCGCTTGGCTCTCGCGAGCGCACCGATGGTCTCCGAAAACGGCACCTTCGGTTGCGGCCAATGAATGAGCAGTAGGTCCACATAATCGAGGCGCAGCGCAGAAAGGCTCGTCTCGACCGAGCGCATGAAATCGGCTTCATGGGCATCGAGCTCCGTCACCTTTGTCGTGACGAACAGCTCCTCCCTCGCAATACGAGATGCGCGGATACCTTCCCCAACATGAGCCTCGGTGCCGTATTTGCGCGCCGTATCGATGTGCCGATAACCCGCGTGGATTGCAGCGGCCACCAACTCTGCCGGCCGCTCCGGCAATTCCATAGTGCCGAAGCCGATCGCCGGCATCTTCGCACCATGCGCGGACAGACTAAAACCAACCGCGGTTCGCATGAAGCGCCTCTTGTTTCCGATTTCAAAAACTGGGTGAATGGATAGCTGTGCGCGAGCAGTCAATGTGCAATGGAAGGTACACGCCCTTCAGGTCCTGGCCACTGAGGCGTTCAAGGTTCTGAACATCAACGCCTATCACGGCGAGAGCCATGGTTTGCACAATGTAAGCTTCGTTCTTGAGGAGGGGCATGTGCTCGCGAAGCCTCAGGAAAGATTGCAGGTTTTCTTTAGCCACTCTGCGATGCTTTCCGATATCTCCGTTTCGTGACCTGTGTAGAAATGATTGCAATTCGGAACGATCCGGACCTCACATGAGCCTCCCGAGAGGGCAGCATATTGCTCTGCCGGGTATATCTCCGTGGATTCCTGGTCTCCGCGCAGGAAGAGGGTGGGGCAACGTACTTTCGGTGCTTCGTCCAGGATGTCCGGCGTGTTGCATGAGCGATCCAGAAAGCTTTCCGCGCTGATAACCCACCACCAATCTGGAAGTAGCATCAGTTCTTGCCCCCGACCCTGAGCAACCATCATTTCGGCCTGGGCTGTGATGTCGCCGAATCGGTCCTTCGCGAACAGGCCAGACGCGCTCAACCTGCGGCTAATATCCTTGCCACCCATATGCGCGGACATCAGCACCAGTGCGCGGGTATCAAGATCTTCGGCACAATGCTTAATCCCAAGCATGCCGCCATTGCTATGACCGATGCAAATCAGTTCGGTAAATCCGCGCATCCTCACCCAGGCGGCGGCGGCGCGATTGTCGGCAATACCTTCTGCCGCAGTCTGGAAAGAACCGCCTCCGATCGATCGACCTGTAAGGGAGGTCACCATATCGTGGCCACGCCGGTTGAAGGCGAGGCAAGCGAACCCATGGCGCGTCAGGATAGGCGGTAGAAAGCGTGAGGGACCGCTATAGAAATTGTGACAGTTGCCATGAAAGATCATGATTGCCGCGAGCGGTTTGTGTCCCTCTGGCGTGTAGAAAATGCCGTCGAGAGGTTCGCGATCGGTCTCAATTGATATGAGTTCAAGCGGCATGATTGCCTCGAGTCACTCCAGAACCACTTTGCGCTCGACATCCTTTTCTATTTTGGCCGGCTCTGCAATGCGGGGCGGCTTGTCGTCTGCACGGTTACCGCGGGCCGGTGTCGTTCGACGAGTATGGTAACGTCGTCGGAAATGTGTACATCCGCAAAGTGACACGGGTTGAAGGCCGCCTCGCCAATTCGATCATAAAGACCTATCCGAATGTCAGCCAGTTCTGGACCTATGATCCGAAGGAATTCCTGAAGAACCCGGTTTATTCGCGGGACTATCCGCCGGCGCGTTATCTCGAGAAATAATAGGCGGGACATCGGGCAAACTTCGTAACGTGAAGCAGCGCCTTGCTGCTTCACGCCTCTGCCTTAGCGGGCGAGAAGGTCGCCGACATGATCCGAGCAGACTCACGAATGGTGTAAAGCGACGCTTTGCCGAAGTGCGAACTCGAGTAGTAAATACTCTGATGGGTCCGCGCTCGGCATTGAACACCGCATGGCCGCCATTGATTTCTCTAATGGATTTGGAGTTCGTTTTGCCAAATCACAGTTTGCGGTTGCCATAAATGAATTTACAACTCATAGTAGTTATCTGCGGCCTGCGGTCTCGGGTTAACCGAACCGAGGTCGACATTGGCCTCGAGGTGTGGACTTAATTTTTGCGCGGTGTTGGCAGCGAGAGAAAAATCGCTCTTGCTGCCGCACACCGTTGGCTTCTGTGCAAACTCTTCGGAAGCGGAACGTCGGTTGAGCAGAAGTAGCGTGATGGAGGCATTATGCAATTGTAGGATTAAAGAAGGCGGGACATAGTCACTTTGCAAAGTTTAAATTAGGACGTCGTATGATCAGGCAGCTTCTGGTGGGCGGCGCGACAAGCGCCTGTAACATTGCGATACACGCCCTTGTGATGGCGGTGGTGGTTCACGCCTCGAATGTTATCGTCGCGCGGCAGGTCCGCTGGCCAACATTTAAATTGATCTACAGTATGATTGCCACCGTCATGATACTGATGGCCGCTCATACCTTGGAGGTCATGGTATGGGCTCTCATTTATGCATTCATCGATGCCGCTCCCCCCGGTGCCAATCTCGTTTATTTTGCCTTCGTCAATTACACCACGCTCGGTTATGGCGACGTAGTCCCAGTACAGAGATGGCAACTTATCGGCCCGATCACCGCAATGAACGGCATTCTGATGTTCGGTTGGTCTACTGCGACCATTTTTGAAGTGCTGCGCGAAAACACAGCGCGGATAATGGGTCACGAACACCAGAGATAATATACCTTGAGATACCTTCTTAGGTCTGCGACGTTAACGCCTGTCGGTAGGGCAAAAGCTCCATTGAACGCTGTCTCAGGTACAATCAAGAGCACAGCAGCAATCAACGCCGTAAGGGAGCATGCTTTCCCGTCACAAGTGTCTTCGCGACGGCTCAGTAATCAATGACAAACCCCTTATTTGAAATTCTCAAAATAAATCCTCCCATTTAGAGTTGAGTTCATCGAAGTCGGTCAAACGTCTCCCGCCCCTTGGTACAATGTACCTGCGTACAATGGTGTTCGGGATCAGTGAGACAAATTTAACGGCTTGAGGATCGGAGGAGTTCTGGCGCATCGTTGCGGGCATAACGGAGTTCTCCTCAAAAAAGAAAAAATTGCTTTTGTCGGCGTAGCTGTGATGACTTTGGTCAAACACATTTCTTCAGCTACCGGGGTAAAAACAATATCCCATACGCGCACATTTTTTGTATTTAATTTAAAGCAGCCACGCAGTGTGTCAATTCTATAATGCAGTACACATCTATCGGAGCGCAGATTGTGAGCGCTCACTAAGGATCGGCCGACACCAACGTCTATTTCTTGCCGCTGGGTTCGGTTTTCGCCTTCATTTGCGCAAGCTCGTTGTTCAACTGCGTCACCTTAGACTTAAGCGCGGCAATGTCGGCTTGGGCGGCGGCGAGATCGCGACCAGCGGTGGCCAGTTTGTCCTGTGTGTCGCGAGCCAGCTTGATCAGCGCCTGCTGAAGGAACTCGACGTTGGTCTGCAGGCATCCGGTGCGACGCTCCATCTGTTTTTCGGCAGTGCAGATTTCCAGTCCGCGAATGTCCTGTGCGGCCGCAGGCGTTAGCAGGATCACGAGCAGGGCCCCTACCTGGCGAAAAAATTGCGCCGCTGTGGGACGGGAATTCCAATGCTGCTGCCGTTTGCGTGTCATGCCTGAGAGCCTATACAATAAAGTACAGTGCAATGTCGCGACCGTGTAGGGCCACTTCCGACTCGAAACGGCCATTACCGCCACTATTTTTAGTTCGATAAAAAGCCTTACAGGAAGTAATTTCCTGATCCACTTTTGAAAACGTTTTTTAAAACCCACGAAGATGGAGGAGGGCGGAGTGACCCTCGCGTTAACGCGGCTTTTTCCATAGCTACCGAAATGACCATAAGTTAGTGAGATATTTAGACTCTTTGATTGTGTTGCGCTTCGGCAACATATTGAAAAAATTCGACGGATTCCGCAGCGCTATTGACCAGTCTCATTCTGAATTGCCGTCGAAAAGACTTAATAGTGCCGAATAAGAGTTCGATGAGATTTCGATGAGAAGGGGGTCAAAAATGAAACGTATCCTATTGGCGGTCATCGCGATGACTCTTGCGTCGGCCAGCGTCTTGGCCGCAGACCTGCCGAGGAGGCCCGTATCCAAGGAGCCGGTGTATGTAGCTCCGGTGCCTACTTGGACCGGCTGCTACCTCGGCGGCAACATCGGTGGTGCATTTGGCGACGCCAGTGTTAGTGGCGGGGGTGGAACAGTTTCTGGAAACGGTTCTGGCTTTGCCGGTGGCGGTCAGATTGGGTGCGATTACCAATTCTCCGGTGGATGGGTTATCGGCTTCCGCGATATGTTTGATTGGACAAGCAACAGTCATAGCGGAACTTTCGCTGCTGGTTCATTTGGAGCCCCTCTGGCCGGCACGCAG
>Ga0207761_1000579_pt1 | contig 12788 bp, 10 predicted proteins | sample LuqExpMetageno34_FD_187792 | JGI IMG/M metagenome (GOLD analysis project Ga0207761, IMG submission 187792) | Tropical forest soil microbial communities from Luquillo Experimental Forest, Puerto Rico - Sample 34 (SPAdes) | ecosystem: Environmental > Terrestrial > Soil > Tropical forest ... | reverse complement strand
CGGTGGTTTGCCCCGCCAGGCGGCCTGGCATCTGCCGCACAAATTTTTCGCGTGACGCGATGACGCCGACAAACGGCCCGCCATAGCTGGGTGTCAGACCAAAGCTCTGCCCCTCCAGGGCGACGATGTCGGCTTCCGCGGGAGGCTTCACGACCGCGAGTGATAGCGCTTCGGTAACGGCCACGACCAACAACGCGCCTGCTGCATGCGCCGCGTCGGCCAAGGGCTCCAAACTCTCAACGGCGCCAAAGAAATTGGGCGATTGCACGACTACGGCACAAACGTCATCGCGCAATTCCGCCTTTGCCGCCGCCAAATCGAAGGCGCCTGAAGAAGTGAACGGAATCTCCTCGACCGTCAGCCCGGAATTCTTTGCATAAGTCCGGAGCACATCGCGATATTCGGGATGCAGTGACCGCGCCACCAGCACGCGGCTGCGTCCCGTAACGCGCTCCGCCATCAGCACAGCTTCGGTTGTGGCAGTCGAGCCGTCATACATCGAAGCGTTGGCGACTTCCTGACCGGTTAGCTGGCACATCAGTGTTTGAAATTCGAAGATCGCCTGCAAAGTTCCTTGCGTAATCTCCGCCTGGTAGGGCGTGTACGAGGTGAGAAATTCGCCGCGTTGCAACAAGGCGTCGGTCACCACCGAGCGCAAATGAGAGTAAACCCCAGCGCCAAGGAAACTCGAATGGCCGACGGAATTCTCGGCGGCGCGCTCCTCGAAATAACTGATGACCTCCGCTTCCGACAGCGGTCCGGGAAGATTCAGCGGCTTCTGCAGCCGGTACTGCTCGGGAATGGAAGCGAACAACTCTTCGACGGATTTGATGCCGATAGCGGCCAGCATTTCCTGCCGCTCGGCGGGACTCTTCGGAAGATAGCGCATCAGGCGGATGCTTCCTTTTTCTTCTCTTCGATGAAGGCTTCGTAGGCCGCCGCGTCCATCAGCGAATTGAGTTCGGCGGGGTTGGACAGCTTGATTTTGACCAGCCAACCTGTGACGTGCGGATCCGTGTTGATCAGTTCAGGCTTGTTCTGGAGCGTGGAATTCGCTTCCGTCACCTCGCCGTTCGCAGGAGCGTAGATCTCGCTGACGGCCTTGACGGATTCCACTGAGCCAAAAGTCTTGCCCGTGATCAGCGCGGTTCCCACCGCCGGCAATTCCACGAACACCACGTCGCCCAACTCATGTTGCGCGTAATCCGTAATGCCGACGGTCGCGGCATCGCCTTTCGCGTCGATCCATTCGTGATCTTTGGTATAACGAAATTGAGTTGGGTAGCTCATTTGCCGGCTCCTGTATCAACTAGCGATGGCTTTGCGAATCCGTTTGTAAAAGGGTGTCGCCACAACCTGCGCTTTACATTTTTGGGAACGCACTTCGACGCAAATTGTCGTGCCGAGGTTCGACATCGCAGGCGGCACGTACGCAAGCGCAATGTTCTTCCCCAGGGTCGGTGAAGGCGATCCGCTGGTGATATAGCCGATGGCTTCGCCGGTCTCGCTAAGGCAACGATAGCCGTCGCGGGCGATGCCGCGCTCAACCATTTCCAGACCGACAAGCGTGCGGGAAAGGCTTTGCTCGCGCAATTTCGCCAATTCGCTGCGGCCGACGAAGTCACCTTTGTCCAATTTGCAGTAACGATTGAGCCCGGCTTCCCAGACATTAATCGTGTCGCTGATTTCATGCTCGTACAAGGCCATCTTGGCTTCGAGCCGCAGAGTGTTGCGGGCACCAAGGCCGCACGGCAAGATCCCGAATTCGCGCCCGGCGTCGATGACTTGATTCCACACACTTTCGCTCGTGGACGCATCCGACGGGATATAAATCTCGAAGCCGTCCTCACCGGTGTAGCCGGTGCGCGCGATCAAAATGTTTCTCAACCCGCAAGCAGTGCCGTGCGTGAACCAGTAGTTCTTGATGCTGTCGAGGCTCACGTCGGTCAGTTTGCGCAATACGTCGACAGCCCGGGGTCCCTGGATGGCCAACTGGGTAAAGGAATCACTGAGATCCTCGACGACACAGTCAAAGCTTGCCGTGTTCGTTCGCACCCAGTTGATGTCCTTCTCGCGCGTGCCCGCATTGATCACCAGCAGGTAATCGTCTTCGCCAAGACGATGGACGATCACATCATCGACGAACGTGCCTTGCGGATACAGCATCGCCGAATACTGCGCCTGGCCGATCGCCAGTTTCGAAGCATCGTTCATGGTCAGATGTTGGACAGCTTGGAGCGCGCCACCTGGCCGCTGCTTCGTATGAAGACAAATGTCCCCCATGTGGCTGACGTCGAACACGCCGACGCCGCTGCGCACCGCCTTGTGTTCGGCGACCAGCCCTCCATTGGCGGGATACTCCACGGGCATGTCCCAGCCGCCAAAGTTCACCATCTTCGCGCCCAGACGGCGATGCAGGGCGTTCAATGGCGTTTTGCGGGGAATTATTTTTTCGGGAGAGGCTACGGATTCCATTCCGTTTGCTCGGGCAAACAGCGATGTTAACATGCGAAATACATAGCGTCAAAAGACCGGTGCTGCGAAACCGTGTGCGTTTCGCGAATTGTTCGCACTTGGGCGCTTGCTGGCGGCCACCGCCTCAGGTAAAGTTTTCAAGCGGGGAGAAGATGGCAGCTTACCAGCAAATCGTCTGCGTGCAGTGCGATAAACCGGAAGAGTCCTGCACTTGCGAGAAATACTGCACGATTTGCAAGGGGCAACACAGCGTCAGACTTTGCGCGGACGGGTTGTATTACTGCCCAGATTGCCGTGAAGCGTGCGACGTGCCGCTCGCCAACAACCGCTAACCGTGGCGACGTTACCTCACCAGATTCAAGTGCACATGGACCCGGACGACCGGTTGGTCGCGGCGGTCGGTGGCGCGGCGCGGTACATGGCGGATGCCGCCGGGCTTAGCACCGAAATGATTTTGCAGTTCCAGGATTCCGTGGTTTCGGCCTGCCGGCATTGCTTTCGTTGCCACTCGGAGGCAACCCAGTGCGGCATCACCTTGAGGCGCTCGCTCGACCGTCTGGACGTGGAAGTGGCCTTGCCGGGAGCGAAACCACCGGAAGGCGAGAAGCCGTCATGGGTGGGAATCGACGAAGTGCACTGCGAAGCCCGCGATCACGAAGCGGTGCTCCGCCTGACCAAGTTCGTATCCCCGAACCCGCCCGCCGATTAATTTGCGAATGAAGCGCCGCGGCTGCGGCTCCCTTACATTTTGATCGCGAAGGTGTTCTTGCGAATCAGCGAGGACATCTGATCGTCGCTGACGGACATGCGGATCTCGATGCGGTCACCGGATGGCGAAACGGATGCCTGGTCCAAAAGTTGCCCGAACTCCGGATTGTCTTTGCTGGCCTGGTATTTCTTGTAGAGCAGCCCAGCGGTCAGAAGCTGGCTCAATACGTTGGCGTCATTCGGATCGGCGCAAACCGCTTGTACCTTGGCGTCGACCCCGCTGCTGGCCGTTGCGCTCAAAATCATCGACTTCATATTCTGCACGAGTTTCGCAGCTTCCGGGAATTGCTGCACCTCAGGTGCGAGCTGGCTCATGGCCAACCGCGTGTAACCGGGATCCAGAACCGCCCAAACCAGGCCGGTTCCGTTAGCCTCGTTGATGAGGTTGTACATGTCCGTGTTGCGCAGCAGCCCGTCTTCGCGGCCCTGACGAATGTCGATCAACTTTTCCAGCAAAGCCTTGTGGCCGAACACCGCCTTGCCCGAATCGAGGAAAAAGAAGTAGAGATCGCCGGAGCCGGCGCCGCTGCCGAAGGCGAATAAGGTGAACGTCTCGATCTTGGCAGTAGGAAGCTTTTGTTGCTTGAAATAGGCTTCCGTGGAATCGGGATTGTAGCTGCCCATAGCGATGCCCACGGTCTGCTCGCTGGACGGCACGCTGGTCGCCGTGCCCTTGTCGTCTTTCGCGAATACATCGGGCACCAGGCCCCACACCAGTTCATCGACTTGGGTGGTCGGGTCGACGCCCGCGGAGGCCAGAAACTTCTCAAACTGCCGGAAGCGCTCCGGTATGACCTGCTGCTCCAGGGCAGGGAACCACTTCATGGTCCGCGCCTTCTTCATGTCCACGTAGCCGAACTCGCCGGTGTTTTTCGGGAACAGCGCGATGGTGTCCGCGCCAATTCCGCCCCCTTGCGCCGGTTTCGCCAGTGCCGTTGCCAACACCACGAATGCGCCCAGGGCCAGGGCCCGCCTCAGACTTACCCACATCTTCATTGATTGCTCCTTAAAAAGCGGCTGGGGAGCCGAAACTCTATTTTACGATAAATGGATTCACTGGCCTAACTGGTTGCGTAGTTCGCTAACCCTGGCCCGTGTTTTCTCGATGTAAGACGCGTCCTTCAGACCTTCCAGGTTGATTTCGACGTTGGCTAAAGCTCCGTGGGCTCCCGCTACTGCCATTAGACGCGCCACCTGAAGATCTGACTTCATAGATGCGGCGGCGATGGTTTCCAGTTGTGCCAGTCGCGCCTTGAGCTTGAGCGCCCTCTCTGCAACTTGCAAAGGCACTTCCGCGGCGCCTTTGGTGGCGTTTTGAATGGCCGCTTCACGCTGGCTGATCTCTTCGGAATTGCCCTGAGGCAATTTGAAGGCGGCCATCACCGCGTCATAGGACGCGGCATCCTGATCGATGGCTTTCGCGAATTCGTCGGCGATTCTGCGGAGCTCGTCGAGATGCTCGGAGAGCTTGTCCACGTGGAGAATCTGGGACTTCTTTTTGCGGGAGAGTCCGGCGACCATTTGTCCGAGCGACGCCGCCAGCGCCGCAGCGAACGCGGAGACGCTGCCGCCCCCCGGTGTAGCTGACGGTTCCGCTACGGCATCGAGAAAAGGCCGCGCGAGATTCGCCAGTTTTCCGCCAGGCGCTTCGGCCGGCGCGCCACCTAAAACCGATTCGAGCTTGTTTTCGAAGACTTGCGCAGGCGAGAAGCTTTCCAGTTGCAGAAAGTAGTCGGCGGACATTTCGATGGCCTTCTTGGGGACGAGACCGACAATCTCGCTGCCCACCGGCATCGCGCCGTAACGCTGCGCTTCGCGCTTCACCATTTCGTAGACGCGATGCATCGGCGTCTGCTCGAAGTCTGTCAGGTTGATCGAAACTTGCGCGAGGTTGCGTGCCTTCAACTCCACGCCCATCGATTTCACATACCGCAGCCCGCCGCTGGAAAACCGGATGGCCTTGGCGATTTTATTGGCGATGCCCACGTCGGGAGTGTTCAGGTTGACGTTGTACGCGATCAGGAATTTGCGCGCGCCGACCACGGTGACGCCGGCGGTCGGATGCAATTTAGGCTCACCGATATCCGGCTGGCGGTCGTGATTCTTCTTCAGCTCCTCTCGCAAGCCTTCGAACTGCCCCTTGCGCACATTTTCGAGATTCACCCGGTCAGGCCGCGTGGCGGCTGCTTCGTAGAAAAAAATCGGTATGCGGTGGCGTTTCCAGATTTCATTGCCAACGCGCCTCGCCAGAGCTACGCAATCTTCGATAGTCACGCCTTCAATCGGAATGAAGGGCACTACGTCGGTAGCTCCGACGCGCGGGTGCGCGCCGCGATGCTCGTTCATATCGATTAATTCCATGGCCTTGCCAGCGCCAAGGATCGCCGCTTCGCCCACAGACTCGGGATCGCCCGCGAGGGTAATCACGCAACGGTTGTGGTCCGCGTCCATCTCGCGATCCAGGACATAAACACCGGGGGCGCTGCTCATGGCCTGCACGATCGCGTCGACCTTCGCAGGATCACGTCCCTCGGAAAAATTCGGCACGCACTCAATCAATCGTTTCATAGCTCCCATTTCCACACGGAAATCTGTGGCAAGGCAAACGCCGGCCCAGCTTCAGTCTTTCAGGTAGATGATTTCTCCGTTCTTGACCGTCATCCAGCAACGCTGCATTCCGAAATAATAGGGAATTTCGCGATAATCCTCCACTTCGAACACCGCGAAGTCGGCCTGCTTACCCGTTTCGAGCGAACCCAGCCGGTCATCCCGCTTCAGCGCGTAGGCGGCGTTGATGGTCGCGGCCGCGATCGCTTCTGCGGGCGTCATCCTGAGCTGTGTGCACGCTAAGGACAGGATCATCGGCATGCTTACCGTTGGGCTGGTGCCGGGGTTGTAGTCGGTTGCGAGAGCGACGATCGCGCCGGCTTCGATCAGCTTTCGGGCAGGGGCGTACTGCTTCCAGCCGAGATGGAAATCGCAGCCGGGCAGCAGCGTTGCGACGGTCCGCGATTTGGCCAGAGCGGCAATGTCGGTGCGGTTCGCGTGCTCCAGATGGTCACAGCTCGCGGCGCCTAATTCGACCGCCAGTCGCGCTGCACCAGTTCTCGAGAGCTGCTCGGCGTGTACCCGTGGTGTCAGATCAAGAAGCTGAGCTTCGCTCAAAATCCGTCGCGATTGCGCGAGGGTGAATGCCCCGCGGTCGCAGAAAACATCACAGAACTCCGCGAGCCCTTGGTTCACAATTTCGGGGAGCATCTGTTCCATCAACAATTCAATGTAGCGTTCGGCGCCGCCGCTGTTGTCGCGGAACTCCGCGGGAACGACATGAGCGCCCAAGAATGTCGACACTACCTCGAGTGGTTGTTCGTGATTCAAGTCCCGCTGCAATGCGAGGATCTTCAGTTCGCTCGCGACGTCCAGACCGTAGCCGCTTTTCGCTTCGACGGTTGTCGTGCCATAACTCGCAAACTCTTCCAATGCAGCGCGTGCCCGATTCTTGAGTTGGTTCGAGGTGGCCGCGCGAAGCTTGGTTACGGAATTCAGGATGCCGCCGCCGCGCTTGGCTATTTCCTCGTAACTGGCGCCCTGAATTTTCATCTCGTATTCTTCCGCACGGCTCGCGGCGTGGATCAGGTGGGTATGCGAATCAACGAAGCCGGGGAGGACCACTCGCCCACCTACATCGATCTTCTCCACAGTTCGGGCTTGCGCATGCTTCTCGACCTTAGCGGACGGTCCGATGGCGAGGATTTTGCCGTCATCCACCAAGAGCGCGCCATTCTTCAGAATCCCCAAGTCAGAGAGGGAATCGCCCCGCCGCGGCGATTGGCCGCGCAGCGTGAGGATTTGCGACGCACCAGTAATGAGTAGACCGGAAGCCAACGTGGATGTCTTCGCTGTTGTCTGTGTCGCTCAGGCGCCGACCGCGCGCCCTTGATAAGCCGGCACGAAAATCTCTTTCACGAAAGCTTCGAAGGGAGTGGGCGTAGTATTCGCCGCGGAGCGCGGCTCCGTTGCTACGACGATACCGTTGTTTACCCCGTGGAACATCTCAATAAGATACGCGGCTGTCTTCACGGGGGTACCCATTTGCACCAGCACCTGCTGCACCTGGTCATACGGAAATTGCGCGTAACGCAGATCAGCTTTATTCAGAGCGCGCCCGATGACGGCCGTCACTTCATTCATGCTCAGATCGCGCTCCCCCAACAGTTCCTGAGTCTGTTTTCCGTTGAAATCCAGCCGCAGCAGTCGCTCCGCCGCAAAGGCACCTATGTCCTTTGTAGCGATCATCGGGATCTTGAGGTCGGCCTTCAAGGCGCCCCCGAACAGCCCCATCATTTGAATCATGCTGATTCCCGCCAGGTGATTTTCAAAAAAGTATGCCGGGCGCAGATGCAGGACGTTCAGTCTTTCTATCGCATTCAGTTTCAGTTCAGCATTATGCGCGCCGAGAATCGGCCCGGTTCCCGCCGGAGCCTGCGCGCCAATGCTGCTCAAGTTCACGGCATAAGGCAGGCCGGAATCGCGGACCGCTTTTGAAATGGCATCGCTGGTTCTTTCCTGGTCCGCCCGGTAGTCGGGGGAAGTCATCCCGGGCGGCAACATCAAGAAGGCGGCGCGCGCCCCCTCTAACGCTCTCTGGGCCGCTTCCGAATCCGTGACGTCGGCGATCATCACCTCCGCGCCTTTCAGCGCAAAGGGTTGCAGTCTGCCTCCGTGCCGGCCGACGACGCGGACGCTTTCTCCTTTTTCCAGTAGTGCCTTCGTAATGACAGACCCGATGTGACCTGTTGCACCGAAGATTGTGTACATCACTCGCCCCCCACGGGCTCCGTCCCGTCCGTTTCGCCCTCGACGTCAGAACGAAGTTACCAAGCACACGTTATAGCATCGGCACCTTCACGCCTTGCTTTTTTGCAAATTCGATCGCTTCGGAGTAACCGGCATCCACGTGGCGCACGACCCCCATCCCCGGGTCGTTTGTCAGCACGCGCTCGATGCGTTTGGCCATTTCCTTCGTGCCGTCGGCGCACGTAACTTGTCCGGCGTGCTGCGAGTAGCCGATGCCGACACCGCCGCCATTGTGAATGGAAACCCACGACGCGCCGCTGGCCGTGTTCACCAGCGCATTGAGCAACGCCCAATCTGCCACCGCGTCGGAACCATCCTTCATCGCTTCAGTTTCGCGATAAGGAGAGGCTACCGAGCCGCAGTCGAGGTGATCGCGGCCGATCACAATCGGTGCCTTAAGCTCGCCTCTAGCAACGAGGTCATTCAATGCCAAACCGAACTTGTCGCGCTCGCCATAACCCAGCCAGCAGATTCGCGAGGGCAATCCCTGAAACTTCACCTTTTTCTGCGCCATGGTAATCCAGCGTTTCAGGTGCTCGTTCTCCGGAAACATCTCCAGGACCAGCTGATCGGTTCGCGCAATGTCCGATGCTTCTCCGGACAGCGCTGCCCAGCGGAAGGGTCCTTTGCCCTCGCAGAACAGCGGCCGGATGTACGCGGGCACGAAGCCGGGAAAATCGTATGCGTTCTGCACTCCGGCTTCGTGGGCGAAAGTGCGAATGTTATTTCCGTAATCGAAGGTGACTGCGCCCAATTTTTGCAAGTCCAACATTCCCTGGACATGCTCGCCCATGGCGGCGATCGAGCGCTTGCGGTATTCCTGCGGATTGCTTTTCCGCAGCTCCAGCGCCCCGGCCAAACTCATGCCATTGGGAACGTATCCGCCGATGGGATCGTGCGCGCTGGTTTGATCGGTCAATACATCAGGCACAACGCCACGCTTGGCCAGCTCCGGAATCAAGTCGGCGCAATTGCCGACCAAGCCAACAGAGGTCGCTTCGCGCGCCCGCACAGCGTTCTTCAGGATGCGGAGCGCCTCATCGAGCGATGTCACCATCACGTCGCAATAGCCGGTTTTGACACGACGCTTAATCCGTTCGGGGTCAACATCAATTCCGAGGAAGGCGGCGCCGTTCATTGTGGCCGCGAGAGGCTGGGCTCCACCCATACCCCCCATTCCGCCCGTCACCACCAACTTCCCGCTCAAATCCCCACCGAAATGCTGGCGAGCAGCGGCGGCGAACGTTTCGAACGTCCCCTGGAGGATTCCCTGCGTGCCGATGTAAATCCAGCTACCCGCAGTCATCTGGCCGTACATCATGAGCCCGGCGCGATCCAGCTCATTGAAGCGATCCCAGTTGTTCCAGTGCCCAACCAGGTTCGAATTGCAAATCAAGACTCGAGGAGCGTATTCATGCGTCTTAAAGACGGCGATGGGCTTCCCGGATTGCACGAGCAGGGTTTCGTCCTCCTCCAGAGCCCGCAAAGACCTCACGATGGCGTGGAAGCAGTCCCAGTTCCGTGCGGCCTTTCCAGTTCCGCCGTAGACCACGAGGTCCTCGGGCTTTTCCCCTACGTCGGGGTCTAAGTTGTTCAAAAGCATCCGCAAAGCGGCTTCCTGCTGCCAACCTTTGCATGTCAGCGCTGTGCCGCGGGGAGCGCGAAAAGGACCTCGGCTGGTTTCCGGGTCGTTCATCACCGGTATCGTGGAACTCATGGACGGAACTCCTGCCCCACATCTTAACGCAGCTCAACCGGCGGACGATAATGCCGAGGTGCCCGGCCGGTCTCCCGGATGGTAGCCTGTTCCCATGGACCGGGTACGTCTGAACTACACGAAACGGAGAGCGCTGCCTTGGCTCCTATTTCTGGGATTTCTTTCGTTGCTGCTGCTGAGTTCCACGAGGTTCGTGAGAGTTGCTGACGCGCTTTTGTGGCCGATCCGTTTGGGCATACTTGCCGGCTTTTCGCTGTTGCTGATTTGGCCCAGGATGCGGCGGCGGGGCGGGGATAGCGCCCGAACGAAACCCGATTCGGCTGAACAATTCCTTTCGTCAGTCTCTCGCTGGTACCACGGAGACACAAAACGGTAAACGAGTCCTTTAACGAACCTGGGAGTTTTCTTTCGGCATCGGCTAACCGCAGGTTATGCGGTTGACCAATTCCTTGCGATGCTGGATTGCACCCGTTTTCTCACTAGGGTAAATTCTTCTGCGCATGCCATACGCTTCGCTCCCCTCGTGCTTGCTTCAAGCTGTCGATGAGTTGCCGTCGCCCAGGGCCCAGATGGTGCGCCGCGCGGAACGATGGGAGGCCATTTCTTCCCAAGAACTGCTGCGCCGGGTTGCGGGATTGGCAGATAGTCTTGTCGAACTCGGCGTAAAACCTGGAGACCGCGTCGCATTGTTCGCGCCGAATTGCCCGGAGTGGCATACCGCGGATTTCGCGATCAACGGTTCGGGCGGCATAACCGTTCCCATCTACTTCAATGAGTCTCCGGAACGGATGGCGTTCATCCTGAACCATTCAGGTGCGCAGATCGTGTTTATCGCCGGCTTGGCGCAACTCGAAAAGTTCGTCCAGATTCGTGCTCAAGTCCCGCAAGTGCAACAGGTCATCGTGGCAGGTGCGGGAGAGGCCCTCCCGGCGGATTTTCTCCGCTACGAAACCCTAATTGCGGCGGCCGGGCACAACGAGATCGCGGCTTATCGCAAGCGGGCGGCCCAGGTTCAACCGGATCAACTTGCTTCCATCATCTACACCTCCGGCACCACGGGCGAGCCCAAAGGCGTAATGCTGACGCACGCGAATTTCAGTTCGAACGTGAAGGACACGTGCCACGACTTTGACCTCGTCCCGGACTCCGATCTGGCGGTGTCGTTTCTTCCCTTGGCTCATGTCTACGGGCGGATGCTTGATTACTTCTACATCTTTCAGGGCTGTCCGGTGGCATACGTGGAGGTGGTTGAAAACGTCGCGCAGGCGCTGACGGAAGTTCATCCAACGATCCTGGCGGCGGTGCCGAGGTTCTTCGAGAAAATCTACGCAAAGTTGATGGAGAAGGGCAGCAAAACCACCGGACTTCGCCGCAAGCTTTTCAACTTTGCGGTGAAGACGGCCAAGGAAGCAGCTCCCTGGCGCTGCGGCTATGGTTCGGCGAGCATTGCTTTGAAAGCGAAATGGGCGATAGCCGACCGGCTGGTTTATGCCAAGATCCGCGAGGGGACGGGTGGAAGGTTGCGCGCGGTAATGTCGGGCGGAGCTCCTCTTTCGAAAGCGCTCGCCGAATTTTTCTGGAGCATCGGCATTCCGATCTATCAGGGATATGGGCTTACGGAAACATCGCCCGTGCTTACGTCCAACTACCCCGAGAATCGCGTGGGGAGTTCCGGCCGGCCGATTCGGAACGTGCAGTTGCGGATCGCGGACGATGGCGAAATTCTCGCGAAAGGGCCTTGTGTGATGCAGGGTTATTTCAAGTCGCCGGATTCCACGAAGGATGTATTTACCGAGGACGGCTGGCTGAGAACGGGAGATATAGGTTATCTGGACAAGGACAACTACCTGTTCATCACCGATCGCAAAAAGGATCTCCTTAAAACGGCAGCAGGGAAATTCGTCGCGCCTCAGCCGATTGAGAACACGCTGAAGACCAGTCCTTACGTACTAAATGCAATGGTTGTCGGAGACCAGCGCAAATTCGTAGTCGCGCTAATCGTGATTAACTCGGTGACCGTTGGCAGCAGGCTGGCCGAGGAGGGGCTGGAGTTCCGTACGGCGGCGGAAATGGCGGCACACCCGCGCACGTACGCGCTCATTCAGGAAGAAGTGAACCGGCTCACCACGCATCTGGCGCAATATGAAACGATCAAGCGATTTGCGCTATTGCCTGAGGATTTCACGTTCGATAGCGGAGCGCTCACCTTCACTATGAAGTTGAAGCGCCGCGTCGTTGAGCACCAATATCACGCGCTGATCGACAAGCTCTATGCCGATGCGTTCGAACCGCGGCATCTTGTCCGCGATTGACGACTCGCTTCGATTTAGCTGTATCCATTTTCTGCCCGCCTACATCCTAAGCAACGGAACGCAGTGTCCCCGAGGAGGTTTACATGGCTAAAGCGGCCATCGCTACGCATCGTACGTATCCCACCAGTGTGGGAGTCCCTGAGAATAATCGGCAAGCGCTGATCGCGTTATTGAACGCCCGGCTTGCAGACAGTACGGACCTCCGGAGCCAAGTGAAATGGGCGCACTGGAACCTGAAAGGCATGCATTTCATTCAGCTCCAAGAGCTATTTGACTCGATTGCTTCGCACCTGGAAGAACAGACCGACACCATCGCCGAGCGCGCCACGACTTTGGGTGGGGTTGCGAATGGCACTGTGAGGGAATCGGCGGCGAAGTCCGGCTTGAAAGAAGCCGACCTGAGCGCTTCTGATGGCGCATCCATGTTGAAGTTTCTGGTGCACAACGTGGCGCACCACGCCAACGCCATGCGCGAAGCGGTGCAGGAATCGGGCGACCTTGGCGATGCGATTACCTGCGACCTGTTCACGCAGTTGACCCGGGAACTCGACAAGGACCTGTGGTTCCTGGAAGCCCACCTGACGACTGCGTAGCTCAGCTTGGGCGCGCTAATCGAAGACCGCAAACAGTCTTCGGGTGCTTGGGCGATCTTGTTGGCG
>Ga0207761_1000576_pt1 | contig 12801 bp, 9 predicted proteins | sample LuqExpMetageno34_FD_187792 | JGI IMG/M metagenome (GOLD analysis project Ga0207761, IMG submission 187792) | Tropical forest soil microbial communities from Luquillo Experimental Forest, Puerto Rico - Sample 34 (SPAdes) | ecosystem: Environmental > Terrestrial > Soil > Tropical forest ... | reverse complement strand
TCTTGTGGCCAGTTTGCAGGTAGGGCATTGTGTCGTTGCCGTTGTGGCAAGCGAGGCATTGATTGAAGTCGGCGAAAGCGGTGGTCCAGCCGCCGATACCGTTATTGGAAGCGCCATCACCGTGGTAGACCTGACCAGTGCCGTTGGGAATGTAGGTGAGATTGTCGACAGGACGGCAATTCTGGCTCAGGTAACATTGTGAAAAGGAGGCCGGAGCGAAAAGGAGCGCGGCAAGGACTAGGAAGGACAGGACGACCAACTTGGTTTTCATAGTAACTCCGCAAGTAGGAAGGTGGATAGCACGACGAAAGAACTGAAGAGTAACTAGACAGGTTTGGAGCAAAAAAGCAGTGTCGGCAAACACGGGAGTAGGGTTGCCGAGTCACATGATGAATTTTTCAGCAGTTGGGAGAAAGAACGAAACTAGCTGCCAGCAGCCACGGCGAATTCGGAAGGGGATGGAGATTTTACGGAGCGAGTGAATTCCATGGCGCCGTCATCGACGGTTCCGAAGCGAAATTCGAGGATATCGAGGGCATAGTTCTGATGCAGGCGCCAAGGGCGACGGGAGCCTTGCTTCGGGAGTTCGTCCATGGCGCGCTGGATGTAGCCGGAGCTGAAGTCGATGGCTGGCTCTTCGGCGATGGAAGGGTCGCGCTTGCGCGGCGTGCAGGTGTCGAAGTTGTGCTCGCGCATGTAGTTCAATAAGCGGCAGACGTACTCGGCGGTGAGATCGGATTTCAGGGTCCAGGACGCGTTGGTGTAGCCGAAGGAAGAGGCCAGGTTCGGCACGTCGCTGTACATCATTCCCTTATACGCCATGGTGCGCGAGAGTTTGACGGGAGCACCATCCACACAAATTTGCATTCCTCCCATCAATTGAAGGTTGAGGCCAGTAGCGGTGACGATGATGTCGGCCAGCAGTTCGCGGCCGGAACGCAAGCGAATGCCATTTTCGGTGAAGGTGTCGATTTCGTCGGTGACCATGGAGACTTTGCCGGAGCGGATTGAGCGGAAGAGATCGCCGTCGGGAACCAGGCAGAGCCGTTGCTCCCACGGGTTATAACGCGGCGAGAAATGGGTCGCGACGTCATAACCCGGACCGAGCGCCTTCTGCGCCAGTCCAAGAATCCAGGCCTTCATCTTTTGGGGCTTGCGGCGAGCGCGCTGAAAGAGATAAGTGGAGACCAGCACGTTCTTCCAGCGCACGATCATATAGGCGAGGCGCGCGGGAACTTTGCCGCGCAAAAAACTGGCGATCAAGTCCTGTGACGGGAGAGAAAGAACGTAACTCGGCGAGCGCTGGAGCATAACAACATGTTGCGCAGTTTCGGACATCGCGGGAACGAGGGTCACCGCGGTGGCGCCGCTACCGACGACGATGACGCGCTTGCCGTTGTAGTCGAGATTTTCGGGCCACTGTTGCGGGTGAACTACTTTCCCTGTGAATCGCTCCATGCCGGGCCAGCCGGGCATGTACCCTTCCGAGTAGTTGTAATAGCCGCTGCACATGTAGAGGAAGTTGCAGGAGAAGAGCTGAGTGCTTCCGCTCGAGGTTTGGACTTCCACGGTCCAGCGCGCATCGCTGGAGGACCAGGAAGCGAGCTTGGCGCGATGGCCATAGTGGATGTGGCGATCGATGCCGAATTCGGCGGCGGTTTCGCGAATGTAGTTCAGGATGGAGGGCCCGTCAGCGATGGCTTTGGCGTCGCGCCAGGGGCGGAAGCGGTAGCCGAGGGTATACATATCGGAATCGGATCGGACGCCGGGGTAACGAAAGAGATCCCAAGTGCCACCCATCGCGTTGCGGCCTTCGAGGATGGCGTAGGTTTTGTGTGGGCAGGCAGTTTGGAGATGGTAAGCGGCGCCTATACCGGAGAGACCGGCACCGACGATAAGAACGTCGAAGTGATTGGCGGAAGGCGCGTTTTCGAAGGTCGGTTCAGACATGCCGGTCGCAGTGAGAGTGTACTTAGGAAAAAGAGCGGAAGCAAAGAGGGAAGAGGCAGTGGCAAGGTGGAGAGGGACGAGTGGCGAGGAAAGAAATGAGAAAGAGGAAAACGTAGAGCTGGCATGAAGGCCAGCCCTACATAAGCAAAAAAGGGAATCCGCACGGGCTAAAGCCCATGCTGCGAGCGGTTGAGCTCACAAACAACAAGAACGCTGAATCGTCGAGTCTGACGCGTCACGTAGTGCCGCTTCGCGGCCCGCTCCGCTTATTGGTATGTGACCACGATATTGTTCGCGGAGTATTTCAGGAAGAAGCCACTGGAGACGCTTGTAAACTCCCCGTTCAGCGAGTTGAAGGTCATGATGGTGTAGCTCGAGCCCTTCTTCGGAGGACGCTTGGGGTTGACCGACACTTGCAGGATGCCTGACAGTGAGGCGTTCCCGCCAACGAAAAGCGCCGACGCGCCCCAGTACTGCAGGCTCAACTCGCCGCCGCTCAGCTGCGTGTAGTTGCCGGTCACCGTGAAGCTGCCCGCCTGCGGCGAAACATAGCCATTGTTGGTGAGCGAACCCTCGATGGTTCCGCTTCCGACCAGCGATCCCGATAGCATATCGATTAAAGTGGCGCTCACCGTCCCGCCATTAAATATGGTGAGGTATCCCTGGCTGGTCAGAGTGGTGGCAATCGAGGCGGTTTGCCCCGCGCCAAAGGCGAGCCCCACGCCCTTGCCTACTTGAATGGAATGAACAGAGATCGACGGTGTTCCGGTTGTGTCGACGGATCCAGTGCTCGGTGCCGTCAGGATGCAGACGTCGCTCGCCGGGCCTGGGACCTCGTGCGTGCTCCAGTTCTGGGCCGTGCCCCACGCGTCAGTGCCTGCATTCCCGGTCCACTCGACGTTACAGCTCTGTGCCTGTGCCAATTTGCAGCCAGCGACAGCGACTGCCAGCACAGCGACTACACGCAAGAACGTTCCTGCCTTGTACGTTTTCATAACACCTCCCTGAACGAATTTTCGGGAATTTGGAATCAGGCAGGTGCGCGGTTTCCCGCCGGGCGGACACTATACTCTCTAAATTCCTAGCGTTGGCTTGCGGAAAGTCAAGAATGGGTAAAAGGCTTGTAAAAACGGGTGTCGCCGAGGCAAGAAAGACTGACCCGTTGGTGAGGATTGAGGACCGCCGGATTGAGTTTTTCAACTTTATTTGTATCAGAACTCGGACGGATGGCGTCCAAGGTGGCGCTGGTCGTTACAAAAAAACAAAAAAAGGAGCGTGCTCATGTCCCATCATCTCGATTCTCCCATCGCTCGACAGGATATTCGTCTGGATATAACGGACCTCTATGTATTTCGAGGGCAAACGGGTACGGTATTCGCCATCAACGTTTGCCATTCGATTTTTGGCGAGATTCCGGTGCCGGGTTACCACCCGGAAGGAATGTACGAGTTCAAAGTGGATGGCAACGGAGATGCCATCGAAGAGGTGACGTATAGGCTGACATTCGACGAGCGGGACAAAAATGGACGGCAGAGATATAAGGTGCGGCGCATAGAGGGGAAAGATGCGGTTGATCCGCACGCGCCCGGCGTGGTGATCGCCGAAGGAATTACGGGAGAGAACACGACAACACTAACGGGCCTGCGGGTATGGGCGGACAAAGCAGGGGACCCGTTCTGGATCGAGCCCGACGTGCTTCACGCGGTGGGCCACGCTTTTCAGGACGGGACAACGGTCAATCTGGCTGGTTGGGAGGCATCGCGTGCGAAGAACCTGTTCGCAGGCCACACGGTGTATTCGATTGTCCTGGAAGTGCCCGATCAGGAACTGCTCAGTGTCACCGGTGGCAAGCGGCGCGTGGGGATCTGGGCTGTTTCGACGCTGGCGACGGATGCGGGAGGCTGGCGCTCGATCAACCGGATCGGCCTGCCGATGATTCATCCGCTTTTCACACAGTTCAACGAGGACCTAGGCAACCGGCTGAATGCTGGACGCCCGGCGGATGACTTCGCGACGTATGGTGCGACAGTCATTAAAGCGGTCGCTGGAGCGGTGGCGGCCAACGGAACAGCCGAAGATCCGCAGGCGTACGCGGAGAAAGTGGCACATCGGTTTTTCCCGAATGTGCTGCCGTACGAAATTGGAACGCCGGCGGCATTTGGGTTCGCGGATTGGAACGGCCGGTCGCTGACGGATAACGCGCCGAGCGTGATGTTTTCGCTTGCAGCGAACACTCCGATAAGTCTCGGGATCGGCAAAGAATCGGTCACTTCAAAGCCGGCGAAGAGTTTTCCGTACGTTCCGGCTGTGCTTGCGCGAGGCGCGGCGGTTTAGATCGGGGACCTTGCAGCTAAACGAGGTGCCGTGCTGCTACGCGTGCGAACTGGCGCGCTCTAAGGCAGGGAGTAGACACCGGTCATCCAGCGGCGTGCCTCGATGCGACGGTTTTAGGGGAGCGCGAGCTTTCTAATGCGTGAGCGAGGCTGCTGAGGTCGAACTGCGTCGTGACGCTGGGTTCGATCTCCAAGAGCATGGTGGTGTGCTTGAGCATGTCCTGAAGGAGGACGTCGTCGCCGCCGACGGTGGCATCAGCCGGGGAGCTGGCAACTGGTCCGACCGGGTTGTCGGCACTGGCGGGATAGGACCACACGACGCTGTAGAGTTTATTTGTGGACGCTCCAAGTTCGTCCCACTCGATGTGCTTCTCTTCGCCATCTTCAAACCTTACGCGGAGATTCACGAGCTTGCCTGTGGCAGCACGCCCATGGACGGATGGCCATTGGGAATGCCTGACAAAAGACACGAAGGAATGACTTCCTTTTTCCAGGATTACGAGATCAAATTTGCCGTCGGCGGAAGTTTGCTTGAGGACGATGGAACTGCCGAAGGCGTCTTTGACAGTCTCAGAGCGCCAACGCAGATGATTCGAGAGTCCAGGGGGCACGGGCAACGGCGCCACGGGTGCTGCAGTGGAACTCCCATTGGCCGGTGCGGGTGATGCCTGCACGACAGGCAATGTGGTGGCTTTCGAGACGGTGTTCCGGGAATTTCCCGAGCAACCAATGGAAACGAGCAGAACACCCGCAGACAGAAACGAGAGGACCTTCTTCATCTTTGCCTCCTTGCAAAATGTTGGCAGTGGGTCCTGGGCTCAATCCTGATTAGTTTGAGTGGCTGGTTTTGGAGTTTGAATAGCCCCAAGGTACAGGTGTTCTCAATAAGGCGCAGCCCAAAAGGGCAGCACAAGCGGTGAACGTTACTCCCAGTTTGCTGGGACACTAACAAAAGATTACAAGAGCCGTAGGTCAGAGATGCCGGCGCATTCTGCCTTTGACACCTCAAGAAAGAGAGGATAGAGTCGCGCGACCCTTAGGCGGATCCTAAATTCCGGAGCGCCCTCAATGAGCAGAAATTTTGAGATGTTGCGACGCCTCCAGAAGGAGCTGGAGGGCGTGCCAGCCACGGAGGAGACCAACAATCCTCTTGCAAGAAACTACCCCACATTCGGCCAGCCAGGAAACGTGAGGCTCGATCCGAATGGCTCGACCCCGGAAGAGCTCAGTAAATTAGTAGAACGGATTTTTTTCTCGCGAGGGAAGGCGTCTGCGCGGGTGCTGGCGTTCGCCGGTGTGGATGATGGCGACTGTTGCAGCAAGCTGATCACCGAGGCGGCCGTGACTCTGGCGAGGATGGAACGGGGGCGAGTTTGTCTGGTAGACGCGTATTTTCATTCGCCGTCGCTCTCGGAGTTTTTGGATCTTGGACATCCCTGCGGTCTGGTTGAGGCGTCCCAAGCCGGCGGGCCTATTATGGATTTCGCCATACCTCTCCGTGACGGAAAGCTTTCCCTGCTCCCCTGGGGATCGCCGGAGGCTGGAGCGACAATCCGTCTGCCGCTGGACCGAGTGAAGCAATGGCTGGACGAACTCAGCCACAAGTTCGGGTATGTGATGGTGAATGCGCCGCCGCTGAACCGGTTCGCCGAAGGTATCGCGTTTGGGCAGCTCTCGGATGGTTCAGTTCCGGTGTTCGACCGAAGCGCGACGGAGCCTGCTGAGGCGTTGAGACAGTTGGAGAGACTGAACGAATCCCGTGTCCGGGTCTACGGGCCAGTTTGGAGTTACGGGCATTTCCGGAAGGATGAGGCCGACGCGGCTCGCGAAATGCAAAGGGCAATCGAGTTGAGTTTCGTGCCTCAGGTGCGCGCTGCTTCGAACGTCTGAATCAGCCTTTGTCGCATCGAATCCCACCCTGACTGCGCCCTCAAGGAACACACCCGTCGTAATCCGTGAAGGCAGCACGGCCTCAACTCAACCGCTGTCGCAGTTAGCAGGACGCCTGCTAGTCGCCGTGGTGTAGGCCAGCGGCGATGGTCTTGACGATGGTGCCGTTGGTGTCGTCGTCTTTGAGGGCCCACACGAAAGCACCGCCGAGACCACCTTCCGCGCGGTAGTTAACGTAGGCCATTTTCAGCCAAACGGTGACAGGATCGTCGTAGGTCCAGAAGGTTTTTGTGGACGGGTTGTAGATCCACACCGCAATGCGCTTGTAATCAAAGTGACGCGTGAAGCCTGTGAGGCCAGTGAGCGTGAGATAAGTGATGACGCCATCGGTTTGCAGATAGTCGGCAGGAGGGAAGGGGGCGGGGCCGCTGGAAGTTTGATAGAGGCCGTTGTTCGTCTCGGGGACGCCAGTCCAGCCGCGCGCGTAGGTGGGAACGCCGAGGACGAGTTTGCTGGCGGGGACTCCGGCCTTGAGATAAGCCGCAATGGTGTATTCAATATAGAAATTTTCGCTGGCGACGGGATCCTGCTTGTCGTCGAACAGCGGGGAAGCGTGATTGGTCTCGGTTTCCCACGTTCCATGGAAGTCGTAGCCTTGAACGTTGTAGTAGTCGAGAGTTTTCGCGACGGCAGCGAGTTGAATGTTGGAAAAGTTTTGTTGGCCGGCGGGACCGAACATGGTGAGGAGATAGTGGGTCTTGTTGGTCTTGCCCAGTGCATCCAGCTGCTTGCGAAATTCCTGCATGAGGAGCGTGCAATTGGCGGTATCGGTGGACGTGGGAAATTCCCAGTCGACGTCGATGCCGTCGAAGACGCCGGCGGCGGAGATGCCGGAGGCCACTTTGCCGTTGATGAAGAGATCGATGCAGTTGGCGACGAAAGCTTGGCGGCCGGAGGCGGTACTGGCCGCGGCCGAAAAATTAGAAGCGCCGGCGAGGGAGATCAGGACCTTCAGGTTGGGATGAAGCTGCTTGAGCTGTTGGAGAGCGGCGAAATTGCCGTAGAGGGGGCCGGTGTAGGGAGCGCCAGAGACGCTGGGGAGATAAGGAGACTGGTAGTCGGCCCAGGAATCGGCGATGGAGCAGCCGGTGGGCGTGGTGCCGCCGAAGGCGTAGGTGAGATGGGTGAGTTTGTTGGCGACGCCATTGGCTTGAAGGTTAGCGATGTTGTAGCCGGCGAAGTAGATGGACCACTCCTCGAAATAACCGCCGACCACTTTGGAGTGCGGACCATCATCAGATGCCTGCGCGACTAGCGGGGACGCCGCGAGCAGGAGGGCGAGCAAGCAGCTCGCGAGAACTAGGGTAAAAACGCGACGCGATAGACGGACTGCGGAAAGGATTTCCATAGGACACACCTCGGGATGGAGTCACCGACGGCGGAGAACTATAGACCTATATAGCAGTGAAGGCAAGAGTGGAATTTAGTGGGAAAAGAGGGAATGGTGACAGTGTCTGTGCTCTATAGCGGCTGATTTGACAAGGCGGAGCCTCGAACTCCTCGAAAGCAGCGAATCAAATGCGAACTCGGAGAGGAGTGTGGATCCCTCTCCGAGTCCGTTCTGTTGCCGCGACTGGCCGGATGTTAGAACCGGAACTGCAGGCCGGTCTGGAAGCGGAAGTTGCTCTGGGCGCGGTTACCGAGGATGAAGTTATTGCCGAAGTTGGTTTTGACGTAGTCGGCGTCGAAGAGCCGGACGGAGAAGCGACGAGTAGCCTCGAAATCTACACCTCCGCCAAAGGCCATGGAAAACGCGGTGGTATCCGCATTCGGACTCGCGCACAGAACGGTGTTGGCGGTGCAGGCGTTCTTGTAGAAATTTGAATGCGCGCCGCCGAATAAGGCTTCGGCAAAAGGTTCGAGCCGGTGGAAGCGGTATTTCGCCACCGGACCGAACATGTAAGTGAAGAGGTTGCTCGAGACGCAGTCGGTGAGGGCAGAGCTCGCGGCCGGGCACTGGTTCGTGCTGTTATAGCCTTGCAGGTCGGCCTTGACACCAAAATGATTCAAGAAAAAGACCGTTACGTCTCCGCCACCGCCATTCAGGTTTTGTGTATTCCAGACCGAAGGCAAGCTTGGATTGACGCGAAAATAGGAATAGTCCGCGGTGACTTCGAAGCGTGGGCGCTCCTGGGCGCAAGCAAAACCGCCGAATAGGAAGACGGCGACAAACAGAAAAACGCGCTGCACGATGAATTCTCCTTAATTTATGGTGTAGACACACCTCGACTGATCTCTCCGAATTTCTGGCGCAAAAGCACGAGAGGCGAAGCACCATCTCTACGCGTGCGGACAAAAAGGGCAAGCTCGTCCGCAAGGCTGGCCAGAACGCTGCTTCAATTTGTTGTGTTGCTTAGTATTCCCCGTGCCTGCGGGAAAGGTTCCCGGCAGACGCTGACGAGTTCGAGTGGTGATGCCGTTTTTCTTGATTAACAGGCATTTACTAGCATTTTTGGCTTCGTGCTATCGTAAGTGTTCAGTAAAAGAAACATGGTATATCGCTCCACCCTATTGGCGATGCGGCGAGATCGCATCGGGCCGGGCGCGTCCCTGCAAAACGCGCGGCGGCTAATTCGCGTGCTGGGCGTGGTTCTACTTGTTGCCTGCGGCGCGCCGCTTGGGAAAGCACAAGAAAAGCAATCGGGCAGTGCCATGGCACCGGAGGCGGCCTTTGCGTTCTCCGATTTCGATGGAGACCGGCGGCCCGATCTAGCGGTGGTGCAGCCGGGCCGGAGTGACCGGTCGTTCACTGACTACTGGGTGCAACTGAAGCTGACGACGGCGGGGATACAATCAATCCGGGTCGTCGGTCCCACGGGCGGGCTGCAAGTCGCGGCGCGGGACGTAAACGGCGACGACGTGCCGGACCTGGTTCTGACCACGACATGGAGAAATCAGCCGGTTGCCATTCTTCTGAACGACGGCGCGGGCGGATTTTCCCGGGTTGACCCGAATGTTCTGCCTGGCGCATTTTCCAACTCCGAGACGAGTTGGTCGAACTCCGCCGCGCGAGAGCGAATACTCCTGGCGGCCGTTACCCAATATCGCGCGGGGTTTGTACCTGCAGTTTTGCGTGTTCCCTACCTGCGTGCCAGCGCCAAGTTTCGGCCGCGCGGTCAATTAGTCTGTCTGCTCAACAGCGCTCCTGCAAGTCACGCGGGCCGGGCTCCTCCCCTGATCTCCCCACGGTCTAAAACCCAAATCCTGATTCGTTGATTCGCAGCCTTGCGTTGCGTGTGTAGTTCTATCCCGACAAGCCTGACCGCGCACGGCAGGTGCTCCCAAAAGTTGCCTCGACAGCGCTGACTTATGTGCGGGGCTCACGACAGATCTTCATGAGGAAGAAGCCATGATTCGCCGACTCGTCGACTTCGCCCTGGGGAACCGCTTCATTGTGCTTTCGATCGCGGTCGTGCTGCTGCTGTGGGGCGCCATTTCCTTCCACTATCTTCCGGTCGAGGCTTATCCGGACGTGGCGGATAACTATGTGGAAATCATCACGCAGTGGCCGGGTATCTCCGCGGAGCAAATTGAGCAACAGGTGACGATACCGCTGGAAGTGGTGATGAACGGGATACCGCATGTGACGCACCTGCGTTCGTTCTCATTGTTCGGGCTTTCGGACTTGAAGCTGATCTTTGATGACGAGGAAGAGAATGCCTGGAACCGGCAGCGGGTACTGGAAAGGCTGTCGCAGGTTACGCTGCCGCCCAATGTGGTTCCGCAGATGGGAACGGACTGGAGCCCGGTCGGGCAGATCTACTTTTTCACGCTCAAGAGCACCAATCCAAATTATGACGTGATGGACCTGAAGTCGCTCGAGGATTGGGTGGTAGAGAAAAATTTCAAGGCCGTGCCGAATGTGGTGGACGTGGCAAGCTTTGGCGGGCCGACTAGGGAGTACCAGGTACGAGTCGATCCCAACAAGCTGGTGTCCTACGGGCTGAGCCTGGCGCAGGTGGAACAGCAGTTAAGCAACAACAACGCGAATGGAGGAGGCAGCTTCATCGAAGCTGGGCTGCAGCAAATCAACATTCGCGCTGTGGGGCTCATCAGGAACGTAAAAGACATTGAAAGCACAGTGCTGTACTCAAAGGCGGGTACACCGCTCCGGGTAAGGGACATCGCGGTGGTGGCGCAAGGTCCGAAGATCCGTCTGGGTCAATTCGGTCGTGCGATCCATCGGGAGGACGGAGCGGTAGTCGACAACGACGATGTTTGTTCGGGAATCGTGCTGCTGCGGAAGGGAGCGGATGCGGAAACAACCCTGAAAGCTATCCACGCAAAGGTGGATCAGATGAACAATTACATCCTGCCGAAGGGCGTGAAGATCGTGCCGTTTCTGGACCGCAGCGATTTGCTGCACTACACGACGCACACGGTACTGCATAACCTGACTGAGGGCATCCTGCTGGTGATCGTGATCCTGTTCCTGTTTCTCGGGAACGTGCGGGGAGCACTCATCGTGGCGTTGACGATTCCGTTTTCGCTGTTGTTCGCTACGACCTGCCTGAAGTTAAAGGGAATACCGGCCAACCTTTTGTCCCTTGGCGCTTTGGACTTCGGGATGGTGGTGGATGGCGCCGTGGTGATGGTGGAAAACATCATCCGGCATCTCAGTCATGCGGACGCTTCCTACAAGACGCCGATGGAGCGGATTCGCGATGCCGCTCACGAGGTGCAAAGGCCGGTTTTCTATGCGATCGCCATAATTATCACGGCGTATCTGCCGATCTTTACATTGCAACGAGTCGAGGGCCGGCTATTCAAGCCGATGGCGTGGACAGTCGCGTTCGCACTTCTTGGAGCTCTGTTATTCTCCATGCTGATTGCGCCGGTTCTGGCGAGCTTCTTTTTCAGGAGAGGCGCCGCCGAGTGGCACAACCCGGTGATGGACTTACTAAAGAAGTCCTATAGCGCGGCGGTGCGGTGGGCTATTGAACACCGGTACATCACGGTGGGAGCGGCAGGGCTGGCCGCGGGGGCCGCGGCGTGGATGATGATCGCCGGCGTTGTTGGGTCGGAATTTCTGCCGCACTTGGATGAAGGCGCGCTTTGGGTGCGCGGCACGCTCGCACCCAGCACTGGTCCGACCGAAGGGACCCGGGTCTCCAACGAGACTCGCGTGCTGCTGTGTTCATTCCCGGAAGTGACACGATGCACGAGCCAGGTGGGGCGGCCTGACGATGGCACGGACACCACCGGATTTTTCAATACGGAATACTTTGTCGATTTGAAACCGAAAGAAGAATGGCGGCCGCAGTTCCATCAGGATAAGGATGAATTGATCGCCGCAATGCAGCATGAGCTGGACAAGACTCCAGGCGTGCTTTGGAATTTCTCGCAGCCCATTGCGGACAACATGGAAGAAGCGGTAAGTGGAGTGAAAGGACAACTGGCGACGAAAGTTTACGGTGACGACCTGAAAGTTCTCGAAGACAAGGCCAATCAGATCGTGAACGTGATGAGCAAAGTGAAAGGAATCGAGGATCTGGGCGTCTTTCAGGTGCTGGGCCAGCCGAACATTAATGTGGAGGTGGATCGCGAAAGAGCGGCACGGTATCAGATCAATGTCGCGGACGTGCAAGACGCGGTACAAACCGCGATTGGAGGGACGGCGCTGACCCAGGTGCTGCAGGGCGAGCAACGGTATGACCTGGTGCTGCGTTATTTGCCGCAATATCGGAACACAAAGGAAGCGATTGAGAACATTCGACTGCTGTCGCCCTTGGGCCAGCGGGTTTCCCTCGCGGAATTGTGCAGAATCGAACAACGTGACGGCGCGTCGGAAATCTATCGCGAATCCAACCAGCGGTATATAGCGATCAAGTACAGCGTGCGGGGAAGGGACCTGGGGAGCGCGGTTGAAGAATCAATCGCCAAGGTTGCGGCGCAGGTAGAGATGCCGCGGGGTTACCACATCGATTGGGAGGGGGAATACGAGAGCGAGAAGCGGGCGGAAGAACGACTGATGGTGATCGTGCCGCTGACGATTCTGTTGATCTTCTTAATTCTGTACATGATGTTCCGTTCGTTCAAATGGGCGTTGCTGATCATGGGGAACGTCGCGCTGGCGCCGATTGGAGGATTACTGGCGTTACTGGTTACGGGAACGCACTTCAGCGTGTCGTCCGGCGTGGGCTTCCTGGCGTTGTTTGGCGTGTCGGTGCAGACGGGTGTAATCATGCTGGAGTACATCAACCAGTTGCGTGTGAAGGGCCATTCCATCGAGGAATCTGCAATTCAAGGTGCGGTGCTACGCTTGCGGCCGATCATGATGACGATGCTGGTGGCCACGTTTGGTTTGCTGCCGGCGGCGATGTCGCACGCCATAGGATCGGATTCCCAGCGGCCGTTTGCGATCGTGATCGTAGGCGGGCTGATCTCCGACTTGCTGATGAGTATTTTTCTTCTGCCGACTCTTTATGTATGGGTCTCGCGCGACGGCGACCGGTTGCCGGAGCCCGAGGAGAGTTTCGAGGAGAGCGCTTAAGCGTTCGTTCACAGAGAAGTTCTTCCGTCCGTTCAAAATGAGGTAGGGTACTCCTTTGAGGAGGCCTTATGGCTC
>Ga0207761_1000574_pt1 | contig 12836 bp, 10 predicted proteins | sample LuqExpMetageno34_FD_187792 | JGI IMG/M metagenome (GOLD analysis project Ga0207761, IMG submission 187792) | Tropical forest soil microbial communities from Luquillo Experimental Forest, Puerto Rico - Sample 34 (SPAdes) | ecosystem: Environmental > Terrestrial > Soil > Tropical forest ... | reverse complement strand
AAAAGACCAATCTGCAATCGCAAAACGCGGCGTATCATGACGGTATACAAGGTCAATCGACTCTACGCCTTGTTCAATCATCAGAGCGGCCCACTCGAAAGCGCTCTGTCGCCCGCCCAGGATGAGGCAGTGTTTCCCTGCGAGACCGCGAAAATCGACGAGAGTGGCCGTGTGAGCCATTCGATCGCCAGGAATAACGGCCGAGAGCTCATCCGGAAGATTAGCGAACGGCGCGAGACCCGGCGCGGCCACAATGCGGCGGGCGCGAATCGTCTCTCCATTGTCACAGCAGGCTTCGAACTGACCATTCACGCGGCATAGGCGATTGACCCGCAGCGACTGCACGCTGATGTTTTTGCTTTGACGAAACCACTCGGCGTAGTCGCGAAATGTTTCGACGGGTAGCGGCTCGGCGGCGGTCCTCGGGATGCGCCTGTGCTCGAGAAAAGCCTGGAGCGAGTGGACTCCTGATGCATCGAGGTGCCAATCAAGTCCGGAGCGCAGCAACAGGCCGCACGGCATGTTGTGCTTCCAGAAGGCCATAAGCTCACCGACAACAGCAACACTTAGACCCGCGTCTTTCGCGTGTGCAGCGACAGCGAGGCCGTATGGTCCGGCCCCGATCACCAGAAGTTCGGTCGTCTGCATTAGGCAGTCCAGGAACTCCGGGCGGGAACTTTAGAGCAAGCATTGTATTCCAAATCGTCCGCTGCGAGGCTGCAAGGACGATTTTGTGCTGGAGTACCCAAGGAACGGGGTCTTTTAACGGCATTCAGGCCGAAAACCGGGACACGCCTCCGGTTTGACTACCGACGAGACCTGACACTACCGAGTCGCTGACGCAGCAGTTGATGACCGCAGCCGCACTGGCGAGCGGCTCTGCGCAGAGGCAGAAATTCTCCGCCCAAGAATTTCCACCAGACAGCCTAGTTCCCGGTGAAGGGACCAGTTTCGGCTGCGCAGAGCTGCACGAAAGTGCGGCGGCCCGAGATTCCACCCAAAGATTCATAAACGGCTGAAAATGGGGGGCAGCATCCAAGGCTAGACCGGAAGTTACAGGCATTTCGAGCAGATACAATTCAATGACGAGCGGCTTGTGCTGGATGTTCTGAATGGCGGCCTCGAAACGGAGTTTGTGGGCGTTCGAGAGCGTGTGGCAAAGAATCGCGGCATCGTATTTGTGGCCGGATCGAACCGCGAAGACTCCAGCGGATACTTTGAGCGCATTCGTCACTTCAAACCCAGGCTGCTGCCAGAGACGTTCCGCGCAAACGGAGTAATGGAAGGCTGGCAGTGATGTTCAGCAGTCTCATTCGTGTTTGGGTCCCTTTCCTAAAGGGCGCGGACTTGTCGATCCGAGATTCCTGGGTTAACACTTGATTGGCTTGCGCCCGCCGGCTGCAGCTCCTGCGGCAGCGTGCGACAGAAATACGCAGTTGTGAGGCTGTCCACGAAGAAATCAGCCGAGGAGAAGAAGAAACGGATCGCCGAGAAGGTTGCGGATGATTCGCTGAAGCTCACCTGGGATTAAGGGATAGGCAAGAAAGTCGTAGGCGCCCTGGTCGATGGCACGGAAGTAGTCTGGCCAGTCGCCTGTACGGGAAATCACAATCAAAGGCAAAGAAGACCCAAAAGCATCTCGAATGCGGAGTAAATCTTCATAACCGCCATCGCGAAGCGCATCCTGGCAGAGGGCAAAAGAACGGTCACGTTTAGCGATATCGAGGACAGCCTCCCTTATAGTGCTGGCGAAGACGAGCGCAACTCCAATGGAGGAGAACCTCACTGAGACCGCCGCGGATGGATTGCTCCCTGCAAACCACAAGGCCATGGGGAATTGAAACATCGTCATGGCGCTGCGTCAGGAAAGCCGGGAAGGCGTCCGGGTCAGGCAATCCGGGATCGCCTTGCGCGAGCAGTTCAATGCTCAAGGGACCGTGGTCAAAGACGTTCATGGCATCCTACCTTGCTCAAATTTGGCAAGGCTGTGGCAGCGAGCTTCACACCTTACGTGCCCCGCAAATCAAGCCGGCAGCCGCAAAACTGACCGGCAATCGCCACAGCCTCATAGGCAGGGTAGTGGAACAGTGAAGGTCCGGCTATCCCGTCGAGAGAGTATTTTTGGCGGGCCAGGTAGTGGTAAGCGCTAGTGGCTAATGAATGATGCCCTTGCGGACCGCGTAAAGGACCAGCTCCACAGGGGTGTGAAGGCCCAGCTTTCCGAGGATATTGCCGCGATGAGTCTCAACGGTGTAAGGGCTGATGTTGAGAGCAGCGGCGACAAAAGAAAGCGGACCGACTAAGCAGGTCGTCGAGACAAATCTCATGAAAATGCTCCGACCGCGTCTTTTCCATGAATCAAGTGCTTTATCATTTCTTCATGAATGTGGAACGCAAAGACCTAAGGAACGCGGGCTTCTCGGATCAGGTAGTTTGCGCTTGTCAGTGCACGCAAGCCGTTTCGTGGACTTAGATCAAGGCAGTATGAGGTCGTCGGGGTCACGCCCCTGAGCCATAACCTGGCCCAACCTTGTAATACTGAAGATTTCCTTGAGGTGCTCGTTCAAGTTGATAAGTTTCAGCTGGCTCTCAGCCGCTTTCGCCGAAATGTATAAACCGACAATCGCACCCAATCCGGAGCTATCCATGTAGGTCACCTTCGTCAAGTCCAGCACAACCGTTTTGCTTTCCGAAAGGAGAGGTTTGACCGTAGTTTTTAAGTGCTGAATTGTGTCCGAAGTAATCTTTCCGGTGCAGCGGACGACGATCTCGGCCGGCGACTTGTCAGTGGCCATACTCAACTGGGAGACGGGGGAAGGATTTGTTGCCATAGCTAGCTCCTCTCGGGTGTCCTCCCGGAAGTTCCCGAAGCGACGAGGCCTTCAAAATGCGAATGTCGTGTCAACGGTGCAGAGCCGGGGTGTTGCAACTCAGAGACCGTCAATATACGCCTTGTAGGTGGGGAGTCAATACGATGTTGGCTTAACCTTGTCAGCGCCCGGGTGGGGTCATGGGTAACTTGGGTGCTGGGACGAACCTTACGTTCGTTAAGCAGGGCCCTGCCGGGGCCTCTCGCAGCATGGTAGCGTCGAACCTTTGAGATGATTAGTTGACAGCGAGAAAGGCACGATCGATTCGCAAATAATTTTGCCGATTCTGTCGCTTTCTATCTTGCGAACCCTGGGACGGGTTTCTTCCTCGACAGAACCTCCGGGCGATTCAATCGTGCGATCGTCGGCGATCTCGAAGCGATTGGCGGAGAATAGCCGATCGCCTTGCGTGCTATCCATTGATGGCAACATGCAGCGGTCGGCTCGGACTCGGAAAAAGTTCAGCCTTGGGGAATTCGGCTCGATGCCGATGGAAAATCGTTGTACACATTTAGGAAATCTGAAGTTACGAGCGAATTGACTGAGTCAAAGGGTGAGTCAGCGCGGCTGCCCGCCTAACGGTTGAACAGCAGAAAAAAAGCCCCAGTGACCACTCTCGACCTGGGGCCCTTGCGAATCGAACGAGCATTGGGTCGCCAAGTGCCTTCCCCGTCCGATTTCCTACTCTACGGATACTTTAATTTCTGAAAGACAGGGTGTCGCTGCCCGCGCGCAATTCTGAACCTGCTTTAGGGCAATGTCACTCAGACTGGAAACTGGCCTTGAAGTCGTTTGATCATGTTTCGCTGATTAGGGTAGGACAACATCGAAGGGCCCCGAACGATGGGAATTGAGGGGCGGGGTGCGTTGGATAATCGTCTAATTCTGGTTGAAAAGAGATAAACTAAACGGTCAATTCGGCTATCAATTGCCACGGACGGAGACAACATGGCTTTGGAATCTCGCGCGATTGCCGTCAATGTCCGCCCCAATGTCGACCTGCTAAGGGGCTTGAAACGGGAGGAAGTCGATTTGATCTTGGCGGCGGCAAGGGCACGTCGAGTCCCGGCCAAGTCCGTGATGACTTACCAGGGTGAGCCAGCCGATAGTCTACTGCTGCTGTGGAAAGGCCGCGCGCGGTATTTCTTTGAAACGCCAAACGGAAAAAAACTCATCTTGATATGGATTACCCCCGGCCATACCTTCGGTGGAGCGGCGCTGGTACCGCGAAGTTCCAATTACCTCCTGAGTACGGAAACCGTCCGCGACAGTGTCGTGCTTGTTTGGGACGGTCCGACCATTCGTGGCTTTGCGCGCCGCTTCCCGCAACTTATGGAAAATGCAATCGTCAGCGCTGTGGATTACCTGTCATGGTATGTCGCCGCGTACGCCGCTTTGTGCTCCCAGACTGCTCGGCAGAGGCTGGCTAGCGTTCTTCTCGGACATACATCCAGCATGGGTCAAAGAGTGTCAGGCGGCATTGAGTTCGATATTACCAACGAGGAGTTGGCCAATGCTGCGAATATCACGCCGTATACGGCGAGCCGTATTTTGAGCGAATGGCAGAGAAGCGGGGCGATTCGCAAACGGCGAGGGAAGATTGTCGTGCACTCCACCGAAAGATTGTTTCTGCGCGTCGCTTGAACGCACGTTCGCTGGTCAGTCGAAGCGTAACGGTGGCGTGCGTAATCGGTCCGCTGGCGGACGATCAGGTCGCACATCGGATGTTGGTGGGCACCCCATGCACGCGGCAAGGTCGTATTGAATGTAGCGGATTATGAAGCCTGCAGGTCGATTAGGAATCAACGTAGTCAGAAGACCCTAAGGTCCCCTAGGTGTTTTCCTGGTTGCCCGAAGGCGGGATAGCCTTTAAAAGGCGAACACGGTCCCGATCGGTCTTGCGGGTCGCGACCGGGTTGAACCACACCGAGAATCCTAGCCGCATGAGGCTGGGTCAGGCAGAGGGGACGAAGTGTGGGAGGCGCATGTGCCAAGCGGGCGGCTTGGCACGTGCCGTGGCGTCCTTTCGCGCGAGGTGAGGGCGAATCCGGCCTTTGTCCCCTCGGTCAGAAAGTCGCTGCATCCAGCCCTGGGATGCGATCTAATCAGGAAAGACTGCAAAGCGTATACTGCGAACTGACAGTGTGTTGGTGCAGTTACTCTGGTTGAGGCTTGCCTTGGATGAAACGACCGTTGACCGCTCCTAGTACGACATGCCTGATTGGCGACTTAAGTTGTAGTCGCAGCCAAAGAGCAACGCATAGGCTGAAGGCATCACGCTTTGTATCTTTACTAGTTTGGGCTTTTCTTGTGGTGCAAATCCCGCTTGCAGCCCAGGTCCGACAAGTCCGGCGTGTGCTTATTCTCAATGACCTTGGCACCGTGTCATCAGCGGGCTTTGCCGAAATCGACCAGACGATCTTCGCTGAACTACAGAAATCGCCTTACCAGGTTGAGCTTTATCATGAAAGCCTGGAACTGACGCTGTTCCCGGACCAAGTCTCGCAACGCCGGTTTCGTGAAGGGTTTATTGCAAAGTATGCAGACCGCAAACCGGACGTGATCATCGCAGCCGGGTCAGCATCCCTCAAGTTTGTAGCCGAGTCGCACGAACGGTTCCTCCGGGACACCCCAATCGTTTTCTGCGCAATTCTGGGGGACATTCCGCAGCAACTAAAGCCTGATATGCATTTCACGGGTGTCTTGGGCAGGTTACACCCGAAAGAGACTCTGAGTGCGGCACTGCACATGCTACCGGGCACAGAGCAGGTTGTCGTGGTGGGTGGCGTGGGCAAGTTTGACCAAGCTTTCGAAGCCGTTGCGAAACAAGGTCTCCGCAGCTACGAATCAAAACTCCAATTCACGTATCTTACCGACCTTCCGATGTCGACTCTACTTGAGCGGCTCAAGCACCCTCCGAGCAACACGATCGTATACCACACCTCAATCACACTCGATGCAGCGGGGGAGCGCTTTGTTGATTCGGCGCAGTCGGTACCGTTGGTAGCCGATGCCGCGAATGCGCCTGTGTTCGTGATGGACGATGCGGATCTCAGGGACGGAGCGGTGGGCGGAGACTTGGTGAACTGGGCGGACGATGGCCGCGTTGCCGCGGAAATGGCAGTGCGGGTTCTTAGCGGCGGGAAGCCCGAGGACATGCCCATCGTAACCGGCAACCATGCGTATATATTCGATTGGCGTGCGCTGCAGCACTGGGGGCTGAAAGAGAGTAGTCTTCCAACCGGCAGCACGGTGATTTTCCGCGACTTGTCACTGTGGGCACGCGCCAAATGGATTTTGATCGCAGGGCTGCTAATCATCCTCTTTTTGTCTGCGTTGGCAGCCTACCTTCAACACAGTCGAGCCCAGGTCAGGCAGGCAAGAGACGCGGAACTAGAACTCACGGGCCTGTTAATCAACGCGCAGGAAAAGGAACGAAGTCGGCTGGCGGCGGAACTCCACGATGATTTCAGCCAACGTTTGGCGCTACTCGCGTTTGAATTGGAAGGCGTTGAAGAGGCACTGCCCGCCTCGTCGGATGGCCTCAAGCGCAGGGTCCAGAAGGCTCAGGAATCAGCAAGCGAGCTTGGAGCCGATCTTCACACCGTATCCCATCGACTGCATTCATCTACCCTGGAGGCTCTGGGACTCGTGCCGGGCGTGAGTGCTTTGTGCAAGGAGTTCACCGCCCATCAGGGCATCCCAATCGATTTCTCTTTCCTTGATATTCCGGCTCATGTTGGCTCCGACGTGTCGCTGTGCTTGTTTCGTATCGTCCAGGAGGCGCTGCAAAATTTGAAGAAGCACAGTGGTGCAGCAAAGGCCCAAGTGATGTTGCGCAAAGTGAAAGAGAGGTTGTTTCTCTCGGTGATCGACGAAGGCAGGGGATTCGATATCAAGGAAGCGAAGAAGAATGCGGGTCTGGGCATTGGCAGCATGCAGGGACGGGCACGCCTGTTGGGCGGACAATTCGAGATTCAATCCGAACCAGGGAAGGGGACAAGAATAGAGGTTTGGGTGCCGATCGCGCCGCAAACAGAGCCAATGAAGAATTAGACTTTGCGCCGGTCTAATTGCGATCCATCCAATTGCCGAGCGACAGAGTTGTGGCTGGGGATTCCCGCTGGTACCCGAGCTGCCGTCCTTCGATCGGAAACGGGGACCGCGTTGGTCTGTGGCGATTCAGCGTCGTCCCTTACTTTGGATTTGCACGAGCCGTGCCTTCACTATTTCCCGAATAAGCGCTGTTGGAAGAGGCTTGTCGATGGGAAAGTGGATGGTTCCTTTGGAGGTGGAAAACTCACGAAGCTCATGTTTAAACATTCCGATGACCGAAGCTGTGGGGAACAAACTGCAATGGTCCGAAAACCCGGCGAACCACACGAGAACGCCTGTTTTGTTTTGGAATGCGGGAATGCGATAGCTAATTTTCTCGATTGCATCCCCCGGCATCACGGACCGGATGACGCTGTGCATTTTGACGAGGTTTCTGCGCGCGGGAGCCGGGACCGTTGCGAGGTATTCAGAAAAGTTCTTGGGAACGGCTTTGGCTTTTCTTGCCGAGCTGCGTCGGACAGTTTTCGCGGTTTTCATGCTGCGATGCTATAAGAAGCAGTCGCTTGGAGTCCAGCCAGGCGAACCGACAGGACGCGGTTAAATCGTCGCATTTCACTAGGCGGCGGGTAGGCTGTTGCTCAATGACATGCCGTGACTAGGCACTGTTCGCGCAACGAAAGCCTTTGTGCCGCCTTCATCACACCGCCTGATTCGGCGGGCCTGATTGATCAGTGGCGACTGAGGTGAACGTCTTGCTACTGGTGAGATGCGGAGTTGGGCGTTTGCTCGGCTACACTGCAACGGGCACCCTCCGAATCCAGGAATTGAGCAAGGGTACCCCCGAAATCCTGTTGTGTCGGGGGCATGCTGAACTGCACACCTTTAGCGGTCATTTCCTTATAAAAGGTTTGCAGATTAGTGACTTTGAACCCGAGTTCGAGGCTCCCAGCAGGATTCCTTGGAGACGCGGGATGTAAGGCCAAGGAGGTTTCGCCAGTCGAGAATTCGGTCCAACCGGGCGATTGGAACCTCAGGGGCAAGCCAAGCACATCGCGATAGAACTTCACGGCATGGTTCATGTCAGCCACAAACTGAATTACATAATTGAGTTTCATGTTCTGCGGCCTCCCACAGTCGACGAAGTGAGGAGCAGCGAGTTCTCTACTTCGGGTTCGCGTTCGTATCCAGCTTCGTCGCAACACCCCTAGCCGGCTGGGGGATGAACGGCGGCGTGGATCGATCCGACGTTGATCATACAAGAAAGAAGCGCGGTAGATGTGGACCACGGAGCCGCGTACGGGAACACGCTGACGTGGACGCACAAAGACAACCCGAGGCTGGGCGCGCAGCTGATCGAAATTCAGAAGGATCTGGATCTCGCGAGATTCAACAAAATGTTCGTGGACTTGATGAAGGCACGTCACCACCGGCCCACTGAAAATGCCTGATACAAATCCGCAAACACCAATACGCACAATTTATTTTGCCCGCCGGTCATCGCGAATTTGCTACAGGTCGGAGAAAGCCGCGTGAATTTTTCGCGAGGCCGTTGTGATGGCTCGGACCGCGTGTTACGGTCCCGACGCTCGCCTCACAGTTGAATCGTGAGGAAACTCCAGGAGGAAAGGAATTGCAGCATGAGAATGTTGAGGTTCAATAGATTGGCGAAAGCGATTGTTCTCGGCTGGACCATTCTGGTCTCTGCGGGAGTGACGAACGCGCTACCTAACGATCGGCTCGACGACGATGACGGGAAGAAGTCACCGACGCCACCTGGTCTGTATGTAACCCCAACGGCTTTGCCGAACGCCGTGCAGCAAGATTTGAAGCCCGGCCTGGGGCTCCCGTATTTTGCGATGAATTATCCAAACTTTGTCGCCGGTGAGGCCGTAAAGGCCGTGGTCAGTCCGGATGGCAAGACCCTTGCGATTTTAACAGCCGGCATGAACTCGCTGTTTTTTCCTAACACTTGCGAGCCTGGAACCGCTAACTGCGCTGTCGGTAAGGTCGACACGGCCGCTTCCACACAGTTCCTGTTTCTTTACGACATTGCCGGTGCCAATAAGACGAAGCCGGCTCTAAAGCAAGTCATCCAGCAGAGCAATGCACACGTTGGTCTGGTGTGGTCGCCAGATGGCCAGATGTTGTATGCCGCGGGCGGCTGTGACGACCTGGTGTACGCCTACAAGAACAGCGGTGGCAGTCTTGCGTTGGGCGCCGCGATCAGTCTTGGCCACGCGCCACAAGGCTGCGGCAGTGCAGGGGGCCTCGGCCGCAGCAGTGTCGCGCCCAACGTGGCTGGACTTGCTATTACGGCTGACGGGAAAACGCTGGTTGCCGTCAACAACTATAACGATTCGATTAGTGTGATCGACACGGCAACCGGAACGGTGCGCTACGAATTCGACCTGCGGCCCTATGCTACGGGCGCTCCGAGCGGCAGCCAGGGCGGCACGTTTCCCTACTCGGTGGTGTTGAACGGCGCCATTGCCTATGTGGGCTGCGACCGGGATCGCGAAGTCGTCGTCATCAACATTGCCAATCAAGCGTTGGTTGCCCGCATCCAGCTGGATGGCAATTCGAACGGCATGACGCTGAGCGCAGATGGTTCAGCGCTCTATGTCGCACAGGATAATCAGGACCAGGTTGCGGTCATTGACACCGCAAGCAACAAGATCACGCACAAGATCGACACCCGCGGTCCCGCCTATTTGGGTTTTCCACCGAATACAACGGGCGCCGCACCGACCGCTGTCACCATTAATCGCACCAACAAAACGCTCTATGCCGTGAACGCTGGTTCAAACTCCATCGCCGTGATCGCTCTAAGCGGCCCGCACGCTTTCAAAACGGTCGGACTGATCCCGACCGCGTACGACCCGACCGATGTGGCCTTCAGCGCCGACGGTAGTTGGATTTACATCATCAACGGCAAGAGCGACACGGGCCCGAACCCCTTGTATGGATACGGCAACATGGCCTTTATCCAGTTCAAACAGATCGATCCTCCAGAGACCAATGCGCAAGAGTCAGCTGAGCTGAATTCGAACAATCAGTATCAATTTCAGTTGGAGCACGCAACCCTTGTTAGCGCCGAAGCCCCCGACGCGGAGGAGCTCTGGGATTTGACGTCGCAGGTGGCGGCGAACAACGGGTATTCGCTCGAACCGTCTGAATTGGATAGGGAAGTGATGAGCTTCCTCCACTCGAAAATCAAACACGTTATCTACGTGGTGAAAGAAAACCGCACGTTCGATCAGATTCTGGGCGATTTGGGCAATGGCTCCAACGGCGATCCTTCGTTGGCACTTTTCGGGGAGCAGGTCACGCCCAGCTTCCATCGTATGGCGCGCAACTTCGTGACCCTGGACAATTTCATGGACCCCGGCGACGGATCGATGGACGGTTGGTCCTGGTCTATGCGTGGGCGCGTGACCAACACGGAGACCATCACGCAGCAGATCAACTATGCGCGCGTGAACCGCGGCCTCTCCTATGAGGGGGAAGGCCAGAATCGAAATATCCCTAGTAATCTGAATACCACCGCGGCGCGTGACTTTTTCTACGACCCCACCGGCGCCACCACTCCCTACAGCAACAGCACTTCCTCGCTGAAGGGCGGCACCGCCAACATCTTGGCGGGCGACGGTGACCATGCTGCCACCGACGGCCCGACGGGTTATCAGCAAGGGTACATCTTCAACGCGGTGCTGAACGCCGGTGGAACGGTTCGCAACTACGGCTGGATGGCCAACACCCCTGGCAGCATCGGGACCATCGCAAACCCCATCACCGATCCTTTCGCCGCCGGCATCATCCAGACCACCACGGCCAATCAACTTCTCTACGAGAACAAATTCTATGATCCTTACTTCCGCGCTTACGATCAGTCCTACCCCGATTACTGGCGCTTCAACGAATGGAATCGTGAGTTTCAGCAATTCGTTGCCAATGGCAACCTGCCGACGCTCGAAATGATCCGCGGCCTCAGCCATGATCACACCGGCAATTTCGCCCAGGCGCTCGGCGGCGTGAACACGCCCGAACTGCAGCAGGCCGACAACGACTACGCGGTCGGCTTACTGGTGGAAGCCGTCGCGTACAGCCCTTACGCGAAGGACACGCTGATCATCATCATCGAGGATGACTCGCAGGACGGTGCCGACCACGTGGATTCGCATCGCGCCACAACCTACTTCGTTGGCCCCTACGTGAGGAAGCACGCCGTCGTGAGCACGCGCTACAGCCAGCGCAATGTCCTCCGCACGATCGAGGACATCTTCGGCACGGAGCACATCAACTTGAACACGTATTACGCGAGGCCGATGGCAGATGTCTTCGACATCACCTCCTCGGGCAAGTGGACATTCAACGCGGTTGCTTCGACGCTTCTGAAGTTGACGACACTCGGACTGGATCCAAACAAGATCGAGTTCGCGGCGGGTCCAGACCTGAAGCCGACTCATGACGCGCAGTACTGGGCGGAGAAAACCCGCGGCTTCGACTGGTCGGGCGAAGACCGCGTTCCGGCCGAGCTCTACAACCGGATCCTTTGGGAAGGTCTGAAGGGAACACCTGCTCCGGTTGCCCACACCACGTCTCCGGTCGTCGCTGGCGACAAGGATAAAGACGGGAAGTAACCTTCATCCACTGGCATATCGGTGGGATCCAATTGGGTCCCACCGGTCGCATCGAGCTGGAATGTCTGACTGCTGGTGCAGAGTGAACCCGTACTCATCTAGCGGGATAAGTTTGCGTTTGATGGAGTTGCTCGCGTGAGCAGAACGGCGAGCACCGTGAGAGCGCAGACGAGGACAGGGAACCAGACAGGCGCAAACCACGGCTCGGGAATCAGGAACAAAATATCTCTGTCGGTGATCGAGTTAGGCCATCGGACGGTCGCCCAGAGGGACGCGTAGTAGACCGCGTCCCAGACGGCGAAGGCCCAGAGGAATACAGCGACGCGACCTTTTGCGCGCAAGGGCGTGAGCAGGGCAACGCTCAGCAACATGAGCATGGTCGCTGCTTCGCGGAGCACTTCGAGCCCCACCAGGCTTGGAGGGAGTTCGCGTACTGCGATCGGTTGGGGCTGGCGGGTCAATCGGACAACGTCCGCCAGAGTACCCTGATAACCCGGAAGCAGGCCGGAGGCGGCCCGAAGGTAAACAACAACGGTAGCCTCAACAAACCCGAATGACGCCGCAAACAGAGCGACAATAATGAGTTGGCTGACAGTGATGGGGATTGGGTTGCGCCGCCAGGAAAAATACGCAGCGACGGGAACCAGAATCGCGAGGTTCACCCACCAGGGTTGTGCCACGAGACCGATTGTCATCTGAGCATTCTACTGGACAAGAGGAATGGTGCAATGCCGGAAGAAGCAGGCTCTTCCTTGTAACCTAGTGAAGGACCCTCCCTTTCGCGCTCAGATCAGAGTTGTTGCCTGATGCGTTCGACGAGTCATGGACATAACCTTGAGCCACACTTGCGCTACGCCGGGCATGGGCGTATAGAGATCGCGAATGTTCAACGAGGCAAGCGGACGTTCAGAGGGAGGGAAGGATAATGAAGAAACCGGCCTTGTTGAGAGTGCTTTGGTTGATCGTCGCAGCACTCGCGCTCGGATTGTTGCCAGCGCCCGCTTTTGGGCAACGTGGTGGAGGCCACGGCGGCGGAGGATTCCATGGGGGTGGAGGAGGATTTCACGGCGGCGGAAGTTTTCATGGGGGCGGAAACTTTAGCTCCAGTGGCGGGCACTTCTATGGTGGCTATCATGGCTCCGGCTATCATGGCTCCGGCTATCATGGCTCCGGCTGGCACGGTGGCTCCGGCTGGCACGGTGGCTCCGGCTGGCACGGTGGCTCCGGCTGGCACGGTGGCTCCGGCTGGCACGGTGGCTCCGGCTGGCAC
>Ga0207761_1000573_pt1 | contig 12860 bp, 11 predicted proteins | sample LuqExpMetageno34_FD_187792 | JGI IMG/M metagenome (GOLD analysis project Ga0207761, IMG submission 187792) | Tropical forest soil microbial communities from Luquillo Experimental Forest, Puerto Rico - Sample 34 (SPAdes) | ecosystem: Environmental > Terrestrial > Soil > Tropical forest ... | reverse complement strand
TCCTCCCCGACACACTGCGCCAGCGTGGTCAGGCCGACCGGCTGCCCGCCGAAACGCAGGCACAGCGTGGCCAGGATGGCGCGGTCGACCTTGTCGAGCCCCAGCTCGTCGACGCCGAAGAGCTCCAGGCCCTCAGCGGCAGTCGACCCGTCGATGAAGCCCGAGCCGCGCACCTCGGCGAAGTCGCGCACACGCCGCAGCAGCCGGTTCGCCACGCGCGGCGTCCCCCGGGAGCGCTCGGCGATCCGGGTGGCGCCCTCGGCGTCGATCCGCACCTTCAAGATCCGGGCCGAGCGCTCGACGATCGACCACAGGTCGGACGGGTCGTAGAGATCGAGGCGCCCCACGAAACCGAAGCGGTCCCGCAACGGGCCGGAGACCAGCCCGGTGCGGGTGGTCGCCCCGACCAACGTGAAGCGGGGCAGTTCCAGGCGGATGGAGCGCGCCGTCGGGCCCTTCCCGATCAGGATGTCGAGGCGACCGTCCTCCATGGCCGAATAGAGCATCTCCTCCACCGAGCGGTGCAGGCGGTGGATCTCGTCGATGAAGAGCACGTCGCCGTCCTGCAGGTCCGTGAGCAGCGCGGCCAGGTCGCCAGCCCGCGTGAGGACCGGGCCGGCGGTGATGCGCAGGCCGGCGCCCATCTCCGTGGCCACGATCCCGGCCAGCGAGGTCTTGCCCAGCCCGGGCGGCCCCGCAAAGAGGAGATGGTCGACCGGCTGCCCACGCTGGCGGGCCGCCTGCAACACGATCCCGAGGTGCTCGACCAACTCGGCCTGCCCGATGAACTCCTCCAGCGTGCGGGGACGGAGGCCGACCTCCTCGAGTTCCTCGTCCCGGCCGGTCGCCGCCGGGTCGACGACCCGCGCCGCATCCGGCCCGGCCTCCTCCCCCGGGACCCCGAACTCCTCGTCGGGGACGGCCAATACCTCCCTGCGGGCGCGCGGGCTCACGGGCACAGCCTCACCGGCTCGCCAGCTCGCGTAGCGCCAGGCGGAGCATCTCCTCCACGCCGACATCGTCGCGTAGGCCGTCGAGCGCGCCGCGGATCTCGTCGGGTCCGTAGCCGAGCTCGCTCAGCGCGGCGCGTGCCTCGGCCCGCGACGTGCGTGTCGCCCGCATCGCGTCGCCCAGACCGCCGTCGGCACCGTTGGCCGCGCCGACGACCGGCATTCCGGAGAAGTCCGGCAGGTCCAGCCGGCTCTTCAATTCGATGAGCAGGCGCGCCGCCGTCTTGCGGCCCACACCCGGCACGGTGCACAGGGTCTCGATGTCGTCCTCCAACACCGCGGTCGACAGCCCCGCCGGCGACAGCATCGCCACGATGGCGAGCGCCAGCGCCGGCCCCACGCCGTGCGAGCCCAGCAGCACCTCGAAGCAGCGCCGCTCGTCGTCGTGCGCGAAGCCGTAGAGGACGATGGCGTCCTCGCGCACGTGGGTGTGCACGAACATCGTCACCTCGTGACCCGCATTCGTCCCGGACCGCGCGGAGCACAGCGCCACGGCCGTCGCCGGCGTTACCGTGACGCGGTAGCCGACGCCGCCGACGTCGACGATGACCTCCGACTCCCCCGTCCGCAGCACGGCGGAACCACGCAACAACCCGATCACCGCTCGAACCTCATCTCGCACTCCTCTGCGCACCCGCCAGCGCCTCGTCGACCGCTCGCCGCAGCGGCACCGTCGTCAGGTGGCACACCGCCAGCGCGAGGGCGTCCGCCACGTCAGGGGGCCCGGCGACCTCGCGCAAACCCAGCACCCGGGCCACCATCTGCTGCACCTGCTCCTTGGTCGCGGCCCCGTAGCCCACGAGCGCCTGCTTCACCTCGTTGGGCGTGTACTGGGCCACCTCGCAGCCGGCTGCCGCCGCCGCGAGTAGCGCCAGCCCGCTGGCCTGCCCGACCGACATGGCCGTGCGCACGTTGACCTGGAAGAAGACCCGCTCGACGACCACGACCTCGGGCCGCAGCTCCGCCAGCAGGGCCCCGAGCTCGCCGTGCAGCACCAACAGGCGCTCGGCCAGCGGTGCCGCCGGGTCGGTCTCGAGCACCCCGGCCGCCCGGGCCCGCAGCGACCCGTCCTCGGCCCGTCCGACCAGCCCGTAGCCGCAGCGCGACAGCCCGGGGTCAATGCCCAATACGAACATGCGTTCGTAGGTTAGTGGGGGGTCGTCCTCGGAGGGCGGACCCAGGGTCAGCCCAGACCGCGGGGGTCAGGGGTGAGGACCAGCTCGACCGGCAGCCGGTGCCGCTGCGAGACCTCGGCGAACAACCAGGACCGTTGGTGTTCTATCGCCGCCTGCCGCTCGGACGGCACCAGCGCGGCCAGGTCGTCGTAGACGGACACGAGCTTGCGCGAGATCTGCGGCGAACCGGACCCGAACAGCGCGATCTCCGTGAAGGCGAGGTCGACCAGGCTGTTCCAGCCCGCGACCGGGACCACCAGGCGCACCTCCCCCGCGGTGTCGAGGTACACGCCAGTCGGATCGGGCCGCCGCGCCACGGCGCGCAGGATGGCGTGCAGGCGATCGAGCACCTGCAGGGCCGTCGTCGGGTCGTTGATCGCCGGGGACAGCGCGCGACAAGCGATGTCGACGAGCTGGCGCACTCCGTAGCTCGGGTCCTGATACAGCGTCCGCACCGCCGAGCAGTCCACCGTCGCTATGACCGACGCGCTGCCGGGCGGCGCGCCCCCGTGCACCTCGAACAACTCGGACCCGCGGGTGACGTACGTCCCCACCGGGACGCACGCCCGCAGTACGCACCCCGATCCGCGAGCCAACTCGACGAGGGTGTGGGCGTCGATGCCGTCGAGGACGGCGTCGCGGTGGTCGAAGGCGATCTGCGGTGGGTCGGGCTGGAACGAGGGCGCTGGGGCCTCTCGGTACGCGGACGCCTCGACGTGCGTCCGGTCGAACGACCGCATGGCCTCGTCGAAGACGGACCGAATCACGTAGCTGACGCGCATGGAGCGCACCGTGGAATGCACGAACACGACGAACACCAGGGCTGAGGCAATGACCAACAGGAACGCCAGTCCCACGGCGCCCTGGGGCACGGTGTGCACCCGGCTGGTTCCCACACTGGCGAGCAGCGTCATGGCATAGACGAAGGTCGCGATGAATGTCGAAAGCGCCAACTTGGTGATCGGCTTGCGCACGAACGTCCGCAGCACGCGCGGCGAGTACTGCGTGCTCGCCATCTGCAGCGCCACGAGCGTGATGGAGAAGACGACACCGGTGAAGGTGAGGAGCGCGGCGGCGATGGTGCCGAGGAGGGTGCGGGCGTCATTGAGGTCGGTTGGGAACACCCCCTGGTGGAAGGTGAAGCTGCCGAGGTGACGGACGGCGAGCGCCCCGCCGACCCACGCGGCGATGGTGGCGACGGCCGGCCACACCCACAGCGACTCGAGCCGCCACTCCCGGAGGTGCGCCCGCCGCGTGCTCCCGGGGGACGGGACTCTGCCCCGGAGCATGGCCGCGGTCGTCGTCGCCATCAGTCCTCCCCGACCGTGCCGGCGGTGTCGCCGGTCTCACCTGTCTCATCGGTTTTGCCGGTGCCGTCGGTGCCGCCGGTGCCGCCGGTTCCGCCGCTGCCGGTCGCTCCGAACGTCGCGAACGCGGGGTCCGCCCGCAGCCGCCGGAGACCGAGAATCGGGTAGACGAGCACGGAGAGCATGCCGGCGGCAACCAGCGCGGCGGCGTTCTGCGGCTTCATCTTGTGCTCGTCGACTCCGATCGTCGTGATGACCACGATCAGGGGCAGCCCGGCCGCGGACAGGATCGCCAGGGCCTGGGCTTGAGCCTTGGACAGCACCCGGCGGAAGAACACGAGCGTCGGGAGGCCGCGCGTAATGAGGAACACGACCGCGAACACGGGCACCCGCAAAAGGACGTGGGGCTGGCGGATCAGCGCGTGGAGGTCGAAGTTGATGCCGCTCTCGATGAAGAAGATCGGGATGAGGAACCCGAACCCGATGGCTTCCAGCTTGCTGTTGACTTGTTCCTTGTCCTCGTCGGGGATGAAGAGGCGGACCACCACGCCCGCGGCGAACGCCCCAAGCAGCACGTCGAGGCTCAGCTTCAGGGCCAGGTCGGCCAGGAGTATCACCAACAGGAAGGAAATCCGGACCGGGAGTTGCGAGGTGGAGTACAGGTGGCGCCGAAGAAGCAAGACGAAGCCGGGCGGACGAACCTGCACGGCGAGGAGGGCCGCGATCACCGCGACCCCGATGAAGAGCGCCAGGAGCAGAATCGTCAGCCCCGCCTCGCGCTGGGTGAGCAGCAGCGCGACGGCCACGATCGGCCCGAACTCGCCGATGGCGCCCACGGTCAGGATGGTGGGTCCGAACGCAGTCTCGAGCACCCCTGCGTCGCGCAAGATGGGCAACAACGTCCCGAGGGCGGTGGTCGTCAGGCAGAGGGCGACCACGACCGAATCGAGCACGAGCCCGGACGCGTGGAAGAGTGCGCCGAAGACAAGTGCGATGAGCAGCGACACGACCCAGGACACGACCGCCCGCGGCGCGTGACCCTTGCGCATTGTGGCGGGGTCGACTTCGGTACCGGCGAGGAACATCAGGTAGGTGAGCCCGAAGTCGGACAACGCAGTCACGATGGAGTTCGAGTGCGCGATGTTCAGCACGAACGGACCGAGGATGATGCCGAAGGTGATCAAAAGCACCACCTCGGGCACCGCGATGAAGCGGCGGAGCAGCTCGGCGACGAGCGGGGCCAGCACCGCAGCCAGCGCGATCAGCGCCAGCGTGGGTATGGCTTGCTCGGTCATGCGCGACGCCTCTCGCCCCAGTCGCATTGGTCGCGACTTCTGGGCTGACACGCTACGTGGCGCGTCACGAGGGTTGCCAGCGTTGTCGGCACGGCGGGGTGGCGCCCGGCTGCCGCTCGGCTTCGACCCGCGGCGTACGGCGCGGCGCGGGCCGATGCACCGACGCGGCGGCCTTGTTGTCGGGCAACTCGCAGATGGCGTCGGCGTCGTCGTCACCGAACGCGTCATGACCAATTTTGTCGCGCTCCATCGGCCGACAATCGACACGTGATCATCTCGACGGCGTGAGACCCGGTCGCCACTGGGCTCCGTGCTGCGGTCCGGCCTGCGGCGGCCGCGGCCCCCTACCCCTCGAAGGCGGCCAGCACTTCGTCGGCGATGTCGGCGTTCGAGTGGACGGCCTGCACGTCGTCGTTGTCGTCGATCGCGTCGAGCAGGCGCAGCACCTTCTTCGCCTCGCCCTCGTCGGACACGGCCAGCGGGGTCGTGGGCTCCAAGGAGACGTCCACCGACTCCGGGGTGATCCCGGCGTCCTCCAGGGCCTGCCGCACCGACTCGAGATCACCGGGTGCGCTCGTCACTACCCAGGCGTTGCCGTTGGAGCTCATGTCCTCGGCGCCGCCCTCCATGGCGATCTCCATCACCTTGTCCTCGTCGTTGACGAGCGGCACGGTGACGATGCCCTTGCGCTCGAACTGCCAGCCGACGGCGCCGGGCTCGGCCATGTTGCCGCCGTTACGGCTGAAGAGGTTGCGGATCTCCGCGCCGGTGCGGTTGCGGTTGTCGGTCAGAGCCTCGACCATGATGGCGACGCCGGCCGGCCCGTAGCCCTCGTAGGTGATCGACTCGTAGCGCACGCCCTCGAGGTCGCCGCTCCCGCGCTTGATCGCCTTCTCGATCGTGTCCAGGGGCACGCTGGCCGCTCTTGCCTTCTGGTAGGCCGTCCGCAGCGTCGCGTTGGCCTCGAGGTCGCCCCCGCCCTCCCGTGCCGCCACTTCGATGGCGCGGATGCACTTGGCGAACACCTTCGCCCGGGCCTTGTCCTGGGCGCCCTTGCGGTATTTGGTGGTCGCCCACTTCGAGTGACCCGACATGGCTCTGCGTTCCTCGTTCCTCTCGCCGTCCCGACCCACCGTACGGTCGGGATCGGGGGATACCGATTGTATCGAGCCTGGTCGGGGCCTCGCCGGGCCTCAGGGAACGGTGGTCGACGTCGCGGCCGGTGTCGCTGCCAGGGTGAAGGGGACGCTGACGACCTGCGAACCGCGGCCGACCTCAATCAGGTAGTGCCCCGGCGGAGCAGCGCTCACACGCGGCGGCGCCGGGCCCAGTGCCTGAGTTCCGGGCCAGTTCCCCGTGGCGGTCACGGTCGTGTGCGCGGGAATGTCGATGAAGGCCTCCATCGGGCAGGAGAACGAGACGGGTCCCGGATAGATGTCGTCACCCGCTGCGTCGGTCACGACCGCCGGGAGCATCCCGCATGCACCGACCGTCAGCGTCGGACTCCCCGGCACCAGTTGTGAGGCCGGAGGTCCGCACGTCGTGGGTCCGTCGTTCGCGACCGTCACCGTGTAGCGCACCGGTGCGCTCGGACGTGCCGGCACGGTGACGGTGGCGACGACGTCGTTGCAGCCTTCGAAGTCCACCGGGCCGCTGCGGCTGACGACGGTCACCGTGCGATCGTGCGTCGCCCCACCTCGGCCGGCCGACGACGAACGGGCGGGCGCCAGGACGATCGGCGCACGCAGCACGGTGCCGACCACGACGTGGTAGGTGCCCCGGGGCGCCGGCTGCGGGCGGCGCGCCGGCCTCCCGGCCCCGCCGATGATCTGGTTCCAGGTTTCCGATGCCGTGACGGACGAGTCTCCCTCCAGCTTCGGTGCGACCAGGACCGGGCAGCCGATGGCCTCGAAGGGCGGGGAGACCTGGACGTTGTGTTCGTCGTCGATGGCGAGGGGCAAGGCACCACACGGGTTCAAGAGCGCGGACCGCAGAGACGGCGCCCCGGTGACCATGACGGTGCTCCCGTTCGGGCCACAGGCCCGCGGGCTGGCGTTGTGCAGCGTCACCGTGACGCGGACCGGCGTCCCGGCCGGCACCGGGTTGCGGGGAACTCGGAGCGAAAGCGTCACGGCACCGTCGGGACAGCCGGCGTAGGAGACGGTGGTCGAGCGCGTGATGGTGCGAGGCGGCGAGGCGCCGGCCGGGGCCGACCCGGCACCCGCTGCCGCGACGGCCAGGGCCGCGCCGACGAGCGGCCAGGCGCAGGCGCGAGGGAATCTCACGGAGAGAAAGACTCCCCCAGCGCCCCGACGGTTCGCGGTCGCGCGACTGCAGCTCGCATTGATCTCCTTGCGCTGATGGACCCCGACGCGCTCGCCCGGCGGGCAAGGCGCCCCCTACGCTCGGCGGCCATGACCTCACCCATCACCTCGGACGTCTCACCGACCGCCGGCGGCCGCCGCTCGCGGGCACGGTGGCTGCTGCTGATCGGCGGCGCCCTGACCGCCGGCGCCGTCGCCGGTGCCGTCTCTCGCCGCATGGCGACAGCCCGGTCCGAGCGGCAGGCCGAGCTGTCGACGGCCGACGTGGAGCGCCTGGCGCTCGGATGGGGCGACGGCGTCGCCCGTCCTGAGCCTCGCATCGTGCGGACCCGGGACGGCGCCGAGCTCGCGGTCTGGGACCTCGAGGGGTCGGAGCCGAACGCGCCCACCGTGGTCCTCCCCCACTGCTGGGGCTGCAGCCACGAAATCTGGGTACCCGTCGCGCGACGGCTGCGTGACGAGGGCTACCGCGTCGTGCTCTACGACCAACGCGGACACGGAGCCAGCACGCGCGGCACGGCGCCGCTCGTCATCGAGACGCTTGCGCACGACTTCGAGACGGTGCTCGAGGCGACCGACGCCCACGACGCGGTCTTGGCCGGGCACTCCATGGGTGGCATGAGCATCATGGCGCTGGCCGCCCACCGGCCGGACGTGCTGCGCACGCGCGCGAAGGCGATGGTGCTGGTCGCCACGGCCGCCTCGGGTGGCGGTGGCGGGGTGCTCAACGGGGTGCGGCTGACACGGGCCGTGGTCGCGTCCCCGGCGGTGAGCAAGGCGATGACGATGCGCAACGGGCACGTCTTCGTGCGCGGGGCGTTCGGGTCGGGCGCCGTACGCGCCCACATGGACCTGACCCGCGATCTCTTCGGCAACTGCGACGGTGAGGTCCGTGGCGACTGGCTGATGGCGTTCGCCACCTTGGACGTCCTCGACGGCATCGCCACGATCGACATGCCGACGACGGTGATCGTCGGCAGCCGCGACACGCTGACCGTGCCGGCCAAGGCGGACGAGATCGCGGCGGCAATTCCGGGGGCACGTCTGGTCACCCTCCAGGACCGAGGCCACATGCTGCCGCTCGAGGACCCCGACGCCGTCAAGGACGAGATCGTCCGCGCCGTCAAGGGCTAGAGCCGGACAGGCGAACGCAGATCCGCGGGGCGGCACCCGCCGATCGCGTCTCGCCCCCGTCGTCCCGGCTCGACGACCTCGAACGGCGACGGGATCGGTGGCCGGAGCCGGGCCGGGGGCTGGGCCCGCCCGCCTGTACGGCCTGCTCCCCAGCCGAGGCGGTGGTCCCCACGGCAGGTGAACGGTCGAGGCGGGTCAGGGGAAGACGACGGTCCTGTTCCCGTTCAGGAGGACACGGTCCTCGAGGTGCCAGCGCAGGCCCCTCGCCAGCACGGTCCGCTCCACGTCACGGCCGACCCGGCGCAGCTCGTCGACGGAGTCGCCGTGGTCGATGCGGCGGGTGTCCTGCTCAATGATCGGACCCTCGTCGAGCTCTGCGGTGACGTAGTGGCAGGTGGCGCCGATGAGCTTGACGCCGCGCTCGTAGGCCTGATGGTAGGGGCGGGCGCCGGCGAAGGAGGGCAGGAACGAGTGGTGGATGTTGATGATGCGCCCCGGCCATGACGCGCAGAAATCGGCCGGAAGGATCTGCATGTATCGAGCGAGGACGATGACGTCGGGACGCTCGTGCTCGAGCACCCGGCCCATCTCGCCGAACGCCTTGGCCTTGGCGACGGGGTCGCCGGCCGGGGTGGGGACGCAGCGGAAGTGCACGCCGTGCCACTCGACGAGTCCGCGCAGGTCCTCGTGGTTGCTGATCACGACTGGGATGTCGCAGTCGAGCTCGCCGGAGCGGTGGCGGTAGAGGATGTCGGCCACGCAGTGGTCCTCGGTGCTGGCGAAGAGGATCAGGCGTTTGGGGACGTCGGTGTCGCTCAGGTGCCACTCCATGTCGAACTCGCGCGCCACGGGATCGAACGCGGCCCGGAGCTGATCGGGGCCGAAGCCCGGCGGCAGACTGTCGGCCACCACCTCGATGCGGAGGAAGAAGCGCCCCGTGTCGAGGTCGCCGTGCTGTGCCGCCTCGAGGACCGAGCCGCCGTGGCCGGCGATCAGCCCGGTGACGGCCGCGACGATGCCGACCCGGTCGGGGCATGTGATGGTGAGGATGTATCGCCGCATCGCGCTGTCCAGCGTCCCCCGTTGGTCTGACTCGCTCGTTCGTTCGTGCCGTGTCCGTGCGGGTGCGGCGGGCGCTACCCGAACAGCCCGCCGGCCGTGGCCGCCTGCGCATCAGTCTGCCCGCGCCCGGCGTCCCGGGTCCGTGTCTGCGCCTCCGCCCGGCACATCTCGGCGAAGAGCCGGTGCACCCGCCGGTCCGGCGTGAGCTCCGGATGGAAGGACGACGCCAGCACGGTGCCCTGGCGCACCAACACCGGAACCCCGTCGAGGGAGGCCAGGACCTCGACCTCCGGCCCCGCCGAGACCACGCGCGGGGCGCGGATGAAGACCGTCGGGAGCAGGGGGCCCTCGCCCGACCCCAGGACGAGCTCGGCCTCGAAGGACTGGGCCTGCCGCCCGTAGCCGTTGCGGCGCACGACCGCGTCGAGGATCCCGAACGTCCGCTGGTCGGGACGGCCGTCGAGGACCTCGCGGGCCACGAGGATCAGGCCGGCGCAGGTGCCGAAGAGCGGCAGGGAGACGCTGCCCGGCCCGGAGCCGGCGCCGGCCGTCGGCGCGGCTTCCGACCCCAGCCTCTGGGCGATCGCCTCGAAGAGCCCCGTCGACTGGAGCAACATGGACAGCGTCGTCGACTCGCCGCCGGGCAGCACCAGCCCGTCGACGTCATCCAACTCCGTCGGGTGCTTCACGCGTCGCACGGCGCAGCCGACGTCGCCGAGCGCCCGCAGGTGCTCGCGTACGTCGCCTTGCAGATCGAGCACGCCGATCAGCGGCTCCGGCGGCGATTCGGACGGCAGCGCCGACGCCGTGGGCCGCACCAGCGACTCCCGCCCCGCTACCACCCCCGGTCGGCGAGATGCTCGCCGTACTGCGACGCCTCGAGACCGCGCATGGCCTCGCCCAAGCCCCGCGACACCTTCGCCACGTGCTCGGGGTCGGCGTAATGCGCCGTCGCCTCCACGATGGCGGATGCCATCCGGGCGGGGTCGGCGGACTTGAAGATCCCCGAACCCACGAAGACCGCCTCCGCGCCCAGCTGCATCACCAGCGCCGCATCGGCGGGCGTCGCGATCCCGCCGGCGCAGAACAAAGGCACCGGCAACCGCCCGGTCTCCCGCAATTCCTGCACCAGCCCCACGGGCGCCGCCAGGCGCTTCGCCCACGCGTAGACCTCGGCCGAGTCGGCCTGCGTGATGGCGCGCAAGTCGCCCAGGATGGAGCGCAGGTGGCGCACCGCCTCGACGATGTTGCCCGTGCCGGCCTCCCCCTTGGAGCGAATCATCGCGGCTCCCTCGGAAATGCGCCGCAACGCCTCCCCGAGGTTCGTCGCACCGCAGACGAACGGCACCGTGAACTGCCACTTGTCGATGTGGTGCGCCTCGTCCGCCGGCGTCAGCACCTCGGACTCGTCGACGAAGTCGACGCCGAGCGCCTGCAGCACCTGCGCCTCGGCGAAGTGCCCGATGCGGGCTTTCGCCATGACCGGGATCGTCACGGTGTCGATGATCCCCTCGATCAACACGGGGTCGCTCATCCGCGCCACGCCGCCGTCGCGTCGGATGTCGGCCGGCACCCGCTCGAGCGCCATGACGGACACGGCGCCCGCGTCCTCTGCGATCTTCGCCTGCTCGGCGTTGACCACGTCCATGATCACGCCGCCTCGCAACATGTCCGCCAGCCCCCGCTTCACGGTGAAGGTTCCGGTGCTGCCGCTGCTCATGGGCACAGTCTACGAGCCCGGGACGACGCCCTTTCTCACCACTCGCTCAGTGCGGCCGCCCGCACCCACGTGGAGTCCAGGTCGCCCGGGTACACGGGCTCGTCCCGGTGACCGACGGACGGGTCGATCCAGACCCAGCGGGTGCCGCCGAAGCGGGGCGACGCGAAGACGGAGCCGTCATGCGGAGGGTTCCCCTCCATCATCGTGCACAGCGCGCCCAACAGGCCGCGGGGATACCGGACGATCGACGCGCCCACGACGTCGGCTCGGTACTCCCGGTTCTCCCCCACGCACCGCCGCAACGTGCGCTCGCCCCCGAACAGTGTCCCGAGCGTGATGCCGATGCACGAGACGCCGTTGTCCCCACGCTTCACGTGGGCCAGCTCGTGCGCGATCACGCCCTCGAGCTCGATCGGGTGCAGCGTCCGCAGGAGCCCGCTCGTGACCACGAGGTCGGCCGTGCGGGCATCACGCCCGAGCGCGCAGGCGTTGGGGATCGGGTCGTCGACCACGTGCAGCGACGGCATCGGCAGGCCGAAGGTCGCGCACAGGCCCTCGGTGATGTTGTAGAGGCGCGGCGCGTCGTCCTCGTCGACGACCGGGCGCGCGCCGACGCGCCGGATGGCCATGGCCGGGGCCAACCGCCACACCCCGTACATGAAGGCGAGGCCAGCGACGACGAAGGCGACGATCCCCCAGAACCAGTTCAGGGCTGTGAGACCGAGCAGTCCGAACAGCACGGCCGGAATCAGCGCGGTCGTGCCGCACAGTCGGATCGCCCGCCGCCGGTTGGCCGTGACCTCGCTGTGATGGATCTGCGGCGCGCCGAGGCCGGGCGCCACATCGAGCGGGACAACGGCCGGCTGGGGTGCCAGCGCCACGGCGGTGCGTGGTTGTCCGCCGCCCCGTGGCCTCGACCCTCCACTTCGTGACCGGGACCGGTTGCCGCCGCCTCCACCGCCGCCGGAGCGACCACCTCCGCCGCCGCTGCCCTGTCGCTGTCCCCCGCCGCCTCCCTGTCCGCGCCCGCGGCCCTGCGCTTGCGACTGACCTTTCTTCTGTTGTGCGTTCGGCGTGGCCGAACCGCCTCCGCCCCCGGCTCCGCCTGCCTTCGCCGGCCTGTTCCGGTTGCGGTTCCTGTTCCGATTGCGCGACCGGCTCTGACCGGAGCCGCCACCGCCCCCACTCGCCGCGCCACCACGGCCGCCGCCATTCCCGCCGCCACCAGCACTTCCGGCCCCGCCACTCGCGTTCGAAGGTGTCCCCGACGTGTCGCTCTGCTCGGCCATGGGGACGTCAGCCTACGGCACCGGCCTCGTGGGTCTCGACCCGGACGCCCCAATAGCTGCGTCTGGGAGCAGGTTCTGCGGCACCCGCCGCACCCCGTTCGCGACCCCGCGCCGGCCTCAGACGCCTTGGATGTCCCTCCGCCTGAACCAGGCCAGGCCGACCAGGACGCCGGCGGCTCCGATCGCCAGCAGCGCGGCGTTGACGGTCCAGTTCGGGTGGACCGCAGGCGCAGCCGCCATCTGGTGGAACAGCGACGTGTCGAGCAACCAGCGCCGTCCGCTCCCGACGCCGCCCACGATCTCGATCAGGAGCGACCACCCGAGGATCCCGTAGACGACGTACGACGTGCCGCGCGGCCACACGCCGAGCGCCAGCATCCCGAGTCCCAGGAGACAGAGCGCGGGCGGGACCACGTTGAGTCCGGCCTCGAGCAGCGTGCCGATGCCGACCCCGGTGTTCTGGGTCTCCGTGCCGAGCCAGGTGCACAGGCCTGCGACGATGCCGCCCAGCGCCACCACGACGACACCCACCACCACCCGCCCG
>Ga0207761_1000572_pt1 | contig 12868 bp, 8 predicted proteins | sample LuqExpMetageno34_FD_187792 | JGI IMG/M metagenome (GOLD analysis project Ga0207761, IMG submission 187792) | Tropical forest soil microbial communities from Luquillo Experimental Forest, Puerto Rico - Sample 34 (SPAdes) | ecosystem: Environmental > Terrestrial > Soil > Tropical forest ... | reverse complement strand
TATGGCCGGCCTGGTCGCGGCCCACGGCACCCGAGCCGGTTCCAGCAATCAACACGATCGCCGGACCGTCTCCCGTCGCCTCGAGCGTCAGGTCCAGATCCGTGCAAACATGAACCGCGACACCTGGAAATTCCTCAGCGAGCAAGCGCTTCATCTTTTGTTCGGATTCCGGCTGCGCCGCACCGGCGAGTCCTGCGCAAACCAGGCTGATATCCCGCAAGCTCAACCCCGCACTTTGTATGGCCATGCAGCCCGCCTCGCAAACCGCCGCCAACGCGCCGCCAAAACCTACCCGCATTGGATTGGAGGGACCGCTGCGCCCCTGGGCTCGCACTCGGCGGGCCTCGTCCATCAATATGCATTCGGTTTTAGTGCCGCCGCCATCAAAGCCCAGAACGAAACGCATCTTCAAAGCATACGCGAGGCAGGTGATTCCGTGTAGCGCCGCGCTCCGGCGGATTGTCGAGCTTTTAGGATGAGCTTCTCTAACTCCTCGCTCGTTCGGCTTGACGCATTCTCGCGCCGACACTATTCTCGACGCACTCGGCCGTGAACCGATTGCCAGGGCGCGGCAGGCAAATCATGCGCATTCATCCGGTCGACCTGGTCATTGTCGTCGCATATTTGGTGGGCGTAACTCTCTTCGGACTTCGTTTTCGGCAGCAACAACACAACCTACAGGATTATTTTCTCGGTGGACGAAGCGCTCCCTGGTGGGCGCTGGCGTTTTCAATCGTAGCCACCGAAACTTCCACGCTGACGATTATCGGCACTCCGGCCATCGCGTACTCCGGCAACCTCACTTTTTTGCAGTTGGTCTTTGGCTACATCGCCGGCCGCGTGCTGATTACGATTTGCTTCTTGCCTGGGTATTTTCGCGGAGAATACCTGACCGCCTACGCCTTGATCGAAAAACGCTTCGGCGCACGCATGCGCTCCGTCGCGGCAATCACCTTTCTGACCACCCGCACTCTCGCCGAAGGCGTGCGAGTCTCCGCGATCGCCCTGGTCGTGAGCGTCGCGCTTGGAACATCGGAACGCCTCGCGGTGTTTATCGTAATCGCGCTGACCGTCTTGTACACCTTCGAAGGGGGCATGAAAGCGGTTATCTGGACCGACGTCGCGCAGTTCTTGCTTTATCTTACCGGCAGCATTCTAACGCTGGGGCTCTTGTTGCACCGCATCCCTGGTGGCTGGAACGAAATCGCGCGGGTAGCCGCCGTCAATGGAAACAAACTGCAATTCCTGGACTTTTCGTGGGATCTCGCAAGCAAATACACGTTTTGGTCCGGAGTGATCGGCGGCGCGTTTCTAACCATGGCGACACATGGGACCGATCAAACCATCGTGCAGCGCCTCCTCGCCGCGCGGAACCAGCGCGATAGTGGCCGCGCGCTGATTGCCAGCGGATTCATCGTTTTGTTTCAATTCACCGTGTTTCTCCTGATCGGAGTTCTGCTTTTTGTTTTTTCGCAGCATGCCCCTTTGTTGTCTCCGGGCGACCGCACCGATCGAATCTTGCCTCTCTTTCTGGTCCGCGAAATGCCCGTGGGTCTCGCTGGCTTGCTCCTTGCGTCTATTCTCGCCGTGGCGATGTCCAATGCCAGCGGCTCGCTAAACTCTCTGGCAGCGTCTAGCGTGGTCGATCTCGCCGTTTTTCGCCGCCGCCCTGTCGAGCCTGCGAAGTTTCTAAAGATCTCAAGGCGCATGACCCTCGTCTGGGGGTCGGTGCTGATTATTTTTGGCCTTATCCGATGGACGCATTTGCTCGAGACAGGTCTCACAGTCTCTTCTTTTCCCTTCGGCAGCCTGCTTGGGCTTTTTCTCCTGGGCACCTTCGATTCGCGGGCCAATGCGCGCGGGTCTTTGACAGGAATGTTTCTAGGATTGGCGACAGTGCTTATTGTATTCAGCTACACCGAGATCGCCTTCACCTGGTATTGGCTGATTGGTGCGTGCGTCACGTTTGCCGTAGGAGCCGTCGTCAGCCGTGCGCTTCCGGCACCAACGGAAACATCCTGACGCTGCATGCGAAGTGGGTACGTTACACCCGTTTTTTTTCGCTGCACGCTGGAGGAATATGAGCGAAAAGCGCCTGGAACTTGAGCGAGGACTCGGCCCATGGGCCTCCGCGGCAATTGTCATCGGCACGATGATCGGCACGGGCATTTTCTTGAAGCCGGCAGAAATGGCTCGCGAAGGGCGCTACGTCTCCATCGTCTTTGCCGCGTGGATCATCGGCGCTCTGCTCTCTATTTTTGGTGCGCTCTCTTACGCAGAACTGGGAGCCGCCATTCCGGAAGCGGGCGGCGAATATGCCTATCTCCGCCGCGGTTTCGGCCCTCTTTGGGGCTTCCTTTTCGGCTGGATGCACTCCATCGTGGGCAGACCGTCCTCTGTTTCTTCGATTGCGGCGGGGATGATGCGCTTTCTCAGCTTCTTACTGCCCGCGGTGGCCGCTCCGCTCTTCACCGTGCACATTGCGATTCCCGGACTTACCGGCTGGATCGCGCCCTACGATTTTGTTTTCACCTGGGCCCAGCCGCTCGCGGTTCTCTGGCTGCTGCTTATGACCGGGGTGAACTATCTTGGCGTGCGGCTGGGCGGCGGTGTTCAGGTTTTTCTGACGGCAATCAAGTTGGCCAGCATCGCGATCATCATCGGTATCGCGTTCCTGTTGCCGGGTCAGGCCCCGCCCTCGGCGGATCCTGTTTGGCCAAGCTCGTCGAGCGCCGGACTACTGGGCACTTTCCTTGCCACGCTCGCGGCGGCGCTGTGGGCCTACGACGGCTGGGAAGACCTGAACCTCGTCGGTTCCGAGGTGAAAGACCCGCAACGCAATTTCCCGCGTGCCTTGGTGGGTGGTGTGGCATTCGTTGCGGTGGTCTATTTGCTCTTCAGCGCCGCCTGCTTGAAAGTTTTGCCGTTTGAAAGCGTCGCCAACTCACAACACGTTGCGTCTGACGTAGTCGAGCGTCTCGTGGGCCGAGGCGCGGCTTCGTGGATCACTTTGGCGATGGTGATTTCCGCGCTTGGCTCGATGAATTCTTCAGTCCTCAGCGGCGCGCGCGTCCCCTACGCGATGGCGCGCGATGGAATTTTCTTCAAGATAGCCGACGGCATCCATCCGACATACCGCACGCCTGGCCGCGGGTTGCTCTTTCAGGGCGTACTCGCAAGTGTCATGGCTCTCACGGGAACCTTCGAGGAGCTTACCAATCTTTTTATTTTTGCAGGATGGATTTTCTACGGCCTCGCCGTCGTGGCCTTGTTTCGCTTGCGAAGAACGGAGCCCGGCATGCCGCGTCCCTATCGTTGCTGGGGCTATCCCTGGGTGCCGGGACTCTTTGTTCTCGGTGCGCTCGCGCTGACTGTGAATCTCTGGCTTGATCGACCGGGCCGCTCTACGGTGGGTCTGTTACTTATCCTGGCGGGCATTCCCTTCTATCGGCACTGGCAAAAGTCACCACACGTGGACGCTTGAATCTGTCCGAGCGGTAGAAATTCAGGCGGAAGCCGCACCGGCGGACCGGGAGCCTCGCTCTGCACTTCTCACCGGAAGAACCGCGAGGTCCGCCTTAGCACGAACCGTCATCGAGGGATGCATCGCCTTCGCCATTGCTTCAATTCCGGTGACCAGGCGGCCTGCGGGTCGCGACACGTAGCTGTTTGCGTCGAGCGCAAATACCCGGGCTTCGCGGACTGCCGGTATGCTCCGCCATTCTTCTGGAAAAGTAAGCGACAGGTACTCAGCACGGGCTTGCTCGGCGTTATACCCGCACGGAGCAATGAACAGAAATTCCGGTCTTGCCGAAACAATCTCCTCCATGCTGACGACGTGCGACGGCTGTTTGGGTTTTCCTAGAGCATCGACTCCACCCGCGTGATACACCATCTCCGGAACCCAGTGGCCCCCGACGTAAAACGGCTGAAGCCATTCGAGCACGGCCACACGGGGACGAGGTTCCACCGGGCCAGCGTCTTCCTCGATGCGGGCCAAACGCTCGCCAATCCGCTCGACAAACTCCTGAGCGCGCTCGCGCCGGCCGGTGCGTTCGCCAATCCACAAAATGTCGCGCCAAACATCGCCGAGATCCCGCGGATCAAGACTAAGCACTTCGGGCCGCTTGGAGATATGCGCGAGAGCGGCCCCCAGCTCATCGGGAGTCGCGGCGCAAACGTGACACAAGTCCTGGGTGAGGATCAGGTCCGGCGCGAGTTCCTCTAGAATTCCGCCGTCCACCGCATAGATCGATTCGCCGCGTTCTACGCGTTCGCGCACGAGCCTGTCAATCTCAGGGGGCGTCGCATCCCCCGGAAGCCGCGAACGAACTACGGACCTTCTAGTCTTAGCCGCGGGAGGAAAATCGCACTCGTGACTCACGCCCACGACTTCTTCGTCCAGGCCCAACGCGAAAAGCGTTTCGGTCGCGGAAGGCAAGAGAGAAACAATGCGCATTCCCGGACTCTAGCACAAAATCCGGGCGCAAAGTGTAGACAAGAAGCGGGCGAGCGGGGCGTGCACGTGGGGTTTGGCCATGCAGCCATTCACTTCTTATTTGTAGAGAAAGTACTTCCGCCGGGTCTGGTCGAAGGCGGCCAGTTCGGGTCCCCAACTGGAGATAATCTGTTCCGGTGGAGTTCCGGCTTGTAGTGCGTGAACCGTGGCTTCGTTTCCTAGCAATAGAAGGATCTTCGTTACGTCGAAGTCCTTGGGATAGTTCTTCTGCAACAGTGAGGCAATTTCCAAGCCCACCCTCATCGACCGCACAGCCGCGCGGTCGGTCACCCGCACGCCGACGCCGCTGCACCGTTGCCCGGCGTAGAGCCCACTAACCGGGATAAACGGCTGGTTGGCAAAACGCACACCAGGCAAGTTGCGCGCGTTCAACGTGGCGGCTACTTCTTCGCCGCCGATCCACGGTGCGCCAAACTCTTCGAATGGCGTCTGCGTGCCACGACCCACCGACACGCCTGCGTTCTGCAGGATCTCGAACCCGGGATAGAGAAGCGCCCCTTTCAACGTGCGCAGATTCGGCGACGGCGGAATCCAGCGGACGCTGGTGCTCTCAAAAAAATAGTTGCGATGCCAGTTTTTCATCTGGATGACGTGGAGTTCACAATCGATGTGATTTTCCGTGTTAAAGAGCTGCGCGAGCTCTCCAATGGTCAACCCATAACGCACTGGCAACGGAAAATAGGCCACGAACCCAGTCTTGTCCGGGTCCAGCATTGGCCCTTCGACGATTTCACCCCCGATCGGGTTAGGTCGGTCCAGCACATAAAACGCAATTCCATGCTTGGCCGCTTCTTCCATGCAGTAACCCATTGTCGTCGTGTAGGTGTAGAAGCGGACGCCGGCATCTTGCACATCGAAGACAAGCACGTCGATCCCCTTCAACATGTCGTCGGTTGGCCGCAGGTGGTCTCCGTACAAGCTGTAAATCGGAAGCCCGGTGGATGGATCTTTCGATGAAGCGACCTGCTCATCGGCATGTCCCGCGATTCCATGCTCGGGGCTAAACAACGCCACTAACTGAACCCCCGATGAGCGCGCCAACAACTCGATATTCGTACGGCCCTGAAAGTCCACGCCGGTGTGATTTGTAATCAGTCCCACGTGCTTGCCGCGCAACGGCGCGAATTTTTCAGCTTCCAGCACATCCAGGCCGGTCTGCACGCGCCCCACACGTGCTCGGGTGGACTTCGCGCCTTTCTGCCCGGTCGGGTTGCGTGCGGGCTTCGCTCCACAAGCCGGAACACCACCTAAGGACAAGAGCGACAAGCAATACAAACAGAAACGGACTCCCGTTGATGGTTTCATAGTCCCCAATGATATTCTGGAACGCGTTATTCGCACCTGGATTGTGAGCGTCGAGTGCGCGTGCTATATACAGTCAGGGCGGATGGCGCGCGGCCAGAGGAACCTCACCACATGAACAGGCGCAACGCCGGACTCTTGCTTTTGCCCCTACTGTTTCTACCCTTTATGACATCGAAAGCTCGCAGCCACAATCGCACAGCAAAGACTTCGAAGGCCTCCTCCGCCAGCAAAACAGCGGTGCAATCAGAGAACTCCGGGAATCTCACTCCCGAACAGGCCAATTGGGTCGAGGCCACGCTCCAGAAAATGACCCCGGAAGAAAAAGTCGGCCAACTGCTCTTCGCCACCTATCACGGAAGCTTCACCGCGACAGATTCCGACGCCTACGCGCAGATGATGCAAGACATCAACGATCTCCACGTCGGCGGATTCATCACCATCACCCACAGCTCGCCTCTCGGAATCGTCAAGGGCCAGGCTTATCCAACCGCGGCACTCGCCAACGAACTGCAGACCAAGTCCAAGCTCCCATTGCTGATTGGCGCCGACTTCGAACGCGGCACGGCCATGCGCCAGGATGAAGGTACTTCGTTCCCGACGGCAATGGCGCTCGCTGCCGCGGGCAATCCAAAAGACGCATACACCATGGGCAAAATTACCGCCCTCGAAGCGCGCGCCGTGGGTGTTCAGTGGATTTACGCGCCCGTCTGCGATGTAAACAACAATCCGGCCAATCCCATTATCAACACGCGCTCCTTTGGGGAAGACCCCCTGCGTGTAGCCGAGTTCGTAACTGAGTTCATTCGTGGCGTGCAGGAAAATGGAGGATTGGCCACCGCAAAACACTTTCCCGGGCACGGAGACACGTCCGCCGATTCACACATCGATTTGCCGGTGATCAAAGCTGATCGCGACCGCCTCGAACACCTCGAGCTGGTCCCCTTCCGCGCCGCGATTTCGGCGGGCGTCGGCAGCATCATGACCGGTCACCTGAATGTGCCGGCACTTGAGCCAGACACCAACACTCCCGCAACGCTTTCTTCGAATATCCTGACCGGTCTTTTGCGCAAGCAGCTCGGTTTCCAGGGGCTGGTTATCACCGACGCACTCGATATGGGCGGAATTACGGTGCGCTACGCTCCGGGCGACGCGGCCGTTCGTGCGTTCCTGGCCGGAGCCGATGCACTCTTGATGCCGCCTGTGCCGGACGCCGCTTACAGAGCGCTGTTGGACGCCGCAAAGCTCGGCCGCATTTCCCCGGAACGCCTGGACTCCTCCGTGCGCCGCATTCTGCAGGCGAAGGTGCGCTTGGGGTTGGACAAAAATCGCTTGGTCGACCTGAACGCGCTCAACCTTGCGTTCGGGAGTACGGCGTGGCAGAACGAAGCGCAGGACATTTCCGATCGCGGCATTACGCTGCTGCGCGACAAGCAACACCTGCTGCCGCTCGACGTTACAAAGCCAACGCGGGCCTTGCTGGTCTCTCTCTACGCCGACCCGGAGCCATATCCCGGCGAAGACCTCGAGCCCCAACTGCGCTCGCGACTTGACTCGTTGATAGCTTTGCGTGCGGACACGAAATTTGTGCGGGCCGACACGCTCAAGCTACCGCCACCGGATACCTACGATATAACGATCCTCGCGTTGTTCGTCCGCGTAAGCGATCGTAAGGGCGATGTCGATGTGCCGGCGGACCAGATTCCGCTCATCGAGCACATTTATAAATCCGGCAAGCCCGTCATCACCCTTGGCCTCGGAAGTCCGTATCTTATTGAGCGCTTCCCGCAGGCGGAGACCTGGCTCGCGGCTTTTGGCATCAGCGACGTGGCGCAAATCTCAATGGCCCGCGCTCTTTTCGGTGAAATCCCGGTGCACGGCCATTTGCCGGTCACGATTCCCGGGGTTGAAATGAGAGTGGGCTACGGCCTCGAACTCGCGGCGGAGCCGATGAAGCTGCAACCCCTTGATGTGCGCAGTGAAGCGAAATTGCAGCCCGTGCTTACCGTGATCGAAAACGCGGTCGGTGATAAAGCTTTTCCCGGTGCGACACTGGCCGTCAGTTACCGGGGCAAAGTCTCTTACCGCGCGTTCGGAAGACTGAGCTATGACACCGATGCGGCGCCAACCAGGATCGATACGATGTACGACCTGGCTTCGCTCACCAAAGTGGTCGTCACGACAACTCTGGTTGAAAAGCTCGTCGAAGGCGACTTCCCTTCTCCGCTCAGCCTGGACGCGCCGATTGAACGCTATTTGCCCGAGTGGTCCAGCGGACCCCAGGCTGAATGGCGCCACAAGGTGACGGTGCGCAACTTGATGACCCACACCTCGGGGCTGCCTCCCTTCAAGGAGTACTGGCGCATCTCCACGGGCAAGGCCGACACGCTTCGAATGATTTTTGCCGAGCCGCTCGAATATGAGCCCGGCACCAAAGTCGTGTACTCCGACCTGGGTATTATCCTCATGGCGGAAATCATCCAGCGCCTGACCGGAAAGCCGCTCGACCAACTCGCGCGCGAATATATCTTCGAACCGCTCGGCATGAGCAACTCGACGTACAACCCGCCGAAGCAGCTCTGGCCGGCCATCGCACCCACCGAAATCGATAATCAGCTGCGGCATCGCCTCGTTCAGGGAGAGGTCCACGATGAAAATGCTTACGCGATCGGAGGAGTGTCGGGGCACGCCGGTGTGTTCAGTACTTCTCCGGACCTGGCCGCGTTCTGCCAGATGCTCCTGAATGGCGGGGTTTACGCACATCACCGGATTGTGAAGCGGGCAACCATCGCGGAATTTACCGCGCCACAGCCACTGACCAAAAACACGCGCACTTTAGGCTGGGTCGTGCCGACAGAAGGCAGTTCCAGCGGCCACTACTTTTCAGCGCATAGCTACGGTCACACAGGTTTTACCGGAACCACCATCTGGATCGATCCCGACCGCCAGCTCTTTGTGGTGCTGCTCACCAATCGTGTGAATCCGACGCGCGAAAACATGAAGATTACACAGGTGAGACTCGCCGTCCACGACGCCGTGATGAAAGCCCTGGGCTTTGCAACCGAAGCCGCCCACTAACGAGCACGCGCAACAACTACGTTGGTGTCACTCTGAGCGAAGCGAAGAATCTGATTTTTCGACGCTTCGCGGCAGCTCACGAACAAGCCCTTTCTTGAAATCTTCAGCCGCCAGCTGGACCTGCTCCGGCTTTCCTAGATCGCGCCAGTAATACTCATCCGCCCGGAACCCCAGAATGTCCTCTCCGGCTTCCGCAAGGCGCAGGTACGTGTTGATGATCGAAAACGCGCCGTCCTCGCTCATCATCGTAAGGAGCTGCGGAGAAATTACATGGATCCCGGTGAAGGCTAGCGCACTCCACCGGGACGAGGACCTCACGAACTCTGGTTCTCCATCCAAGCCAGCCCGCCGGCCACACAACCGGACCTGCTCGTCGAACAGTAAGTATCGCGAAGTTTCCCGGTCCTGCACCGCCAGGGTCGCGAGACCTGCACTTTCGCGGTGGCGTTTCACCAGGCGCGCAAAATCGACCGTGCTCACGACGTCGACATTGAGCAATAGGAACGGTTCCCGGCTCGCATGCTCCAGGAAGAACCATCCGGCTTTTTTGAGTCCTCCGCCTGTATCGAGCAGCCGTTCTTCCCGCGAGATTTCAATATGCATTCCAAAATCTTGATGCGCCCTCAAATACGCAAGGATCATGTCCGGGAAATGATGGATATTGACAATCACCTCGCGAATGCCAAATTCGCGCAAACGCGCTAGCGTGATTTCAAGCAGTGTGCGTTCGCCAATTTCTACAAGGGCTTTCGGGCGCTGGTCGGTGAGGGGGCGCAGGCGGGTGCCCAGTCCAGCCGCCAAAACCATGGCCTTCATTGAACCATTTTCTCCAGCTCCAGGTGCCGCACCACAACGTCAATCCCATTCTTCCCGCGCAAGCGTTTTGCCAACTGTTCGGCGAGGAAGACCGAGCGGTGCTGGCCTCCGGTGCACCCAAACGACACCATCAGATTCTTGAAGCCGCGCTGCTGGTAGTTGGCCACGCTCGCTTCGACGAGCGAATAAACGCCGGCGAGAAACTGGTGCACGCTCTCCTGCTGGTTCAGGTAATCGATTACCGGTGCGTCTTTGCCGGTGAGCACCTTGAAACGCTCTTCGCGCCCGGGGTTGGGCAGGCTGCGACCGTCGAAAATGAACCCCCCACCATTCCCGGACTCATCTTTGGGGAGCTCGCGGTGAAACGAAAAGCTGAAGACCCGGACCACCAGGTTCTGAGCCTCCGACGCTAAGTTCAGCAGCTTCTCAGACGCCAGCATGCTTTGGAAGGCTCCCATCAGCGTCGGCAGCTCGATGGGCAGCGTCACGTTGTGCAGCAACCACCGCAGATTTTTCAGAGCGTAAGGAACACTTTGCAAAAAGTGAGCCTTGCGTTCGTAGAAGCCGCGAAAGCCATAAGCGCCAAGCGCCTGCAGAATGCGCACATAGGCGAACGCGTAGTAATAGCGCATGAAGGCTTCGCGGTCGAGCGCGATGTAGCCGCCGAGTGCTTCAAGATAGTGGTCAAGCAGTAGCTGGCGCAACGCGGGGGGAAGATCGGCTTTGGCGTCGTACAACAGCGAGGCAATGTCGTATTGCAACGCGCCTTTGCGCCCCCCCTGGTAGTCCACAAAAAACGGCTCCCCATTCGGCAACATCACGTTGCGCGACTGAAAATCGCGATAGAGAAAGTAGTCGCTTGGCGCTTCGAGCAGGAAGTCCGTCAGGCAGTTGAAATCGTCTTCAAGGGCCTGTTCATTGTGGGGAATCGCCGCGAGGCGAAGAAAGTAGTACTTGAAATAGTTCAAGTCCCAGGTGATCGATTGACGATCGAAGCTCGCGCGTGGATAACAGAAGCTGTAGTTCAAATCGCCCGCGGCTTCAACCTGAAAGCGAGGTAAGGCGGCCGCCGTCTTACGGTAAGCCTCCAACACGTCGTGCGAAATGCTCTCACCAGTGCGGCCCTGTGAAAGGAAGTCAAACAACGTGGTATCGCCGAGGTCTTCCTCAAGGTAGGCTCCCTGCGCCAGATCCTCCGCGTAGATTTCGGGTACCGGCAGGCCATGCCGCCTGAAGTGCCTCGAAAACTCGAGGAACGCCTTATTTTCCTCGCGTACTCCATAGAGAATGCCCACTGCGCTGGTTCCGCTGCTCTTCAAGCGGATAATCTTGCGTCCGGATCCGCCCAGTTCGCCCTGGAGTGGTTGCACGTTTTCCACCGGCAGACGGAAATGCTCTTCGAAGAGACGCTTCAGGATGTCCATGAATTTGAGTCCGGCACCCCAGTCCTGGGCAACTGTGGAAGCAGCTTCCTTTCTACCACAGGTGGTTCGATCGGGAGAGAGTGGTTGCGGGTTGGGTGCCGAACTCGGCGCTATCATATTGTCGCCACCCGAAGCGCCGCAGCCGTCGCCCATTTCCTAACGGCGACGCGCGATCGGTATAATTCAAAGATGCCCTCCGGCCAAAGACGCCATCGACAAATTGATCGCCGACTTACCGAACAGAGAAACATAACGTCGCGAAACTTGGATCACATGACCTCGATCCAGCTCGTTCGACTCATGAATCGCGAGGATCGCAAAGTCGCCGACGCAGTGCGGCGCGAACTCCCGTCTATCGCGCGGGCCGTAGACGCGATCGAGACCGGCATGCGAAAGGGTGGCCGGCTGATCTACGTCGGAGCTGGATCGAGCGGGCGAATCGGCGTACTTGATGCCTCGGAATGCCCGTCCACCTTCGGCACGCCGCCGAGCCTCGTGCGAGCGCTGATCGCCGGTGGGAAGAAAGCCGTCACGCAGCCGGTCGAAGGCGCCGAAGATCGCCGTGAACGCGCCGCGGAAGACTTGAAGAAGCTCCATCTGACGCCAAATGATTCGGTCGTAGGGATTGCTGCCAGCGGGACCACGCCTTACGTTCTGGCCGCAATCGGGTACGCGAACAAGAAGCGAGCGTTCACCGTCGGTTTGACCGCTAACCGCAAATCCCCACTGGTGCGGGCGGCGAACATCTCGATTACGCCGGATGTTGGCCCGGAAGTCTTGACCGGCTCAACGCGATTGAAAACCGGCACCTCCCAAAAAATGGTCCTGAACATGCTCTCCACCGGAGTGATGGTGCGGCTCGGGCATGCATACGAAAACCTGATGATCGACCTCGGGCAGACAAATGCGAAGCTTAAAGACAGGGCAAAGCGAATCCTCGAGGAAGCCAGCGGGAAGAGTGCGTCGGCGGCGGAACACGCTCTGCGTCAAAGCAACAACGATCTTCGTGTGGCCTTGGTTATGCTGAAGCGAGGAGTCTCCGCGTCAGAAGCCCGGAGGCTTTTGAACGAATCAGAAGGAAGCTTGCGGCGCGCACTGAAGGAATAGCGAGGAGCGCTTCGGAAATCTCGAATGGACAAATTCAGGATTCGCGGCGGAATGCCGCTTCACGGAAAGGTCGCCATCGGCGGCGCGAAAAACTCGGCCCTTCCCTTAATGGCCGCGGCGCTGCTCACTCCCGAACCGATCACGTTGCACAACGTTCCCACGGTGCGCGACATCATCACCATGGCGAAGCTGCTGGCCTTCATGTCCGCAAGAGTCTCGACCCAGGACATCCCATCCAATAACTACACCATCGAGGCCGCCTCACTGAATGATGCGGTTGCGCCTTACGAACTCGTAAAGACCATGCGCGCATCCATCCTGACCTTGGGGCCCGCGGTTGCGCGTTCCGGCTATGCCCACGTCTCGCTCCCCGGTGGTTGCGCCATTGGCGCGCGGCCCGTAGACCTTCACCTGGCTGCGCTCGAAAAGATGGGCGCGGAGGTCACAACCGAGCACGGCTACATCTTCGCGCGAGTTCCCAAGGGGGGCCGCTTGAAAGGCACGAATGTCGCCTTCGAAAAGATTACGGTAACCGGCACGGAAAACATTCTCATGGCTGCCTCTCTGGCTGATGGTGTAACGGTCCTAGAGAATTGCGCCCGTGAGCCGGAGGTCACCGACC
>Ga0207761_1000571_pt1 | contig 12882 bp, 10 predicted proteins | sample LuqExpMetageno34_FD_187792 | JGI IMG/M metagenome (GOLD analysis project Ga0207761, IMG submission 187792) | Tropical forest soil microbial communities from Luquillo Experimental Forest, Puerto Rico - Sample 34 (SPAdes) | ecosystem: Environmental > Terrestrial > Soil > Tropical forest ... | reverse complement strand
GGGTCGGCGGACGGGCGAATCGCCCCGGATAAGCTGGCCTGGCAATTGGACTGGCAAAAGACGCCGCAACTGCTGGACAGCTCGATACAAGCGGTGACGCGCCCGAAGAGCGATGGAACGCATTCCGTGTACGCGCTGAGCGATACGCCGCGAGTGGAATCTTTGCAGGTGCGGGAGGCGCTGGCGGGCAAGCACCTGATGTTGATTGGGGTGACGGGATTCATCGGCAAGGTCTGGCTGGTGGATTTGCTGGAAAAGATCCCGGAAATCGGCAAGGTCACGCTGCTGATCCGGCGCAACCGGACGACCTCCGCGCAGCGGCGATTCGAAAAGATTGTGGAGGAATCACCGACGTTTGATCGCTTGCTGGACATTCATGGCGCGAAGCTGGCGGCATTCCTGAAGGAAAAAGTGGAAGTGGTGGAAGGTGATGTGAGCCAGCCAGGATTGGGGCTGGATGCGGAAACGCAGGAGCGGCTGGCGAAGTCGCTGGACTTGATCGCCAACAGCGCGGGGCTGACGGACTTCAATCCGGATTTGCGTGATGCGCTGTCGTCGAACGTGGACTCGACGATTTATCTACTGGAATTCTTGCGGAAGTGCGAACACGCGGCGCTGATGCACCTATCGACGTGCTACGTGGTGGGCATGCGCGACGGGCGGGTAACGGAGGATCTGCGGGTGAACTACAACCCGCAGAATCATGCGGATTTTGACGCGGAGAAAGAAATCGCTTCGCTGCGCGAAATGGTAAAGCGAATCGAAGAACGGGCGGAGAGCGCGGAGCTGGCGAAGGCGTTGCGGCGGCAGGCTTTGGGCAAGGGCGGCGATCCGTCGAAAGTCGGCGCCGAAGAATTGGATGGCGTGCTGAAGCGCAACCGGGCGCGCTGGGTGCGGAACCGGCTGGTGCGCGCGGGAATGAAGCGCGCGAATTATCTGGGCTGGCCAAATACGTACACGTTCACGAAAAGCCTGGGCGAATCGATGCTGGCGAAGGAAGGGCGCGGTCTGGCGGTGGCTGTTGTGCGGCCGTCGATCGTGGAGAGTTCGGAGCGGACGCCGTTTACGGGATGGAACGAGGGAATCAACACTTCGGGGCCGCTGTCGTACCTGCTGGGAACGAATTTCCGACAGTTGCCGTCGAACGAGCGAAAGTGCCTGGACGTGATACCGGTGGACATGGTGACGCGCGGGATGACGCTGATTGCAGCGGCGCTGCTGCAGAGAAAGAACGCGCGGCTGTACCAACTGGCGACGTCGGCGATCAATCCAGTGAACATGGGACGGTCGATTGAGCTGACGGGACTGGCGCACCGGAAACACTACCGGGCGCAGCAGGGTCTGGAGCACTGGCTGAAGGTGAAACTGGAGACGATTCCGGTTTCGAAGCAGAGATACGAGCGGATGTCGATTCCGATGCAGAAAGCGGTGGTGTCGCGGATCAACAAAGCGGCGACGAAGACGATGTGGAGCAAGCCGCCGCTGGCGAAGACGGAACGGGACCTGGTGCGGGCGCAAAAATTGATTGAATTGTACGAGCCGTTCATTTTGCACAACGAACATGTATTTGAGTGCGAGAATGCGCGGTTGCTCTCGGCCGCGCTGGATCGCGAGGAGAAGAAGCTGTTCGACTTTTCGCCGGAAAAGATTGACTGGTGGGATTACTGGATTAACATCCACATACCGGCGTTGCGGCGTTGGTGCTACCCCTTGATGGAAGGGAAGCCGCTGGAGGCGAGGGACGCGCGGGTGCTGGATTGGTCGGTGCCGCCGGAGAGCGCGTCGGCGGCGACGCGGTAGGCGCGAGGTTGGGTGCGATGGCGGGCAGGCTTCAGGGGCTAAAGCCCGTCCGGTTACAGACAGATTGCGTGGGGGCTGAGCCCCCACCTCCTGAAGAACCGGATTTCATCGGCAATTTGAGGGTGCCGGCTTTTCATTCACACATGGCTATTTTTCTAACCGGATCGACAGGCTATTTGGGCAGTTACCTGGTGGCGGGATTGTGGACCGGCCACACGGATCGCTTGAACCTGCTGGTGCGCGCGAAGACGGAGCAGGAAGCGCGGGAGCGTTTGTGGCAATCACTGCAGTTGCACATGGAGTTTGCGGAATTTCTCGAATATTTGAATACGCGAGTGCGGATTTTCCGCGGCGATTTGACCGGCGAGCGATTTGGATTGGGCGACGATGAGTATCATGCGCTGGTGGATTCGACGGATTCCATTCTGCACTGCGCGGCTTCGCTGAATCGCAAATCAGAAAAACAATGCTTGAACGTGAACCTGCGCGGCTCGCTGGAGGTGATCCAGCTAGCGCGGCGGGCGCAGAATCATCATGGGCTGCGGCGGTACTCGCACGTGAGCACCGTGGCGGTGGCGGGAAAACGGCAGAACGAAGTAGTGCAGGAAGATTCGTCGATCGACTGGCAGCGATCGGATTACGATCCGTACGCACGAACAAAGAAATTCTGCGAACACATGGTGCACCAATTGCTGCCGGATGTGCCGCACACAATTTTCCGGCCGGCGATTGTGATGGGCGACAGCCGTAAGCCGGAAACAACGCAGTTCGACATGGTGCAAGCGTTCGACACGCTGGCGAGATTGCCGGTGTTGCCGCTGCGGCCGGACGACAAGATTGATATTGTTCCGGCGAATTACGTTGGCGGCGCGATCGTGAAGATTCACCAGATGGAGAAACCGAATTACGGGATTTATCACCTGTCATCGGGAACGGGTTCGCAGAGCTACAAGGATTTGACGGATGCGCTGGCGAAGCAGGGTGGATGGAGCCGGCCGAGTTATCAGCCGTGGCTGGGCGGACCGTTTTCGAAGACGGTGAACTGGCTGGCGTTCAAGGGCGGCGCGGTGGGCTATGGCGCATCGCTGCTCAAGGTGTTCTGGCCGTATCTGGACTGGAATACGGTTTTCGACAATTCGCGTGTGGTTCAGGAGATGGGAGAGGCGCCGGCGAAGTTTGGCGCGTACGCGTACCCGTTGCTGAAGTGGAGCAGAGAGAATCATTTTAAGTATCCGGCGAGGGCGTGGACGGGAGGTGTGACGGCCGCGGCGGGTGGTGAGGAGCAGTTGAGATCCTTCGCGCAGAAGGCGCGCTCAGGATGACAGAACGAGAAATTAGAGGTCGGAATTAGGGCTGCAAGAAAAGGAAATGCAGAGTCGCAGAGGACACAGAGGGGATGACGGATTTTCTTTTGGTGATGTGGGTGAGCGCGCTGATCGAGATGCGGCGCTTCGGGTGGATGTTTGGCCTGGGGAAGCGGTGGACGCCCGGCGAGAAGCTGAAGCTGCTGTTCGCCGGATACAACGGCACGCGGAACACGGGAAGCGATGTGCGGGTGCAGGAGATGCTGCGGCAGATCCGGCATGTACTGGGCGCGGAGAACGTCGACTTCAGCGTGATGACGCAGAATTTCGATCGCACCAAGGGATATTTCGAGGGTGCGCGGCAAGTGCATCTGCCGGATGTGTATCCTCCGTTTCTGTTCCGCGAAGTGCACGCGAATCATGGCGTGATTTCGTGCGAAGGGTCGATGTTCAAGAGCAAGTTTGCGAACGCGCTGACGACCATGATGATCGGGTCGCTGGGGCTGGCGTCGGCGGAGAATAAGTTGTCGGTGGCCTACGGCGGGGACGCGGGGCACATGGACGATCTGATCCAGTGGATGTGCGCGCGGTACACGAAAGATTCGCTGGTGATCACGCGGAGCCTGGAATCGCAACAACTGCTGAGCGGGCTGGGCGTACCGAATGAACTCGGCGCGGATACCGCGTGGACGTTCGAACCGCACCCGCCGGAATATGCGCGAAAGGCGCTGCGGGCGGTGGGATGGGACGAGAAGACGCCGATTCTGGCGCTGTGCCCGATTCACCCATTTGTGTGGCCGGTGCGCGCGTCGATCGGCAAATACATCGCACGGGCGGCGACGGGTGCGTACAAGGACAGCCAGTATCGGACCGTATATTTCTTTGAGTCGGGCGCGGAAGTGGAGCGGAAGTTCAAGCACTACGTGAACGGATACATCGAAGCGGCGAAAGCGTTCGTGCAGCGGCATCGCGTATTTCCGATTCTGGTGGCGATGGAGAGACTAGACGCCGTGGCGTGCCACGCAATCGAAGAGGCGATGCCGGGGACACCAATACTGACGTCAGACGATTACGATATGTTCGAGCTGGTGTCGATCTTGCGCGAGTGCACGTACATGGTGTCGTCGCGGTATCACGGGATTGTGACATGCATGCCGGCGGGAGTGGTGTCGGCGGGCGTAACGATGGACGAACGAATCCGGAATCTGATGCGCGAACGCGGGCACCAACATTTGTTGCTGACGGTGGAGGATCCGGACCTGGGGCCGAAGCTGCTGGAGGTGACGGAGCGGCTAGTAGCGGAGGCGGATGCGATTCGCGAAAGCATCGGCCGGGTCGTGGTGAGCAACCTGAAGGGTATGTCACGAATGGGTGTGTTTTTAGAGGATGAGCTGCGGAGAGTGTATCCGGAGTTTCCGTTGCGCAACGGAGTGTTGAGTTGGGAAGACAATCTGCCGCCATTGAATGAGAACTTGCGGCAGTTGGTGGAAGAGTACGACACGACAGCAGTGGCGGTTGCAGCCGGGCGGTAGGGCCGATGGGAAATTTCCTGGAAAACGTGTTTGAGCGGCTCGCGAAGGTTGGCGATGGCGTGGTGCTGCGCGAGATTCGCGGCGAACGATTTGTAAACGTGAGTGGGAAGGAATTGTTGGAGCAGGTCGGGCGCGCGCGCGGGTATCTGCGCGAGCTCGGCTTGCAAAACGGAGATCGGTGCGCGCTGTTGGGGCCGAATTCGATCGAATGGGTAGCGGTGGATTTGGCGTTGATGGCGGAAGGCGCGATTGTGGTGCCGTTGTACGCGCGGCAGGCAGCGGGCGAACTGGCGGGAATGGTGAAGGACTCGGGCGCGCGATTCTTGTTTGTGAGTGACGCGGCGTTGGGAGAGAGCGTTGCAGCGACGTGGACGGAGGCCCCGCGGAGAATTCTGTTTGGCGAGGCGTTGGCGGGGGCGCCTGTGACGGGTGGGCCGAATCCTCTGAAAGACGAGGATTTGGTGACGATTATTTATACGTCGGGTACGTCGGGTGAGCCGAAAGGCGTTTGCCTGAATACGGCGAATCTGAACTTTATGATCGGGTGCACGACGGGATGGATAGACCGGCTGGGGTGGGACCGGCCGGAGGCGATGCAGGTGTTTCAGTATTTGCCGTTCAACTTTGCGGCGTCGTGGATTGTGATGCTGTCGTGCCCCTCGAAGAACACGGTGCTGACGCTGTCTACGGATTTAAACAAGCTGGCGGATGAGATCCGGCTTTCGGCGCCGAATTACTTTTTCAACGTGCCGACGCTGCTGGAGCGCGTGCGGCGCGGTGTGCAAGAGACGATTGCAAAAGGGCCGGGAATCATCCGGACGATTTATGGGAAGGCGCGGGTCGGTTGGGAAAGAGAGCAGGCAGGGAACGGTGGTGGCGGGATTTGGCTGGCATTGGCGCGGGCGCTGATTTTCAAGAAAATCCTGGCGCGGTTTGGCGGGAACTTGCGCGGGCTGGTGTGCGGGTCCGCTCCGTTGGCAGCGGAGACGCAGGAATTTTTCGCCATGCTGGGAATACCGATCTGGCAGGTGTACGGGCTGACGGAAACGTGCGGAATTTGCACGATGGATGATCCAGGTGTGGCGAGCGAGCCGGGACGGGTGGGCCAAGCGATTCCTGGAATAGAAATGATGGTTGGGGAAAACGAGGAGATGGTGGTGCGCGGGCCAAATGTGTTTCCAGGCTATTGGAAGCGGCCGGAGGAAACGGCGAAGGCGTTAAAGGGTGGAGCATTTCACACCGGGGATCAAGGTGAAGTGAACTCGAAGGGAAATTGGCGGATCAGCGGGCGAATCAAGAATTTGATCATTCTGAATTCGGGGCACAACATCGCACCGGAACCGATTGAAGAGAAAATCGCGTCGCAGGTCGCGGGGGTGCAGCAAGTGGTGGTGGTGGGGAATGGTCGCGGGTATTTGTGTGCGTTGGTGACCGGAGAGGTGAGCGCGAACGCCGTGCAAGCGGCCGTCGACAAAGTGAATATGGAGTTGCCGCATTACCGGCAAGTGCGGAATTTTGCGATCGAGCCACAGGGATTCACGCCGGAGAGCGGGCTGGTGACGGCGAACGGAAAATTACGGCGCGACCAGATCAGTGCGCGGTTTCAGGACAAGATCGAGCAGATGTACAAACAGCAATCGGCGGCAGCGGCGGGGAATGCACGATGAAAGAGTTCCGCGGGCAAGCATTGCGATGGGAGTGGCGCGAGGGCGTGGTGGAAGTCACGCTGGACCACGAGCCACTGAATGAGATTGGGACGGTGATGCTCGGGGAGCTGGAAAAGTTTGCCGCGGCAATTCCAAAGTTAGCGCGCGACACCAGTGCGTGCATCATCACCAGCGCGCGACCGGGTGGTTTTTGTGCGGGTGCAGATTTGAAAGAGCTATACCGCGGAGCACTGCCACTTGCGAAACAGAAACGCGCGGCTGGCGTGCGAAAGTTTTTGCAGCGGATCCATGCGGTATTGAATGCGATTGATGAAACGCCTTTTGTGACCTTTGCCGCTGTGCACGGTTTGTGCATGGGTGGAGGGCTGGAGCTGGCGCTGGCATGCGACCAGATCGTGGCGGACAAGATGGCGCGGTTCGGTTTTCCGGAGTTGCGGCTGGGTTTGATTCCCGGATTTGGCGGGATACCGCGGTTGCGGCGCGACGTTGGCAATGGATTCATTCGGGACTTGCTGTTTACGGGCCGAACGGTGAAGGCGGAGAGCGCGCATCAAGCTGGACTGGTGGCGCATCTTGCGGGCGAAGGATTCGCGTTGCAGGTGGCGCGGGGGATGGCGCAGCAGGTGACCAAGTTCGATGCGGAAACGAGAGCGGTTGCGAAGAAGTTCATCAAACCGATTCCCCGGGCAGAGTTGAAGAGGGAGATTGAACTCTTCTGTGTTTTGTTTAACCGGCCTGTGGTGATGGAGAGCCTGCGACGGTTTGTGGAAACGGATGATCCGATGAAGCACCTGCCTGTTGCCGATCAAAGTAAATAGTTGTAGAGATTCGATTGTGGATCGGTGCGAGCCAGCGGATGCGACGGCGCCGAAATCATCGGTTGAGATCCTTCGTCGCAAAAACCGCTCCTCAGGATGACAAGTTATGGGTAGAGTTGCCGCAGGGCGGGAACTGTCCGGGTGCGGGCTTCAAACAACCAGTTCGGATTGAGCGGAGGAAACAATGAATCTGTCAGCGTGGAAACGTTGCGGTGGTGCATTGGTATGCGGAGTGGTGAGTTTGAGTTTGTGGTCGTGCTCCTTTATAGGAAAAACGCCAGAGACACCAGCCCCAGTCGCGTTGGATGCGGCGACGTTTGACGCGGACGGGACGGCGCACATTACGCGCGTAGTGCCGATGCCGGGGACGTTGAGCCCGGAAGCACAGAAATGGCTTGAGTCGCTGAATCACTTGAAATACGGGCCGGAGACGCTGGCGGAGCGGCGGGCAGGTTTGGAGAAGTGGCTGGCGGTCGGATCGGCGGACGCGAAGAAGCATTTTCCGGTGAATGTGGAGCCGAAGACGATTGCGGGTGTGAAGACGGACATTATTACTCCGCTGGAGATGCCGGCGGCGAATCGCGGGCGCGTACTAATCAATCTGCACGGGGGCGGATTCAATGGGGATTCGGGTTCGTTGATTGAGGGCATACCGATCAGCAATCTCGCGAAGATCAAGGTGGTGTCAGTGTATTACCGGCTGGCGCCGGAGAATCCGTTTCCGGCAGCGGTGGACGATGTGGTGGCGGTGTACAAGGAGCTGTTGAAGGAATACAAGCCGAAGAACATAGGGATTTATGGAACGTCTGCTGGGGGAATTTTGTCGGCGGAAGTGGCGGTGAAGCTGAAGCAGTTGGGGCAACCGCTGCCGGGGGCGCTGGGGCTGTTTACGATGATGGCGGACTTCAGCAATCCGGGCGATTCGGTGAATCTATTCACGCTGAACGGATTTCCAGGAGAACTGGAGCCACATCATGCTGGGAGCAAGACGGTGAGTGACTACGCAGGGGATACGGATTTGAAGGACCCTGTGCTTTCGCCGCTGTATGCAGATTTGAAGGGGATGCCGCCGGCGCTGCTGGTGACCAGCACGCGAGATTTGCTGCTGAGCGGGACTACGATTTTTCATCGGGCGCTGCTGCGGTCCGGGAATGATGCGCAACTGGTGGTGTTTGAGGCGTTGCCGCATGCCTTCTGGTATCACTTTGATTTTCCGGAGACGCAGGAATGTTTGGAGTTGATGGCGAAGTTTTTTGATCAGAAGTTGGGACGGTAGGGCGGAACTGCGGGGACCAGTCGAAAGCTAACAGCTAACAGCTTGAAGAGAGATTCATCACACGAAGGACGTGCGATGGTGAAGAGTTCCTCACTCCGAAGACTGCGTTCGGAATGACGATTGGTAGTTAACGAAGAGAAGCAGATTCCTCGCTTCGCTCGGAATGACGTGTTGAGAGCAGGGCTCGCGGACTCGCTCTCCGCCACAGAAGATCAGACGACCTAGCCGAATGGGGGATGTGGAGGTGTGCGCGTTGGGGCATTCTGCGCGTGGAGGCTGGGACTATGGCGACAGAATGGACGGCGATTTCGGACGCATTGGCAGAGGCGACAGAGACGGCGGCGCGACACGCGGTGGCGGTGCATAGCGGAGCGCGCGGGTCGACGAGCGGGGTGATCTGGCGGCCGGGGCTGATCGTGACCGCGGAGCATGGCGTGCGGCGTGAGGAAGAGATTGAGGTGACGCTGCCGGATGGAAAAGTGGCGAGCGCGAAGGTGGCGGGGAGGGACCCGTCGACGGATTTGGCGGTGCTGAAGTGCGACGCGGCCAATCAGGCAGCTGCAATTGCCTTGGATGGGACCACATTTACGGCTGGGCAGCTAGCACTAGTGGTCGGCAGAACGCGAGTGAGCGGGCCTGTGGCGGCGCTGGGAATCGTCGGCTTGGTTGCGGGAGAGCGGCGGCTGTGGGGTGGCGGGGCGATTTCGCCTTATGTGCGACTGGACGTGGCGCTGCAGGGAATTGCCGTAGGCGGAGCCGTCGTAAACGCGACCGGGCAAATCGTGGGTATCGCCACGCCGAAATTTGCGCCGGCGGGAGCATTAGCGGTAACTGCGACCACGGTGAATCGCGTGGTGGACGCGCTGCTGGCCAAGGGACACATTCCGCGCGGCTATCTGGGAGTGGGAATGCAACCGGTGCGCTTGCCGGAGCAGTTGCGCGAGCAATTGGGGCGCGCGGGAAAGACCGCGGCAATGGTACTGGAAGTGGAACTTGGGGGACCAGCGGACAAAGCGGGCGTGGTGATCGGCGACATCCTGATTGGAATCAATGGAAACCCGGTGATGCGACTGGAAGACGTGCAGGCGCATCTGCATGGAGAGCAGATTGGGAAGGCACTGCAGGCGGAGTTTTTGCGCGGCGGCGTGAAGCGCGAGGCCAGCATTGTTGTGGCGGAACGGCCGCGCGGAGGCGAATGAGATGGCCATCAGCGGGCTCGGGGAAGTTGGCGAACGAATCCGACGGTACACGGTGCTGGTGCAACCGGGAGGCAGGGGAAGCGGCTCCGGGGTGGTGTGGGATGCTGGCGGGTTGATCGTGACGAACGCGCACGTGGCGCGCGGACCGAAAGCGTTGGTGACGTTGTGGGATGGCCGGGAGTTCGACGCGAAAGTTGAGGCGCGAGACCCGCGCCGGGACCTGGCGGCACTGCGAATTTCGGCGAGCGAGTTGACGGCCGCAACGGTGGCGGATTCTTCGCGGGTGCGGCCGGGAGAGATGGCGATTGCAGTGGGGAATCCGTTGGGATTCCTTGGCGCGATGACAATGGGGGTGGTGCATGCGGTGGAGGAGATCCACGGGCTTGGAGACAGGAAGTGGGTGCAGGCGGATGTGAAACTGGCTCCCGGAAATTCGGGCGGGCCGCTGGCGGACGTAAAAGGGCGCGTAATCGGGATCAATACGATGGTGGCAGGGCGAATTGCGCTGGCGATTCCGAGCAACGAGGTTTTGCGATTCGTGCTGGGAGAAACGAGCGGGCAATGGCTGGGGGTGACGGTGCGGGCCGTGCGTTTGCCGCGGCAGCATGGATTTGCGTTTGGGTTGGTGGCGCTGGAGATCGAGCCGGGAAGTCCCGCGGCGATGGCGTCGCTGCTGCCTGGAGACATTTTGCTCGGGACGGAGGGGAAGGCGTTTTCGTCGGCCAGTGATTTGGCGGATGCTTTGAGCGGGCGAGAGACGCGGGTGTTGCGGCTACGCTTTTTGCGCGGGGACTACAGTAAAGTCCGAACCGTGAGCGTCGCGTTGGCGGGAAAGGGAAAGAGCGCGATTGCAGCATGACGCGGGTTTTTGTCATCGCGGAATCGAATCGCGCGCGCGAGCGGCTGGAAGAAGCGCTGGAGTCGGCGAATTTGGAAGTGGCGGGTACGGCGGCGGATTTCGAGAATTTTCGCGAGGAGATTCCGGCGCACACCGATGTCACTTTGGCGGAGACCGGTGACGAGTCCCTCGGCGAAGCATTGGAGGCGATTCAGGAGAGCGGTGCGTTGACGGCGACGAGGCTGGCGCTACTTACCGATGATGCGACTCCCACATTTGTGAACCGGGCGCTGCGAGCGGGTGTGCGCGGGATTCTGCCGGTTGAGGTGGATGGGAATCAGTTGAGCGCGGCGATTCGCGCAATCGCGCAGGGGCTGGTGGTGCTGTACCCGAGCGAGGTGCGTGTTTCGCGAAATGCAGAGGCAGAAGATATCTTGATTGAGCCGCTGACCCCGCGGGAGAGAGAAGTGTTACAGATGCTGGGACAGGGACAAAGCAACAAAGAGATTGCGAGACGACTGAAGATTTCTGAGCATACGGCGAAGTTTCATGTGGCGTCGGTGCTGGGGAAGTTGGGAGCGTCGACGCGGGCGGAGGCGGTGTCGGTGGGGATGCGGAGAGGGTTGATTTTGCTGTGAGTCACGACAGAGAAACCAATTCCTCGGGGGCTGAAGCCCTGATTTGTGAATCGTTATGTCGGAGCTGAAGCTCCGACCCCCGGTGCCAAGCACAGATCAGACCTCAGACCAGGCTAAAGCCTATGCTACGAAACGCCGGGGATGATAAATTGAAAACATATGCGGACATTGGAACAGACCACCCAGGAGATTCTGGAGCTGGCGGTGAAGCAGTTTAAGGTAACGCCAGGATCATTGAAGGCCGAAGACGATTTCTACAAGAAGTTGGGGATCGACAGTCTGCAGGCGCTGGAGTTGCTGTCGCGTCTGGAGAATCATTTCAAAATTGAACTGCCCGACTACGAAGTGCAGGGCGTAAGCGACTTCAAAACGCTCGCGGAACGCGTGCAGTCCCGCCTGTAGAAGAGAGGGTTGCCACGGAGACACAGAGGACACGGAGTCAAGATTATCAACAAAAAAGAATGATCATCGAACCCCATCCGGATTCCAGCAGCTCGGTCAGTGACCTCGCTGAGATAAACATGCTGACGGAAAAGATCATCGGGTGCGCAATAGCGGTCCACAAACAACTAGGAGCAGGGCTGCTCGAATCGCTTTACGAAAACGCACTCTGCATCGAACTGAAAGATGCTGGACTCCGGTTTGAGCGACAAGTTGCGATACCTGTTGTTTACAAAGGGCAGCTGGTTGGGGATCACCGGTTGGATTTGGTTGTAGAAGATCTTGTGGTAGTGGAATTGAAGAGTGTTGAACGAATCGAACCTGTGTTTGAAGCTCAAGTGCTTACATATCTCAAGATCTCCGGTAAGAAAGTGGGTCTTCTGATTAACTTCAATTCACGTCTTTTGACCCAAGGAATTCAGCGCTTTATTCTTTAGCATTGTTTTGCTCTGAGAACTCTGTGTCTCAGTGGCGATGGTGGACTTTTGCATGCTGGATCTGACGAAATATTCATCGCTGGGGGAGGCGCTGAGGGAGGCGCTGGAAACGTGGCCGCGCGAGGTGTGCCTGTACGAATCGGATCGCGGGCAAGAGAAGGAACGGATCACCTTTAGGGAATTCAAAGCGCGGGCCTTGCCGCTGGCGATGTGGCTGCAGCAGTCGGGATTTGCAGCGGGTGATCGGGCGGCGATCATCATGACCAACCAGTCGAAGTGGCTGATCAGCGCGTACGCGGTGTTTTATTGTGGCGGGGCGCTGGTGCCGCTTGACTACAAGTTGAAGCCGGAAGAGCAGTGGAAGCTGGCAAAGCACTCAGGCGCGACCGTGCTGATTACCGAGTATGCGATCTGGCGGCAATTGAGCATTGCAGCAGAGCGCGGGGAGGCCGACAAGATCAATAGGGTGCTGGTGACGGAAGCACCTGCAAACGCCGTTTTAGAAGGCGCGCGGCGTTGGGAAGAGGCGAAGGGCGCAGGCGAGCCAGAATTCGTGGCGCGAAAGCGTGAGGATTTGGCGTGCATCGTGTACTCGTCGGGTACAGGCGGGACACCAAAGGGCTGCATGATGACGCACGGCAATTATCTGGAACAGTGCGTTGCGCTGACGACGTGGTATCCGTTCTGGCCTGGGGTAAAGTATCTGAGCATTCTGCCGACGAACCACGCCATCGACTTCATGGTGGGATTCATCGGGCCGTTCACGTGTGGGGCTGCGGTGGTGCATTTGCGGACGCTCCGGCCGGAGTTCGTGAGGGAGGCGTTTCCGAAGTATCAGATAACGTATGTGAGTCTGGTGCCGCTGGTGTTGAAGAATCTGCAGAAGGGGTTGCAGGCGCGATTTGACGAGTTGCCGTCGGGGAAGCGGCGGG
>Ga0207761_1000569_pt1 | contig 12903 bp, 14 predicted proteins | sample LuqExpMetageno34_FD_187792 | JGI IMG/M metagenome (GOLD analysis project Ga0207761, IMG submission 187792) | Tropical forest soil microbial communities from Luquillo Experimental Forest, Puerto Rico - Sample 34 (SPAdes) | ecosystem: Environmental > Terrestrial > Soil > Tropical forest ... | reverse complement strand
CGAGTTGACCCCAGGAGAGATAGCTCTCACCGAACACCGTCAACGCGGGGTTCAGCAGCGAATCTGCCAAAACTAGACGGCCTCCCGGGGGAGTTCTAAAGGAGGCCGCAATCAGGGCCGAACCAATGGTGTGCGGCGGATCGAACGGCCGCGGGCTCGGTTCTCTGTGCTGGGGCTGCTCGTGGTTGCGTGCTTCTGGCGAACCCACCCAACTTTCGTTGACTCGGGTTGGGGTTTCCTGGCGGTTCTTCTTGGGTTCGGCGCATTCACCGCGATCTTCGCGTTCGTTCAGTCAATCGATAGGCGCAAAGAAAGACACTTCTCTTTCGAGCCTGGTCGATTACCTCGATCACGAGCTCTGGCTGGTCTCTGCCTCATGACGACGATGAGCGTCGTGTTCGCCGGTTATGACATTCCCACCGCATCAGCCTCATCCCCGATCGTTCGTGCGGCTTTCTACTACCCGTGGTATCCGGGTGCATGGACCCAAGGCAGCGTCTATCCATTCAGCAACTACACGCCATCGTTGGGGTACTACTCGTCAGACGATGAGAACGTCATTCGGCAACAGATCGGCGCCATGCAGTACGCAAACCTCGACGCCGGGATCATTTCATGGTGGGGGCAGGGATCACAAGCGGACAATGTGGTTCCAGAAGACCTTGCGGCGGCGGACGGCACCGGGTTCAAGTGGAGCCTCTACTACGAACCGGAGGGCTACAGCGATCCGACTGTGTCGCAGATACAAAGCGATCTGAGTTACATAAAAGCGAAATACACAGGCAATTCGAACTACCTCAGAATCAACGGCGAACCTGTTCTCTTTGTCTATGCCGACGCCGGTGACGGCTGCACGATGGCACAACGTTGGAACCAAGCCAATGCTACCGAGGGCTTCTACGTCGTTTTGAAAGTCTTCAACGGCTATAGGTCATGTGCCGGCGATGCCAGCGCCTGGCATCAGTATGACCCCGCCGCGGCCGAAGACAATCAAACGGGCTACTCATTCTCTATCTCGCCCGGGTTCTACAAGAGCGGCACTACGGCTCCGGATCTGGCCCGGAACCTGTCGACCTGGGCCCAGAACGTCAGGGACATGGTGGCGTCCAACGAGCCGCTCCAACTGATCACGACATTTAACGAGTGGGGAGAGGGCACTGCCGTTGAGTCGGCGGTCCAGTGGGCAAGTTCCTCGGGGTACGGCAGCTACCTGGACGTCATGCATCAAGAGATCCCACCTCCGAGGGTCGGCTCACGAGGTGGGGGCTACTGGCTCGCCTCTTCTGACGGCGGGATCTTCTCCTTCGGTGACGCTGGGTTCTACGGCTCCGAGGGCGGTCAGCACCTGAACGCCCCGATCGTGGGAATTGCACCGACAGCCGATGGTGGGGGCTACTGGCTCGCCTCTTCTGACGGCGGGATCTTCTCCTTCGGTGACGCTGGCTTCTACGGCTCCGAGGGCTCGATTCACCTCAACAAGCCAATCGTCGGCATGGCTGTCACTCCAAGTGGCAACGGCTACTGGCTCGTTGCCTCCGACGGCGGCATCTTCAGCCATGGCGACGCCCAGTTCTACGGGTCGACTGGCTCCATCACCCTCGACAAGCCGATCGTTGACATGGCCGTCACTTCAAGTGGCAACGGCTACTGGCTCGCCTCCTCTGACGGCGGGATCTTCTCCTTCGGTGACGCTGGCTTCTACGGCTCCCAGGGTGGTCGACACCTGAACGCCACGATGGTGGGAATGGCACCGACTGGCGACGGTGGTGGCTATGGGCTCGCTGCCTCCGACGGCGGGGTCTTCTCTTTCGGAGACGCTGGCTTCTACGGGTCCGAGGGCGGTCAGCACCTCAACGCCCCGATCGTGGGCATGGCACCGACCTGGTAGCCGATCAATCCCAGTTCCGAATCAGTGCTGTCGAGGAGAATCCTCCGGACTGAATCGTCCAGTCAATCGCGCTCGCGTGCCGGATTGGCCGGACACTTGCACGCCATGTCCGAGTCTGAGCCGAGCCAGGTGTCGCACAAAATGGAGTCCTTCCGCCCAACTGGCCTTCGATCTGCCGTTGGTACGCGAGCCAAATCCATAAGGAATCTCCACCACTTCATCCCAGCTGCCGCGTACGAGGACCTACCAAAAGGATCTTGAAGCCCTCGGGATCTAGTGCGGCACCATCGATCACGCTTTCATGCATGGCAAAGAGTCCGCCCAAAGGATCGTGGACCGTCCGGATAGACGGGAAGAGCATCCGCACAAGAACGCGGCACGAATGCGACACGATCCGGCGGACCGGTCCCGCTAGTCCATTCGGATGTGCGTTTCCCACATAGCGTGATCCCACTGCGATGGAATGTCGCTCGCGACGAGGCTACTGCCAAAGACGGCAGCACCTCTGGAGGGTGCTGCAAGTCACCGTCCATGACGACCAGTATCTCTCCCAGAGCCGCAGAGAATCCCTCGACCACGGCACCGGACAGCCCGCCTCGCCGCTGTCCGGTCGGCCGATGCATCAAGACCACAGGCAAGTCGACTGAGCGAAGTGCTCTGATCCGTTCCGGTGTCTCATCGTCTGAGTCAATCCACAAAGATGAGCTCCCAAGTAAAATCGGTCAAGCTTGCGGCAATCCTGCGCGCCAGCATCGCGACGTTCACTGCCTCGTTCCTCATTGGAACGATCACGGAGATTGATTTGCGATTCCGAGTACCGGAAATCTTCTCGTAATGGCCGCCGTGCTCTCCATGGACCTCTCCTACTGTCCGAACCCGAGCGGATTCTGAACATCGCCCGCACCTGTTGATGAATAGCCCAACCATGCGATCACCCGGTTCGAATAGCCTGATGCGCTCGAGCCGCCTAGCCATGCTTGCAACGTCGTCGCCGTACTCTGTGATTGATCAGCTCGTATGTAGAAGGTGGCGACTCCCTGCGAATCCGTCTTCGTCGTCACCGGAGACTGACCATCAGCGTGACCGTTGATGCTGTTCTCGGTGGCGAATAGGCCGTACGGGGAGTACACCGCTTGACCCAGATGTACCTTTATTCCTGGGACCCTGACCGGACTGCCCAAGCGGTCGAGGACTTGTACCTGCACGGCCACTGTCCTTCCAACGGGAATGACGCGGGAGAAGCCGAACGGGGTAAGAAGAGTGTGATCCGCATTTGGCAGGAAGGATGTACTTGTACTGACAGCCGCCGGACCAGAGGTGAATGCCGCTACCTTGACCGAGTTGTTCAGACTCGGCATCACCGACGTGTTGGGTGCGAGGATCTTGACCAGCCTTTCGCTGTGGGGCGGAATGGCAGCTTCCGCGCCGGCTGACAGCCAAGGCGTGCCAACATATGGGCCGTTCTCGACCACGTAGACCGGGTTCTTCACCTCAGCCGTATTGTTTCGGACTTTCACATAGAGGGAATCGATCGTCTGTTCTTGTCCCGTAGTGTGAAAGCTCACGACCTGAACCGACAGAGGTGCTGTGCTCGTGAGGGCACTCACCAAGGCCGCGGAGCTCGCGATGATTCCAAGTCCGATCAATACGGTCGCTGTCACACTGTTGACGCCTGCAGAGCCCAGCTTGCCTAACGGTACACGTCTGACTTTTCGATGCCTTGCTCTCTTTAGTTTGGAGTTTGCTGATATGGAATGACTGGGTCTCCAGCAGCACATGGCTGCTAGCAGCGAGTAAGCACCGATGAGTACGTACTGTTCCAGGGATCGTGTGGAAAACCACAACACAATGGCCGGTGCAAGGGGGACGAGAAACCGAGTACGTCGGTAGTGGAATCCGAGGGCAAGAAGCAGGGTTCCTAAGACCAGCAAGCTGGTCAAGGTGTAGAGCGAAAGATCACCGCCCCCGATTCCCAAGTAGGTGGTCAGGCCGATCAAGCCTTGACCGAGCGGCATAAGCGAGAGGGTCAGCGGCTCCAGGATCCCATGCACGAAGGCTCCGGGACCCATCACGATGAACGCCAGATTTATGCTGAGAAACGTTCCAACGAGGATGGACGTGTAACGGCACACCGATCCCCACGGTGCGTACCCCCTCATCTTCGCTTCCTGATAGACGGCAACGACAAAGCAAGGCACCAAGAACCAGGAATCTTGCTGAATACTTATGGACAGCCCAAGTGCGATGGGACTTACCCATCGTTTCCATCCTGTAGAACGACCGACGAAATCTGTCCACGAGATGATCGCAACGACGAGAAACAACATCATTTGCGTAAAAATGAGACCCGATGCAGCTGCGTCGAAATATGCGTCAAATCCGAGGAGAACAGCTGCGAACGGACGGTACTGCGCGGGCACGAAGGCGAACATGACCAGCCCGGACAGTGCCAAGGAGAAGGCGCAAACCCAAATCGTTGCCTGGGTGGATGCACCGACAGCGATCAGGAGGGCTTCCGGCAGAAAGGACAAGGCCGGATAGTTCAGATGGGTGATCAGGTGCCCACTTGTGGTGTACGTGTACGAGTTCGGCGCGACGGCGAAGTGCTGCAACGCCCACGAGAGGTTCGACCCGTAGGGATTGTGCCCATGGAGAAGCGTCTGTGCAGCACCCTGGACGAAGGCGGCCTCGTCTGTACCGTAATTTGGATTGCCATAGACGAGAGCGACCACCCAAAGAACCCCAATGAACAGAGTCCCATAGAGCAAGATCCGATCGAGGACAGCAATGGCACGCGCAGAGCGCAACAGTACGTAGAAAGTCAATAGCGAAACCGAACCCAAGCCGTAGAGGATCGACCAGATGGCTGCGGACGGAAATGTACCGATCTCGACGAAGAGTCGTGAAGACCAGAACAGCCATGAAAGAGCGGCGAGAATTCGGACTGGAGACTCGTAAAGGGAGGCACCGCGCCGCAATGGGAAGAAAACGTTGCTGTTGGACGCGGCGGATGTCGCAGTCGTCGTGGCTTGTCCAGAGCCTTTATGTCGGATATGCGGTGCTTTCGCGGTTTCCACCACGTAGGTGGCCATCGGCTTGGTAGGACCTAACTAGCGCCGAAATATCACGAATGTGTGATATGGGGTCCCGCTGAACGTGAGAACATGACCAAAGACAGAGCTGGAGATCGTCTGAAAGGTGCCCGAGCTCAGGACTGCGGCATGTGTTGATCCAGACACCATTCGTCTGGCGAACGAGAAGGTCACGGGAGCTACTGTCTTCATCGGGCCGCCAGACAATTCCTCTAGAAACGAGAAGACGAGTAAAACGTTTGATCGCGGGAACTGGCCTCGCGGAACTCCATGGTTCTCCTCGACTATGCACTGGACAACCTGCGAGAGTGCCCCGGGTGGAACATCAACGGTGATCCGCCCATGGCTCACCGGGGCGGTGATCTCCCCGCCCAACGGGCCAATGTTCTTCGCGACAAGAATCGATACGGACCCATTCCCCAGAGGGGTGGGGGCGCCGTCGTAGGTGTCGGCAGGTCCGGCAGCTTCCGCCGGCGAACCGAGTAATAGGACCAAGACGGAAGGAGCCAGCAGCGGTAGCACGGTCAGAGAAAAATGGATACGTCCGGCCCGCGGGCTTGAACTCCCCCTTCGACACCGAAGTGGATTCCTCAGTCGCGTCGGCTCAGCACGTGAAGACGTCCTCCGCGCCGCCCGACAAGAGAGGAAAGGCAACTTCTGCGCCTCGAACTGATACGTATTTCGACCGCTGCAAGTACGGGTCGCTAGAGACAAAGACAGCCGCTTGAAATGCTGAAAACCGCGCACCGACACGTTTGCCAGCCTCTCCCGACAGAGACATTGTTGGGGCACAGATTGTTGTTCAAAAGATGTGGTTAGTCAACCCATCCGTGTCTGGGGTTTATATGCGAACCGCTCTTCGGTCCATGCTTTGTATCACGGGCGATGCGCTGGTCTCTGTCGAGAATGACCGCCCCCGACGCGACGAGATGTCCCTGTATGTGCGGCGAGATGTCCCTGTATGTCCCTGTCCCAAACACAGTGTCAGCGGCGTCGGGGGGCGGGTCGCAAACACCATGTCAGCGTCGTCGGCGGTCGGGGGCTTGCGGCTCGTCCTGGCCATCGCCACTCCGGGGCCGGGGGTCCCGCTCTGCCGGCGTTCGGGAACGTTCAAGTTCAGGGATCAGCGATCACTCACTCGCTCAGCCGCAGGACCTTGGTGACCTCCCAAACATCTGCGTGTCTGTGGGTACCAAGAACGTCATCCGGGACGTTGACCTGGGCCCTTTTCTTCACAGCCGATGTGACGGCGAGAATGGTCCGTGGCCCTCTCATTTCTCTATGTCGCCTTTCTCCGCATGCTCCAACTTCTCCGTCTCGGACAGTCCGACAACACCGAATTGGCCGTCGAAGTGGTCATGCTCCGCCACGAAGTGGCAGTCCTCCGCCGGCAGGTGGCCCGTCCGTCGCTCCGGCCACAAGATCGTGCGCTCCTCGCCGGACTGAGCAGGCTGCTCCCGCGGGTGAAGCGCCGCCGTTGCTTCGTCCAGCCTGACACCTTGTTGCGTTGGCATCGGGATCTTCTACGTCGGAAGTGGACGTGCCCGAAGCCTCCAGGGCGTCCGAAGATCCCGGCTGGAACGATGAAGCTGATCGTGCATTTGGCCAGGGAGAACCCAACCTGGGGCTATCGGCGGATCCACGGTGAACTCTCGGTCATGGGTATTGATCTGGCACCGGCCAGCGTATGGAACATCCTTCAGCGACATGGACTCGATCCATCGCCGACCAGAAGAGGACCGACCTGGGGCGAATTCCTAAAGGCCCAGGCGACGACACTGCTGGCCTGTGACTTCTTTACCGTCGATACCGTGCTGCTGCGGAGGCTTTATGTCCTCTTCTTCATCGAGCTCGACAGCCGGAGGGTCTTGGTGACAGGTGCCACGGCCCATCCGACCGGAGCCTGGGTCGTCCAACAGGCTAGGAACCTGTCCGGCGACTTGGCCCAGCGCGTACGACCGGTCAAGTTCTTGATCCGAGATCGTGACACGAAGTTCACGACCAGCTTCGACGAGGTCTTCGCCTTCGATGGCATCCAGACACTACGAACTCCGATTCGGGCGCCCCGTGCCAATGCCTTCGCCGAGCGCTTCGTCGGCACTGTCCGGCGTGAATGTTTGGATCGGGTGCTGATCTTTGGTCGTCGCCATCTCGAAACCGTGCTCTATGAGTTCGTCGAGCACTACAACGGCCACCGGCCCCATCGCTCACTCGGTCAACGACCACCTAGGCCTGGATGCATAACCGCGACGAACCTGCGGAATGCCGACTGTTTGAGACTCCAGCGCTCAGATCGGCTCGGCGGAGTGATCCACGAATATCGCCTGGTCGCATGATGTGGATGACATTCTTGGCACCCACACGCTTCATTGGCCAACGGCCGCAGCTCCAGACGGTGGAGTTCTTGGCAACGGAACCTGGAGGCACAAGAATCGTTCATCGGATCCGTCTGATCAACCGTGGTCGTCTTTCCCTCCTGATCTACCGGTTCCAACGTCGGCTCATTGCTGCATTTTGGCGGCAAGCCAATGCGGCACTGGTCAGCATCGCGACCGAAGACGCCTCCTCTCAGGCTGACTGGTAACGCTTCAGCGAATCCAAATGGCACCGGGAGGCGCCGATAGCGGGCGGATTTAGGGTGCCCCATAACGGATATGAGCCGTGCGATCAGTCGCTACGAAAAGTCCTTGGATGGCACGCCCACGTTCTTCCGCCAGAAGTCCTCGCAGTGTTCGGCGTCGAGGTCAACGGTCCAGATGCGTTCTGTCTTACCGTCCAGACGTAAACGACTGATCCAGATGGCCATGTTGTCGAAGGGGTCGCCACTGGGTGACTGTCCTGTCTCGTGGACGAGGCTTATAGAAACCCGATCGTCGGCGTAGACACACCGACCATCCTGGTGAAACGTCCCACCGAGGGCGCCGCCAAACTCCAACAACATCAGGGCCACGTCATCCTTGCCAGTGGCCCGGTGCCACGGACCCGCTCCTGGGCCGTTCTCCACGGTCACATCGTCGGCTAAATCATCGAAGCCTTGCGAGTAGTCACCTTGACGTGCCGATTCCCACGTCGCGTTCGCCCGGTCAAGATTCGGATGAGTACCCATCGGCAGTCTCCTTGCTCCCGCCGATCAGCCTTCCGAAGGTATCAAACGTGGGACCGGCTGCCTGCCACCTACCACCGGCTCGGTGAGTGTTATCGCCTCCGATCCGCGCCAGTCGCAACTGGGGAGGAAGAGCTGCGCGACCCGCGCCAAACTGGTCCCATCATGGAGGTTCCCGATACCAGATATGTCGCGGTGGGCGACGCCGATGTCGCATACCAGGTGTTCGGTAATGGGCCTCCCGACCTCCTTTATGCAGGCGGCATGGGCAGTCACATTGAGGTCTACTGGGAGTGGCCACCGTTTGCCGAGCAGATGCGACGCCTCGCATCGTGCAGCAGAGTGATTCTCTTTGACCGCCGTGGGGCTGGTCTCTCCGACTCCGTATCTCTAAAAGCGTTACCGACCTGGGAGGAGTGGGCGGAGGACATGACGGCGGTTCTCGATGCCGCATGGTCGAGCCGAGCTGCTGTGTTGGGATGGCTCGACGCTGGACCAGCGGCGATGCTCTTTGCCGCCATGCACCCCGAAAGAGTTAGTGGCCTTGTTCTCGTGAACACGGCAGCTCGTACCCTCCAAGATAGTGACTATCCGATTGGGCTGACCAGCGACACCGTCGATACGCTCAGGTCCTTCGTTGGCGGAACGTGGGGCACCGCGGACCTCGCGTCAATCGGTACTCCCGGCGTGTCAAGGGACCCAGAGTGGGTGCGATTTCTTGCCGCCGCCCAAAGAGCCTCGATGACACCGAGGACTGCGGCCGCCCAGTTCGACTATGTAGTACGTACAAGTGACGTGCGGTGGGCTCTGCCGCTCGTCCAGGTGCCGACGTTGGTGCTGCACTGCGATCGTAACCCCGTGGTTCCGCTCGGACTGGGTCGTTATCTCGCGGAACTCATCCCGGACTCCACGCTGGTCGAACTACCAGGGGCTGAACTCGGACCCACCGCCCCGAACAATGAAAAGATCGTCACGAGGGAGGTCACACGGTTCCTCGCTGGTGAACAGCCATGGGTCGACATCGAGCGACTACTCACCACCATCTTGTTCACAGACATCGTTGGATCAACCGAACGTGCCGCTTCCCTTGGTGACCACAACTGGCGCTCACTTCTCGACGCCCATGACGGTGCCGTTCGCGAACAGGTGCGGCGGTTCAAGGGAAAAGAGATCAACACGACCGGGGACGGCTTTGTGGTGTCGTTCGACGGACCCGCGAGGGCCATCCGGTGTGCTCAGGCGATCCATGAGGCGATGAAGCCAGTTGGGCTCGAAGTGAGGATGGGCCTGCACACGGGCGAGTGCGAAGTTCGTGGCGAAGATCTCGGGGGCTTGGCGGTCCATATCGCGGCCCGGATCGGAGCACTAGCGAACTCACAAGAGATCCTTGTGTCGAGCACGCTGAAGGATCTTGTGATCGGGTCGGGCATCGAGTTCACCGAGCATGGGAACCACGACCTCAAGGGTGTGCCGGGAAGCTGGAACCTCTTCTCGGTAGCTGGTTGACAGACCGGGTGGATCTGCACGACTTCCGCGGGTCAAGCCTGTCCCCGACCACCGGGTCTGAGCGCACCTGAGGGCGCGGTGCGCACAAGCTGTCCTCTGACTGCTCAGGCACTTCCGGGCGCGTGGTCTTGAGACCCAACGAAAGTCGGTGTCGTTGACAGTCCGCGAACCCCATGGGATAACTGCAATCGGGGCTGTACACACCGAGTAGCAAAGGAGTCCACCATGAAATACGTGGTAATCAGCCGACTGGCACCCGGAATCGACAACGCTCGCAAGGCGCTCGAGGTGTTCCAGAAAGCCGGCCTGCCGCCGGGGACCGAGGCCACGTGGGCGGCCTCGGACGGAAAGACGTTCGTCAACATCGTGGATGCCGATACACCCGACATGACGGCGTCGTCGACCTATGCCCCATTCTTCGAAGAGACCACCACCATTCCGGTGGTTCCGCTTGATGACGCGTGGATGAAAGCGATCCAGGCCGCCCAAGACAACTGGGGCTAACAAACAGGAGGTGGTCCCGTGGGCCTCAGAAACGAAGTCGAGGAGCTTCTGGCGCAGTTCGCGAAGGACTTTGACAACCAGGACGCTGAGGCGCTCGCGAACTTTTACACCCCTGAAGCCTCACTGTTGCCACCGGGATCTCCATTGGTCGTGGGGCGTGATGCAATCCGTGCCTACGTCGACGGGATGTTCGCTGCGGGTTGTCGGTCACTCCGGCTTACGACCGGAGAGGTCATCGAAGCTGGCGATTGTGCGATAGAGGTAGGGAGCTTTGTGATGGGCATCGAACCGTCCGGTGCTGACCCGATTGAAGAAGTTGGGAAGTACGTCGCGGTCTACCAACGCCAGTCCGACGGGTCGTTGAAGCTCATCGTTGACACCTTCAACAGCGACGCGCCTGAGTCGTAAGGACAGCCGCTAGGGCCGCCCCATAACGCCGGATCCGTGACGATATGGCCGACCCCAGCCGGAGAGATGGTCGCTCGCTCGGACCCGCGTCGCTCCATGTCGCAGCTTCGTCTGGCTCCTGCAGCCGCATCGTGAGCCGTTCGACAAGACTGGGCAAGGAGGGTCCGATTTATGAGTGGTGAAGTCGCGGTCGTCACGGGTGGTACAGGCAACGTAGGCAGGGGGGTGTGTCGAGCTCTGACCAAGGATGGCGCCACGGTCGTCGCCTTGGACTTGAACGCGTCTCGTGCGCCTAAGGGGTGGGAGCGCTCGATCGAGTGTGATGTGACCGATCCCGCGGCTTGCGCATCAGCGGTGAACGAAGTCGTCAGCGATTTCGGTGGTGTCAACACCTTGGTGAACATGGCCCAGAGGATTGTGATCGACACCGATATGTTGAGGGTGACCGACGACGACATGCGAGTCTCGTTCGAGTCGGGCCCGATCGCGACGCTGCGCATGATGCAGTTGTGTTATCCCCACATAAAGGCACGTGGCGGAGGGGCGATCATCAACTTCGCATCCGAGGCAGGCACCGCGGGCCAGCCAGGAATGGCCGCCTACGCAGCAGCTAAGGAAGCCATCCGCGGGATTACGAAGGTCGCAGCTCTCGAATGGGGACGTGACAATATTCGCGTGAATACCGTTTGCCCTATCGCATTTTGGGGCAGCCCTGACCATCCCTTGCTCCAAGAGGCCATCGCGCGGAGTCCCATGGGCCGCATCGGGAACCCCGAGACAGATATCGGAAGCGCAGTCGTGTTTCTTGCCGGCCCGGGCACGTTTATCACCGGGCGTACGTTGCACGTAGATGGTGGCACTGGCACCTGGCGATGAATCGCTATCGACCTCTCGGCCCACGCAGGGATATCCCATAACAACACCGGATATGAGGCCATCGTTCAGGAGCTGACATGCTCGGTTTCTGCCGGCGAGGTACACGGACCTAGCGGGTGTACAGCGGCCGAGGCAGAATCTAAGGACCAACGGAGCGGACTGACTTTTGTCGCTTGCTCCTTACTTCATGAGCAGTTGAGCGTTGACACGATCTCGTCGCTGATCGACTGAACCTGTGAACTTGCGGATTCAAGACCTGTCCGAAGCTCAGACAGAGACGTGGCGTTTCCCAGGTTCGCCAGAGTGGATTTCAGAGTGTCAACCTGGGGTTGGAGGGCCTGAGCTTGCTGCGATTGCAGGTTCTTTGCGGATTGTCTCAAGCTGTTGAGGGCATCCTTGACAGCAGGTACATCGTTCTTGGCCGCGGTGAAATTGCCCTCGCGTACCTTTTCTACGACCGTGGTCATGGCGCTCTTCAGGTTCGCTCGATCACTGCACACCTGTTGCGCCGCCGAAGGCGAACTTCCACATGCGACTAACAGGCATCCGGCGACAGCCAGCACCATGAGGATGCCCCTACGGCCGACTTTGCGGGTCATCTTGTCTGCCACGTTTGCCCCCTGAGGTTCCGCTACGCAGACCCCGCATCATTATGGCAGCCGGTGCAATCCAGACGCTGACGACAATGAGATGGGCCCCGTCCCAGATCACCGGGTATGCGGCGGTTATGGACTGCCCTCAGCTCGTCTCCACGTACGTCTCGATGCTGATCGACTCGGCAGCCTCGGGTCGCAGCATCATGGCCACACTGAGCAGCGCGACCCAGAGCACCCATAAGAAGGGGCCAACACCACCCGCGTAGCCACCGGCATCAAAGCCGGTCCGCACGAAAACGCCAGCGACCTCGAACCCGTTCACAACGATCTCGATGACACCGAGCGCCACCAGCCACCGAGTCAGGCACCCCGAACGCCAGATGACAATGATTGGTGCGAGGACCGAGATGGCCGCGGCAGCAGCGCTCATCGAATACAGAGACAGATTGCCAGCGTCAAAAGCCAATCCGACGATCCCTGGACTCACCTGTCCTACACCGCGCCATACAACGGCGACTAGCGGCACTGCGCCAGCGACGACGATGACCAAGAGGGACACCCATGAGGCCAAGGTGATCGTGGCCAGCACCCCTCCAGCGCCTTCGTTGTTGCGGACCAGCTTGTGGAGGTATCCGAGGAACCACAACAGCAGCGCCACACCCACGTTGGCAAGTAGGAATCCAGTAAGGACAGCGTCTCGCTTGTCGCCGAAGTGGACGATGACCGCCTGCCGCGAAGCGTCTGGCTTCAGTGGACTGCCGGCCGTAAAAGCGCTGACAGTGTAGATGACGGCACCCACGAGACCCGTAGCCGGTCCTAGGCGCGGTGCGAAGCCGGTCAACCGTTGCGCAGGTCTCTCGGGCACAAAAGCAAGGCTACGTTGATCCAGGATTCCGCGCCCGGAGCCTTTGAGCTGTCACCGAACACCGG
>Ga0207761_1000567_pt1 | contig 12934 bp, 8 predicted proteins | sample LuqExpMetageno34_FD_187792 | JGI IMG/M metagenome (GOLD analysis project Ga0207761, IMG submission 187792) | Tropical forest soil microbial communities from Luquillo Experimental Forest, Puerto Rico - Sample 34 (SPAdes) | ecosystem: Environmental > Terrestrial > Soil > Tropical forest ... | reverse complement strand
CGATCCCTGGGCAGCCCATGCGCTCTACGAGGGCGCCAACCTGGTGAAGAAGGTTCCCGGCAGCAAGCTCTGGCTCGTGAGCATGGCTCCCAAGGCCAAGCTCCAACAGGTGATGATGACCGTAGCGCAGAAGGTCCCGCTGCAACTCGTTGCCATCGACGGCCCTTCGGGCGGCTTCGTCGACGCCCACCAGACTGCTGCCGCGTTGGCCAAGGCAATCAACGGTATCGCGGACCTGGACAAATCGCGCCTACTCCTCTTTGGCGGATGGGAATCCGCCAGCCGCAGCGCCGGGGTCACCTTGCAGCTGGTCGGCGAACAACTTGGCATCGTAGACCAATTCCAGGGCGTCGATGCGATCACCCCAAATGACGACGGTTCGTTCGAGGTGTTGGAGCGGGTCGAAGGCGCGCGCCATCAGGTTTCGATCTGTGCCGGAGCACCAGCCGTTCTCGGATGGGCGACCGGAAATCTTGGCGAACCCCGCAACGATCCGCAGGTTGGGATGCAGAACATGCGCACCATCATGCCGTCGCTGCAAAAAGCCGTTGCCACACCGGTTACGAGCGACGGTTTGCAATACTCCAACGTCGCGACGCCTAAGCAGCAGCGCGAAACCCAGATCATCAAAGACAAGCCCACCGACGAAATTGCGCGCGAGATCGTGCAGTGGATCAAGGGGGAGTAAGCGACATGGACGCGATTCTCTTTCTCGCACACACCGAAGCCGACGGAACCCTTGCCAAGCCTGCGTTGGAAGCCCTGGGTGCAGCCGTGGACCTCAAGCAGAGTCTGGGTGCAGCTCTCATCGTCGGACTGTACGGCGCGCAGGCACAGCCTGCCGCCAACTCTCTCGCGAATTGCGGAGCCGACAAATTTCTGGCAATTCAGGGCGAGGCTTTCGCACCAGCCCGTTACGCCTCCGATGCCGCAGCCTGCGAAGCCCTGGCGCGTGCCTCGGCCCCGACAATCATCATCGCCGCTGGAACTTCCCGCAACGCCCGCGTCATGGCGGGAGTGGCCCATCGCCTCGGCGGCGTCGTGGACACTCACATCACCAGCATCGCTGCCTCGCCCATCGCGCTGCAAGCGACGCGCTGGTTCTACCGCCAGCGTATCGAAGGCACTCTGACGCGCACAGCGCGGCCTTGGGTGCTGCTGCTCGATCCTGGCAACCACGCAGCTTGGACGGGGGAGTCTGGCTCGGTCGCCCCGGAAATTATCGCAGCGACCTCGCCTGAGTCGTTGAGTCGCACCACCGTGAAGGGTTTCGTTACGCCGCCAGCCGACCAGCAAACCATTCGGCCCGATGCTGACCTGCTGTTTGTTGCAGGCGCAGGTTGGACCAAGAAACAGAAAGACGGCCAGCCACACGTCGCCGAAGCGGAGACCATCATCGTCGACTTCCTCAAGAACTCGAAGGCCTCACTCGGCTCCAGCAAGTCGCTGGTCGACCTCTCCGGTGAGAACCAAGCGGCGTTGCGTTTCCTCACGCACTTAAACCAGGTGGGACAAACCGGCGCATCGCCCCGTCATCCCAAAGGACTGGCTACTTGCTGTCACGGTGAAGAGCCGCACACCGTGGGCTGGCGTTTCATCGGCGAACGCCGCGCCATCAACCTCGACGCCGGATGCGGTTGGGCCCGCGGCAAAGCCGACGTGCTCTACGTGGCCGACGCCTTCGAGGTCATGACCAAGGTGAACGCCCTGCTCAGTCAGAAGTAAACGCCGGCAATTCGGAGCAAAAACAAAGCTTCGCCGTATTGCGATTCGCTACTTCGCAGCTCCGGCGGCTGTCAACTTCAGCGCGGGAACGTCCTGTTGCTTCACTAGGCTGTTGTACGCCGGAACATCGGTCGACACGATCTCTTTCCACTTGGCCAACTGCTCATCGAGTTGCTTGCTGAGCAGGTCGTACACTTCGTACGACTGTTGTGTCGGCGCTGTCTCGGCGCTTCCCACCACGCCGCCTAATGCAGCAAAGTGGTTGTTCAATCGGACCGGATAATTCAACACGTCCTGACCACTCTTGGCCTTGGTCTGAACCAGCACCTCCTCCACGTCGGTCATCTTCTTGTTGAGCGCCTTGCCCGCGTCCGCAATGGACTTGTTTTGTGCATCGCTCCCGACGTGCTTGTTCACCGTGTTGATCTGTTCACGAAGGTCGCGGATCTGCAAGATAGTGTCGTTCGTTGTCGAGAGTTGGTCGCGAATCTTCAGCAGCAGTTCAAACTGCTTACTCAGGTCTGCCTGAGTCACTGACAGTCGTGGGTCGGCCACGATCTCCAGAGGAGCGGTGTAAATTTTGTCGAGCACGGTCAGGCGCACTTGATAACTGCCGGGCAGCGCCACCGGTCCTTCCGTGCTGCCTCCCCAAAGCGGGGCCTTCGGAACCTTTGTCGCACCTTCATACCGCAGGTCCCAGACGAAGCGATTCAATCCAGCATCGGCCGGCAAATTGGCTCCGCCACCGCCTCGGCTGAAGAAATCTTCTTCGTCGTTGCCGTCTGCCTCTTCCTTGTGTGGGAACTTGCGAATCGTCTTGCCTGACGCGTCAAGAATCTCCAGCGTGATTTTGGGCGGTTCGTTCTTGTCGCCGTCTGACTTACCAACGTCGCCCCCGGCTGCACTCTCTTTTTTCTCTGGCTTTTTCAACGATTCTTTCAGCCAGTAGTAAATCACCGCGCCCCCGGGAGGATTGCTTCCCACCGCGCTGCCTCGGCCAAATGGGGAGCCTCCGAAGACCGTGTGGTTTGCGGCCGAAGGATTGAACAGGTAAGCCTGCTGTTGCGGAATCGACTCGTTGTACTGCCGCAGCGGCGTGATATCGTCCAGCACCCAGAAGCTACGCCCGTGGGTAGCCACCACCAGATCGTTGTTCTTGACTACCAAATCGTTCACTGGTGAGACCGGCAGGTTTATTTGCAACGGCTGCCACTTGGCGCCGTCATCGAACGAAACGTAGACGCTCTGTTCGGTTCCGGCGAACAACAGGCCCGGGCGCTTCGGATCGATCCGCACCGCATGGGCGTAGTTGTTCGCAGGAATTCCCGCTACCAGCTTCGTCCACGTCTTTCCGAAGTCCGTAGTCTTGAAGATGTACGGAGCGAAGTCGTCCATCTTATGGCGCTCGACCGCAAGATAAGCGGTTCCGGCATCGCGCGGAGAGGCTTCAATCATGCTCACCGTCCCCCACTCCGGCATCGCCTTTGGCGTAACGTTTTCCCAGTTCTTGCCGCCGTCGCGGGTGAGTTGCACCAGTCCGTCATCGGTGCCAATCCAGATCAAGTCTTTCTGTACCGGCGATTCCACGACCGAGAAAATTGTGTCGTAAACCTCGACGCCGGTATTGTCCTTGGTGATCGGCCCGCCCGAAGCCGCTTGTCGCGACTTGTCATTGCGCGTCAGGTCGGGGCTGATCGCAGTCCAACTCGTCCCGTTGTCGGTGGTCTTCCATAGAACTTCACCGCCGAAATACAGCGTCTTCGGATCGTGCGGCGAGAAGACGATCGGCTCCGTCCACTGAAAGCGATGCCGCACGTCCGCCGCCGCCCAGCCGATGGGGTTGATCGGCCACGGATTCACAGCCTGTTCCTGATGGGTGCGGTGATCGTAACGCGTGATCTCGCCGCCGTACGATCCCGCATACACGATGTTCGGGTCATTCGGGTCGGGCGCGATGTAACCACTTTCGCCACCGCCCACCGGATACCAGTCCGAACGATCGATCGAGCCGTCGAGCCCCGCGCTGGCGATGGCCACCGTCGAGTTGTCCTGCTGCGCGCCGTAGATGTAATAGGGGAAACGGTTGTCGCTTGTCACATGGTAAAACTGCGCCGTTGGCTGGTTGTATACGGTGCTCCAACTCTCGCCGCCGTTGGTCGAGATGGTCGCTCCCCCATCGTTGCCGTTGATCATGCGCTTGGGGTTTGTGGGATCGATCCACAGCGCGTGATTGTCGCCGTGCGGCGCGCGAATACGGTTAAACGTTTTGCCGCCATCGGTGGAGCGGTACACCGCTGTGTTCAGAATGTAGACCGTCTCCGCGGCCTTCGGGTCGGCGAAGATATGCGAGTAGTACCAGGCGCGCTGGCGAAAGCGGTGGTCGTCGGTCATCAGCCGCCACGTCTCGCCGCTGTCATCGGAGCGATAGATGCCGCCTTTGTCCGCCTCCACCACGGCATACACGCGATTGGGATTGGCCCCCGACACGGTTACGCCGATGCGCCCGATCACGCCTTCCGGCAGGCCATGCGCTTTGATTTCCTTCCATGTCGTCCCGCCATCGATGGACTTGTACAGCCCGCTTCCGGGACCGCCGCTGTCCATGCTCCAAGGTGTGCGCTTCGCCTGCCATAGCGCGGCATACAAAATGTTCGCGTTGCTGGGGTCGAACGTGATGTCGATGCCGCCGGTCTTTCTGTCTTTGTAGAGGACCTTCTCCCAGGTTTTGCCGCCGTCGCGCGTGCGGAAGATGCCACGCTCTTCGTTTTCGCCAAACGGATGCCCCAGCGCCGCAACGAAAGCGACATCGGGGTTTTTCGGATTGATGATCAAGCGACCGATGGCGTGCGTATCGGTCAAGCCCACCGGCTTCCACGTCACGCCCGCATCGATGGACTTGTACACGCCATTGCCGCCTACGATGTTGCCGCGGATGCAGGCTTCCCCCGTGCCGACGTAAATGACGTTCGGGTCCGATTCGGAAACCGCCAGTGCGCCGATCGATGGCGACGCGTCCTTTACCTTGTCGAAAACCGGCTTCCAACTCAGGCCGCCATCGGTGGTCTTCCACACCCCGCCGGCCACCGCGCCGAAGTAATACACATCCTCTTGGCCGACCACGCCCGACGCGGCCACGACGCGCCCGCCGCGAAACGGGCCGACCAGTCGGTATTGCAGCCCCTTCCACGGACCCAGCGAATCTGCTTCGTCCGCCGCTGCCTGCGGCGACGGCTTTGTTGCTGGCTTTTGGGCTTCGCTCTGAGAACGGGTTGTTCCTGCGCTTGCTTTGGGTTCGGTGTTCTGGGCGAAAAATGAGGTGCAGCACAATGCGATAACAAGGGAGAGAGCAACGGTCCGCAACGTGTATTCCTCCGGAAAGCAAACCTGTGAAACAGTGCCAATCGACACCAGGTTGGTGTCATAGGTGATGATGCACGATAGCAGGAAATCTCAGGTTGGGTCGAGACCAATTGCAGGCTTGCCGCGAGCGACTACCGGCCGACGAGTGCGATTCGCGAGCTTTGCTCTCCACTTGCTGACGACTTTGGACGCATCTTGTCGCTGTACATCTCGCGGTCCGCCCGCTCCACGAGTTGCTGCACGCTCTCGCCGCCCATCCATTCGGCGACGCCGATCGACGCGCTGACCCGCAACCGCACTTTTTCCGCGTTGCGCCCTTCGGTGATCATGTAATCGCCGAACACCCATTTCCGCACCCGATCCATCAGGGCGTTTGTGTTGGCCAGGTCGCAGTCCAGCACGACCATGAACTCGTCGCCCCCCCAGCGGCCTACCAGGTCGCCCGGACGCAGGTTCGTGCGGAGCTCCTCCGAGAATTGCCTCAGCAGCTCGTCGCCCGCAGGATGCCCATAGCGGTCATTTACCTGCTTGAACTGGTTCAGATCCAGGAAGGCCACACAAAAGGCCTGGCGGTTCTCGGTGCGCCACTCCATGCGCCGCTCCAGGTGCAGCCGATTGGGCAAGCCGGTCAGCGCGTCTTTCAGGGCGAGGTCTTCCGTTTCCCTCAGCCTGGTCTCGTAAGTCGAAACCCGCGACTCCAGTTGTGCGATGGCCTGCTTGCTGTCCTGCTCCATCTGGTCGACGTAGGTCTTCAACTCACCAGCCGTCTGCATTAACGAAGAGCGGACCTGCGTAAGGTCCTCCAAATCGGCCACGGTCCGCAGCCGCGTCGTGAAGTGCTGCAGCTGGCTGGCATAACGCTGGTCGCGCTCGCCCAGCGATTCCGCGGTGCGCGCCAATACGATTAGCAGGTCCTTGACTTCCTGTGCCTTCCCTTTGAGGTGCTCAGCCGTCCGATCTCCCCACTGCGAAAGCTGCTCGCCCGCCTCGCGGCTTGTCTCCTGCAGCACGCCGGTGCTCACCTCGTGCCCCAGTCGCTTTTCCAACTCCGTCAAGGACTGCTGCAGGCTCGCGCCGTATGCCGGACAAGCCCGGTATCCGCTCTGGCCCATGTCGAGCAAGGCCATGCGATACGATCGCATTGCTGCCACTAGCAACTCGTTGTTCGCGAACGTACTGGACTTCGCCGCATCGAGTTTCAGGTCCAGGTACTTCTTGAGCGAAATCAACGATCAATCTCCTGTCTGGCGTATCTGGTTCCGCAAGGGCCTCGATTTGGTGTTGGCCAACGCTCTGGTAAACGCAGCGCACAGTCATCCGTTCTCGCCCCGTGCCCGGTGCGTCAAGAACTCACGCTACGGTGTCTAACATCGGCAGTATTTGGGTAATCCTTCAGCGCACGGCAGCTGGCGCCGCGACCTTGGCTGCTTCCCGGTGGAGGGCACGTTCGGACGATTGCAAAGGAACTGCCGCGTTTGAGCAAAGCGATTCCGTGCCTCGGGGAACGGAGAACCCCAGTGCCGTTAACTTGCTGGATCGTCTATTGCTCCACTGCAACGTGCGTTTCAGTGCGAATTACGCCCGGCATGGAATGCACTTTATCGAGCACGAGGGCATTCAGTTCTTTCCAGGTGGGAAACTCTACCACGGCGTACACGTCGCCGCCCCCCCAACACGCGTCCGCCATATGCACGCCTGGCAGTGCAGCCATGGCTTTGGCAATGTCGCGTGCCGTTCCTGCTTTCGCGGTAATCACCACATAGGCCTTCATGACGCAGTTCTCCTCTTGCAAATCGATTGGCTCGCACCAACGCATCAGCATACGTCCACGTCGGCTGTATGGGAGAGGAAAAACGCCGGCCGATTCCCATTTCAGAATTACCGCCGTTTCGGCCTCGCTCCCCGATTCGCTCGGCGATCGTGCCTGCCCAAAACGCGAACGGCCTGACGATGGGTTCGTCAGGCCGTTCGCTTGGTACATTCGTTATCTGTTGGTTACAGCTTGGCCAGGGCGTCCCGCGCCTGCTGCGCGTCGTCGCGATTCAACGGGGGCGCCAACTGCAGCGCCTTCTGCAGTTCTTCCTTGGCCTTGTCCTTCTGGCCGGCCGCGCTTAAGGCCATACCCAGGTGGTAGCGATACTCCGAGCTCTGCGGCATCTTCTCGACCACTTCTTTCAGCAGACCCACGGCAATGATGTAGTTCCCCTTCTTGTACTCGACCCACCCGAGCGTGTCATTGATAGACGGCACGTCCGGCCTGGCCTGCTTGGCTTGCTGGGCAAGTGACAAAGCCACGTCGAGGTTTTGGCCCTGCAGGGCATAAACCCAGGCCAGGTTGTTTTGCAGCAGGGGATCATGCGGTGCCAGCTTGTTTGCGCTTTCAAATTCCTGTTGTGCATTCTTCAGGTCGCCCTTCGCCAGGTACGCATTGCCCATGGCGCCAATCAGCATGGGGTTATCGGGCGCCACCTTCAGGGCCTGCTGGTAGGTGGCGAGCATGTCGTCCGGCTTGCCCTGCAACTGATATACATTCGCCAGTTGCATGTAGGGCAGCAGCGCCTTAGGCTCCAGTTCGATGGCCTTTCGGTAAGCCACGATGGCCTCGTCGTACTTCTTGCTGTCGGCCAGTGCCGAGCCGTAAATGAAGTGAGCTCCTCCGCGGCTGGGGTTCGTCGTCACGTATTGGTTCGCGACCTGCACGGCTTTGGGGCCCTGATTCAGGGAGAACAGCATGGCGACATATTCGCCCGCCGCAGCGTCATACTGCGGATTGAGCTTTAGTGCCGTTTGAAATTCCCGTTCCGCTTCGGGGAATTTCTTCAACCCACCGTAGGCAAACGCCATGTTCATGTGGACCATCGCATCGTTCGGCAAAGCCTGCGCCACAGTGGTAAGTTCCTGCAACGCGGCTTGGTAGTCCTTAGCTCCCAGATCAATTGTTGCCATCAGGAAGTGCGCTTGCGGGTTCTTGTCTGCCTGGGGGTTCTTGTCGGTGGGCTTCAACAGTCGCTCGGCAAATTCTTTGGCGGTGGCAAAGTCGCGCGAATCTCGGTAGGCTTCCGCCTGGGCCTGCAGATACATCGGATTGTCAGGGTTGCGCTTGATGGCCTCCTGAAATTCGGTCTTGGCGCCGGCCAGATCGCCGGTCTTCACCAATGCCTGTCCAAGGAAATAATGCGCCTGGGGATTCTCCGGAGAGTCCTTCACCACGCCCCGGAAGGTAACCACCGCCGCCGGAAAGTCCCCCTTGATGGCTTCCAAGCGCCCTTTGATCATGCGTCCCGGCACATCATTGGGCTTGTCTTTCAGCATCTGGTCATCAAGCTTCTTGGCGTCATCAATCTTGCCCGTCATCAGGTACGTTTCCGCCAGCGACACCTGCAGTCTTTCGTTCTTCGGGTCGATCTGGAGCCCACGCTGGTATTCCTTGATGGCAGCTTCTGGGTTTCTCGCCGCCAGGTAGAACTCCGCAATGGCACCCGCCACATCAGCGTTCTTAGGCAAGTGGTTACGCAGGTTTCCAATGACCGTTTCGGCATCTGCCGTCCGGTTTTGCTGCAGAAGCAGCCCAGCCAGGCGCAGGTAATTGGCCGGCGCATCGGGATCGTTCTTGATGCCCTCCTGCAAAACTTCCTCTGCCTTCGGCAAGTCCTGCTTGTACTGATAGAAGCGCGACAGGTTGCTGTATCCCTCGAGGTTCTTCGGGTTTAGCGAGATGGCCTTTTTGAAGTCAGCCTCCGCCTCGGCATCCTTTTTCATGCTGGTATAGAGCACGCCGCGGTTCAGGTACGCGGAGGAGTCGTTCGGCTTCAGCTCGATCACCCGGTCATAGGCCTCCAGAGCTTCGTCTGGTTCTTTTTCGGCGAACAGCGCGGTCCCCAGCAAGGTATAGCCTTCCGCGCTGTTGGGATCAATTTCCAGGACTTTGCGCGCTTGTTCTTCCGCAGCTTTGTAGTACCGCGGATCGACACGCCCCCCGGCCCAGAGCAGGTTACCCAACTCCAAGTGCGCCTTAACGTTCTTGGGATCCAGAGTGATTGCCGCGTTCAACTCCTGGGCGGCTTCGCGCGGACGCTGCTGGCGCAGATAGATCAAACCCAGTTGGTAATGCGCCTCGGCAAACTTCGGGTCCACCTGCAGCGCCTTCCTGAATTGAATGGCCGCCGCGTCATACTCCTTCTTGTCCACATACTTCAGGCCGCTTTCCAGATACTTCTTCTTCGCTTTCTCCGGATTGCTCTTGCAGCCGGTCGCACCCACCAGCAAGACTGCCATCAGAGCCGTAGCAACCACCACTAAATATCGATTCCGCATGAATTCTCCTGGGTCACCGGGGGATAATCTGTTCCACATCCACTGCCACTTCCTGAGCAAACGCGATCGCCTGCTGACGCGCCGCGTCGAGGTCTCCGTTCCGCACCGGCGCCGTGATGCGCACCAGCGCAGCATCCGTACGGTTCAAGCGGATTGCATCCGCCACCATATAAATCTTGCCCCAGTACTCGCTCGCCACCACTCGGCCGTGCGACTGGTACCAATACAAGACAATCTGCTGGTCCAGGTCTTTGCGTATTACGTAAAGGTTCACCGGCACCTTGCGCCCGTCCGGCAGCGATAGCTGGTAAATCTCCGAAACCGTGGGCTGCCACCCGGCGCCAGGCAGGCAGTTCTTCGGGGAGTGAATCTGCGCCCCTGTCCGTTGTGTCCGAAAATACCCTATGTAGAGTCCCAATTCGCCATTCGCCGGCGAAAAGTAGGCCCGGTTCACGTAGTCGGTCACCCCGAGCACCTTCAGAGTCTGAACATCAAAGGGAAATTCCGCCACCGTGCGGTAGCTCCCGACGTCTTTTGGAAACTCGCTCAGCGCGCGCGCCGGAGGCGTCGATTCGCCATGTGACAAGAATCCCACACCTGCCGCTCCGGCCAGCAACACCGCAATCATCGTCCAATATCGCGTTCCATTATTCATGCCCACACCTATGCTCTCGCGGTCTCTCCGTTTTTCGGCATCCAGCCCATTTTCTTACGCACGACGACCGTCAGGCTGTGCAGCGCGAGGAACAGCACTGTCGCCACCACGAAAATCACCCAGCCGGAAAACTCGTGCATGAAGCCCTCCGCCGCCTGCGGGCCGATATAGTTCGTCATTAACGCGGTGATCACCACTCGTGTGCCGTTGCTGATGATCGCCAGCGGCACCATGGCCACCACCATGAACCACCGCACGACGTTGCTCTTTTCCGCCAGGTATCCGTATCCCGCCGCCAGTGCCAGCAGCGACATCAACGAGCGGATACCGCTACAGGCTTCCACCACCTCCAGCCTCATGCCGGGCATGATCAACACGTTGCCCTCGCGCATGATGGGGAACAGGTTGAGCGTCTCCAGGACGCTGGTCGCGAACTTGGATGCGATGAACTGAAGTGGAAAGACGATCTCGTTGTAAATTATGGCCGGGATCGGTATGGCAAACAGCAGAAATGCCAGCGGGAACGACATGGCGCGCAGCAACGCCCATCCTGAAAAGTAAACGATGAGTCCGCAAATCGTCACGATGATGGAAATGCGGGTCAGGAATAGCTCTGCTCCCAGGCTTCCCAGGAACAGCAGGCCGAGCGAACCCACCACGACCAACAAGCCCCAGTTTGAAGGCTTCCTTGCAACCTCCGCCAGCTTGTCTCTTCGCTGCCAGATCAGGTATGCCGACAATAACGGCACCAGGAAGCCATGCGAATAATCGGGGTCGTCGTACCATTGTTTTACCAGTCGCCACAATACCGGCGAGTACAATGCGGCGACCACGGCGGTCAGCAGCCAGCCCTGCCAACCGAACGCGATCAACTGTTGTAGAAATGCGCCGAAGCCTCCGCTTTTTGCTTTAGAGGTCTCCGCAGGACTCGTGAGCGCGGGCTCAGTCATGTTTGTGGGTGCGGGTGTCAAGTTGGTTATCTGCTCCGTCTTTCTGGAGGTTTGTTCTGCCGAACCGCACACAACATAGATGCGGAATCGGGCGAATTCGGATGGCTCCACCCTGCGACCTCTTGACTTTGGGGGCGCCAATGCCGTTTCGATCCAAAGCCCGCCTGCTTTGGGCCGAATTCAAACCCGAAGGACGCGCCGACCGGAACTCCGCCACACGCGCGAGCGGCACAAGAATGCAGAACCTAACTAGGTTACCATCGAACGGGCATAAGTTACCATCGAACGGGGCCTCGCCGTCGCCGCCATATGGTGTTTATAACACTAATGTGTGAGGCGCCAGAGCGGTTCCCGACCCTTCACGCCGGCTGCCGCAGACCCCGATACCGAAACTGGGCCAGCGGCGAGCTAACCACCGGGCCTCTCCGCCAATTACAATGGTGGACAGCTGCGCCAACTTCAATTATCGGCGCTTTTGGGGATTTATGAAGAAATATGTTGTTACAGGCGGAGCGGGATTCATCGGTTCCGCCTTGGTCCGCGGTCTTCTAGCTTTGAACGATGGCTCGGTCGAAGTCATTGACAACCTCTCCACCGGTAACCGCGATAACCTGTCCGACGTCGCCTCGCAGATCGCCTTCCATCAGGCCGACATTCGGGATTACAACACGATCCAGCCCATCATCGCCGGCGCCGACACCGCCTTCCATATCGCCGCGATCCCGTCTGTGCCCAAGTCAATCGTCGATCCCGTGCCCTCGCATGAGGCCAACATCGACGGTACCTTCAACGTGTTACGTGCCTGCGTCGAAGGCAAAGTGCGAAAAGTGGTCTACGCCGCCTCATCGTCCGCCTACGGCGACACCCTGGTGTTGCCGAAGGTCGAGACCATGTCGCCCAGTCCGAAGTCGCCTTACGCTGCGCAAAAGCTCATGGGCGAATACTATTGCGGCGCGTTTTCCTCCTGCTACGGGCTCGACGCCACCTCCTTGCGGTTCTTCAATGTGTACGGCCCCCGTCAGGATCCCAGTAGCCCCTACTCGGGTGTCATCTCCGTATTCATGACCTGCCTGCTGCAGGGAACTTCTCCCACCATCTTCGGAGACGGCGAGCAGACCCGGGATTTCACCTACGTAGACGATGTAGTGGATCTCGTGATCAAGACCTCGCGAGTCCCCGGCGTGGCCGGTAAGGTTTTCAACGCCGGCAATGGCAATCGCTATTCCCTCAACGAAGTCTGGGCTACGTTGCAGGCAATCGAAGGGGTGAAGATTCCTGCGAAATACGGACCTGCCCGCGCGGGAGACGTCCGCGACTCCCAGGCCGACACTACCGCTGCCGTGCGCGAACTAGGGCATTCTCCGCGCTTCACGATTGAAGAAGGTTTACGCCGCACGCTGCACTGGTATCGCGAGAGCCTCGTTACTACGGCAAAGTCTTAGTTCTCTCTCTGGGGCGGCGGCTTGCCGCCTCGTATATTCTCATTCGCATGCGGAACTCGTCTCGCGGGCTTTGTACTCTGCTGCTTGCCAGAGTCGCTATCGTTTCTGTCATTCTCAGCTGGCCTCTTTCGGTCGCCGCCCAAGCTGGCTACCAGCCCTCCCCGCAGAACCTGAAGTCTCGCGAATGGTTCGAACAGGCTCGCTTCGGAATGTTCATTCACTGGGGCATCTACAGCCTGCTTGGAGACGGCGAATGGGTGATGCAGGACCACCACCTCACTGGCCCGCAGTACGAACAGCTTGCCGCCCAGTTCTATCCCACAAAGTTCGATGCGGAGCAGTGGGTCACGCTCGCCAGGCAGGCGGGCATGCGCTACATCGTCGTGACCTCGCGCCATCACGACGGCTTCTCCATGTTCGCCACCAGGCAAAATAAGTACAACATCGTGGACGCCACTCCCTACGGCAAAGACGTCCTACGCCAGTTG
>Ga0207761_1000563_pt1 | contig 12988 bp, 11 predicted proteins | sample LuqExpMetageno34_FD_187792 | JGI IMG/M metagenome (GOLD analysis project Ga0207761, IMG submission 187792) | Tropical forest soil microbial communities from Luquillo Experimental Forest, Puerto Rico - Sample 34 (SPAdes) | ecosystem: Environmental > Terrestrial > Soil > Tropical forest ... | reverse complement strand
CTTCTTACAGCGTCACGGGCGCGGTTCTCACCCTTTTGGTGACAGAAGGCGTTCTTGCCACAACGCTCGTCATCCAGCTGCGCCGCGCGGCCAGGCTGGAGGGGAAGTTGTGCGACAACGAAGACCGGCTTCAACTCTGCAGCCGGGCGATGAACGTCGGCATTTGGCTGTGGTCCGCTGCCGATCGCAGACTTTACATGAACGACAATTGCGCGGCGTTGCTCACGTGCCGGCAGACGGGACATCAGGGGCTTCATTGCATGATCGAGGCTGCCCATCCCGATGACCATGCGGCGGTCGAGCGCGCCATTCGAAACGCCATCGGAAACAAATCCGGCTTCGAAGTAGAATTCCGACTTCGCTCGCTCGTCGATCACGCCAACTGGGTTCTCGTTCGCGCCTACCCCGAAACCGACGCCGCCGGCAAGCTCGTGCGGTTGAAAGGCATTGCCGTCGATGTCACCGAGCGCCGGATCATGCGGCAGGAGATCGAGCAGCAACGACGATCGCTGGCGCACATGACCCGCGTCAACATACTTGGCAAGTTCTCGGGTGCCTTGGCCCACGAGCTCAATCAGCCGCTCATGGCCATTATGAGCAATGCCCAGGCGGCCCAGCGCATGATTCGGAGTTCGCCGATCGACATGAACGAGTTGCAAGAGACGATTGCCGACATCATCGAGGACGATACGCGCGCAGGCGAGGTCATCCGTCATCTGCGCAGCCTGCTCAAGGACAAGCCGGGCGGATTGGAGCTCATCGATCTCAATGGGAGTTTGCTGAGCGCCTTGGAACTCGCACGCAGCGATTTCAGCACTCGGCACGTTTCGATCGTAAACCGTCTGTCGTCCAGACCGATGCTTGTGCAGGGCGACGCGGTTCAACTGCAGCAGGTTGTCCTCAATCTCCTTATCAACGGCGCAGAATCGATAGCCGCGGCAGGACAACGCGAGGGTGTCTTGGAAATCGTCAGCGATATAAGGCCTAAGGGTTCGGCGCATGTGTCTATCTCGGACAATGGTGCTGGCATTAGTGCCGACGCGTTCGATCATCTGCTCGAGCCGTTTTATTCGACGAAGGACCAGGGGATGGGGTTGGGACTCTCAATCTGCAATAGCATCATCGGCCGGCACAACGGGCAGATCTGGGCCAGAAACAATCCCGAAAGGGGCGCCACGTTTCACTTCTCGATTCCGCTGGCTTTCGCGTCGTGACGGACGCCGCTAATGCTTGCGTGTATATCGTCGACGACGATCGCAGCGTTCTTAGGGCGCTTTCGCGGCTTCTTTCCTCCGCAAGCTACGCGGTCCGGGTTTTTGATTCGCCGTCTGCGTTTTTTCAGGAGCACGACCCGGAAATTCCCGGATGCGCCATACTGGACGTCGGTATGAGCGAGCTGGACGGACTTCGTGTCCAGGAGTTGTTGGGGCATCAAGATATTCAACGTCCAATTATCTTTCTCAGCGGGCACGACGACGCGGTCACTTGCGCGCGCGCCATGAAGGCAGGCGCTACGGATTATTTGACGAAGCCGGTATCGGATTCGGTCATTCTCGAGGCCGTGGCGCGCGCCATGGAGACGGATGTGGAAACCCGCCGTCAGCGCCGGATCAAGCAGAACCTTCTACTATTGTTCGCGCGGCTCACGCCGCGGGAGCAGTCGGTGTTCCGGCTGGTAGTTCAAGGGTATTTGAACAAGCAGATCGCGCACGAACTCGGGATTGTGGAGAAGACCGTGAAGGTGCATCGCGGCCGGGTGATGCACAAATTGCAGGTACGCTCGTTTGCGCAGCTGTTGCGCGTGGGCGAACAGCTCGATCTCGTCGACGTCAACGAAATTCAGTGAAATCGCCGCCCTAGATCCACAAGAGCTCCGTTTTCGGCCAGGCGTCTTCCGCAACAACCTGTGATCGGTTAGGCGCGCGCCCGAACCGGCTCTTTGCAACCAGACCTCGCAAACGGTGCCGAAGGCGTGCCTGAACCATGCCGGTGCCGGTATTTGGCCGTTAGTCCAATTGAGGCTTTCTATTGCCAATATCATTTCCTATTGGAAACGCTTTTTGTTGTGTCCAATGCGAGTGCCAAGCCGAACTGCTCGAGACAGTGCAAATATTTCGTTTGCTGTCGATCGACGCAGTTGCGTTCGGCTTGCATTGGGAACCGTGGCTGCGGCAATGGCCGCGCGGCTGGGCGTTAGACCGGCACTGGCCCAAAGCGGCTCGTCACTGCGGGACATTCTCGACGGCAATGCGCAATTGGCCTGCGGCCTGCGCAACGGCGAGCAGGTGCGCAAGTTCTACGAGCTTCGAGACTACGAGCCGGCGTGGAGCGCATCCTCGGACTCGACGGTGGCGGTGGGTTTGCTGCGCGAGGCCCATGCCGACGGCCTTGATCCGGCAACATTCGCTCTGGACGCAATCGCGGCGCGCCAAGACCTCAAAACCGCCGGAACCGGCTCGGAATTCGAGTTGCTGCTCACTGACTCCATGCTGAGTTACGTCAACGCGATGCGTGGCGCGCGCAGCCTGACGGCGCGCCAGGGCCCCTATTACGACCTTCCGATAGTCTCGTACGATCCCGTCGACGTGCTTTTGCGCGCAGTCGGAGGCGATGGATTGCAGGACTTACCGCTCACCGCGGCGCCTTCGCATGTGGAATATGCTCAGATAAAGCGGGCCGGTCTGGCTCAAGACGGGAAGGCCGGCGCGGCCGGTGACGGCCCGATCATCGCCAATATGGAGCGCTGGCGGTGGGTGCCGAACGCGTTCGAAGACACGTGCATCGTCGTGAACTCGGCAGACGCAACTTTGAAGTTCATCCGCGAAGGGCAGGTCACGCTCGAGTCTCGTATCGTGGCGGGCAAGGCTACCACTCCCACGCCGCTCTTCAGGACGGAAGTCAGCGCCGTGATTGTCAATCCATCTTGGGACATACCAGGCGATATCGCCGACAAGGAAATATGGCCGGCGGCAAGACGGCATAAAGGCTATTTTTCCGCCCGGCACATCGTCGCGGACAGACCGGGCGGGGCGTTGCGGCAATTGCCCGGGCCCACCAACGCGCTCGGCCGCATCATGTTGGATATGCCAAACAGATTTGATTCCTATCTGCACGATACGCCGCACAAGGCCCTATTTACGCGGCAGGACAGGCATTTCAGCCATGGCTGTATGCGCGTGGAGCAGATGGAAGCACTTGCCTCTTGCCTGCTGCACGGCGATTCCGAAGACGGCGCGGACGACCTTCGCGAAGCGATCGCCGACGGGCAGACCCGAAGACTTTCCATTCCCGAAGCGGTACCTGTCTACGTGCTTTATTGGACAACCGTGCCCAGCGAGAACGGTGCGCTAAACCGTCATCGCGATATCTATGGCTGGGACAAGAAGGTTCTCGAAGCGCTACGCGCAAAGGGCGGGGACGATCCCGATTCCAACTCCGATTGCCCTTCCGATGGTCGGGAAGCAAATCTGCCCGATACCGACGAGAATCAGTGACGGGCATTCTTCCAAGCGGCGCTATTGCGATTGACCCGAATGCGCAAGGCTCAACCGACACGTGTGGGATCAAAGCCCAATTGGGCGCAGCAGTTACGCCACATTATTTAAAGCGCACGCGGGTCGGACGTGCGCTTGCTCGGACGATCCATTTCCCGACGCTCGCTTCGGATATCCGTTGGCGGCGACGTAGGTATTCGGGTTTTGGGGTCGATGTCTGCGCCGATTTATTTGCAAGTGTTCGCCGGCCTCGCAATATTCGCTCTCGCTTTTGCTCCGCTCGAACGCCTGCTTCCGGCTCATCGCCAGCGCTCTCTGCGTCCCGGTTGGACGACGGATATCCTCTATTACGTGGTCGGGTGCTTCGTGGGCCATATTTCCGATTCCGCAAGCTTGACCGGCATGATCGTCGTGCGTCACGCGATGGGATTTTCGGGGCTGCGCGAAGTCACCGTTCAGCCCGCATGGCTCCAATTTCCGGAGATCGTGTTAATCGCAGATTTCCTAGCTTACTGGTTTCATCGCTTCCTTCATCGCAATCGATACTTGTGGCGGTTGCACCGCGTGCACCATAGTTCGGAACATATGGATTGGCTTGCGAATGTGCGGCTGCATCCGCTCGATAAATTTATGGGCGATTGCTTTCAATTCGTTCCGATTTTCTGCATCGGATTTTCCAACGGTGTGCTTCTGGCGTACACGGTTGCCTTGGGAATTCAGGGCTTTCTCAATCATTCGAATATCCGTCTGAACTACGGTCCCCTGCGGTGGATTATCGCCAATCCACATTTTCATCACTGGCATCACTGCAATCACCCGCAGGCATACGACCGCAATTTCGCGCCCCATCTCGTGATCTTCGATCTGTTATTCGGGACGGCCCTCATCCCCCCGGAGCGCTCGATGCCTAAGGTGTACGGTGTTCGCGAAGCTGTTCCGGCTGGCTTCTGGGGCCAGATGATTTACCCGTTTTTAGCGCGCGATGACGCAATCGCGGCCAGTCGTACCGACTGATTGCCCGCCATGTGCGGAAAAGACAGCCATAAAATCGATTTCGTCGGGCGCGGGTCAAAGGAGCAGGCGGTGTCGTTGCGCTCGAGCACCGCCGTCACAGTACCAATCCCCCCAATATCTTTAAAATCTTGGCCAGAGGAATGATGCTGGCCACTATGGGAATAAAAGGCAGGAGCGTGACAGCGACAAGCACGATGAGGTTTCTCGTGCCGATCGGCAATGCGTTCATTTGATGAACGTTGGCAACGATATCGAAAAAGCTATTGGGATCTTCCGTGCACTCGATCGTCGTCAGCGGATTGGCGTCGCGCGGCCGATACAGCCATTTGCGTTCGAGTTCGAAGGCCACATGGTGGGCGAGAATTCCATATTCGAGAACGCCCTTGCGCCATGCTTGGCGCAATTGACCCGCAAAGACGCACAAAGGGCCTTCGATGGCAAGAACGATAACGATCGACATGCCGATCAGAGCATCGCGCAGCGCAGCGACTGAGCCGTGGCCATTCAGCACGCCGTTTGCGACCGTTCCTGCCACCATAATGCTCAAGCCCAGGGCCACGGCCGTGAAGAGTTGCACCGATACGTCGAGAAAGCGCAATCCGCCGGTTTTGTCCGGGTGCGTAGGCATGATGCGCAAATGCATGCGCGATACGAGCCAAAGAAAACGCATCCAGATCAGCAGTCGCCAAACCCAGCCGAAGACGAGCAGCAAAAGGAGGGGCAGCGCGACGCACGCGTTCCACCAGCCTGCAACGGAGACGACCTTTCCGTGCGCCAATTCGATGGCGTGCCAACCCGGACCTTGATCGAGCGGAACCCGCATGACGATTCCGATCGAAATGCCAATCGCCAACGCCAAAAGAAGTATCTCGATTCCAAGCGAGTCGCGTAGCCGACGCGTCGAAAGAACAATATCCAAGAATTTGGGCGTTTCCCGCGGCGAGATCAGTCCCGATGTCAAGAAATGTGCGCCCAGCAAACTCAGTTCCGGCAGGCAGTCGCGTTCAGCCAGGATCAGGATGGGCGCCGTTATCAGAAAACGCGCATGCGCGCCGTAATCCGAAACGAACGACGCAAAGCTAGCATCGTTGTATAGGATAGTCTGCGCAGCGGTCATAACGAATAGCGGCACCCAGCTGACGACAACGCTCAATGCCGCGCGCCGGTAGATTCGCTTTTGGCCGGGCCCCATCAATCCGAGAATCATCTCCAGGCGCGCCGGCGGCCCGCCGTCGAAAAGGCCCTCGCACTCCGCGGCGCATATTGCCTGTGATCTATCCTTCAGGGCGCGCGCTTGTTGGTTTTCGTCTTCCAAATTCATCGTGCATCTCCATGATGCGGAAGTCGCCGATGATGCCAATTCAATGCCCGTGCGGGCCGTTGCGCCTCGGATCGAGCGGGCCAGACGATGCGCCCAATGAGATCTGCAATTGCTCCATCGGCCCTTGCGTTTCCCGGATGCCACCGGACTGCGGCCGGTCGAGGTCCAAAACGAGGAGAAATGCCATGACCATGAGCCCCAAAACGAAGCTCGTTAAGAGAAGGCCCCGTTCTAGCCCGATCTCATAGCCCAATACGCCGGCGACGCTGATTAGAAACAAGCATAGCACGCTGAAGATTTCTGTCGGCAGCCGCGTTGCGCGAACCGCAGCGCGAGTTGCATCGAGGTCGATGACCCTGTTCACAGACGCTACAAACAAACTTGCAAACGCGGTGTTGCGCACGGAATTGAAAGCGGCCTCCGTGGCTTTCCAGATATTTGTTACGAGTTTGTTGTTTTGCTCCCGAAGCGGTCCAGATTCGGGATATCCCGAGTTTGCAAGCGCCACTTGCTGTTTCGTATAGGCGCGGAGCAGCCCGCTCAAACGCTCGCGATAGGGGGAATCGAACAATTGAGCTTGGAGATAAGCGGTGCCAATAGCGTTCGCTTGCGCAATCACGAGCTGACGGCGCTCCTCAAATCGTTCGCTTGAAAGCGAAAATGTGAATGCCATGACAATAGCCAGCAGACCCAGCATAGCCGTGACGACGTAACCACTGAAATCGGTGCTGTTTGTGAAACGCCCGATGCGCTCGTAGCGCAAATTCAGATAATGACCGAGAGCGAACGTCGAGACCAAGACCACGAGCAGCCCGATTCCAATCGCCCATAGCGGGGCTCCGTTCAGCCGTTCGAGCACCTGTGTAGCTCACTCCCGCCCGTGTTGCTCGACGGAATGCCTGCGGCGCGCGCGGCGATTGTTTGCGCCGTTGCTCGAACCATTGAATGCCGAGCGCTTCTGCGGTCCGCCAGACGCATCGCCCCTATTGAGGCGGATTGACAACCGTGTATGTCACGTCCGTACCGGCATAGCTCGGCTGGTACCAACTGCCGCCGCAATTATAGTAGGTCCCGTTCGGATAAATTTGCTGCATGCAGCCGGTGGGCAACGCATAATAAGTCGAGCCGATCGCGGCGGCCGTCACGGCACTTCCTACGGCAGCACCTACGGCTGCGGCGCCCCACCCGTAACCATATCCGCCGCCCCAACCGCCCCAGCCATTGTCGGCGTCGATATTCACGTTCCGGTTAAAGTTGTTGCCGCTAAAGTTTCCGTTGCCCCTGATGTTGCCGGTTCTGTTTCCGTTGCCGATGTTGTTGCCGACCCGCGTTCCATTGCCAATATTTCCGGCTCGATTTCCGGCGCCAAAATTTCCGTTGCCGGCGTTGCCATATCGGCCGGCCCCGCCGCGATTTCCTGCGCCGCTGAAACTGTTCGGTCGCTGGATGTTTGTCGCCGCGCCACGCCCGCCACCAAATCCGCCGCCGCCACGCATGCCGCCGCCACCGCCGCCACGCATGCCGCCGCCACCGCCGCCGCGCATGCCGCCGCCACCGCCGCCACGCCTGGCAAACGATGTGTCGACGGGCAGGGCCGCCACCACTGTCACCGTTAGCCCGAGCGCAAAAAGTTTCGCCCAGACATTCGATCGAGAGAAGAGCCTGCTTCTGAACATGTTCTGCCTACTTTGCTAGTTGGCTTTGGTTGTTGCGATGATGATCGGCTTGGAGTTCGGCGGAGGCTTGAAGGCGAACGTCGTATCGGGAAATGAGATGTTGGTGTTCCAGTGCAATGTGGACGAGTACTGCGGCATCGTGCTGTCCGAAGTCTTGACGATGACGACCTTCAGCGGCAGTGGTTGCGAACCGCGCTGGATCCATATTTGCCAGTCGATGTCGCCCTCGCGGAACGCGTACTGGTCGGTATCGACGCCGTTCAGCTTGGCATAACCGACGATCCCGCCACTTTTGAGATTATGCTGATCGTCGGGTTGGCCCCAGTGAAACAGATCTTCCAGAGGAAGCTGAACATTGTATTTGTTGTATATGGTCTTGAACAATTCGGAGATGGTCGAGGGAGCCGGCAGGGTTGTGAAGAAACCCATGCGTGGCGCATAGATCGTGAACGTTTTCCCGTCGTAGAAAAAATTGCGCTGCTTACGGTCGCTGTCCACTGTTATGGCGAATGCGTTTGGCCGCCGAACCTTGTAGTCAACCGTTCCGCCCAGCTGCACTTTCTGATCGTTGCTCAGCACCGCGTCTGTCGTGGTGTCGGAGCGGACTTCGAACGACGTCAGCGTCCGCAAATAGTCGCCCATCTTGTAGAGGGCCGCTACGGCATCGGGATCCACAGCCGAATTTGCCGTTGCCGTCTGGGACGCTGCCGCTTGCGACGAAGACGATGTTGCCTGGGAAGGGGTGGCTTGAGGAGGTGCCGCACCGGACGATGTCGCTTGGGGCGATGTCGCCTGAGAAGATGAATTTGGCTGAGAGGGCGTGGGCGAATTTGACGATGCAGCCAGCGTGACTTGCCAAGTCCCGACGCTCGCCAGCATTGCGGCAAGTCCGGTTAGAAACAGTTTATTTCCACGAGTCACCGAATTCCTCCCATTCGATCGTGCCCGCTATGGCGCCGATACCCCGGCGGCGGAGCGCGAGCTATTGCTTCAGCCGAGATGACGAAGCAGAATCGCTTTTCCCAGGCGTCTGCGGCGTGCAGCCGCCATCAAAAGCATCGTTCCGAGACGACGGTCCTCGTCGTCCTCCTCCTCGTCGATATACTCGCCGCCGGTATCGTCTTCGTCTCGATACTGTCGCGCGAATTCGATACCCAAACGCCCGCACCGCCGGCGCGCGGCTGCGAGCAACAACATTTCATCCAGGCGCTGGTCTTCGTCTTCATCGTCGTCTTCGCCGAGATCGTCTGCTTCGCGATGCGATCGCGCCATGGCAAGTGCGAGGTTCAAGCGGCGGCGACGGCGGCGCGCGGCGGCAAGGTGGAGAAGTCGACCGAGATGGCGATCCTCGTCGGTGTCGCTTTCATCCGCTTCGAGCTCGTCGTCCTCGTCCTCCGCGCGAGGCTTTCGGAGCAGCGCGCGTGCGGCCAGCTTGCGGCGGCGATGCGCGCGCTCCGCGAGCAATAATTTCGCGAGTTTGGTTTCTTCGCCGATGCCGCCGGGCTCGGCAACGCTGGCAGTGTGCGGTCCACCGCGCACGGCCTTTCGCTGTTTTCTCCCGTTTCTTGGGGCCCGAACCATGCGTTGCCGCTTCTTGCGGCGACCTGCAGCTTTTGACGCTAGGCTGGCAGTCATTTGTGCTGATCCCATTTTGCGTGCCTTCTGTGCCCTGTCGCACCTGGATCACGTCGTGTTGGTTTTTGGGTCACATCATTCGCCGCGACTTGCGGGAGTCGTCATCGACGATGCTTCCGCTTTCAAACGATTAGGAGTTACAGGTCGATGCGCCGCCGGTCGATTGGACCTGGGTACAAGCTTCACGCTCGAAGGCCTGTTGCCGCCGGCGGGCTCCGCCCTGGCGAAGCCGGCGCTGGCGTGCATTCCGCCCGCACGGCGATACTCGGCAGGGCCGGCTGAATTGAACTGCGGCTTCGCAAAAGAGTTTTGCGAGTATGGGCCTGGGGCCCATACTCGTAAAATCAGTCGCGCGGGCCGGGTGCACGGTGCGCGGCGGCCATCGCCTGCTCGGCGGTCTGTTGCGCCGTCGTGGCAGTCTGCTGGGCCTGCTGGGCAGTCTGTTGGGCCTGCTGCGCCGTGGACAGCGCTTGGTCGGCTGTTGCTTGTGCTTTTTCAACGTCTGCATGGCTCGCACAGCCACCGAGAGTCAGCGCCGCGACCGCCGCCGTGGCCAGAAAAACATCCCGACAGTTTATTGCACGCATTAGCGCACTCCAAAAATTGGTTTCGAGCGCGATTCAATTCCGATTGCCGGAACTGATCGGCGAAATCATGAACGCAATGCGCGGGCAAGTCGCCAATTAGACGATGGTCCACCAACAGGCATCGGCGTGGACGGGAACTCGATGAATTCTCGCAACAAATTTCAAGCGAATAGAAATCCTGATTTATCTGCGGAGGCGGAATCTTGGCACCGGCGCCGTCTGCATAGGCGGCGGCCGGCAGCGGGCCCGGTGCAGCGATGCCGGCATCGCCCGGATCGTCCCCCGAACCCCCTGCCGTTCGGTGGAGTGACACGACGGGGCCTCCCCGCGACCAAGTCAAATGGCCCTTATTGCAAATCGATCGCAACTGGCTATGGTTGCGAGCCAGTCGCAACTGTGGTGGATCAATGTCCCAGCCACGGCCAACTGGAAGAATTGATAGTTGGCCGTCGAGGACGGCGCCAATCTTTGTGGTTATCGAGGGGTTTTGCGGTGAGTTCTGTCCCTACAACGCCGTCTTTGCTGCCGCCGCGCGATCGTCTGTCTCGCCCGGCACAGCTGCGGACCCCAGGACTTTTCGCCATCGTGGGCACGGGCATCGTGGTCATGTTGGCCGATACCGATGCGGGCTCCATCATTACGGCGGCGGAGTCGGGTGCGCAGTGGGGCTATCGCCTGCTGCTGCTGCAGATCGTGCTGATTCCCGTTCTCTACGTCGTGCAGGAATTGACGGTGCGCCTGGGCGTCGTCACCGGCAAAGGCCACGGCGAACTCATTCTCGCCCAATTCGGGCGAGGGTGGGCGTGGCTTTCCGTGTCGACGCTCGCCATTGCTTGTCTGGGCGCGTTGATCTCAGAACTGAGCGGGCTTGCAGGCGCGGGACTTCTGTTCGGCGTGCCGGCCTGGGCCACCGTTCTGGTTGTGGTTGGCGGGCTCGTTGCCGTGGTGTGGACGGGAAGCTACCGCGCCGTCGAAAAACTCGCGGTCGGATTTGGCGCGCTCGAATTGCTGTTCATCTGGATCGCTTGGCGTGCGCATCCGTCCGTGGCCGCACTCGTGGCCGGGATGGCAAACATGCCCCTCCACAACCACGCCTACCTTTATCTTGCGACAGCCAATATTGGCGCCGTGATCATGCCGTGGATGGTTTTTTACCAGCAATCCGCCGTGATCGAGAAAACGCTGAACTGCAATCATCTCAAGACGCTGCGCTGGGAAACCGCGGGCGGGGCGGTGCTCACGCAGCTCGTGATGATCGGTGTGCTGATTGCGACTGCGGCCACGATCGGTCGCGTCAGCCCGAACGCGCCGCTCGATACGGTCCAGGATATCTCGCGCGCGATCACGCCCTTTTTGGGCGAGAGCGCAGGGCGCGCCGTCTTTGCGCTCGGCATTAGCGGCGCAGCGCTCGTTGCCACCATCGTCGTGTCGCTCACGGCGGCCTGGGGCGTGGGCGAGGTGGCCGGCTATCGCCGTTCGCTCGCCGATCACCCGCGCGAAGCACCATGGTTCTACGGCGTCTTTACGGTGTGTCTGGTGCTCGCCGGCGCACTCGTTGCCTCGGGCGCCAATCTCGTGGCCTTGAGTGTGGGTGTGCAAGTTTTGAACGCGCTCCTGCTGCCCGTCGTGCTCGGATTTTTGTACGCACTCGCCGTTCGGGCGCTGCCCGAGGAGTACCGGCTGAAAGGCGTCTATGCGTGGGCTGTCGGCGCAATCATGTTTGTGACGGCAGGATTCGGCATTTTCGCGGCGATTGCCGGCGCGGTGTGAGTCGCAAGGCGCGTCCTTGACGCGTCTGCTGAGAGGCTGAATATCGGCTGCAACGTTCTGATCCCCAATGCCGTCCGATGTTCGCGCCGCGGGTCTATCCATGGACAACAAGCCCAAGCTTTCGCTCCATATCCCCGAGCCCGAGCACCGTCCCGGCGACCGGCCCGATTTCAGCGATATCGTCATTCCCGAAGCGGGCAGTGTGCGCAGGCCCGATATCGGAGCGAAACCGCGCGAAATCGGCGACCTTGCCTACACGCTTATCCGCGTGCTCGACGGCGAGGGCAAAGCGGTGGGCCAGTGGAATCCGCGGCTCGATGCCGACACGCTGAAGCGCGGGCTTCGCGCGATGATGCTGACGCGCGCCTATGACGATCGCATGTTTCGCGCGCAGCGCCAGGGCAAGACATCGTTCTATATGAAGTGTACGGGCGAAGAGGCTGTCGCCATCGCCCAGACCTTGGCGCTCGACCGCAACGACATGTGCTTCCCGAGCTATCGCCAGCAGGGAATCCTCATCGCACGCGGTTACCCCCTGGTCGATATGATGTGCCAAGTCTACTCGAATGCGCGCGATCCGCTCAAAGGCCGGCAGTTGCCGATTATGTATTCGAGCAAAGCCCACGGGTTCTTTTCCATTTCGGGCAATCTCGGCACGCAGTTCAGTCAGGCCGTCGGTTGGGCGATGGCGTCAGCCTACAAACACGACGATCGCATCTGCGCAACCTGGATCGGCGAAGGCTCGACCGCCGAAGGCGATTTCCATCACGCGCTGACCTTTGCTTCCGTCTATCGCGCGCCGGTCGTTTTGAACGTCGTCAACAATCAATGGGCCATTTCAAGCTTCCAAGGTGTTGCCGGCGGCGAGCAGGCGACCTTCGCCTCGCGCGCGACCGGTTACGGCGTTCCGGGCCTGCGCGTCGACGGCAACGATTTCCTGGCCGTCTATGCGGCGACGCAATGGGCAGCAGAACGCGCGCGCTCCAATCTTGGCGCCACACTGATCGAGCTCTACACCTATCGCGCGGAAGCACATTCCACGAGCGATGATCCGAGCCGCTACCGCCCGTCCGACGAGCCCGCCAACTGGCCGCTCGGCGATCCCATTCAACGGATGAAGGCTCATCTGATCGGGTTGGGCGCGTGGTCCGAAGCCGAGCACGAAGCGCAGCAACATGAGGTCATCGAGGAAGTCCGCACGGCCAACAAAGAGGCGGAAAGCTTCGGCGCGCTCGGGCAGGGCCAAGTTCCGGACGCGAGGACGATGTTCGAGGATGTGTTCCGTCAGATGCCCTGGCATTTGCGCCGCCAGCTCGATGAGATGGGAGTGTGATCGTGGCGATTATGAACATGATCCAGGCGCTCAATTCCGCCATGGACGTGATGTTGGCGCGCGATCCGGACGTGCTCGTCTTCGGCGAAGATGTCGGCTATTTCGGCGGCGTTTTCCGCGCGACGGAAGGGCTGCAGAAGAAGTTCGGAATGACGCGG
>Ga0207761_1000562_pt1 | contig 12997 bp, 6 predicted proteins | sample LuqExpMetageno34_FD_187792 | JGI IMG/M metagenome (GOLD analysis project Ga0207761, IMG submission 187792) | Tropical forest soil microbial communities from Luquillo Experimental Forest, Puerto Rico - Sample 34 (SPAdes) | ecosystem: Environmental > Terrestrial > Soil > Tropical forest ... | reverse complement strand
AGCCTGCCGAACCCGCCATTCCCCCACTCGACCAAGCCGCCGCGCAAGCCCTCCTCGGCGGCGATGCCCAAGTTCTCCTTTTCGGCGATCTCGCCAAGACCGGCAAAGAGCAAATCCTCGCCGCCAACGTCGTCCCGAATACACCAAAGAGCACTGTCGCCGGTACTGTCGTCACCCGCGCGATCATCGCCGAAAGTGACAACGGCAAGTGGGTCGAACTCATGCGTGCCGATGAGCACCTGAAAAATCCCAAAGGCTATCTTGGCCTCACCCCGCTGCAGGCCGTCGGCGGCTGGAAGCTTCAGTATGAGAACAGTGGCGCGTCCGGCATGTCGCTCTACTTCACTCCCATCAAGCAGGGCAGCAACGAAAAAACGCTGCCCATCGCCGTGAAGTGGAACCCCGCCACCAAGCGCTACCAGTCCATGAATCTCAGCTACGACCAGTTCCTCCCCGAGGCCCCCTCCCTCGAGAATCCGAGGTCCATGCTCCGATGAGCACGGCCCCGGCCCAAGTTCGTACGGATGCGGCGAAGAAGCCCAAGAAGACTTCGTCCTGGGCAAATCTCCGCGGACTTGTGCCGTACCTCGGCCGCTACAAAGGCGCCATCGCCTTCGGCATGGTTACCCTGGCGCTTATGGGCATTGTCGGCAACGTCGTGCCCCTTGCTACCGGCGTGATCACCGATACCCTCGCGGGAAGCGCGCGTCCCTTCGCGCCGCAAAACCAAGCCTCCTCCACTGTCGTCGCCAACGATTGGCTCAGCAATCTCGTTCCCTACTACGAAGCGCACAGCCGCCGCACCCTAGCAATTTATTGCCTGATTCTGGTCGTTTGCATTGCGCTCAAAGGCGTGATGTCTTTCCTAACCCGCTGGATTCTCATCGGTGTTTCCCGAGACATCGAATTCGACATCCGCAGCGGCCTTCTCGATCGCCTCCTGATCATGGAGCCCGAGTTTTACGTCCGCAACCGCACCGGCGAGCTCATGTCCCGCGCCACCAACGACCTCAACTCCGTCCGCATGGTCCTTGGCCCCGGCATCATGTACAGCGGCACCACCATTGTCACCATGGTTCTCGCCATTGTGCTGATGGTCAAACTCTCCGCTTCCCTGACGCTCTGGGTTCTGCTGCCAGTCCCCATCGTCGCCGTCGCCGTTTGGTATTTCGGCCAGGTCATTCACCAACTGTACGAGAAGATTCAGGCCGCTCTCGCCACGCTTTCGGCGCGCGTTCAGGAAAATCTCTCCGGCGTCCGTGTGATTCGCGCCTACGCCCAGGAAGACGCTGAGGTCAAGGCCTTCGACGAACCGAATCGCGACTACGTGGCCAAGAACGTTCTGCTCATCCGCACGTGGAGCATGTTCATGCCCTCGCTCACCGCGATGATCGGCACCACCTTCTTAATCGTGCTTTGGCAAGGTGGTTATCGCGTCCTTCACGGCCAGATGTCCCTCGGCACGCTGATCACCTTCAACACCTATCTCAGTTTTCTCGTCTGGCCCATGATTGCGCTCGGCTGGGTCACCAACATCTTCCAGCGCGGCGCTGCTTCCATGGGCCGTCTCAACTACATCCTTACAGCGCAACCGCAGATCGACGACCGCAACGCCAAGATCCCCGCTAGCACCCCCCTCGCCGGCGAAATTGAATTCCGCAACCTCTCCTTCACTTACCCAACCACCATTTCGGCTAACGGAAACAAGGGCACGAACGGCCAGCCCGCAGGGCCGCATCCTGTACTGAAGAACATCAATCTGAAGATTCCGGCCGGCTCCACTCTGGCCATCGTCGGCCCCACCGGCAGCGGCAAAACCACTCTCGCCGCCCTCATCGCCCGTCTCTGGGAGGCGCCTGACTCTTCCCTGCTCATCGACGGCCGTCCCATCCGCGAATGGCCACTTGAAACACTTCGTCGTGCCATCGGCTACGTCCCGCAGGACACCTACCTCTTCAGCGAAACCGTCGGTGAAAACATCGCCTTCGGCCTGGAGGCACACAAGCATGAGGAAGTCCTCGACGCTTCCGGCATCGCCTGCCTCGACACGGACGTCCAGGATTTCGAGAAGCGCTACGAAACCATGGTCGGCGAACGCGGCATCACCCTTTCCGGCGGCCAGAAACAGCGCTCCGCCATCGCTCGCGCCGTGATCCGCAATCCCCGTATTCTCATTCTCGACGATTCCCTTTCCGCCGTGGACACCCAAACGGAAGAAAAGATTCTTAGCCGCCTTAGTGGCGTCATGCATGACCGCACCACGATTCTGATCGCTCACCGCACCTCCACGGTGCGCGAAGCCGATCAGATCGTCGTCCTCAAAGACGGCTCCATCATCGAAAGCGGAACCCACGACGAACTGCTGGAGCACGGCGGCTACTACGCGGATTTGTACCAAAAGCAGTTGCTGGAAGAAGAGCTCGAACGCGCATGAGCAACATTCAAGAAGAAGAGGCACTCGGCAAAGCGTACGACTCGCGCTTGATGAACCGCTTGTTGCGCTACATGGCGCCGTACAAGTGGCAGGTGATTCTTGCGCTCGCGCTCGTCGCCATCGTCACGCCTCTCGAGCTTGCCCCGCCCCTGCTCTTTCGCAAGGCCGTCGACAGTTATCTCGTCCCTGCCGTCAACGCCGCAGTCAATTCGTCCGCCGCCTGGCACGGCATCATCAATATCAGCATCCTGTACTTCGCCGTCCTGGTCTTCGACTTCCTCGCCCAGTACATCCAGATCCGCATCATGCAACGTGTCGGCCAGCAGACCATGTACGACATGCGCACGGAGATTTTCGGCCGTCTCCAGCGCCTACCGATGAGCTACTACGACCGCAATCCGGTCGGCCGCCTGATGACCCGCGTCACCACCGACGTCGATGCGTTGAACGATCTCTTCGCCGCCGGCGTCGTCACCATGATCAACGACATCTTTCTCCTCGTCGTCATGGCTGGCCTGCTCTTCCGCATCGATGCCAAACTGGCCCTCGACGCCCTCGCCGTGCTTCCACTGATCTTCGTCGTCACCCTGATCTTCCGCAAATACGTTCGCGACGCCAACCGCAAAATTCGCACCGCCATCGCCCGTATCAACTCTTTCTTGCAGGAATACATCTCCGGCATGAGCGTAGTGCAACTCTTCAATCGTGAACGCAAAGCACGCGAGGAATTTGCCCGCCGCAACAAAGACAACATGCTCGCGTGGCGTGACGCGATCCTTGCCTACGCGCTCTTCTACCCTGCTGTCGAGTTCCTCAGCTTCGCTACCATTGCTCTCATCTACTGGTCTGGCGGCAACCGCATTCTCCGCGCAGATCTCACCCTGGGCGTCCTGATCGCCTTTACGATGTTCGCCCAGCGATTCTTCCGCCCTATTCAAGACCTCAGCGAGAAGTTCAACATTCTCCAGTCCGCCATGGCCGCTTCGGAGCGCATTTTCAAGCTGCTCGACGAACCGATCACCGTCGATAACTCTCCCAATCCGCAACACATCGCCAATGCCAATGGTGAAATCGAATTCCGCAACGTATGGTTTACCTATAAAAACATCGCTGAGCCTGCCGACGAAGATTGGATCCTGCGCGATGTTTCTTTCCGCGTCCCGGCCGGGGAAACTTTCGCCATCGTCGGTCACACCGGCGCTGGCAAGACCACGCTCATCTCCTTACTCCTCCGTTTCTACGACATCCAGCGCGGCCAAATCCTTCTCGACGGCGTCGACATTCGCCTCCTCGATCTTCAGGAACTGCGCAAGCAGTTCGGCATCGTGTTACAGGATCCCTTCCTCTTTACCGGCACCATCGAATCCAACATTCGGCTTGGCACTCCCGGAATCACCCGCCAGCAGGTCGAACACGCCATCCGCGAAGTCGGTCTGGGCGACTACGTCGGCCAGCTCCCGCAAGGCGTTGCGACTGAGGTCAACGAGCGCGGCTCGACTCTTTCCGTCGGCCAGCGCCAGCTGATCAGCTTTGCCCGCGCACTGGCCCACGATCCCCGTTACCTCATCCTCGACGAAGCCACCTCCAGCGTCGACACCAAAACCGAATTAATGATCCGCGAAGCCTTGGACCGCTTGCTCTCCGGCCGCACTTCGCTGGTCATCGCCCACCGCCTAAGCACCATTCAGCACGCCGATCGCATCCTCGTCTTCCATAAAGGCCGCCTCCGCGAGCAGGGCGCCCACCAGGAACTGCTCGCGCTCCGTGGTATCTACTTCCGCCTCTACCAGCTCCAGTACAAGGATCAGGAACTGCACAACGGCAACGGTTCCCACTCCCCCGCGGGCTCGGGACCAGCCAGTCTCCCCGCTCCACAGCCCGCCACAGACTGACCCCTCCCCTTATGCCCCCTCTTCCCCTCCTCCTTTCCGCCGGTGAAGCCTCCGGCGACATGTACGCTGCTCATCTCGCCACCGCACTTCAAAAGCGCCTCGACGTCCGTATCTTCGGCATGGGCGGGCCTTTGATGCGTGCCGCCGGCGTGGATATCGTCATGGATTACGAGCAAGTCGCGGTCGTCGGCATCACCGAAATCCTCAAGCACCTACCCTCCCTCCTCCGCGCCATGGACAGCCTCGTCTCCACCGCCGCCGAGCGCAAACCCGCCCTCGCCATCCTGACCGACTTTCCTGGTTTCCATCTGCGCCTCGCGCGCAAACTCAAACCCAAAGGCATTCGCAACGTTTACTACATCTGCCCGCAATTCTGGGCCTGGCGCCCCTGGCGGGCCAAATTGATCGCGGAGCGTTTTGAAAAAGCGCTCTGCATCTTCCCCTTCGAGAAGCAATTTTTTTGTAACGCAGGCGTCTCAACGGAATTCATCGGACACCCCCTCGTTGGCTCCGTAGCGGCGACAAAAGACCGCCGTGCGTTTTGCGAGCAACACGACCTCGCTCCCGGTTCTCATCTCGTCGCCGTGCTTCCTGGCAGCCGTGCAGCGGAACTCGCTCACCATTTACCCGTGCTTCGGGAAGCCTGCGCTCGCATCAACGCCAAGCTTCCGACGCAATTCGTTCTGGCGGCGGCAAACTCCAAAGATGTGGACGCTCTCAAATACGGCTGGCCCCAAGGACTCAAAGTCCGCGTCGTTACCGGAGAGACCTACGACGCTTTAGCCGCCGCAGACGCGGCGATTGTGTCGAGTGGCACCGCAACCGTCGAAGCTGCCCTACTCGACGCCCCCATGACCGTCGTCTATCGCGTTTCCCCGATGACCGCCGCGCTCGCCAAACCCCTGCTGCGCACGCCGTACTATGCCATGGTGAATCTCATCGCCGAAAAGCGCATCGTCCCCGAACTCGTCCAGGACGACTTCACGCCACAAAACGTCGCCGCCGAAACTCTTCGTTTTCTCCAGGATTCCAACGCGCGAGCCGCGGTTCGCGCAGGTCTTTCCGAAGTCCGCCGGCGTCTTGGCCCGCCTGGCGCCGTCGAGCGCGCCGCCGATGCCGTTGCCTCCTTGCTTTCCCCGACTGGCAACGCTTCCTGACGCGCTGCTATCCTATATAGGTCGGTGAAGTTCGCCTGGAAGCGCTTGGAAAGGACATCGATGCTTCGTCGCCATCTCACGTGGGTTGCTTTCGCGATTGCCGCTCTGCTGCTCGTCACGATTCCGAGCGTAGCAACCCAGGTGGCTCAAGGGACCCAGGAACCCGATCTTCGCGGCCCCAGTTTCCTCGCTGATAAATACGAAGTGTCGGCCTACATCGACACCGTCGCACAGGGCATCAACGCCGTCGCCAAAATTCAATTCCGGGCGCAGGAAGTTTCCCAGATTGTCCGCGTCGAACTGCATGAGAATCTGGAAGTCCGCGAGATCAAGGGCGCCGATGGCAAGCAGCTCACTTTTCAGCGCGAAGCCGTCAACCCGATGTACCTCGACGTTACGCTGCCTGCACCAATCGCCGCGGGCCAGGCCGTAAGCCTCACTTTCAGCTACGGCGGTTTGCTCGCCAACGAAGAAAACAGTCCCGTTCCGAATCTCAAAATGGCTTCGGTGAACAAGGACTGGTCCTACCTTCTGCTCCCGTCGCGCTGGTTTCCGCTCACAAACTTCCCTTCGAACCGTTACACCGGAACTTTCAAGCTGAATGTTCCCGATAACGTTGCTGCCGCCGGCACCGGCAAAGCGGATTCTCCTCAGCCCATGGCAGCGCGCTCACCCGCCGAAGGCGGCCGCCTCATGTACACCTTCCACTGCGAGACGCCCGAGCCACACGGTTCCTTCGTTATCGGCCCCCTGCAGTTGAATCCCAAGCAGGCGGAAGGCATCAGCGTCGCTGTGTACGCTCCCCCTGCGCAATCCGGCAAAGCCCAGGAATTCGCAAACGCGGTCGCGCATCAGGAAGTTATCTTTTCCGACATGTTCGGCGAGTTGCCCGATCCCGACATGACCGTCGTGCAGTTGCCCGACGGCACCGTGCGCGATTTCGCTGCGCCGGGTGTTCTCATGCTCAGCCATCGTGTCTGGGATCCCAAAATCAGCGACCGGACTCTCAGCCGCCTCGTCGCTTCGCAATGGTGGGGCATTCAGGTTCAGCCCAAGAGTCCGGCTGACGTTTGGATCAGTGATGGCCTGGCGCGTTACTCCGAGGAGCTCTACGCCGAGCAAGCCATCGGCAAGGAAGCAGGCCTCCGTGCCATCGATGAATTTGCCGTCGGCGCACTCATGTACGACGATGCCGCGCCTGTCGCGCAAGAGGCACGCCTCGCGCCTTATTCGGGTTCCTACCGCTCTGTGGTGATGAATAAGGGCGCCATGCTGTTCCACATGCTTCGCGCTCAAATGGGCGATATTCGCTTCAAGGCGACGCTCCACCAGTTTTATTTGAATTTTAAAGGCAAGACCGCCACCATCGACGACTTCGAAAAGCTTGCCATCGCGCAAGCAAACGCCGGAAACAGGCCCGGCTCGGATCCTCCCAACCTCGCTGGTTTCTTCGCCCAGTGGCTCAACTCGACAGGCATCCCCGAATTCACCAGCGAGTACGTGGTCTACCGCACGCGCAAAGGTTTCCGCATCGTCGGCAAAGTCAAACAGCCCATCGACACCTTCAGCATGCCGGTGCAGCTTCGCATCGATACCGAAGGCAATCCCGAAATCAAAACCTTGCAAGTCACCGGGCTCGAGTCCGACTTTATGGTGGAAACCTTCGGCCGCCCCAAGCCCGGCGGCATTCGCATCGATCCCAACAATCTCGTCCTCAAAAGCACACCAAATCTCCGCGCTCGCGCGGCCATCGCTCGCGGTGAAGAGCTTGCCGAGGTCGGCAAATACTACGACGCGGTCCAACAGTATCAGCGCGCCCTGAGCATCCAGCCGAATCGCTCGCTCGCCAACTTCCGCATGGGCGAAGCCTTCTTCTATCAAAGAAACTATCAGGCTTCCGCCAACGCCTTCCGTGAAGCCCTTCAGACGGTCCCCGAGCCTTCGGAAAAGTGGACCGAAGTCTGGGCCCACATTTATCTGGGCAAAATCTTTGATCTACTGGGTCAGCGCGAACGTGCCCTCAACGAGTACAACAAGGCCCGCCAGACCAATGACAACACCGGCGGCGCTCAAGACTACGTTGAGGCCTTTATCAAGAAGCCCTACACCGAGGGCACACCGGCCGTGCTTCCCGCCAGCGAGAGCACCCCGGCGAACGCCAAAGACTCCAAAGAAGGCAATAAGGCGGACATCACCGCGCCGGCCTCGGGGGACAAGCCCACCTTCAAGAAACCTTAATCTGTCTTGTAGGGTCCGCCTTCTGAGGCGGGCCGCTCCTGTATTCGAGGAACTTCTCCGGGTCCAACTGCGTACTAACCGCTGTGCACGTGTCTCGTCTCTATGCGCAGCACCTCTTCGTCATTCCGAGCCTGCCTGCGGCAGGCAGGCAAAGCGAGGAATCCCTCTTGCGTTCCCTACTCAGACCGTCGTTTCTTCTCTTCCTACTTGGAACTTCCCTAGCAGTCTCCTCAAGCGCACAAAATTCCCTTTCGCCAGCGCGCCTTCATAAGCCCAACCAGGAAACCATTGCCGCTCTCGAACGCCGCATGCCCGAATTAATGAAGCAGGCCGACATTCCGGGGGTTTCCATTGCCCTCATTCGGGATGGCAAGACCTATTGGCTCCACGAATTCGGCGTCCGCAACACGAAAACCAATGCGCCCGTCACCGCCGACACCATCTTTGAGGCCGCTTCCCTCAGCAAGCCGGTCTTCGCTTACGGCGTCCTCAAACTCGTCGATGCCGGCAAACTCGACCTCGACGCGTCACTCTCGAAGTATCTTCCCAAGCCCTACATCGACGACCCGCGCATCAACCAGATCACCGCGCGCTTCGTCCTCAGTCATCGCACCGGCTTTCGGAACTGGCGCAACGATGATGGGCTGCTCATCTATTTCACGCCCGGCGAGCGATTTAGTTACTCCGGTGAGGGTTTTGTTTATCTTCAGGAGGTCGTCCAGCGGATCACCGGCATGCCCATCAACACGTACATGAAGGAAGCGGTGTTCGCGCCGCTGGGCATGACCAGCAGTAGCTACCTGTGGCGTGACGATTACGACCAGCGCACCGCGAATGGCCACGATCCCGATGCCCAACCGGAAGATAAAGGCAAGCCGAAAGACCCCAACGCAGCCTCCAGCCTCCAAACTACGCCGCGCGACTACGCTGCCTTTCTCGATGCCTTGCTCAACGGCAAAGGCCTCAAACCGGAAACTCTCCGCGAAATGGAGAAGCCCCAGATCGCCGTCAACCCTGAGTGCACCAACTGCACTGACCGCGAACCTAAGGAACTGTCCAAATCTGTTTTCTGGGGCTTAGGTATCGGCATTCAGGAGACCGCCGACGGCGAATCTCTCTGGCACTGGGGAGATAACGGCGCCTTCAAGTGCTACGCCGTAGTCTATCCGAAACAGAAATTCGGCCTGGTCTATTTCGCGAATAGCGAGAATGGCCTTTCCATCGCCCGCGAAGTCATCCGCGCCGCTATCGGCGGCGATCAGCCGGCCTTGCGTTGGGTCAAGTACGACGCCTACGACTCGACGGCAATCCAATTCGCCAATGCCATTCGCGAACAGGGTGCCACGCAAGCCATGGCCCAGTTCCGGCCCTCCCTCGTTCGTGGCGACGTTTCCGAGGACTCCATCAACTCGGCGGGCTATAGGTTGCTGCGTCAAAAGAAGACCGCCGACGCCATATCCATTTTCCAATTGAATGTTGAGCTTTATCCCAAATCCGCCAACGCCTACGACTCTCTCGGCGAAGCGTTCATGGCCAACAATGACAAGGACCTGGCCATTCAGAATTATAAGAAATCCCTAGAACTCAATCCTCAGAACCGCAACGCCGAAGATATGCTGAAAAAGCTCCAGCAGCCCTGATATCGCGATGGGCCGCCTTTGTAGGGACCGCCTTCTGAGGCGGTCCGCTCCGCAGACCTACTGCACCAGCTTCCCTTCGGTATCGCGAATCTCCATCTTCCCCAAATCCAGCTTCTTCATGTCGCCTTCGATCTTCGCTCTATCGCCTACCGCCAGCACCGTGGTTTGATCCAACTGGATGTACTTTTGTGCGGCAGCTTGCGCCTGCTCTGAGGTCACCGAATTGATCTTCTCCGGCAACAGCGAAAAGTAGTCGAGCGGCAGACCGTACACATAAATCTCCGCAAAGGTCGCCGCTGCTTCTGACCCATGCTCGAACCGCCCGGGCAAGGATTGTGCGATGGAGTCCTTCGCCAGCTTTAACTCCTCCGCGCTCATTGGTGTGTCACGCATTCGCTTCAATTCTTTAATCACTTCTGTGGTGGCCGGCGCGGTCGCGTCCGTGCGTACATCCGAGTACACAATGAACGGCCCCGGCGCGATGTGATAGCTGAAGAAGGAACCAGCTCCATACGTGTACCCGTGCTCCTCGCGAAGATTCATATTGATCCGGCTCGAGAACAACCCGCCCAGGTCCGCGTTCATCACCTCAAGCGTAGGATAGTCCGGTGTCGACCGCGCTGGTCCCATCGAGAAAAACAGCAGTGTCGTCTGCGGAGCATCTGGCCGGTCCACCAGGATCACTTTCGCATCCGACCGCATCGCCGTGCCGCGATTTACCTCTGGCGCTTCTCCCGCTTTCCAGCCTCCAAACTGTTTCTCCAGCAGTGCCTTCAACTCGTCACGTTTGATGTTCCCGGTCACAATAATCGCCGCGTCGCTCGGTGAATAGTTCTCCTTCCAGAATTTCGCCAGGTCTTCGCGAGAAATCGCCTTCAAGGAGTCGCCCGTTCCGATGTCCGGGACACCGTAGGTGTACTTCGGCCCGTACAGCGCGGCGGAATAAACCCTGGTCGCTACCGCGAAGGGTTCGTCTCGCTCTTGCACAAGAGCAGCAGCGCGTTCGGACTTCACGCGGTCAATTTCCTTCTGCGGAAAACTCGGATGCAGCACCATATCGCTCATCAGTTCCAGAACGTCCGGAAAATTTCGCGTCAAAGACTCCGAGCCGATCCGCGAGGAGTCCATCGAAGCGCGCGTTCCGACCGTCGTTCCCAAGTCTGCTGCACGGTCGGCAATTTCCAGCGCCGAGCGCTTCGCTGTCCCTTGCTGGAGCATCCGGGTTGTGAAACTGGCCAGTCCCGGGCGATCCAGCGGATTCGCGCCGCTTCCGCGCTTAATTACCAGGCTGGCCGCCACCAGGGGTAATCCAGGCCGCTCGCTGAACAGCACGGTCAGCCCATTCGAAAGCTTGAACTCTTCGGGCACCGGCAAATGCAACGGGCGTGCCGGTCCCGGAGCAGGCGGCTTCTCTCGCCATGTCGCGTCCACGTTCACTGGCTCACCCGTAGCAGCCGTCGTGCCCTTGGCTTCCGCCTTCGGCGTTGGCACTTCCGGGCCCAAATCCGGTTTGCCGGGCACTGCGTATACCACAACGCGTGCATCGGGTTTGAGCTGTTGTTCCGCAAACGCCTGCACCGCTTCAGGCGTGGCGTTTTCGTAACGCGAAATATCCGTCGCCAGAAAATCCGGCGTGCCCAAATAGTGGTTATAGCTATTCAGCAGATTTGCCACACCGTTCAGAATCTCTAGTCCGGAGATCGTCCGCGTCTCAATTCCGTTTCGCGCCCGCTTCATCTCTTCCGCCTTCGGCCCCGATTTACGGAATGCTGCCAACTCTTCATCAATCGCTTTCTCCAAATCCTCGGGCTTCACGCCTGGCCGCGCCGTTGCCTGAATCTGGAACACCGATCGCAACGTCAGCGATTGCTGCTCCGCCTCCACATCCAGCGCCAACTGCTTCTCATACACGAGCTTCTTGTACAGCCGGCTCGACTTCCCACCGCCCAGGGCGCTTGCTGCGATGTCCGCTTCCGCATCGCCAGGCTTGAAGATCGGCGATGTCAACCACGACATGTACACCCGCGGCAATTGCACATTGTCCTGCACCGTCTTGCGCCGCTCCGCCGTTATCACCGGGGTCTTTACCATCACCCTAGGCACTTCTGCTCCACTCTTTAACGGACCAAAATACTTCTCGACAAGCTGCTTTGTCTTCGCCGGGTCAAAGTCGCCGACAATCGCCAGGCTCGCGTTATTTGGCGCGTAGTACAGCTTGAAGAAACTCCGCACATCCTCGAGCTTCGCCGCCTGTATATCCGCATGCGACCCGATCACCATCGGGTAGTACGGATGGTCCTTCGGAAAAAGCTCGTGGAACACCGCCTCCTCCGCCATGCCGTAGGGTACGTTTTCCGTGCTTTGCCGCCGCTCGTTGCGCACGACGTCCTGCTGGTTCGACAGATTCGCTTGGTCCAGCTTGTCTGGCAAATATCCCATGCGATCCGATTCTAGCCACAACGCCAGTTCCAATTGGTTCGAAGGCAGTGTTTCGTAGTAGTTCGTTCGATCGAAATCGGTCGTGCCGTTGAAATCCGTCGCTCCCGCGGCCTCCAGGTAATGCGCGTGAGCGCTGCCGGCAATATGCTTTGACCCTTCAAACATCATGTGTTCGAACAGATGCGCGAACCCGGTTCGTCCCGCCGTCTCGTTCATCGGCCCGACGTGGTACCAGAGATTCACGGACACCAGAGGCAGTCTGTGGTCCTCAGACAAGATGACTTCCAGCCCATTCTCGAGTTTGTATTTCTCGAACTTGATTTCCGGGATCTGTAGCTGGGCAGGCTTTGCGGCGGACTCTTGCGTGGGAGCGGGAGATTGCGCCTGGAGCCCAGGAATCGAGAGGGAAAAGAGGATTGTGAAGACAGTTAGGAAGCGCGTCGTGATTTTCATGCCCCAAATTATCTCAGAAAGCCTGTGATGGTGGGAAACTGCGCGCCTGCCGGTGCAGGTCCGTTAAAACCCGCTTAGGCCGGTCAACCTGCAGGTTCCGGTATTCTTCCCCTGCACCATTGTCTGAAATCGCTCGCCCATTCCTTCCGGAAAAATCAGCGTCTTCAACTGTAATCGCGCCCGTACTTTTTCAGCCTCGCTCATTCCCTCGTCATACAAGTCCGCAAACTCGTTCTTCTGGCCCAGCGCCAACAGAAACGCCGTTTGCGAAACGAGCCCCAGCGTTTTCAGTCCACTCCGCTCTCCCCAAATCCGAAGGGCCGTGAAATTCACATGCGCCGTCAAATCCTGTTCTCCCGGAGCCATATAAAATTCTTCATTCGCCTGATGTCCACGGTACGCCAACGCCGTCCCCGCCATGTGGTGCGCATCGAACAAGTCTGCAGCCTCATGCCCGTAATCAATGGTCAGCACGAAACCACGCTCCAGGCGCCGCGCAATCTCCGTGATCCAATCACACGCTTCCAGCCCAGCTTCCGCCTGTTGCCCTTCCTGCAAATCAATATCCTGTGCTGCAAAATACTCAGAAATGGCACAAGAGGATAACGGCTGCTCCAGTTCTCCAAAACTTGTGCCGTAGAGCGTGACAAATATCTCTTGCAGCTTCCCTTCTTTTTGCACTACCCGATGCACGGCCAGCGCGTCCAGCAGTTCATTTGAAAATAGGCAACCTTCCCCGATTCG
>Ga0207761_1000561_pt1 | contig 13009 bp, 10 predicted proteins | sample LuqExpMetageno34_FD_187792 | JGI IMG/M metagenome (GOLD analysis project Ga0207761, IMG submission 187792) | Tropical forest soil microbial communities from Luquillo Experimental Forest, Puerto Rico - Sample 34 (SPAdes) | ecosystem: Environmental > Terrestrial > Soil > Tropical forest ... | reverse complement strand
GAGTGTGGCGGCATCGATGAGATGCGTTGCGCCGAGGCGTCGGGCATAGGTGATGCCGTCGGCGAGCACAAGGCGGCCTTCGGCATCGGTGTTGATGATCTCGATGGTCTTGCCCGGCTTCTCATCCGTTATAGGCATTGCGGTTTGCACGTCGCCAGGTTTCTGAGCGGTGCCGGAGGGCATGTTTTCCGCTGCGCAGACAATACCGATGACGCGCACCTTCGGCTTGAGCAGGGCAATGGCACGCATGGCGCCGATCATGGCCGCGCCGCCGGCCATGTCGTACTTCATCTTCTCCATGCCGTCGGCGGGCTTGATGGAGATGCCGCCAGTATCGAAAGTAACGGCTTTGCCGACCAGTCCCACGACTGGTCCTCCCGGTTTTGGATTGGCGGGGGTATAAGTAATCACGATCATGCGGGGCGGCTCAACGCTGCCTTGCGCCACGCTGAGCAACGCACCCATTTTCAGGTCGGCGATTTTCTTCTCGTCCAGAACTTCGACCGCGAGGCCCGCTTCCTTTGCCATGGCCTCGGCTTTGTCGGCGAGGATGCGGGGAGTCAGTTTGTTCGAAGGCTCGTTGACGAGGTCGCGGGCGAAATTCTGCGCTTCGGCGATGATTCTTCCGCGTGTAATTCCCTTTTCTCCGGCGGCTTTTTCGCGGTCAGTGAAGCCGGCCACGGCCACCTTTTCAATGAATTTGTCGTTCTTCTTGTCGGTTTTGTACTTGTCGGTCTCGAAATCCGCCGTGAGCAAGCCCTCGACCAGTGCCTGCGCGGCGTCTTCGGTTGCGCCGTTCTCGCGCACCGCAAAGACAAACGAATGGACCGACCGCGACTTCAAGTAGCGGAGCGCCGCTCCAGCCAACTTCCGAAGTGCAGCACCATTGAAGGCATCGCGCTTGCCGGCGCCGACAAGCAGGAGGCGCGTAGCTTTCAAACCGGCGGGCGCGTGGAGCAGCGTCATCTCCAGAGTTTTGCCAGCCATTTCACCGCTCTTGATGAGGCGAGCGAGCAACCCGGAAGCGGCCTGGTCCAATTCCGCGAGGCGTCCTTGCGGCTCGCCGTCTTCGAACACGTATGTGACCAACGCGTCGGCCTCGATTGCGGTCAAAGCTCTCGAATCCAGCGTGATTTGCATGGTTGTCATCGCCTCCGATTGCGATACATAGCTTGTTCCGCTTCCCGGCGAGCTTCCTTGGTGCGCTCATCCTGGCGGCGGTCCCACGATTTCTTCCCTTGCGCCAGGGCGATTTCGACCTTGGCGATGCCGTCGCGAAAATAGATTCGCAAGGGAATGACGGTTAAGCCTTTCGATTCGGTGCGTCCCTCGAATTTGTGAATCTCGCGTTTATGAAGCAACAATTTTCGATCGCCGAGCGGCTCGTGATTCCAGGGACCGCCGGGCATATACTGGGCGATGTGGGCGTTGACCAAATAGGCGCCGCTGGGTTTGAATTCGACGAAGGCGTCGCGAATGTTGGCTTTGCCTTCACGCAAAGCTTTTACTTCCGTGCCATGCAACACCAGGCCCGCTTCTAGCTTCTCAAGAATATGATAGTTATAGGAAGCGGCGCGGTTCTGCGCCACAATCAACTCGCGTGGGGCTTTGGCGTCCTTCGTCTTCCCTTGTTTAGTATTTGGCTTGGCCACAATCTTTCATTTTACCTGATGACGCGTCTAAAGCTATGGAAGCGGAAGAGTGGACCTGCTTCCACCCTAGCCCTGAACTCGCCGCCAGGTCGCCGACGAGGCTTCGCGTTGTTGTGAATCAGGGTTCTTGGTGTGCCTGGCCAGATTTGAACCGCTGGGAGGGTGTCGAAGATGAAAATGTGGGCTAACCGAAGTGGCTTGCCCGGGCCTGCTTGCCGCGCGGATAAGGCGGGTGCTAGACTGCAGGGGCAACCAAAGACGGACTATGCCCCCAATCCGGTTTCCGGAGCAATCATGCGCCGCAGTGGTCAGATACTCGTTTGGATTTTCCTGGGAATTGCCTTGGCCGGTTGCCCGAAGAAGGGCAATCAGGACTTTAAGGCAGCTGAAAAGGCTTTAGATTTAAAGGATTACGACGCGGCGGTCGATTACTACAGCAAGGCACTGCAGGCAGAACCCAACAACGCAGCGTACCGCATCAAGCTGAACCAATCGCGTTTTGAGGCTGGCCAATTTCACATCCATCAGGGCGTTAAATTGCGGGACAAGGGCGATATTCAGGGCGCCATTTCCGAGTTTCAGCGTGCCACAATTCTCGACCCCTCCAGTATCGTTGCCGACCAGGAACTGAAGAAATCGCTAGAAGCGCTTGCGGAGCGTACACGCTCAGCACAGGCGGAAGAGCAGCCCATCATGGACAACGGTCAGCCAGTGCTGGCCTCGGCGCCGCCAGAACTCAAGCCGCTCTCCCGGGCGCCCATCAACCTGAAGATGTCGAACGACTCGAAGATCATCTTCGACACAATTGGCAAACTCGCCGGATTGACGGTGATCTATGATCCCGACCTGCAGGCACGGCGAATTACCACGGAATTGAACAACGTCACGTTGGAACAGGCGCTAGATATCGTGTGCTTGGAGAGCAAAACGTTCTGGAAGCCGATCACCGAGAACATCATCATGGTGGTCCCGGACCAGACGCAGAAGCGGCGTGACTACGACGAGCAGGTGGTTCGAACGTTTTATCTAAATAACATTGCGGTCGCGCAGGATCTGACGGAAGTCACCACCGGGCTTCGCCAACTCCTGGACCTGAAGCGCATCCAGCAGGTGAATGCGCAGAGCGCCATCATCGTCCGGGACACGCCCGACAAGCTGGCGTTGATCGACAAAATCATCAAGGATATCGACAAAGCCAAGCCGGAAGTCATTGTTCAGGTGGAGGTGCTCGAGGCGCGCACCGACCATTTGCGAAATCTCGGTATACTTCCGCCGCAGAGCACTTCCGTCACGATCAATCCGAACAACAGCACGAGCAGCACTTCAGGGTCGTCGACCACCACAACGAATAACACGATCACGCTCACACAGTTGACACACCTGAACCAGAACGACGTGATCTTCACGATTCCGAGCGCAACCGCCAACTTCCTGATGACCGACTCAGCTACGAAGATCATCGAGAATCCCGAGATTCGCGCGATCGACGGACAGGCGGCCAAGTTGCGCATCGGTGATCGCGTCCCAGTGGCAACGGGCAGCTATCAGGCGGGCGTTGGCGTGGGCAGCACTGCGGGCGCCGGCTTCGTCAACCCGCTGGTCAACACGCAATTCCAGTACATCGACGTCGGCGTAAATATCGACGTGACCCCGCACGTGCACCCGAATCGCGACGTGAGCATGAAGCTGCTTGTGGAAGTTTCTTCGGTGACCGGATACCAGAATATCGGCGGAATCCAGCAACCGATCATCAGCCAGCGCAAAATCGAACACGAAATCCGGCTGAAGGAGAACGAAGTCAGCATCCTTGGCGGCCTGATCGACAGGATCGACACGAAAACGTTGAACGGGTGGCCGTGGCTGGCGAAGATCCCGGTGATGCGTTATCTCTTTTCGACGGAGAACGTCGAGCGTCAGGACAATGAGGACATCATCGTTTTAATTCCGCACATCGTTCGCATGCCTGAGTGGACAAAGGCCAACCTGCGCAGTTTGTACGCTGGATCGGATAGCAATCCCTCAGTTAAACGGGAACTCGACGTGAAGGCACCGTCTTCGAATCCTGGCGGAGCGGCGGGCTTCAGCCAGCCCGAACCGCCGCAGTCTCCCGGCACTATTCCGGCAACTCCTGCGAGTGGCCCAGTCTTGGCAAATCCAAGTACGGCGCCGCCTCCCGGAGCGGCCACGGCCGCCCCGGCTCCGCAGATATCGGGTCCGCGAATTCATTTTGATCCGGACGCTCTGAACCTGCGGCCCGGCCAATCGGCGACGCTGGGCATCGTGGTGGAGAATGTATCGGACCTTTTTTCCGTGCCGATGATGCTGCAATACAATCCGGCGGTGCTAAGCGTGGAAGAGGTGCGACACGGCGGGTTCCTCTCCGGTGGCACGCAGGAAATCGCGATCGTGCAGCGCGTGGACAAAGAGCACGGGCAGGCGATCATCTCCGCGACGCGCCAGCCGAACACGCCCGGAGTGAGCGGCAGCGGAACGCTACTGGGCGTTGTCGTGAAGGCGATTGCGCCGGGCACGTCGACATTATCGGTCGTGCAAATCAACGCTAAAGATTCTCAGCAGCGACCGATTCCGCTGGTCACCAGCGAAGCTTCGCTGAAGGTACAGTAGCCAGCGCGAGACCACGAGATCACAGTGAAGACGATTCGTCAAACCGGGAACTGCCGCGCCTCTGAAAAGGGGATGACGCTCATCGAGTTGCTGGTGTCCTGCGCCATCTTGGTAATTCTGTGTTCCGCTGCCCTGCCAATTGCCAGGTATACGGGTTGGCGGCTGCGTGAGCGCGAGCTGAAACGGGACCTGCAGGATATGCGCGAGGCCATCGACCGCTACAAAACGCTGGCGGACAAGGGCCAGATACGAGTCGATCCCCTTCTGGGCGGTTACCCGCCGGACCTGCAGACTCTCGTGACCGGGGTACCGCTCACGGGCGGTATCGGTGCGGGCGGCGGTGGCGGCAAAACCATCCACTTCCTGCGGAGTATTCCCAAAGACCCGATCACTAAGCAGGCGGACTGGGGATTGCGTTCGGTCGAGGACGACCTCGACTCCACGACTTGGGACGGCAAGAACGTTTTTGACGTGTACTCAAAATCAGACGCCACCGCAAAGGATGGCACCAAGTACTCGGAATGGTGAACATGACGCCGACCTTGCAAATCGCTCCTTGCTCTAATGTCGCATCACGGCGGCCTCGCCGCGTCCCTCGCCAGGGCGGGTTCACGATGATTGAAGTGATGATCGTTATCGCGATCATCATGATTCTGGTGGGTATCGGCGTGGGGATGTATCAATCGTCCATTCAGCGCGCGCGCGAATCGGTTCTGAAGCAGGACCTGCAGACGATGCGCCAAGCCATCGACAATTACTCTCTCGACAAACAGCAAGCGCCGCAATCGATTCAGGACCTTGTTGACGGCCATTATCTAGCGCGGGTACCAGTTGATCCTGTTTGCCGACAAGACTGGGTGCCACATTTCAGCGACCAGGTCATCTCTCCGGATCAGACCGGGTCGGGGATCGACGACGTTCATTCGAGCTGCGAGGGAGTTGGCCTTTCCGATCCCACTCCCTACAACACCTGGTGAGTTTTGCGCCGAATCCGCGGTGCCGCGCAAGTTCGACTGCGCTTGCGCTCCCTTGCTGAGTCCATGTAGGCTTGAAAGAGTTCCCTTTGGATTCGTCTCGCTGAAGGGAAACGAAGAATCTTGCGGTTGCTCAGGATGGTCTTTGTTCCGCCTCGGCCGAGGGCCTTGAGGATCTCCGCACCAGACAGTTCGGGTTCGCAGTTTGTCCTGAGTTGCCGCAGGTGCGCACAGAATACTTTTTTTCAGAAAGGCACATCGCTTGTGTGGAATTGCGGGCTTCACGCATAAGAGTCGACGAGCGCCCGAAGGGCGGATTCAGGCAGCCATGGCCACGCTGCATCATCGCGGGCCGGACCAACAGGGAGCATTTTCCGCGGAAACCTTTTCCTGCTGCGCGGCGCGGCTAAAGATCATCGATCTGCAATGCGGGAACCAGCCGATTCTCGAGAATGCAGGCGAGTGGGGCATCGTTTTTAACGGAGAGGTCTACAATCACCAGGAATTGCGTGCGGAACTGCAGTCGCTCGGCCACCAATTCTCTTCCCACTCCGACACTGAAACTGTACTGAAGGCGTTTTTGCAATGGGATATGCAAAGCCTTGCGCGCCTGCGGGGGATGTTTGCGTTCGCGATCTGGCATAAGCCCACGCGGCGACTGGTGCTCGCGCGGGACCGGCTGGGCATCAAGCCTCTGTATTATTCAAGGATTGGGGAGGATTTGTATTTCGGATCCGAGTTGAAGGCGCTGTTTGTTCATCCGGAGATTTCCCGCAAACTGTCGCTGGAAGGACTCGACTGCTATCTGGCCTTGAACTACATTCCGTCGCCCTGGACTCTGATTGATGGAATCGTGAAACTGCCGCCTGGAGGGTGGCTCGAGTGGAAGGATGGGGCCGTCACCACCGGGACCTATTGGGAATTGCCGTATGGGAACCTTCGGAATATCTCGATACAAGAGGCGAAGGAAGAGCTAGACCGGCTGATGAAGGATTCCGTGCGCGAGCACATGATATCCGACGTGCCACTCGGGGTATGGCTGAGCGGGGGCGTCGACTCCACTTCGATTCTTCACTACGCCTCGCAGGCGACTTCCGCACAGCTCAAGACGTTCTCGATTTCGTTTCGCGGAAGGAGCTTTGACGAGACGCAGTACGTTCATGCGGCGGTCAAGCAATACCACACCGACCATGACGAGATGGATCTGAATCCTACCGTGGACCTGCAGGCCGCGATTGAAGAGTTCGCCTACTATTCGGATGAGCCCAGCGCGGATGCGGGCGCCTTGCCGGTATGGTTTCTCTCGAAGCTGTGCAAACGCAAAACCACGGTGGCCCTGAGCGGAGAGGGCGCGGACGAACTGTTCGGAGGCTATCTAACGTATCGCGCGGACCGAATGGCGCGGACAATCCGTAAGTTTCCCCGGGCGCTCGTGTCACTTGGATTGGGGGCAATTCGCCGCTGGCCCGTGTCCGACGAAAAGATGGGCTTCGATTATAAGGCAACGCGCCTGCTGGAAGGCTGCCTGATGCCGGCAGAACTGGCACATGCCTACTGGAACGGGACCTTCGCGAGAGATGACTTAAATGGGGTGGTCCGCAAATCGATCCCGGACTCGCTTGCCGAGATTCTTGGGCAAATTCACAAATTGCCGCCGGTGAACGACGACCTTGCGCCGTATCTCTGGCTGGATCAAAAGTATTATCTGGCCGACGACATTCTTACGAAAAGCGACCGCATGAGCATGGCGCATTCCGTGGAAGTGCGCCCGCCATTCCTGGACCACCGGATCGTGGAATTTGCGGCGTCGCTGCCCACTTCGCTGAAGATTCAAGGGGCGAGGCAAAAGGTGGTACTGAAACAATTGATGGCCGATAAACTTCCGCAGACCATTTTGCACCGGAAAAAGACGGGGTTCGACATTCCAGCGCACGAATGGCTGCGAGGACCACTGCGCAACCTGCTCGTCGAGACCATGCGAGACGGGCTTCGTGAGTATGGATCGTTCTTCCAGAAAGAGCGGATCGAAGAATTGATGGAGCGGCACTTCCGGCGAGAAACGAATGTGGGCTATCACCTGTGGGGCTTCCTGATCCTTTTCCTGTGGATGAAAAAATGGCAAGTGGCGATTTAGACGGCGGCACTGTGATGCGCGGGGCGAATTGGCCGCTTTATGTTGTCGTAGTGTTGATCACGGCGGCGATCTATTTTGGCTGCATCGTGTCCCCGCCATCTCTCCAAGACGATGTCGACGCGGTGCAGGCGCAAATCGCCAAAACGATGCTCGTGACTGGCGACTGGGTGACGGCGCGACTGGACGGCGTGCTGTATCTGGAAAAAGCTCCGTTGATTTATTGGCTGATCGCCATTTCCTATCGAATCTTCGGCATCCACGATTGGGCCGCACGGATTCCGGTTGCGTTTGCGTCGGTGCTACTGGCGCTCCTGACGGCGGCGTTTGGAACATGGGCGTTCGGAAAGCGTGTCGGACTGTACGCGGGAATGTGCATAGGAACGTGCGTTGGCCTGTTTCTGTTCACGCGGATCCAGATTCCGGACGTGATGCTGACCGGCACCATCGCGTTGTCGATGTGGGCATTTCTGCGCGCGCTCGATCCGGAGGAGAAGCGGCCGCGTCTCTGGTCCGTAATTCTCGCCGCAAGCCTCGGCGTAGGTCTGCTACTGAAGAGCCTGATCGGCGTGGTGTTTCCGGTAGCGGGAGCGCTGATTTATTTGGCGCTGACCCGGCAGCTGTTTGTCCGGCGCACCTGGCAACGTTTGCATCCGTTCACCGGAGCGCTGATTGCATTGCTTATCGCGGCTCCCTGGCATGTACTGGCAACCTTGCGGAATCCTCCGTATTTCGCGTGGACGCTGCACAGCGGGCCCGGCGAGTATCACGGCTTCTTGTGGTTCTACTTCATTAACGAACAACTGCTGCGGTTTCTGAACATGCGCTACCCGCGGGACTACAATACGGTGCCGCGACTGTGGTTCTGGTTGTTCCATTTCCTTTGGCTGTTCCCTTGGAGCGTCTACCTTCCTTCGATTTTCAAGCTCTCCTACAAGCCCACGGATCGCGCAGGGCAGACCAGATTACTTGCGCTTTGTTGGACCGGATTCATGCTGGTCTTTTTCACGTTTTCGACCACCCAAGAGTACTACTCGATGCCCTGCTACCCGGCGCTCGCGCTGCTGATCGGGTCAGCGATGGCGGCGGAGTCGTCGTGGGTTCGCGGGGGCACTCGCGTGCTGGGAGTAATTGCGGCGGTGGCGGCCATCGCCTGCTTCACGATCGCTTACGAAGTTCGCAATCTTCCCACACCTGGGGATATCTCGAACGCGCTCTCTTCGCATCCGTCGGCGTACACGCTGTCGCTCGGCCACATGCTGGACCTCACGTTCGACTCCTTCGCGTACCTGCGTTTGCCGCTAGTGGTGGCCGGAGTTGCGTTTCTAGTGGGCGCGCTCGGCAATCTTTTCAGCAAAGGCGTGCGTGCGGCGGTTCTCAGCGCCGTCATGATGATTCTGTTCTTCCACGCCGCGAGGCTCGCTCTGGTGGTGTTTGATCCGTTCCTTTCCTCGCGGCCGTTGGCCGAGGCGTACCTGAAAGCGCCGCCGGGCAAGCTCATTCTCGATCATCACTACTATACGTTCTCGTCGGTGGTGTTCTACGCTGGCGTGGATCCATTCCTGCTGAATGGCAAGTTCAACAATCTGGAGTACGGAGCGGCAGCTCCGGATGCTTCGCCGGTCTTTCTGAATGACGGGCAGTTTGTCTCGCTGTGGCATAGCAATCAACGCTTCTATTTGGTTGGAACGAATCAGGCCATCACCCGCGTCCAATCCCTGGTGGGTAGTGAATCGGTGAAAACGGTCGCGTTGAGCGGCGGAAAACAATTAGTGAGTAACAGCGCGGCCGGAAAACCTGCTATGGAATGAAAAGGCAGTATCCTTCAAGCAATCGAAAGAATCGCGGGTTGTTCCGGCGCGCAGCGTCATGTAGTCTGAATGAATGCGAATAATGGGGGACGTTTGATTCAATTGGACTGGAGAGACGAATGAAAATTATCGTACTGGGCGGCGATGGTTATTGCGGATGGGCCACAGCCTTGTATCTTTCCGCGCAGGGCCACGCCGTAACGATCGTTGACAACTATTTGCGGCGCCAGTGGGACCACGAACTGGGCGCACAGACGTTGACACCGATTCAACCGCTGAGCGACCGCCTGCGCACCTGGCACCGCCTGACGGGCAAGACGATCGACCTCGCGGTCGGCGACGTGTGCGATTACGATTTCACCTATTCGACGATTAAAGCGATTGAGCCCGAGGCGATTGTCCATTTTGCCGAACAGCGCTCCGCTCCTTATTCGATGATCGACCGCAAGCACGCGGTGTTCACGCAGGTGAATAACGTCGTCGGAACCCTGAACGTTCTTTTTGCCATGCGCGAGGCCGCTCCGGACTGTCACATCGTCAAGCTCGGCACCATGGGCGAGTACGGCACTCCGAACATCGACATTGAAGAGGGCTACATCAAGATCGACCACAACGGCCGCTCGGACGTACTTCCCTTCCCGAAACAGCCCGGCTCCTTCTATCACCTCTCGAAAGTGCACGACAGCCACAACATGATGTTCACGTGCAAGATCTGGGGCCTGCGCGCGACGGATTTGAATCAGGGAGTTGTTTACGGCGCGGTAACAGACGAAACCTCGTTGAGCGAGACGTTGATCAACCGCTTCGACTACGACGACGTGTTCGGCACGGTCTTGAATCGTTTCTGTGTGCAGGCGGCGATTGGCCAGCCTCTCACGGTCTACGGCAAGGGCGGTCAAACGCGCGGGTTCCTCGATATTCGCGACACGGTTCGGTGTGTCGAACTGGCATGTCTCAATCCCGCGAACAAGGGCGAATGCCGGGTCTACAACCAGTTTACAGAGCAGTTCTCCGTGCTGGATCTCGCGATAAAGGTGCAGACCGCCGGCAAGGAAATGGGCCTGCATGTGGAGATCGACCACCTTCCGGACCCGCGCGTGGAGGCGGAAGCGCACTATTACAACGCCAGGCACTCCAAGCTGATTGACCTTGGTTTAAAGCCGCACTTCCTGTCGGATTCCCTGGTGGATTCGCTGGTGAACATTGCGATTCAGTATCGCGATCGCGTCGACACCACGCTAATGCTGCCTCAGGTCAGCTGGCGGCAAACCCACAACACGCGCAAACTGCAGACGAACGTCACGGGAAAGGCAGCTTCCGTGGAACACGCAAAAGTGGCGGTCAATAGAGCGCCGGGCAAGTAAATTGGGTTGAAAGAAACTCGGGGCATTTGCAGGATTTCTGCCGATGCCCTTTCTCTTTAGGAGGCGGTTTTAGCGGCGCCGCGGTTCCGCACGTCTTCACGCAACACGAGCTGGCCCTCACGCAATTCATAGTCGACGCCGCGCCAGCGGATATAGCTCCGCGTGAAACTGGTCAGCCAGACGAGAAATGCGAGCGCATCCCAGAAAGGGATCAGTGCATAGTTCTTCCAAAGGCCTTTCTGTTTGAGTCCATACCCGCCGATCAACCAGGTGATGAGGACACGGCACGCGAAATAACCGCCGAGATAAGCGGCGGCGACCGCAGCTGTTGGGTGCAACGCCAGCGCAAACAGACTCCATGGCAAGCCCCAGGTAAACAGCAGGCCGAAATGCCCCCACGGGCGCATCTTGCGCATCACCGTCATCCAACGGGAGCGCTTGGCAAACAATTCACCGATGCCGTTGTAATCCGGAGTAGTCTCAACGGTATACGGCAACAGTTTGACTTCAGCGCCCTGGCCGGCAATCAATCGCCCAAACAGCAGATCGTCCGCGGGGCGGCTCTCGAGCACCTGGAATCCTCCGAACTTGCGCACCATTTGTTTCGTGGAGACCATGGTGGGACCGAGCGCAAAATGCACGCCATCCAATTTCCAGGCAACCAGAATTCCGGCATAGAAATCAGAAATCATGCCCATGCTCTGCAGGCGGTCGACCAGCGACTTGTCCTCGGTGGAAACGTAGAAGCACGTTACGCCGCCGACCTTCGGATCTTGAAGCGGAGCTATAACGGTTCTCAGATAATCGGGGGACACGCGCACGTCCGAATCGTTGATGACCAGGAAGTCGTATTTGGCCTCGCGGGTCATTAATCCCAACTTGGCGACCTTATCGTTGATGGCGTCGATTCCCGCGCTGTAGAGAAGCCGGACTTGGCGATCCGGAAAGTCGCGCATCAGTTTTTGAATCACGGGGACCGAAGGATCGGTGCCGTCCGTGGTGCAGAAGAGCAACTCGTATTCGGGATAGTCCTGGCGGCACAAGCTGGCGAAGTTCTCGTAAGCGCCGGGATCCAGGCCCTTGACTGGTTTCAGATTGCTGATGGGCGGGGTAAAAGGCTGCTGAGCGGATCTGTGTTCGCGATTGTGGGCAAAGAATTCAAAGGAGCTGAGAATCGCAAGGAGGTAATAGACAAACGGAACGGCGGCGAGAAATAGCAGCACATACTCGAGCAATCTCAAGTAAAAAAACCCTCTTTCCGGATTGAGTATTATCCCGCCCCCATTTCGGGAATCCCTTAACTCAACCAGTTTCTTTTCAGGCTAACATAGCCGACAAGACTGGCAAAGCGTTTGAACTGTTGCTGTGTGGTTCTTTTGAAGATTTGGCCGTTTCGCGTAAGATGCTAAAGATCGCTGTTGTACTGATAATTCTGCCAGTTTGGACTTCTTTCACGCCCTTGGATCACCACGAACATCACGCGCGGCGGCTGCAACTGAAAACGATTCCCCTCATTCTGGTGAGCATCGTGCTCGGCCCAATGGGTAACGTCCTGTTGGGAAAAGGAATGAAGGAGGTTGGGCAAGTCCAACTGCATGGTGTCGGAGACCTGCTGCCGGTGGCGTTCCGCGTCTTCTCGGTTCCCACGCTGTGGCTCGGCATCGCGTGTCTTCTGGGTTTCTTTCTCGTTCACATGTTGCTGCTGACGTGGGCGGACTACAGTTACGTGCAGCCGGCTACCGCGCTCGCTTATGCGACGGTGGCGGTGTTGAGTTATGTCTTGCTGGGCGAAATGGTCTCGCCGCTGCGCTGGGCCGGTATCGCACTCATTTGCTTTGGTGTGTTGGTGGTCGGGCGGACCGCGCCAAACACGACCACCGCTCCAAAGACGACGGTGGCGCCGTAGCGATGCTCGAATACGTGCTCTTCTTTTTTATTGTGGTCGCCGGCACCGGAGGCGAACTGTGCCTGAGCCGCGCGATGAAAAGCATGGGCGAGATTCACGACTTTCGCCCGATGTCCTTGTTGCGGTTCGTGGGACAAGCGATTCGGCTGCCATGGCTGTGGGTGGGAATTAGTCTCATGGCGCTCGGCTTTTTCTCTCTGCTGGCGATTCTGTCGTTCCTGGAAGTGAGTTTTGTCGTTCCAGTAAGCGCGCTCAGCTATGCGGCGGGCGCCTTCGGCGCGAAATTTTTCCTGGGGGAACGCATCACGCGTCACCGCTGGATGGGTATTGCGATCGTTACGCTCGGCGTGACACTGGTGTGGCTGAGCCGGCGGTAGAAAAAACGGTAAGCCCCATAGCGGCAAATTGTTCGGCGGCGGTTTGACGGGACTCCGCTCCTTCTCTATACTAGCAATGCGGGGTGGAGCAGCCTGGTAGCTCGTCGGGCTCATAACCCGAAGGTCGTCAGTTCAAATCTGACCCCCGCAACCAATTTCTCCTGTTTCT
>Ga0207761_1000555_pt1 | contig 13043 bp, 8 predicted proteins | sample LuqExpMetageno34_FD_187792 | JGI IMG/M metagenome (GOLD analysis project Ga0207761, IMG submission 187792) | Tropical forest soil microbial communities from Luquillo Experimental Forest, Puerto Rico - Sample 34 (SPAdes) | ecosystem: Environmental > Terrestrial > Soil > Tropical forest ... | reverse complement strand
TCCGAAGAGAAGCACGAGCCCGCGGGCGACATCGACACTGTAGTGGTGGATAGTCTGAAAGCGCTTGACCCCGAACGGCCGATTAGAGAAGCGGACATTTAATTTTGCTGTTCGCATATCCGGTTTGTGCCAATCGCGACCAGCGGCGCAAACAGAAAGGCTACCTCGCAGCGGTCTGTCCGAAATCCGATCAGGTGTTGTGATCAGTTTGCGATAGCAGCGGCCTTCGGCGGCACCATCGCTCGCGGCGGCGGCTCATGTATGGATCGAAATTGGCCGTCTTTGTCTGCCCGGATTTCAGTTCGCTCCAAGAGCAAGCGCCGCGCGGTCTCGACGCGACGCATCCCGCTCATGCGTGAAGATTCAACCCGGGAAATTGGAAGACTTTGCAGCCTCATTTCATAATCATGACCATGTGCGCGGCAGTAGCATCCGCGCCTGAGAACCTTTTTGGACTCTCCGTCTCTTCTAATCGTGACCACCTCAATACCTATCGGCGCCGTCCTCTGGCATTTATGGCAACGAACGATCTCAGAGAGATAGACCTTTTGGATGACATTGGGATCATCTTTAGAGGGTATTTTACCCATTAGTTCGCGCATTGCTCGCCTCCCGACGCTTTGTGTCAGTGTTTCAGCTTAGGACACGGGTGTCACATCGGTTACATCTTGCGGACGCGCTGCACCGGGAAAGATGTTGTTGTTAAGCAGCGGTCTCGATCGTCTATTTGGCATGAGCCACCTTTGCCGTTTTTGTGGTCCCCCTCATATTGATATTTATTTATTTAATGTTCGCGAACATATTTTAGGAAAACGAGTTGGGTGTTTAACTATGTGTTGGTAATAAATTGGCCGTTTGTAGCCATGACGACTGAGCTAATTGAGCCGTTCTATCAAGCAAATCGCTAACGCCACGATGTCGCGCGAGGCGAGGGGCCGGCCCATCACTCTATAGGACGCCAGACGCAGACTAGGCGGGTTTAGCGCGCGACAGCCCCTTAACCAGCGCATCGCCTATGCGGGCACAACCCGTTGCCGTTTCGGAGATCAAGATCTTGTTGGTCGGGGTTGCAAGGCTAATTCTCTCTCCGCAGTTACAACACTGAATGGCGTTCTTGCCGATTAGCAATGTGACGAGCTTTTCCGTGAGCTGCGCGCATTTTTGACAGCGTATTCGGAGTACCGTTAGGTCTGCCGTGGAGAACTTCATACCGATCTGACCGAAATTGGATTTAGGACATAGTCTTGATCCGCGCAAAATACGCAGCGCTCATTTGCAATGTATTAAAAATAGAATAATAGCGACTTAAAACACATGCCGCTCGCGCGCATGCGAGTCGGGGAAACGACGGTCTCCGTGCAAGGACTCTTCTATTTTGCGCCTGTTCGGTGTTATTTTGTCAGTGCCACACCTTCCACCAGGGCGGTTTCGCAGTCTCGGAACGCTCCCTCTGCTCCGCAAAAGTGTCGGACGTTGGAAATAAATTGGAAGATTCCGAACTCGCGCCCACGGACGCAAGCTCCGGCTGCGCTTGAGGGTTGAACTTTACGCCCAACTGCCTGGCAGTACGCCAGATCACATGGCACGGCAGCTCCACACCATCGAAGTCGCGCCGCAGCACGAAGTCGTTCGGAATACCGATCCCGCTCGCGACTTGCAGGCGGGCGCCGGCGACCGACAGATTTGTCACCAGGCAGTCGACGACACCATTGGGGTGGAAGCCCATATTGGGGCGGAACATGATGCTGCCCGTATTCTGCGCGCGGTATCGCGGGCGGCCCCCACGTCTCTCTATGAGACTATCCGTGGAACTCGGCATTCCCCGTGCTCCAGCATTGCCATGTGTGGTCAAACGGTTTGACCCACTGTCCGAATATACGCGGGACAGTTTAGCCGATTGTGAAACTGATCATCTAATTACGAACGTTCGCGTTGAGATTTGCTAACCATGATGCGCAGGCTTGGTTCTAGCTTTCACCGGCGCTGCATAGGGCCTACCTGCAGCGCGTCGGCGCAAACAGAAAAAACACCTCGCGGCGGTCGCGCCGCAGCCGCTACTGCGGCACCACCTCGCCGCGCCCGACATTGACGCGGCTGGCCTCGAGCGAGCCGTCGGGCTGCTTAACCGCGCGTATGATGGCAACATAGCCGCCGGGATTAAGCTCACTCTTGGCGCCGGGCGCATAAGCGCGGATGACGGCGTCTGGTGGCACCACGATCTTCTGCTCGCCGCCTTTATATTTCACGATCATCGTGTGGCCATCGACGCTCTTCACCGTTTGATCGACAGATCCATTGATCATGGTGCTGTTCGGCCGCGCATCCCAGGGGGCGATTGATTCCGATAAGCAGTATTATTAGAGGTAATCGAAAATCTCAGCGCGTGAAAGAAAGTGTCAGCGACGACGACCATTCCGATTGTGTTCGAAAGATGCACAGATCCGTCAAAGGCTATAGAGGTGGAAACTCCAAGCGATAGTGACAATCCGATCGGGCATGCTAGGTTTAATCCAACCTAAAGGGGAGGGGCGGGACCATTAACTCTTCGGTCGTCAGCATAGATCGAGCCTGCGTTGCTGCTCCCGGTCGAGGCGCGATTGCGCGAGCCAAGGGCCAGCTGCGACGGTGCGCCCTGGTGTGGCTACTCGCTTCGGCGATGGTCGCTCTCGGCACCGCTGACGCGTCCTCTACGCCAGGGCACAAGCACGTTCCGCCGCACAAGAGCAAGGCCGCCAAGACGGAGCATCACAATCTCGGATCGGTGCCTAAAGCGAAGCACTCGGAGCGTGCGGTCGGACCGAGAGCCCCCCTGCCGAGCGACCAACCGACTGCTGGTAATTTGGCACCGGCGTCGCAGCTGTCGCGGGACCTCGCCGTGACGAAGCAGGCGATCGAGCTAGTGCGGCATCACAAGTTTAGTGATGCGACAACGCTCGCAGCACCAATTAGCGATCCAGTGGCGCAGAAACTCATCGAATGGGCGCTCCTGCGCAATTCTGACAGCACGGCTGGATTTGACCGCTACGCCTCCTTCATCCAAGCCAATGCCGACTGGCCGAGCATCCCGCTGCTGCGACGGCGCGCGGAGGCAAGACTTTGGCAGAAGCCGCGCGATGCTGCAGCCGTGCGCCGATTTTTCGGCGAGGCACCTATAAGCGCGCTTGGCCGGCTTGCAGTCGCACGTGAGCAGCTACGAGAGGGCGATCGGGCGAGCGCTGAGCGCGAAGTTCGGGCGGTATGGCAGTCAGCAGAAATGTCGGCCGAACTGGAAGCCACCGTGGCCCAGAACTTTCATGAGGAATTAAGTCCAGCCGATGATGCCGCGCGTATGGACCGGCGCATCGGCGCCAAGGACTTCCGCGCGGCGATGCGCGCTGCCAAGCGGCTCGGCTCCGCTCAAGTTTCGATCGTCAAGGCTTGCGAGGCGGCCGAGGCGAACTCCACCAAAAGCGGCGCGCTGCTCGAAGCAGTTCCCAACGAAGCACGTGCGGATTTGGGTTATCGGCTGTGCCGTCTTCATTGGCTACTGGCGCACAATGAATTGTCAGCGGCAGTTAAGGTGTTTGCTGAATCTGCGCACAACGATTTGCAGCATCAGGACACCGACGAATGGTGGCGCGAGTGTCGCATCCTGGCCCGCAAGCTAATCGATCGCGGCGATGCAAAGACTGCCTATCGTGTTGTGCGTCAGGCGGCAGCTCCAGCCAATCCTTACTATCGGGCCGAATACCACTTCCTGGCCGGTTGGCTCGCGTTACGCTTTCTCAATGATCCGAGTACTGCACTTGAGCATTTCACCCACGTCGACGATGGCTCGGCCGATCCGATTGTGTTGGCGCGCGCTGCCTATTGGCGCGGTCGGGCGGCAGAGGCGGCTGGCCAGCTCGTTGAGATGCAGACGCAGTATAAGAATGCCGCGCAATATCCCACAGCCTATTACGGTCAACTGGCGCGGGCTCGACTTGGGCTTGGCGAGCTTTCCTTGGGTCTCCCAGCGCCGCGGTCAGTGGATGGAACTCAGAGCGAACTTCTGCATGCTGCAGATATTCTTTATGCGATTGGCGAGTTCGATCTTGTTTTGTCGTTCGTCAGCGACCTCGCTGAAACTAGCAGGGATGTTGCAATGCTTAATGCGCTCGGTCAGCTTACCGCGCGCTACAACGATGCGCAGGCGATGCTGATCATTGGCAAGACCGCACTCGCAAGAGGTCTGTCAACCGAACAGTATGCCTTTCCTAAGATCGGGATACCGTATTACAGACCTATTGCACCCTCGGTCGATCAGCGCATGGTCTATTCAATCGTGCGTACTGAGAGCGCCTTTGACCAGCGCGATACATCGCCGGCCAAGGCGGTCGGGCTGATGCAGGTTACACCTGAGGCCGGCCGCGATACAGCAAAACGGTTCGGCGTCACCTACGATTGGAAACGTCTCGTATCCGACCCAGTCTACAATATGCAAATGGGTGCCGCCGAGATAAGCGCTCTGTTCAAGGAGTACACCGGTTCGTACATCATGACATTTGCAGGCTACAACGCAGGCCGCGGTCGGGTCCGGCAATGGGTGGCGGAGCACGGCGATCCGCGCGATCCCAAGGTCGACGCTGTCGATTGGGTGGAGCGCATCTCACTGGCCGAGACGCGCAATTACGTGCAGCGTGTCATGGAGAACTTACAGGTGTACAGCGCGCTCTTCGGCACCAGCATCGCAACGGTCGAGCCCAATTTGTACCGAGCTTGGACGATCGAGTGGCGCGCGAAGCCGGCCTCATTGGTGCAATCTATTCCTTAATCAGGGGCGAATTTCTAACAAAAAATTTTGTCGGGCCCGATAATCGGTATTGTCGTTAGCCGTTGTGCTGGACCTCGAAGCCGAGCGGAAACGCTACTAGGACGAGCCGCAAGATGACGTGCTTCCCGGGACTATTTTCAAGGCGTGAGCACGATGAAATCGGTGTCGGCGTCGGTCTCGTCGCTGAGTGCGTTGTCTGAGACTATTAGGGACGAGCCAACCAATGACGAAATCTGTTCGATCACCTCCGGCGGCAACGCGATCCGCTCAAGAGCCTCTGCAGCGGTTGATGGCACCGCCTCAACCTGCTTGGGGTCCATAGTCTGGCCGCCTACATGTCCCTTACCCGAGCGGCCGACGTGATGGCGGTATTGGCTTGCGATCGAAGCTACGGTCCAACGCATGGTTTTGCCGTCGTCCTTTAATCCCATGGCAGTGAAGATATGAGTGCCGATCGGGCGATCCGGTTCGTCGATCCTTATTGGCAGGTCGAACAATTCCTTGAAGCCCCGACGCACGAAGACTCTTCTTTTCTTCCGGCTCACGAATACAGATACCGGCTGCGGCAGGCCGACCGCCGGTTTTGAGTCGACCGTAGTGTTTGCGCCACTGGTGGTACCCACTGCGGCACCTGGGTGCTCCGCGGCAGGAGTATCGGCGGCGATACCGATGGCGCCCTTGATCATATCGGCGGCGACCGCTGCCGTATGCTCGGTTGGCCTTTTCGGAACGAAAAGCTTCGGATGCGTGATTTCGACAGGTATCACCGCATCGCGCGTGACGATCACCCGTGTTCCGATCTTCGTCATCTGAAACAGTCGAACGGCAAAATCCTGCGGTAGGCGAATGCAGCCATGTGAGGCTGGATAGCCGGGTCGAGGGCCCGCGTGCAGCGCGATCCCGGACCACGTAATGCGCTCCATATAGGGCATCGGAGCGCCGCTGTAGATGTTAGATGCGTGCCATCTGGCCTTCGCAATGACTGTAAAGACGCCGGTCGGTGTCGGATGCGCTGGCATTCCGGTGGAAATCGGCGCCCGCGCGATGAAACCATCTTGGCCATAGATAGAAACCTGTTGGCTGGCGATAGCAACAATGATTTGGAACGGGCCCTGATTGCGCGGTTCTACGCGTTGCGCCTCTTGTTTACGGCTGCTGATTTCGCGGCGCGGCTTTCGATGTGGTTTGAGCGGTTCCGATTGGTCCCAATTTAAGTAGTGCGGCTGGTCCGAAAAGCTAAACCAACTGGCCCCCACAGTAGTGGCCGATGCCAGCCAAAGCACAAGCCCGAAGGACACCGAAAGACTAAATAGCAAGTGTTTGTTGGAATTCGTCAAAATGGACTTCCGGAAGGCCGAAGGGAATCGTTCGTTACATTCTATTCGCAAAACCGTGGTTTTTGGTACACAAAGTATTTTCAGAAAAAACCTTTAATCTTCCGGCTTTGAAATAATCATACGATAACAGTCGAGACTTCGACTCAAGAACTCGTAGGCCGCGCCCCAAAGGTAAAGACGAAAGCGCCGATAATTGAATTCGCCAAATTTCTTTACGACGGCGTCGCGATTTTGTTCGAAGTTGCGCGCCCATTGCCGAAACGTAAAGTAGTAACTCATTCGATCATCAAACATTTCCTGAACGCGTAGCGGCGTCCGTGCCATTTTTTCGAAAAGATCATGAAGAACAAGAAACGAGTGGTTGCCGCCGTATATGTATTTGACCATAAAGGATGATAGCTCATATTTTTTCGTGCAGGCGCTCGCATCGAGGAAAATGTATCCACCGGGCTTTAGAATCGCCACAAACTGCTCTAGCACCCGAGCATAATCCGGAAGGTGCTCGATAACACCCATGATGACGATCGCATCGTATTTGCGGTCTGTTTTGAACTGCAAGAAATCGCCCAAAATCAGTTCCCAATCAAACGCAAGCTGTTTTGCGCGACCAGTGAGATATTCGATCGACACGCGCGAATTGCTGATACCTGTACAGTGCACTCCCCGCCGCGACGCATACTCAAACCACGCTCCCCATCCCGGGCCTACTTCCAGAAGATGGTCGCCGGTTTTGAGCTTAAGCTTTTCGAAGCAATAATCGAATTTTCGCGTCGTCGCAGTATTTAAACTTTCATCGGAATGCTCATAGATGCCTTGCGTGTAGCACGGTGTTTCCGGATCCAGAAAACTTAAAAAAAATTCAGGGTCAATGTCATAATGGGCGCTGATCGCGCGCTTATTTGTATAGACCTGGCCAAGCAGCAGGGGCTGAATGAATCGCCATGCGGCAACCAAAAGATGCAGATCCCTCATCGAGCCCCTTAGTTCGAAGGGGTGCAACATTTCTCCTTCTATATCGATGTCCCCGGTGAGATAGGCATCACCAATCCGGCCTTCGTCGATGCTTCTGATCGCTCGTAGGCCTTGCCGATTGTTGATTATTACGCGGAAGCTCGGCGCTTCGGTCCCGAAACGCTGAACAGCTTTATCGGGCAAAATGACTTCGAACGAGACCGGTGAGGTGGTGAACTGCTTTGCAAAACGCCCCAACATAGTAGCGGCCCCCATGCGACATCACCACTCAGTGTAGAGTTGCGCGACGATTGTAGCCATGGTTGCGCACAGCTTCACCCACGCGACCTTCAAGATTTGTCAGATGAGATAGCTCGGCCATTCGCGATTCGAGCTCGCTGTCCTGCCGTTTGGTTCCAAGAAAATCGCGTAACGCTAGCAACCCGCGGGATTCGAAAGTCGAGAAGCTCAATTTGCGGGCGCACTCTATTGAGCTACGAAACTTGTCTTCTATTGTTTTTGCATCGTGCGACGCCGAATCATTTGCAACAAGAGCATCGACCCGGCGCACCTCTGGCTCAATCCATCGGTCGCCTCCGTCGGAAATCAGCTTAAAAGCCCGCGAGCAGGTTACCTGCGCGTCCCTGATATTTCCTTGGTGTCGTTGAGCGTCAGCCAGCACGGCCAAAAGACCGGGAATCGACAACCGAAATTCAATGGATTCCATTTTGTCGATAGACTGCTTAAGCATAGCGCTGCCTTGTTCCAAATCGCCATGCTGGCAGAGCGCCCAGCCCAAAAAGGCCGATCCAAAAAGGCGAAAGGGACCAAGCCGGTGCTGATCCGACAGCGCTATCAGCTGCTTCGCCTCATGCATCAACTGAGTCTTGGCACCGCATAACCCAAAGACCCAACCGCCCACATAGCCTTGTGCCAGCGCAGTCGAATGTGGGTGGCGCAGAGCATCGGCGGCCTCAAGTGCGTCGAGCCCAACTTGAAGGGATTCATCGATATGACCAAGACAAAAGAGCGCAAGGCTCAGCAACGATTTGCTGTGCACTTGCGTGTTCTGACCGAACATGTGCGTAGATGCCTCATCGCGTTCTGCCGAGTACATTTCCAGCGAACGCTCGAGCTGTTCCGTGGCCTTAAGGGCGGCTCCTTGCGCGAATAGGGTCATGCCCATAAGGCGGTGACCGATCACACGCTCCGAGTCATAGGTTTTGCTGGTTGCGAGCGAGAGAAAATGTTCTGCTAAAGGAGAAGCGTCTGCAATTCGTCCGCGACACATAACAAAAGTAAATTGGCCAAACAGAAACGGGAACACCAACGGGGTTGGCGCTCCTTCGTTGCAAAGGCTAAGGCCGCGTTGGCAACATTCTGACAGCGCTGGCGAGGTCGGCCCCTGTGAGGCGGTGAGCGAACCTATGAGAGCCGCCTGCAGGTTGAGCTCTAATTGTCGCCGCAATTCGGGTGACGAAATCTCATCTAACAGGCTGAGGCCACGCCGCAGATGTGCGATGGCCTCGATATGCGCCGACCGTTGGGCGGCATTTGTACCGGCGTACAGCCAGGCTTTTATCGCCTCCTGAACTTGACCTGCTCCGGTCAGGTGGTGGGCGATCAACTCGGGCACCACGGGCCCAACCATATCTGATTGCTGCAGTTCCTTTACGATACGCGTGTGTGTGGCGCGTCGCTCAGATTGAATCATCGATTCATAAGCCGCACGTTGCAGCAACGCATGGCAAAATTCAAATCGAACTTTGAGATCTTCGTGGTTCATCCGAAGCATTTTCGCGTCTACCAGAGCCTCAAGAGGTTTAAGGACGGTCTCGACGGGTTGCTCCAGTAATGACGCGAGAAGGTCGGCGGTAAATGCCCGTCCGATACATGCGGCCGCCTGTACCACTGGTCTTCCGCCAGGAAGCCGATCAAGTCTCGCAGACATCATAGCGGCCAGCGTCAATGGTAGATTACTGCTGTTGCGAACAGTCTTGCGGGCCTGCTTCCTTTGATCCACCAAAGAGAGAACTAGATATTCAATAAACAACGGAACTCCATCGGCGGCGCCGAGGGCGCGCGCCAGATCGTCGTCGGAAAGGTCTTCGACGCCTGGCATGGCTCGCGCAAGCGCAAAGCACGCTTCGTCGTCCAATTGAGCTAGCTCGATAACGTCATGCGTGTTCGGCAGAGGCGGGCTCTTAGGAAAAGAACGGCCGGTGAGGAGTACCAGCACAGGCGTATCCGTCAGGCGCTTGACGATCTCCTGCAGCAATTCGATAGAGGATGGATCAAGCCAATGGATATCCTCGACCCACAGCAGCGTCGGCTGCTTGCGTGCCATCTGTCCAAGTAGTGCATTCAATACTGCGAATTGCTTTCGCTTAAAGAGAAAGGGCGTCGGCGCACTGGGATCAACCGACGATGTTAGAGCTCTACCGAGCAAGCTGTTGATAACATCCCGATTTTCTGAAGTATTAAGCCCAAAACTATCGAGCAGACTTTCGAGCTTTTCCGAACGAATACTTTCGTCGTCATCCATAGTTAAGCCCGCTTGGGTCCACACGAACATTCCGATCGAGTAAAGGGGCGTACTCGCAAAGATGTCATGACCGGTAATCTGTAGGATGTTCGCATCGGCAAGCTCGGGGCGTTTTGTGATTTCCAGTACTAGGCGTGTCTTGCCGACACCCGCTTCTCCCGAAATAAGAACTGTCTTACATTGCATCTGGCTTTTTACTTCGTGCCAATACGCAATTATTTTGTCTACTGATTCCCCTCGACCAATAAAACGTGTCATGGCCCGGCGTCCCGAACCATAGGTGCGCCCAGTACCGAGGCGCGCTTTTGTTACCCGGTAGATGGGAACGATACGCGTAATGCCTTTAAATCGCTTTGGCCCAAGCGGTTCAAATTCGAATAGTCCCGAAATCAGCTCCAGCGTCTCGGCACTAACAACGATTGAATCGGGAGGCGCGCCAGCTTGTATCCGGGCCGCAAGATTTGCCGCTTCTCCGACAATGCTATGATCCCGCGCGCCGTCACTCACAAATTCCGATCCGATAACAATGAGACCGGTGTGGACACCGATCCGAATCGCGATCCGCGGCAGTTGCTGGTCTTTAAGGCTGGTGTTGAGCTCGGCAAGCCGCTCATTCAGCTCGAGGGCAGCGCGCACCGCGCGCTCCGCATCATTCTCATGTGCGCTCGGATACCCGAAATAAACGAGCACACCGTCGCCGGCGAACTGCGCTACGAACCCGCCGTAGCGCTCCATCACCGTCAACGCGAGGTGTTGATACTGAAGCTGCAAATCCCGCAACTCCTCGGGATCTAGCCGTTCCGATAGTTCGGTATAGCCCACGAGGTCGCAAAAAAGGATCGTCAAATATCGACGTTGCGGAACAGCGGGCCGATCCGTCATCGTAGAGCCAACCTGCATCTTCACGCCCTTGGGATGAGGACGGTTCTATTACGCCCTTGGGATGAGGACGGTCGTATTGTAAACTAGCGCGTGGGTGACTGCCAGCCCAACCGAGTCAGAGGCTGGCGAGGCTGCGCATTCAGCAATTTAAATAGACACTGCCATTTTTGGGGGGTGACGGATGCGGCTCTTGGCCCTGCTCAAGCGGCATCAGCCTTCTCCGCTCAACCATCGCATTTGCAGAAGCGAGAGAAAGCCACGCGCACTGATTATCTGCACGCACCTGAGGCCCGGTCGCGTGAAGCGCAGATCGCGTTATGTGATGCAGCCGATAACCGGGCTCCATATTGCGTCTCTGATCGACCGCCAACGTTTTGATGTGCGTCTGTACCACGAAGATTGGCACGGACCATTCGACACGAAGCAACGCGAAAAATACGACATCGTCTTCCTCACTGGCCTGCAGCCGGACTTTGATCGGATGCGGCAACTCTCGTATTTTTTTAGACGCGACGGTGCCAAGGTCGTGGCAGGCGGCAGTATTTGTACAATGTTTCCTGAATTCGCCGCACAATTTTTTGATGCTGTATGTTGCGGAGGCGTTGACATTGTGCCAGAGGTCGTCGCCGATTTCGAGCGAAACGCGCTGCGGTCCATTTACCGATCCCCTACAATGCAAATCTCGTCTTACGCTGTGGACTATAGCCTCCTCGGGGACAACGGCATCAGCCCCACCGTGCACCTTATGGAGGCGTCGCGCGGATGTAGTTTTCGGTGTAGTTTTTGCGTGATGCCGCAAGAGGTTGGAGGACACGCAACCTACGACATTTCAAATCTTTCCGATGCGATAAACAGCGCATTGACAACGAGCCCACTGTTCAGTTTCCGTCGCTGGTATCCCACAATCATCTTTCTCGATAACAATTTTTCTGACGACCGGCGGCACATGCTTAACATCTGCGAGCTGATGCGCAATCATCCCAGGATCCGCGGATGGGCTGCACTCGTTACGCAGAATATCATGCACGATCGTAAACTTATTAAATACATGGCAGATGCAAAATGCATGACGCTTTTCTTCGGGCTCGAGTCGTTCGATCAGGACATGTTGAAAAGATATAAGAAGAGACAAAATCTTGGCCGGGCACAAAACATTATTGACGATATTGCATTCGTCGAATCGAACGGCATCGGCGTCGGCTACGGCTATCTCTTTGATCCGCGGACACAGACAGTCGAGGAGATGGATCGACAAATTCGCATGATTGGACGAAATTCAGCCTTGCCGATGCCCGTGTATTTGAGCGTTGTCGCTCCGCTCGCCGGTACGGAGAGCTTCTGGTCCGATCTTGCTTCAGGACAACTAGCGGCGAACCTGCGGCTACGCGATCTTGATGGCGAAACCGTCGCGTATTCCAAGCTCGCTGGTAACACCGAAGCAGTTGTTGCATTTCTGGAGCGACTCTTCCGCCGTCCTTGGACGATCGTCAGCCGATTTTCGATTATTATGAAAACGCTGCGACGAATTGTGAGATCTGGTACATACGATCCGATTCATTGGTGGATTCTAGCCGCCGCCAATCTACATTGCTTCGTGTGGTCAGGCACGTCGCCGGCCCAACAGCGCACATATCTGGCGGGCAGTGAACAACTCGATCCGCAATATGCAGAATATCCGTGCGACATAACCCCAGAAAACTACACGCGCTACTTTGAGCCTGTGGCCCTAACTGATGCGAACGGTGGTGCGGTCGATTGGTTGAAGCCATACGTACCACGTGCACAGCGCAAACGGTCGCAATATATAGCGCCGGAAGTTAAAGCGGCGGAAGCGGTGAACGCGGAGGCGAGCACATGACCTATGATCAAGCCAGGGATCAGGAACAGCTCGGAAAACTGGAGGCAGCAATCGGTCTTTTCATTAATCGATTTAACTCGAGCCCGCCCAGTCAAAATCGTCAGACAATTATCCTTTTTCCGGGCGGCCTGGGCTCGCAGCTGGTGCGCGCCGATTCGTCCTATCAAAACGGCGTTCCGGGACAAGTGTTCAGCTACGATACCGTGTGGCTCGATTGTAACGTCCTGACCGGCGCGCCACTCGATTTGCAAATGCAAAACGATATCGATTCGGAGAATAAATTCATCGTCGCTGACGGCGCTATAGATTTTCTCTGGATGGACATCAGACCCTACAATAGGTTTTTGCAGTGGTGTAGCGATCAAAACCTAGATTGGTTTGTTTACGGCTGGGATTGGCGCCGTAGACTGGATCATACTGTAGATTTCTTTTTGACTAAGTTCCTGCCAAGGTTTCAGCAACGCGTTCATGATGCCTGCGGTGTGGATCCCTTGCAGAACTTCACGCTAATCGGACACAGCTTTGGCGGAATGGTTGTCAAACTGATTATGAATGACCCCAATCCCATCGTCGATAAAATGAAGCGCGCAGTGACGGTAGGGACGCCGTTTTACGGTTATGCCGGTCAGGTGCACCGATATTTTGAAGGCGAGTACGAACTGAATTTTGAGGGAACAG
>Ga0207761_1000553_pt1 | contig 13083 bp, 13 predicted proteins | sample LuqExpMetageno34_FD_187792 | JGI IMG/M metagenome (GOLD analysis project Ga0207761, IMG submission 187792) | Tropical forest soil microbial communities from Luquillo Experimental Forest, Puerto Rico - Sample 34 (SPAdes) | ecosystem: Environmental > Terrestrial > Soil > Tropical forest ... | reverse complement strand
CCACCCGCCAGCGGCTGAAACCACACGGTCTTGCGCGGCTGCCGCTGAAACCAGCGCCGCAGCCTCAACAACAATTGCGTGAACGCCACCGAGACGATTCCGCCGGCAATCCCAAGCAAACCGTACACCACCAGCTCCCAAGGATTCACCAGCTGGTACTGCGGCGCCTTGAACAACGGATCATTCCCGAGCAGCAGCCGCAAAACTCCCCAACTCGTCGCCGAGGCCAGCACCACCGAACCCAGCACCGGTGCGTGCATGTCGCCGACAACTTCTTCCAGCGCAAACAGAACTGCAGCCAAGGGAGTATTGAATGCTGCCGCTACGGCTGCGGCCGCTCCCACGGGAATGAGTGCCTTCACGCGCGGCGTTGGCAAGCCGAGCGTCCTTCCGAGTACCGAAGCAATTCCTCCGCCAACCTGCACCGCCGGCCCTTCACGCCCAAGCGGGATTCCACTCGCCAGCGTCGCCGATGTGCAGAAGAATTTTCCAAATACGGTGGACAGCGTGATTCTTCCCTCACGCGCGTACAAAGCCGCTTTCGTTTGCGGCACGCCACTGCCCCGGGCATCCGGAAAATACCGGTACAGCAGGTAACCCATTGCCAGCGATCCGGCCGCCGGAACCAGCAGGCGCCTCCATGGTGTGGCGCCCGCCGCATCCAGCCGCGCTCCCACACGTTCTGTCAGAAGGATGAATGCAACCACCAGCAGACCGACCAGTGCGCCGATCAGCAGCGTCAGCACGAGGAAGATCTGGTCTTCGCGCGCGTTGCGAAACGCCGCCCAGTTCGCCAGCCTCGCGCTCCACCAGGTTGTTTGTGGGCTTTGAGCAGTCCCGTCAGCCATTACAAATCCGCTTTCAGTGTCTCCGTCTCCGCTCGGCCGAACGCGGTTCGCCAACTCAGGACCCGCTCCCGTCGCCGCTCCTCCTCAAGATGCTTGGTGCGAGCCTTGAGTAGCGACTTGAGCGACACCAGTCCGACGAGCTTGCCGGAATCACGTTCGATCACGGGCAATTCCGTGATTCCACTCTGCGCCATACGATACACCAGCACGCGCAGGGTCTCATCAGAGTAGGCGCGCATGCTGTCGCTTTTCACGAGGCTCCCAAGCGGAACGGCGGCGGATTCATTGCCGTTCTTGGTCAGAAACTCGATCTCCTCCGCGGTAAATATTCCCACCAGATAGCCGTTCTCACCGACCACCGGCAGAATTCGTTGGGCAGCGTAAGTCGGCCAATCCGGCGAGTTCACAATTTCGCTGGCAAGCGCGCGCTTCGGTAGCGCGGCGAACTTCACGTTCATCACCTCGCGCACGTAGAGCAGCTCGAGCGGATCGACCGCATATTCGCGGCTGAGATGATACCCGCGGCGCGCCACTTTCTCTGTGAGGATAGACCGCTTCAACGTAAGTACTGTAAATGCGTGCGCGATGACGCTGCCTACGAGCAGCGGCAGAAAAACGTTTGCGTCATGTGTCAGCTCAAACGCGAACACAATACTCGTGAACGGCGACCGCATCGTTCCACCAAGAATCGCGCCCATGCTGATGAGCGGCCAAAAGCCAGCTCCTTCATATGGCAGAAACATCGCTTCCAATCCGCCCAACGCCCCGCCCATCATCAGCAACGGTGCCAGTACGCCGCCGGATGTGCCCGAGCCGAGCGAAACTGCCCAGATGAACCACTTCACCAGCAATACGCCCAGAATTATTTTCGTGGTTACCGTTCCCTGCAGCAGTTGGCCAATGGTGTCGTAGCCCACGCCTAAAGCCTGCGGAAAAATCAAGCCACCAAGGCCTATCGCGAGCCCGCCCAGCGCAGGCCACCACATCCAATGAATCTTCAAGTGCTGGAACGCATCTTCGGCGGCATAAACGGAAAGGGTAAGTAGCGCTGACAATGCGCCTGCAAGCAGCCCCACCAGTGCGCAACCCGCCAGCGCTTTTGGCCCGATAAAAAGGGGATGTTCCGGCACCGGGAACAACGGGCCGAAGCCCAGGATGTATCTCCGCACCACTGCGGCGACCGCGCTCGCCAGCGCCACCGGAATCAAACTCCGCGGCTTCCATTCGAACAGCAGCAATTCCACTGCCAGCAACACCGCCGCCACCGGCGATGCGAATGTCGCCGACATTCCCCCAGCCGCACCGGCAACAAGCAGCGTCTTCCGCTCCGCGCTCGTGAGGTGAAACAATTGCGCGATCATCGACCCGAATGCGCCGCCGGTCATGATGATCGGTCCTTCCGCGCCAAAGGGTCCGCCTGACCCAATCGAAATCGCCGAGGACAGCGGCTTCAGCAACGCCACCTTCGGTTGCACGCGGCTGCCATTCATCAGAATTGCTTCGATCGCTTCGGGAATTCCGTGCCCGCGAATTCGCTCGGACCCGTATCTCGCCATCAGGCCGATGATCAGCGCGCCGCCCACTGGCACGAGCACCGCGAAGAGCCCCAGATGGTTGCCGACCGGCGATACCATCTCCGTGCTCCAGCGGCCGAAATAGAAAAGATTTGTGAACAGGCCGATGAGGCGAAGCAGCGCCAGCGCGACAAACGCGCACAACGCTCCAATCACGATGGCCAGCAGCGAGATGGGAATCACCCGCGATGTTGTCGTGAAATCGCCTAGTTCTTGGCTGTCTGAATGGCCATTGTTAAGTGAAATAGTTTCCGCTTCTGTTGCGTTTTGCAAACCTCGCTTCTCCGGCTCCGCCTCGATTACCTGGTCTGGGCCGCAGCCTTCCCCCGTCTTTGTTTACCTTTTGAAATCGGCTGTTTATCGCCGTTGCGCGATTCCAGCACCGAACTGATCGCCGACACCAGAGCGCGGCCATGCGAGCGCAACTCGATGATTCGCTGCGCCACCACCTTCTCCAGCAGCTTTTCGCCTTTGGGCTGCAGCGCGACCAGCACTTGCCGCCGATCCTCCCGGCCCTTCACGCGGCGCACGTAGCCGCGCGCTTCCATGCGGTCGATGAGCTCCACAGTGCTGTGGTGCCTCAGCGACAGCCGCTCCGCGAGCGTACTGATCGTGGCAATTTGCCCTTCCGGCAAGCCGCGAATCGCCAGCAGCAGCAAATACTGCTGTGGCTCCAACCCGGCATCCCGGGCGGTGACGTCCCCCTCCTGCAGGAACCGCCGCAGCCGGTGACGCAATTCGGCCAGGCCGCGATATTCGTGTTCGGTGATGATTTCCGGCATTGCTTCAATTTTATCGTAATACGATATATTTGCCTAGCCGTCGGCGCCGCAAGGATTACCGCCAGTGTTTACAGGGTTTTACGGAAGGCTTTTTGCGTCTTGTAGTGCTCGTAGCCGTGGCGGAGGTAAAATCCGTGCGCGCGTTCCCTGAGCACATTCGAACGCACCGACATCCCTACGCAGCGCATCTTCTTCGCCCATTTCTCGGCGGCTTCCAACAGCAGCCACCCGGCGCCCGCGCTTCTGGCCCGCTCATCTATGACCAGGCCGTTCACTTCCGCGCGCCGCTCCACCTCCAGCAGCGGCGTTATGCTCACGTGAATCCACCCGATTACGCCTTGCTCGCGGTTCTCCGCGACAAAGCACACGCCATCTCTCCGGGCCAGCACGTCCTTCAACCGCTTGGTCATCACCTTGCTCGTCGTCGGGTAGCCCAATTGCCCCGAGAGAATTGCCAGCCGCTCCGCGTCCTTGACACGCGCTATCCGTATCTTCGTCAGGTCCGGCCCCATTACACGCCCTTCTTCTTCAGCCGCTTCTGCACCGCGTCACTTTTCAGTTCGCGTAACGCGTCGCCGGCAATCCAACGCGCCGCACCGATGCCATTCGCGCGAATCCGTTCCGCACAAGCAATCGCTTCCCGATTCAGCTGCAAATTGCGCTTGCCAATGTTGCGCAGAGCCCAGTTCACCGCTTTGCGCACAAAATTGCGCTCGTCCCAAGCTTCCCTTTCGATCATCGGAAAGAATTTTTGATACGCCAAATCCGGCGCCTGCTTGTCATGAATCGCCAGGTAAGCCGCCAACGCAAACCCAGCGCGCTTTTCAAATTCGGCTTTGCGCGACGTCCACGCGTAGGCTTTTTTCCATACCGGCCTAGCAAAAACGAATAAATGGCAGCAGGTTCCGTCGCAGACATCCCAGTTGTCGAACTCGCGCACCCATTCGTCCATCTGCGCGCCGGTCACCTTTTCCGGCTCGGAAATCAGCATCGCCAGCAACCGCACGTCATGAATCCCCGTCGCCCAAAGCCGCATGCCTAATTCGTGATTCCGACCGATCTTGCGAGCCACGGCGTCCAGCATCGGCTTCGACACGCCAAATACCTCTTCGGAGCGAATCCCGAACCGCGCCATGCCTTCAACGTTCCGGCGCGAGCCGTGCCGGCGCAGCTCCTCAATCACGTGCTCCGCCGTCCACACCTCTAGCGGCGCGCCAACTCCCCGCTTCGTGCCCTTAGAACGTTTTGTCGGAGTCGACGAGGATCGTGACCGGGCCTTCATTGACCAGCTCCACAGACATCATTGCCTGAAAAATACCGGTTCCCACGGCAACACCCAGCTTCCGCAGTGCGCTGCAAAATTCTTCGTACAATCTCTTCGCCAAATCAGGCGGCGCCGCCGAAATGAAGCTGGGCCGCCGCTGGCCCCGCGCGTCGCCGTACAACGTGAATTGCGACACAACCAGCGCGCCTCCCTTCACGTCCAGCAAAGACAGATTCATCTTTCCGGCCGCGTCCTCAAAAATGCGCAGGTTAGCTAGTTTTTCCGCCATCGAAGCGGCCACCGCCGGCGTGTCTTCTTTCCCCACGCCCAGCAAAATCATCAGCCCCGGCCCGGTCTCTCCGGTGACCTGCCCTTCCACCGTGACTTTTGCGCGGCTCACCCGCTGTACGACCGCTCGCATTATTTCTGGTCTTCCGCTTTGACCGGCTTTCTCGGCAATAACTCCGGCAATTCTGCCACGTTGTAAGCAAACACGGCCAGCACCTGCGCGCCTTCCATCAGATCGTCCCAGCGCACGCGGTCCAGCGTATCGGCCTGCGAATGGTGGGTCTTCTCGTAATCCGCCGATTCCTGCACGCACCAGAAGCCCGGCACGCCGGCGCGATCAAACGGCACGTGGTCGCTGCCGCCTTCGCTGCGTAGCGATGTTTCCACAAATCCCGTCGTTTCCGCTAACGGATAAAGCGTGCGGTCCACTGTTTCTTTCGCGTTGTGATTTCCCATCAGGCCGATTGTCAGAACTTTCCCCGTGCCCGAGTCGTGCACTAGCACCCCGGAAACCTTCGCCAATTCGTCTTTATGTGCCTCGACGTACGCCTTCGAGCCGTTCAACCCCTGTTCCTCACCGCTGAACAAAATGAACCGGATGGTGCGCTTCGGCTTGAGGTTCAGTTTCTGTAAGGCGCGCGCCGCCGCAAGCACCGCCATCGAGCCCGTGCCGTTGTCCGTCGCGCCAGTTCCCAAATCCCAGGAATCCAGATGCGCGCCCAGGATCACTACCTCATCCGGTTTCTCCGACCCGCGAATCTCCGCCACCGTGTTGTAGACCTCCACGGGCTTGCCGCTGAACGTAGCCTGAATGTTCAACTCCATTTGCAGCGGCGCGCCGGCTTCCGCCAGGCGCAGCAAGTCGAAATAATCTTCACGTGCCATAAACGCGGCGGGGTACGCTCCTGGCTGATAGTCCCGCGAAATCGTCGTCATGTTCAGCAGCCCGAACATCTTCTCCGACGTCATCAGCAGCGCCAGCGGTTTTTCCTCAGCGATCATCTTCATGGCCGCGGCTCGCGCTTTCACGTAGCTCTCGATGTCCACGCCTTTCGGCAGCATCAGCGGCAAGGTCTGCTGGCCCCACGGCGTCAGCAGCGGATTTTGCGGCGCTTCCAAATCCGCGACTCCCTTCAACAACACGATCTTGCCGCCGAGTTTCCCTTTGTACTTGTCCAGGTCTTCGACCTTCGGCGCTTCGACAATCACTAATTCGCCTTTCACCGTTCCTTTCGTTGCTGGCGACCAACCTGCCGTCGCCAGGGTCAACTCATGTGTCGCTGGCCAGGTCACCCGGCCGGTCGCGGGCCCGCGAGTCCAACTATTTGCCGCGCTCCACGCCTCGCGGTGCACGTTCGCCAACCCCAGCGCCTTGAATTGTTCTTCCGTCCAGTGACTGGCCTGATCCATCTGCGGCGAGCCGGTCAGCCGTGGGCCGATGCTCGCAGTTAGATACGTCAAATCGATTTTGAGCTGATTTTCATCCGCTTTCACTTGCTCGGTGATTTTCTTGTCGGTTTCTGCGATCGGATCGGTCTTCGGCGCATCGCTTTTGGGCGTCTCCGCCTTCGCATTGGTGCTTGCGGCGGGAGGTGTGAACGGCCGCCTCGCCAGCAAATCAGGCAGATTCGCGGTGTTGTACGCCCAAGCCGCCAACACCTGTGCGCCCTGGTTCACATCGTCTTTCCAGACTTTGTCGAACGTGTCCGACTGGCTGTGGTGCGTAAGGCGATACTCCGCCATCGACTGCACACACCAGAAACCTGGTACGCCAACTTCCGCAAACGAAAAACTGTCTTCACCGTAGGTCCGCCGCATCGACGGCTCCAGCAATTTCAGTTCAGCAAGCGGCGCAATGATCTTCTCCATCTGTTCCCGCGCCAGATAGTCATCATGCAAGCCGATGGTCAGAACGCGTCCCGTGCCCGTATCGTGGATCAACACTCCGGAAATTTTGCCAAGTTCGTCCTTGTGCGCCTTTACGTATTCCTTGGAACCAATCAGTCCTTCCTCTTCTCCGCTGAACAATGCGAAGCGAATCGTCCGCTTCGGTTTGACCTTCAATTTCGCCAGTGCCCGCGCGGCTTCCAGTACCACCATCGACCCTGTTCCGTCGTCCGTGCTGCCCGTCGCGAGATCCCACGAGTCCAAATGTCCACCCAGAATCACCATTTCATCCGGCTTTTCGGACCCTTTCAGATCGGCCACGGTGTTGAACACTTCGACGGGCTTCGCACTCAGCGAATTGGTGATTTGCAGCTCCACTTCCACCGGCCCATTCTTCAGCATCCGGAAAATCATGCGATAGCCTTCGCCGGTCACAAATGCCGTCGGCATAGGTCCCATCGTGAACGGCTCGAACGTCGCGTCGGTCATGTTCAGCAGCCCGTGCGGCTTGTTGGAGTCGCGCAGAACGGCGATCGCGCCTTCCTTCACCAGGAAGTCCGACTGCTTCTTTTCCTCCTCGAGGAACTTGTCGTAAGGGTCAGGGAACCCTGGCTGGCCCACCGGTGGAGGTGGTTCCTGCATTCGCGCCGTCGCGATGAAGTTCGGATCGAGCGGCCGCGGCGGAGAAAGCGAAGCCGGTTCTTGCGTGATGACGATCGCGCCTTTCAATTTTCCGTGGAATTTCGAATAGTCTTCCGGCTTCTTCGCGTCGAAGTACACCACTTTGCCGTGAACGACTCCCTTGGTACTGGGTGCCCACGCGGCCGATGCGATTGTCAGTGGATGCTCCGTCGGCAGAAGAATCCGCGCTTTCGCCGTGCCGCGAACCCAGGCGTGCGGAATCGAGTAGCTTTCCAGGCGCACGTTCTCGAGGCCGTACTTGCGGAACATCTCCGCGGTCCAATCGTTCGCCTGCTTCAGCCGATCTGAACCGGTCAGGCGCGGACCGATGCGGTCCGACAAATACTCGAGATTGCTCATCAATTCGCTGTGCTCGCGAATCTCACCGAGGATCTGGGCATCCATCGCGCCCACGGAATTCGCGTCTTCGTCCGCGGCACGTGCCTTCCAAGTCTGTGTCGCCAGAAAGATTGCCAACGAGCAAACCACTACCATGAACTTCCGCTGATTTCTCATTCCCACCTCGGCGTGTGTTCTAGCTCTTGCTGGACTTCCGCTTCTTCAACGGCTTGCGTTTTTGGGTTCCCGCTTTCCATCCTCGCGGCGCCTTCTGGCAATTCGGGCAATAGTAACTGCTGCGCCCGGCCACAATCGCGCGCCGAATCGCTGTTTTGCAGCGAAAGCAGCGCTCCGCTTCCCGCCCGTACGCGCGATGGTGCTGTTGATATTCTCCCGGCATCCCGTCGGCGTCAAGAAAATCGGAGATAGATGAGCCGCGCAGAGCAATGGCCTTCAACAAAATGTCCTGCAACGCTGCATAGAGCTTCTTCAACTGCTCTTTGTTCAGCCGCGCTCCCAGTTGCGCTGGATGCAGCTTCGCCTTCCACAAACTTTCATCTGCGTAAATGTTCCCGACCCCTCGAATCAGGCTCTGATCGAGCAGCAGCGCTTTGATTCGCGCGCGCCGCGCCTGAATCCGCCTCCCAAACTCGTCGAGGCCCACCGCCAGGGGATCGGCGCCGAAGCGCTGCAATTCCTTCTCCAAAACCTCTCCGGCGAGATATGCCATGCGCCCGAATCGCCTCGGATCGACGTATCGCAACTCGCGGCCGTCATCCAGAATCATCACGACATGCGTGTGCTTTTGAGTAGGCTGGCTGGCCGCTTGTGGCGACAGCATTCCCGTCATGCCGAGATGCACCAGCAGCGCACTTTCCTCGCCCGCACCTGCCCTCGCTCCGTTCACCGCGCCGCCAAGCCGCAGCAAGAGAAACTTCCCATACCGTTCCACGGCCACGATGCTGCGCCCCGGAAGCTCTCGTTCAATCGCGGCGGGATCGTCCATGAAATCCGTTTTCCCCAGCGAAATACTGACGATTCTTCGTCCGGCGATCGCCGCCTGCAAACCGCGCGCAACGGTCTCGACCTCTGGTAGTTCCGGCATAATCGGTTTCTCGTTCAAACTATCACACACTGACTTCTGCCGCTGCTGGCCTCCGTGCTAAAGTCTTGGCGAAAGGAGAGGCGAGTGCGACTTCATTTCCTTGTCCTTTGCTGCGTCGGGGCACTTTTTTTGGCCGCTGCGTCTCGTTCCTCGGCGCGCACACAAACAGGTTTTCTGGATCGAACGATTTCCGTCAGCGGCACAACTTACAAATACCAGGTCTTTGTTCCCGACGACTGGTCGCCCAACCAAAAGTGGCCCATCATCCTTTTCTTGCACGGCGCCGGCGAGCGGGGCTCCGACGGTCTTCTACAAACCGATGTCGGCCTGCCGCATGCCATTCGGCTCGATCGCTCGCGCTTCAAGACTATCGTCGTGATGCCGCAGTGCCTGAAAGACGGCTGGTGGCCTACTGCACAGATGGAAGAAATGGCGCTCGCCGCGCTGGCCGCTGCCACCAAAGAATTCAAAGGCGATCCCAAGCACACTTATCTCACCGGCCTCTCGATGGGCGGCTACGGCAGTTGGGACATTGCCGCAAAATACCCGGGCAAATTCGCTGCGGTCGTGCCGATTTGTGGAGGCATCGTCATTCCCGAGCATTTGAAGCAGATCCGGCCGGATTTGGCCGTTTATCCCGACGATCCCAAGAGCTACCAGGAAGTCGCCAAGAAAATCGGCAAGACTCCCGTGTGGATCTTTCATGGCGGCGCCGACGATACCGTTCCGCCGGAGGGCTCGCGTAAACTGAACGACGCGTTGAAGGCCGCCAGTGGCGAAGTTCGCTACACGGAATATCCCGGCGTAGGCCACAACTCCTGGGACAAGGCTTACTCTGAACCCGAGTTCATGCCCTGGCTGCTCTCGAAACACCTGTAAGCTGCTTCGCGCCTAACTCCTCTCGTTTACAACCTATTCACAACACCGCGCTACTAACTATCCGTCTGATTGCATTGTGGAGGTACAACAATGCGCAACCCGCGGCAGTCCGCTTCCCCGGTCGATTCCGATTCGTTCCTGGTGGTGAAAATCAGCAAGCGTTCAACTATCAAGCCGTCGGCAGTGGCGCGGGAGTTAAACAGCTTCTCAACGGAACTACCAACTTCGCGGCCGTGGATGCACCCCTTACCGATCAGCAACTCAAACTCGCAAGAATTCCCGTGGTTCACATTCCTTCGGTGATCGGCGGCGTCGTGCTCGTCTATAACTTTCCAGGTTTCAGGGATCTTCACCTCACTCCACGGATACTCGCAGGAATCTTTATGGGAAAGATTACTTCCTGGAACGATCCGCAGATTGCCGCCTACAATCCCGGCTTCTCGAACCTTCCGGCAATTCCGATCACAGTCATCCATCGCTCGGACGGTTGCGCTTCCACTCAGATCTTTTCTGACTACCTCTCCAAAGTGAGCGGGGAATGGCAACACCAGGTTGGCGAAGGCACTTCCATCAATTGGCCATTGGGTCTCGGAGCAAAGGGCGACGAGGGCGTCTCCGCCCTTTTAAAGCAGTACCACGGCTCGATCACCTACGTGGATTTCCAATATGCGGCGTCGAGCGCCATGGACTCCGCGATGCTCCAGAATCGTTCCGGCCATTTCATCAAGGCGGATCTGCGCAGCTTGTCCGTCGCAGCCGCGTCCTCCGAGATCCCCGACGATTTCCGGGTGTGGATCACCAACGCGCCCGGTAGCGAAGCTTATCCCATCGCCAGCTTCATGTGGTTCTTGGCACCCGACAGTTATCCCTCGGACCGGGAAACCCGCGATTTCGTGGAATTTCTTCGCTGGACCACCTGGAGTGATTCGCAAATGGTCGCAGCCAAGTTAGGCTTTGCTCCCCTGCCGAAAGAACTCCTCGATCGGGTTAACCAGGCGATTTCCCGAATCCACTGACACTACTGCATCGCTTCCCAAGGTTGGTTGAACTGCGTTCCTCACTGCGTCGATTGGCCTACGGCAGTGGCACGCCCGGCATCGCGACGATGCCGGCCATCTTCAGCAATTCCTGGTATTCGCCTTCCGTCAGCGGTGAAATAATCAACCGTACGTTCTTCAGGAATTTCACTTTCCGTAGCGCCGAATTCCCCCGCATCTCCGACAGCGTCACCGGCCGCGGAAGCTTCTCGTAAGCGCGCAAGTCTGCCACCAGGTTCTTTCCATCGTAATCGTATGGATCGGGATAAGGATCGCGCGTCACTTCCGCGATCGAGTACAGTGACCGCTCCGGCGCCGAATGGTAACAAAGCACGCGATCGCCTTTCTTTACCTGTTTCAGCGCGCGGATCGCGTCCGGTTTCGCGCCTGCGCCGTGCCACATCTCTTTGCCTTTAACAAAGAGCGTGTCCCAGTGATAGTGATGAGGGTCGGCGCTGAAAATCCAATAGTGTCGTGTTTGAGGGGTCGCTGTGACCATCGGGTCCGAATTCGGACGCAGAATACACGGACGCGCAGCGAAAACCAAACAAAATATGGGGGATAGAGGCCATTTCCACAGGGGAAAAGTGGACCACTTTGGTCGTACTGTTCAAGAGGACTCTAAGCTGCGCAGATTCTTTGGCTTGCACCGCATCAAGGCGGCCCCGCGTTCTAGACGCCCACGTCCACGAACACATCCTGGCCACGCACTTCTGTAACGTAGCAATCGACCCCAACCGCTGGATTCTGCACGACTTTCCCGCTGGTCATGTCGAATTGCCAGCCATGCCACGGGCAGGTTACAACTTTACCCTCCAGCAGCCCTTGGCCCAGCGGGCCTCCGCGGTGCAGGCAGGTATTGTTGATCGCGTAGAACTTGCCTCCAATGTTCGCTATGGCGACAGCTTTGCCCTCGACCATCAACTCGCGGACCGTCCCGTCCGGCAGCTCGTCCACCTTTACCGTTCTCACAAAGGCCATGTCAGCTTTACCCTCTGAAGTTGCCGCTTATCGCGGTTCAGGCACTTGCGCAACCATCACGTTCTTCTTGAACTGCTCGACCATGTCCGCTTGCAACCGTACTTCGGTCGGCCGCTTCGCCAGCGTCATGTCGTCGATCTTGTCTTGGAGCTTCAGCAAAGCGTAAAAGAGCGCTTCCGGTCGCGGCGGGCATCCCACTACATAAACATCCACGGGCACGATGCGATCCACGCCCTGCAGCACCGAGTACGCGTTGAATGGCCCGCCCACGCTGGAGCACGCGCCCATCGAGATGCACCACTTCGGGTCCGGCATCTGCTGCCACACGCGCTGAATCACCTGCGCCATTTTCAGCGTCACCGTGCCCGACACGATCATCAAATCCGCCTGCCGCGGCGACGGGCGAAACACCTCAGCGCCGAACCGCGCCATATCGAACCGAGCCGTCGTCGACGCGATCATCTCAATCGCGCAGCATGCCAGGCCAAACGTCAGCGGCCACAGCGAACTCTTCCTCGCCCAGTTGAAAACGTAATCCACCGACGTGATCAGGAAATTCTTCTCAAACCGTTGGTCTATGACCCCCACAGCTACCTCTTTCCGTCCCAAGTCCCTGCTCTTCCTCTTCATCTATGACTACCACACGCACCGCCGTCCTGTCAGCTATTCAGGTCACGTGTAGTGGCGGGTCTTCAGACCCGTGCCTTTCGACGTTCGCTTGTGTAGTGGCCAGTCTTTAGACTGGCCCGAGCAAGTCCGCAAGCGCGTTCTTGGTTTTTGCCCCATCCTTTGCGCTTCTTGCAAAGGGTGGGTCCTTTCTTCGCCGTTGCCGTTGCGCGTGCCCGATGTTCGCTGACCATGGGTCTTGGGTCTCCGGTCTTGGGTTTTCCGACGTGTCCTCTCACGCCCCTCGCCACCGCTTCGCCAACAAACCCGTCGCCGCATCCAAATCAATCTCCGCCACCAACAATCCTTCCTTCCCATACGGCTGCCAACACAAGACCGTCCCATCCGGATTCACCATCGCTGACGTCGTTGGCGATCCAGCACTCGCGTAATTCACCGTCGCAAAATAACACGTGTTTTCCGCCGCGCGGCATAGCGCCGCCTTCTCATGAAACGTGTTCGCGGGATCACCAAACGTGCTCGGCACATACCCGCCGGGCTCTGCCACACTGAAATGTGGGTGAAAGACGATGTGCGCCCCCTGCCGCGCTGGCCAACGCACCGTTTCCGGATACCGCCAACCTTCATGGCAAATTGCGATGCCAAACGTGATGGGCCCGGCGTGAAACACGTGCCGGCCACGCGCCCCAGGTTCGGTGTGCGAACCTGGGTCTTGGGTTTTGACGGGTGCCCCGTCCTTTACGATTTTCGCAAAGGGTGGGTCTTCTCTTCGGGGTTGCCCTTTCTTCACA
>Ga0207761_1000552_pt1 | contig 13088 bp, 9 predicted proteins | sample LuqExpMetageno34_FD_187792 | JGI IMG/M metagenome (GOLD analysis project Ga0207761, IMG submission 187792) | Tropical forest soil microbial communities from Luquillo Experimental Forest, Puerto Rico - Sample 34 (SPAdes) | ecosystem: Environmental > Terrestrial > Soil > Tropical forest ... | reverse complement strand
GCAAGGATGGGAAGGGATAAGACGTGGTATTACCCAAAGAACAACATTAGATTTTTTGCCTTCTTGTTCTTGCGATGCCGAAACCATTCCCGGCACCGTGCTCGACCCCTTCGGCGGCGCCGGCACGACCGCGTTGATCGCCGCGCGCCTTGGCCGCGAGACGATCCTGATCGAGCTTAACCCGCAATATGCAGCGATGGCCGAGCGCCGGCTGCGGGATAGCAACAGTTCGGTGCACATGTATTAGGAGGCGACCAATGACAACATTCTGTATCAGCTCGGGTCACGGTAAGTACATCCGCGGCGCCTCCGGCTACCCGGTGCCGCCGCAGCTCGACGAGGTTGATCAGGCGCGTGTCGTCGTCGAGGAAGTGGCTGAGTATCTGCGGCTTGCCGGCGATACGGTCTACACGTTTCACGACAATACGAGCCACGACCAGAACACCAACCTGCATACCATCACCAACTGGCACAATTCGAAAACCCGCGATTATGATGTCAGCGTGCATTTTAATGCCTACGATGGCTCAGCGCACGGATGCGAGGTGCTGTATGTCACGCAGCAGACGCTGGCGGCAAAAGTATCGGAAGCAATCTCCGAAGCTGGTGATTTCACCAACCGCGGCGCCAAGTACAGGTCAGACCTCTATGTGCTGAACAACACCGAGGAGCCGGCCGTGCTGATCGAGACCTGCTTTTGCGACAATACCGGCGACAGCAACAAATATAACGACAACCTGGAAACAATCTGTCGCATGATTGCCGAGGCGCTCAGCGGGCAGTCAATCAGCGAGCGGCCGCCGGAGCAGCCGCCGGAAGGCGAGCGGCCGCCGCTGCCACAACCCCCGCAGACCGGCACCGTGCACAATCTGGCGCCAAACGACGTGCTCAACATCCGCGCCAGCGCCTCCAGCTCCTCGCCGATCATCGGCATCGCCGACAACGACGACCTGCTCACAGTCGTTGGCTACGCCATGAATGGCGACACCAAGTATTACAAATGCAAATGGGGCGATGATCATATGGCAGGGGTCGCGGTATACGGGTTCGCGAGCGCGGCGTATGTCGCGGTCGACGCGCCGGTCGACCCGATCGACCAAGGATGGCACGATGACATTGAAGCGACTGAGTTTGGTGGCGGCAGCGACCATCAAGATAGCGCTTATCCCGATATTGATTGGATTAATGATACTACTCGTGGTGTGGCTCTGCCGTACAAGTGGAAGGAAACCCCCCGACCTCGGGTCGTTGTGAAGGGACCGAAGGGGGAGGTTGAGACTGACATCGTGGACTTGGGTCCGTGGAACCTCGATGATCCCGACTACTGCCTCGGCAGTGCCCGGCCGCTGTCCGAAAGCCAGTATGAGAATCATACCGAGGCGCAGAATGGCCAGGTGCCGACCAACAAGGCGGGCATCGATCTGACGCCGCCGATCGCCGATGCAGTCGGGATCTCGGGCAAGGGCAGCGTGGCATGGAGGTTTGCCGATGCGGGTAATTTTCTATCTCAAGGGAAATCTACAAGTCAAATGGACACCGGTGCCAGAGCAGCAGTTCAATTTTTTGCTGCTGGTAAAAGCGATCAGGAGCGACGGTCATTTCCTGTCAAACGAAATGTACATCCAGGCAAGCGAGATCGCAGCAATCCAGCTCGACACGGGAAAGGAGGAGCCCGAAGCGGTAGAGGTCACAAGCCGAAGGGTCGAAAGAGTTAATTGACAATTGTCGCAATAGGGTGCTACGATTACCCCTGAAGGAAAAGTCAAAGCAAAACTCAAAGAGCATCTACGCAGGCAAGGCGCATATTGGTTCATGCCGGTGCAGACCGGTTATGGCAGCGTATCGTTAGACTTTCTGGCATGCGAGCTTGGTGAGTTCGTAGCTTACGAGTGCAAGGCGCGCGGGGGTAAGCTGACCCCGCGCCAGGAGCTGGTCGCCCGGCAGATCAATGCTGCCGGCGGCAAGGTGTATCTGGTGACGCTCGAGGACGGTGAGCTGGAGCTCAAACGGATATGAAAAATGTGGCTAGACCGCGAGCATAACGTCGTCGTTTACAACGACCCCGAGCGCGCCGAACGCATATGCAAGAGCGTACCGGGCGCGCAGGCGCTCGACACCAACGGCTATTTCGCGTTTCCCAACACGCTCTACAACCTGCAGCTCGCGCGCTGGATCGGGCTGACGGTGCCGCCGCCGCTGGAAGATTACGACTGGCCTGGGCGGTTCACACCCTTTGCCAAGCAGCGCGACATGGCCAATTTCATGACGGTGCATCCAAGATGCCTGAACCTCAGCGACATGGGAACCGGAAAAACACTCGCTGCCCTCTGGGCTGCCGACTATGTCATGCGCCTACAGCCCGGATTACGTGCCCTGATCGTGAGCCCATTGTCGACGCTGCATCGCGTGTGGTCCGATGCTATCTTTCAGCATTTCATCGGCCGGCGTACGAGCGTGGTGCTGCACGGGAGCGCAGCAAAAAGAAAAGAGCTGCTCGCTAAGCCTTATGATTTTTATATCGTCAATTTCGACGGCGTGAGCGTGATCAAGAAAGAGCTCGAGGCACGCAAGGACATCCAGATCATCATCATCGACGAGGCCAGCGCCTATCGTGACGCTAGTACTAAACGGCATCGGACAGCGCGCGCCGTGCTCGCAACCAGGTCTTATCTCTGGCTGATGACCGGCACCCCCGTGCCGAATAGCCCGACCGATGCCTATGGGCTGGCCAAGCTGGTCAACAACGCATTCGGCGAATCATTCCTGAGCTACAAATCGCGCTGCATGGAGCAGGTGAGCAAATGGAAATGGCTGCCGCGGCCGGGCAGTCACGCGATGGCGCACCGCCTGATGCAGCCGTCAATCCGGGTGTCGATCGATGAGTGCATCGACCTGCCGCCACAGCTCGTTGAACGGCGCGATGTCGAGCTGTCGGCACAGCAGCAGCAGGCGTATCAGCAGCTTAAGCGCGATCTGGTTTTGCAGCTCGAGCAAGGTGAAATTACCGCAGTCAACGAAGCGGTACTCCGCTTGAAGCTTATCCAGATCGCGTGCGGCGCGGTGTATGACACTGAGCATGGGGTCAATCGCCTCAACGCTCAACCGCGGCTCGATGTCCTCCGCGAGGTCATGCAGGAATGTCACGACAAGATCATCATCTTCAGCCCGTTGACCAGCGTCGTTCATATGCTCAAGGCCGAGCTGGAGGGCGACTATACCTGCGCGGTGATCACCGGCGCGGTGTCCGCCAGGGAGCGTGCGCTGATCTTTCGCGATTTTCAAGAGGCTGAAAACCCGCGCGTGATCATCGCCGACCCCGGCACCATGTCGCACGGTCTCACGTTGGTTGCCGCCACCGCGATCATCTGGTTCGCGCCGACCGACCGCACCGAGCTTTATCTGCAGGCCAACAAGCGCATTGATCGACCAGGGCAGACCAAAACCAGCATCGTCGTGCAGCTCGCCGCTACGAAGATCGAACGTGAGATATTCAGGAGGCTGGAGGCAAACGAGAGCATGCAGGGATTGGTGCTGAAACTCGCAAAAGAAGGGAGCAGTAATGGACGACTGGACGAAACCATCGGCAGCAATGATGATTGCTAAAGTACTCGAGCTGCGCGAAACCGTTAGCAAGAAAACCAAAGCCTATGAAGCCAGCATCAAGGATGACAAATCAAACATCGATCTGCTTGAGAACCTGCTCGGCGAGGAGATCAACCGCCTCGGCGGGCAGAGCATCAAGACGGCCTACGGAACGGCGTATCGCTCCACGATCACGTCGTTTCGGGTCGCCGACCGCGAGACCTGGGTTAACTGGGTGATCAAGAATGAGCAAGGTGACATGCTCACCTTGCACGTCGCCAAGGACGCCGTGAAGGAATACGCCGATGCCAACGGCCTTCCTCCCGGCCTGGACATGATGACTATCCATAAGACCAACGTAAGGAGCCCATCAGAATGAATACGAATACCCTTGTATCCGGGCATCGCACCGGTAACCGCCTGCTCGACGAGGCCCGTACGGGCACGCAGCGCCCGCCCCGCATCTCGATCGATAACAACCGGTTTACGTTGTTCGATCCCGCCGGCAAGCAGACCGAGCTGCCGTTCGATCAGAAAGGCGCCTATGTCGACATCGTCATTGCCGATATCAACCAGCACATGAGTAAGCTCTACTGGGGGCCGGATCGGAAATTCAACCGCGCCGAGCTGTCACCGCCGCTGTGCTGGTCGGACAACGGCAGCGCGCCGTCATCCGCGGCACCGACGCCGCAATCCCCCACCTGCAAGGCCTGCCCGCACGACGTGGTCGGGTCCGCGATCTCGCAGATATCCGGCGCGCGCATCAAGGCATGTCAGGATTTCAAGAAGGCCGCCGTCGTCGTGAAGGGACATGCCGGCGTCTATCTGTTCGAGATCAAGCCGGGCTCGTTCAAGGCCTGGAACGCCTACACCGACATGCTGCGCATGCAAAAGCTGCCTGACGGCGGGCGGCCCGATCTGTGCGACGTTGTCACCAGGGTGCGCTTTACCGGCACTGGCATTCTTGGGTTCGAGGCGGTCGAGCTGGTCGAGGGCGCGCTTGCCAGCCAGGTGACGGCCGTATGGAACATGAATACGCAACATGATGTCACCGGCTTGATCGTCGGACGGCACGACCAGGCGGCAAGCAACGTGCTGCCGATCGTCGAGCAGAAAGCGGCCGCCGAGCGCAGCATGCCGGCGCAGGCGCCGCTGCCGCCGCCGCAGGTGGAGCAAGCCCCGCCGTTCGTTCTCTCCGGCGAGCACCCGGCCGGGACGCTGTTTCCCCAGCAGCCTGCGCAGCAGGCGGAGCCGGCGCCCGCCGAGCCTAAGCGTGGGCGACCCAAAAAGGTCGAGCAGCCGCAAGCGCAGCCCGCGGCACCAATGACACCCTTCGGCGTGCAACAGGCAGCCGCCGACGCCCTGCCGAGCGATATCAGTGGGCGTCTGCGATCTTTATTTCCGAAGCCCTAGACAGCCAGGGGGCTGCGGGTGCAGGCTCGCAGCCCCTCTTTTTGCTTCCACACCGGCAGCCCTGTGGAGCGGTCATGGATACCGCAGCATTCCTGCGCCACATCCTCGCGGACGATGGTTACAAATGCATATGCATCAAGCTCGAAAAAGGCACCCACCACCGGTTTTTTCAATCATTTGAAGATGCTGCACAGTTCGCGCTCGCCAGCGACGCGCGCGGCCTGACCGTCTATCACGCTTGTGCGACGTTTTTATCACAGAGCAATCGCAAGCAGGAAAACGTTGCCTGGCTGAAATCGCTATACTCCGACGTTGATGTCGGAGCGGACAAGCCATACAAGACCCGGTCCGAAGCGTCAGCAGCACTGACCGATTTCCTGGCCGCCACCGGCCTGCCAGGCCCGACGGTCGTCTACAGCGGGCCGGTCGGCATGCACCTGTACTGGGTGCTCGAGCAGGCGTTACCGCCGGCGCGCTGGCGACCCTATGCGGTCGCGCTGCGCGCGCTGATGCGGCAGCACGGGTTTCACATCGACACCGCGCGCGCAGCCGACAGCGCGAGCGTGCTGCGCCCGCCTGGCACCCACAACCGCAAGCACGGGCTAGTTCACCCGGTGACGGTCGCGCACGTGTCGTCGCCGCTTCGGCTTGCCGAGCTGCCGTTGCGGCCGGTGGAAACTTATGTTCACGCTCATGCTGAAAGGAGCGTCCCCCGCTTGCTTGCGAGTGCGTCGGTTTATGGCGACGTACCCAGTGACGCGAACAAGGTCGCTGATGGGTGTGCTCAAATCGGAAACCTGCGCGATCAGAAAGGGAATGTTTCTTACTACCAATGGCTCTTCGGCATCTGGACGCTTCATCATTGCACCGATGGGGATGAGATTGCGCACAAGTGGTCAAGCGGCCACGATAACTATTCGTTTGAGGAAACACAACGCAAGCTCGACGAGGACAAGAGCCCGATCACCTGCGCAAAGTTTCACGAGCACAACCCCGATTTGTGTGAGGCATGTCCGTATTGGAAAAAGCTCGGCAGCCCATTGCAGCTCGGTAGGAACGTCGTGGGGCCTCAAGCCAAAGAAAGGCAAAGCAGCCAACTAGCCGTTAACTTCTCGACAAATGGGCCGCCGGTCGGGCAGGCCGGCGGCCTTAATGGCCACGCCAGCGCCTCCTCTTTCCTCAATACCGACGATGGGCTTTTTCATCTGAGCGAAGGCAAGAAAGGCGAGCCGATACATACGCTGATCTCAAGCCGGCCGATCGCGCTGGTCTCGGTCTGCCGCAGCGAGCGCAATCCGGATTTCTCGCTGCATTTCGAGATGACCATGCCGAAGGCCGGCACTATTCCGATTGCGGTCGGCCAGGGTATATTTTTCTCATCGCAAGGCATGCCCGAGCTGCACCGCCTGGGCGCGGTGATCCATGAACACGATCTCATGAGGCAATACGTGCGTGAGGAAATCGATAAGTTCAACAAAGAGCATGAGCCTGCTACGCGCTATGAGCAGATGGGGTGGAAAGAGCATGACAACGCGTTTCTTGTTGGACGGACGCTCTACCAGGGCGCAGAAACCATCACTTGCAACGTCTCGCCGGAGATTGAGCGACGTGCGCGTATGCTTGGGCCGCGCACTGGCTCTCTTAGCGCCTGGAGTGCCGCTGCCAACCAGCTGTTTGCCACCGGGTGCGAGCCGCATTCGTTTGCTCTCTGTTGCGCCTTCGGGGCCGTCCTTATGCACTTTCACAGCGAGGAGGGCGGTGCGATCGTCAACCTGGTTAGCGAGCAAAGTGCGACTGGCAAGACGACCGGCCTCGAGGCGGTAGCCTCGGTGTGGGGAGAGCTCGACGGTATTCGTCTGACCGACGACGACACGCGCGTATCACGCGGGCTTTTGCTTGGTACTCTCGGAAACTTGCCTTGCATATTTGATGAGCTGCACAAGCGCGATCCCGATGCCGTCCGGCAATTCTGCATCATGTTCACGAACGGCAGGGATAAGTTACGCGCGCGCCCTGATGGGTCTTTACGCGACCCGGTCGGCGACTGGCAGACCATCCTAGTGCTCGGCTCCAACCAGTCGATCGTCGATCTCTTGCAAGCGAAGGCCGCGGCCGAGGAGGCGCAGGCATTTCGCGTGCTCGAGTTTCACTGCACGCAAAATTTCGTCGGCCACGAGGGCGACCGCCTGCGCCGGACGCTGCGCGAAAATTCCGGCTGGGCAGGCGACGCCTTCATTCGCATGCTGATGCAGCCTGGCATGCTGGAGTTTGTCCGCAAGGAGCTCGAGCAGACCATGCATTTTTTCTGGGGCAAGGGTTTCGAGCGGCAGCACCGGTTCTGGGTGCGCTGCCTGGCCTGTGCCTATGTCGCCGGGCATCTGGTGCGTCATCGCGGCCTGCTCGAGTTCGATCCCGAGCGCATTGTAGACTGGGCGATCGCTCGCTGCATCGAGCGCATTAAAGGCGAGCTCAAGCGTACCAACGCGCAATTGCTCAACGAGGCGTTATACGAGATATGGGCATCGACGCTGGTCGTCGATGTGGAGTTTAAGACCAAGAACATGTGTCAGGTGCTCTCCACACCAAACCCGAACAAGGGTTTCTACGCGCGGCGCGTGCGTGAGAGCGGACGCATGTATGTCTCACGCTCCTGGCTCTACAAATGGCTGACAGAGCATAACATCAACCGCAGCAATTTCATTCGCGAGCTGCAGGAGGCGCGCATCGTTGTCAATGCCAGCAAGTTCGTCACGCTCGGCGCCGGCACGCCGAGCCTGCACGGTGGCGGTCAGATCATGACGGTCGAGATCGACATGAAGCATCCGAAGATGGCGGACGCGCTCGAGGTAGCCGAGCGCGGCATCGACCTCAAGGTCATAAAGTTTCCCCGAGCGCCAGCAGACGCTCCTTCTCTTCCCGCATCATCTGAATGATCTTCGGCATGATGTCGAGCTGCCGGCGGCGCAGGATGGTGTCGTCGACCTTGATGCGGCTGTTGAGGATTGACTGCGCCGCGGCCAGCTTCAGGTTCATCAGACGTAGATGATCTGCATCCCCCCGATGCTCATCGAGGCAGGTTTCGAGGACATCGAGGGCTTTGTCGGTGATGCGGTCAAACTTGCTGGTGTCGGCTGATGATAGGACATCCCCTTCGCGTAGCCGTGCTTCTGCAACAACGGCAACTCCCGTTTCAGGCGGTCCCCGATATCGGTCCTCCACATCGGGGAATTGGGGACGAGGATGGTCTCTAAGCGTTTGTAGACCGAACGTTGCGCCTCCCGCACTGTCGTCCCGCTGGCCGTCATCACCAGCACGTAATCCCCCGCCGTTCCCAGCATCTTTTGGCGGCCGCCCTCTTCGCCTGGTGCCTCGCACAGCATCATCTCGCACGGATGGAGGTGCTCCATCACCTCGTCCTGCTTGTACACCGGTATCCCGACCACCTCTTTCCTCGTCAGATGACTGTAGGGATAGTCGGGCACGCTCAGGACGACGCCCGTGGAAATCTGCTTGGTGTCCAGCGCCAGGCTGTCCTTGCCGTCCACCAGGTCCATCAGCCATTCGCAGCAATCTCCCTTGTGCAGGCACTGCTGGATATTGAAGGTCGGCCAGCCTGGCCGCATGGTGAACTCGAGCGGCCAGGGCTGGCCTTGCGGATCGATTATACAATTCACGTCAACGTAACCGGTATGACCTGTGCGTAGCAGGTCATCCGTGAGCGGTAGTAGCATCTCCTCTGCTAGTTTCGACTTACGGACATATCTTAGCACGGTTCCCTGCTCGCCTGTCGAGCAGCCCAGGTTGCCGGTGCAAAGCTTTTTGAACTCGAAATTCTCGCACCATCCCTCGTTCCAGCCGTGCGGCCCGAGCCAGCCGCCGACCGCCATCTCGACACCCTCGATTTTCTCCTGCAGGATAAACGGGGGCTTGAGCTTAGAGGAGGCTTTCCAACGCTCGAGCATAAACAGCAGGTCGGTGTCACTCTGGGCGACGTAGCTCAAGGCCTTGTCGGCGTCGCCCGACGGTTTGGAGACGAATGGCCGCGCCTCTTTTTTTACGTAATGGATGGCCGCGTTGTAATCGTGGAACTCGCGATACTTGGGCACCTCAATCCCGTTTTCTTCAAGCATCTGCATGCCAAGGGTGCGATCAAGCTCCCATTCAGCGCTTTCCACTGTAGCTCCGCATACGGCGATGCCGTCCTTACGCGCGGCGCTCATGTTGTGGAGGTAGGTCGTGTTATCTGTCAGGAAAACCAGGTCCGCCCAGCGCAGGCTTGGCGCATAATCCGAAACTTTCGTTACAAGCCCCTCGCCGATGAATTTATTCTTATCGTTGGCCGGGAAAAACCATCGCACGTCATGATGGTCCCTTTGAGCGCGCATGACGAAGTCTAGGCCATGCGCGTGCTTACTGTCGATTACGAGCAGCTTCATTTTTCAATGCCAGCGCCGGCGGGATCGCTGCAATTGCCGCGATGCCGTACTTGCGGACGATGTCGATCAGGGCGTCGTTGAACACGACGAAATTGCTGGTGCCGCCTTCCGCGCGCGATCCCTGGTCGAGGTATTTGATGCCGGGGATGCCACCTTTTCGTAGAAAATCGGAGCCTTGTGTTTGTTCTAGTATGCGATATGCATCACTGCCCGTCATAGTTTTTTGAGTAGCTTCCGATGGAAGCCCCCAGATTTCATCTAAAATTTTTCGTACATGCTCGCTCTGCTCGCTCAACGGCTTGTCCCAGTCGAGAAAATGCTCGCGCTCGGCCTTGATGTTCACCTCGTAGGTTTTACCAAGCGGAGTTTCCCAATTAGATTTCAAAAGATCAATCGCTTCAGTGAACTCTTGCCGTTGCTGTGCTGATAATGGTGCCATGCCTAATTTTTCTCGATCCAACTGCGATTGCAGGTATTTTATCCCTTTATCTCTACCGTAGCCTTTTGTTTCTAGAACATTCGCTGCTAAACTTTCAGATGGAGTTAACCCCTGTTCTGCGAGTGCTTTACGGTACTGTGTAGCGACCTCCTCGTTCTCGGCAAAATACAGCCCGTGCCCGTAAGCCTGCGCCCCCTCGCCGGTGCCGATGTGCTCGGTGCTGAACCGCTCGAACTCATGCGGCGAGCCGTGATAGGCGCGAATGCCCTCAGCTGCCGGTGCAGCCTGCTGCGCCTCAGGGCGAAGACCAACCATCAGTGGCTCATCGTCACCGCCGCGAAACGGCAATAACCATCCTTCATATTTTGACAGAGGCCGCTGACTTATCCTTTGACCGGGACCGAGCCCCATGTCTGCCCATTGATAATTAGAAAAATCAGGATGCTCAACAGAAACCATGGACACGCCGTGCTCTGGTGTATTCTCACGATAGTTCCACGAAACACCCTCTTTCGGGATGTCGCCAAATCTGGCGCCACGCACCCATTGCGGTAGTTCATGACCCTGGCGACCAGCTTCATAAAACCCGTGCGCTACTGGGTCATTGAAACCATTTGCAATGGTAAATTCACGTTCACTCAAATTTGGAAGATGCCCATAAGCCCAATCTGTCAGAAAATTTCCTGTGTGAGATTCACTTCTGCTCCAAGATTTGCGCGCGTCCCCCACCTTTTTGCCAAGGGCATACATACTCTGCAAATTTTCTGGAATGCCCTTGCCGGCCATCTCAGCACCCTCCTCGGCTGCCCCCTTGAGCAACCCCTTACCGGCCGCAGCCCCGAGCGCCGCCGCGCCCAATCCCTTGGCTGCTGCCGCCCCCGGCGGCCCGGCGAGCTGCGACAGGAACGACGTCTGCTCCCCCAGCGCCTGTATCGGGCGAGGGTCGGCCGTGGAAGGCACTTTCCCGGTCTCAGGGAGGCTAGGCAGCGGCGGGGGCTTCTCCCCCTTGAGGATGGAGGCCCAGGCGTCCGAAACCCAGCCTACGGCCTCCGTAGCGGCTCCCCCGGCTGCCTGCGCCGGGCTCGGACCGCGGTCAGGGATGAACGTTTCGGGCTTGGGGGTATCTGGGGTAGCCCCCGGCGCGTCCCCCACGCTGTACGCCCTCCCTGCAGTCACTGGGCCCCCTTCCTGGCGGGAGGGTATGCCGCCTTCAGGACCGCCATACTCCGGCAAGTCCGCAAACCCGGTTTCGATGCGCATCTGCGGGGTACGTCCGGCAAGAATTTGCCGGGCTAGCATCATGGTACGGCTATCCGCATTGGGGTCGCGGGCGACCTTGCGCACAGCCTTGAGCTCGTCCGGCTTGCGATCCTTCTTGAAATCCTTGTCCTTGAGTGCCGCCTGCGCCTGCTGCTGGATCAACTCGCGCGGCTGCTGGATCGCAGCACCGGCCGCGGCACCGCCGAGCGTGCGTGCGCCCTCGCCCAGGCGGCGCTCGGCCGCTCCCAGCCCGCGGGTCATCCCACCCATCAGGCGCGGGGAGGTTGACGCCATCTCAGCCGCACCGGTCAGCCACCAGGGAATGCCCGCGGCATGCAATGCCCCTGCCCCGACACCCCCCAGGGTGCCTTTGGTGGCCAGCTTGATCATGTCTTTCATCGGGTCGCCGCTCGAGGCCGGCCGCCAGGATGAAAGCTGCTCGCCGGCCTTGAACTCAGGACTAGCCAGCGCGCCAGCGCGCGTGCCGGGCGGCAGCCGCCCCGCCTGCCCGGCCTCGTACAAGCCTGCCCGCGGCCCGCCGGCGGCCCCCACCTCGCCCGCCATTTGAAATGCCGATCTTGGCGCGCCCGTCGTCAACGGCGCGACACGCTCGGTGACCTTGCGCAGCAGCTTGCTCCCCATGCTGGCGGTCTTGAGCGCAGCCCCGCCGCCGGCAGTCAGCGGCAACGACACATCGGTCAGAAAGCGGAACGGGTCGGTCTCAAACGTATGCTTGGCCTTCTCGAGCGAGCCGTAATGCTCGAGGATGTCATCCTTGAACTCGCTCGCGACCCCGCTGAAACCCACCTCGCGCATGTGCGCGATGACCTGGTCGCCGTGCGCGACCAGGTTCCACAAGTCCGCGCCGGCCTGCTTGACGCTGCCGGGAAAAGCTTTTGCAGCCTTGCCGACGCTCTCCATGCCGGCTTCGAGCGCAGTAGGTTCTTTGGGTGCAGGTGCCTGTGGCACCAGGTCGGCAAACATCCCGCCGGGACGTTGCGGTATTAAGTCGGCAAACATGTTGGGCATCAGGGAGCCTCCGTGATGCCCATCTCTTTCAATTTCTCAATGACCTTGTCGCGCGGCGCGCCGGCCGCAATCGCCGAACGTGCGTCAGACAACGCTTGATCCTTGTTGACAGCTTCCGGCTTTGCCGGTCCGGTTGACGTTGCATCCTTGAGCTGGTTTCGCAGCGTGCTCATCAGCTCCCGCTGCGCACTCTCGCGGTTGGTGATATCCGGCTTGATCACGCGCTCGTAGATGTCCTTGAGCTGCGCAAAAGTGACATTGCCGCTGCGCAGGTTCTCCAGATCTTTACGTGAGTTCTCGGGAAGCACCTGACCCGTAACGCCACCCAGCACGCGTGCTGCTTCGTCCATCACTGACTTGAGCTGCGTCTGCAGGTCCAGAGCAGCGGTGCCGCCCAGCGCCGTCGACACGCTCTTGATCATGCCGTCGACCGAGGGGATGCCGGTGAAATTAACGCGCTCGGCCAGCTTGAGCAGGTTTTGGTAGTTTTTATCCAAGAACAATGCCTGTCCGTGGATTGACGCGAATTTCTTTTCCTCCTGCTGCATGGCCGACTGGATCGCCTTTGGCTCGGCCAAGGCAGAGTACTGCTGCATCTTCTGATCGTTGGCGAACTGGTGCGCATTGAATTGCGGGTTTAGCTGGTAAACCTGACCCATGATTTTCGGATCACGCACCGGAGCCATCTGGTAGTTAGAGATCATGCGTGCGGTGTTGGCCGCCGCCTCGCCGCCGGTCATGCGAAACTGTTGCGCTTCCGCCTCCCGCCGTTCTCTTCGCTCGGACAGGTCGAGCTGCTGCTGCCGCTGCAGGATTGACATCAGCTGCATCTGCCCGGAGCCGCCGAGCAGCTTCATCCCCGCCTTCATCGCGTAGAATTTCTCCATCGGCGAGGCGTTGGGATGCGCACGCTCGACCAGCTGGGCCAT
>Ga0207761_1000551_pt1 | contig 13099 bp, 12 predicted proteins | sample LuqExpMetageno34_FD_187792 | JGI IMG/M metagenome (GOLD analysis project Ga0207761, IMG submission 187792) | Tropical forest soil microbial communities from Luquillo Experimental Forest, Puerto Rico - Sample 34 (SPAdes) | ecosystem: Environmental > Terrestrial > Soil > Tropical forest ... | reverse complement strand
GATGCTCGGCGCCAACCGCAGACTTGCCGGCGAGGACGTCGCCGCCGGCCGCGTGGTGCTGCCGGCCGGCACCATGCTGGACGCGCAGCATATCGCGCTCGCGGCTGCGCTTGGCCTGACCGAACTCACCGTGCGCCGCCGCCTGAAGGTCGCGATCTTCTCTACCGGCGACGAGGTGGTGGAGCCGGGCTCCCCGCGCGGCGGTGCCGCCATCTACGACGCCAACCGTCATCTGCTATGCGCGCTGCTTGAGCGACTCGGCGCGGTGGTGACCGATCTCGGCATTCTGGCCGATGACTCGGGAGAGCTCGCACGCGCGCTCGCCGAGGCGGCGGCCCAGCATGATTTGGTGATAACCTCGGGCGGCGTCTCCACGGGCGAAGCTGACCACGTGCGCAGTGCGGTCGAGCGCATCGGCAGCCTGGTGTTCTGGCGCGTCGCCATCAAGCCGGGACGGCCGGTGGCAATGGGGGTGATCCGCGCGCCGCAGAGCAGCGCGGCCTTCGTTGGCTTGCCGGGCAATCCGGTCGCGGTGTTCGTGACGTTTGTGCGGGTGGTGAAGCCGCTGTTGCTGCGGTTGTCCGGCGCGCTGCCGCAGACGCTGGTGCCGCTGCCAGTGCGCGCCGCCTTCGCCTACAAAAAGAAAAGGGACCGCCGCGAATATGTGCGGGTAGCGCTGCGGCGCGGCAGCGACGGCGAGATCGAGGCGGTCAAACATCCGCAGGACGGAGCCGGCATCCTGACGTCTCTGACAGAAACTGATGGCTTGCTGGAATTTCTCGAGGACGTGACATCGATCGTGCCGGGCGCCCGCGTCGGCTTCCTGTCGTATGCTGCGTTGATCGGGTGACCGGCCATTCCGGGACGCCCCAAAAGGCCGGACCCGGAATGATGAAGGTGTTATGTCCCGAGCCTGACCGATTCGGTGCTGAAGGCCTTGTCCGCCGGCCGCTGAATACCGTTGAGTACTACGCCGCCAATGACGGCGATCACGACCGCGACCAGGCAGGCGATCAGAAACGTCTTCATGAATTATCCCTCTCAAATTGTTCCGCTGGATTGTAGCAAAAATGCGTGCCGCTTTGAGGCAATTCAAGCCCGCGCATTGCGTTATGTATGCTGCATTGCAGTGCGCGTGGCGCGTTCGGCGTCTTCCGGCGTATTGACGTTGAAGAACGGATCGATCGGCTGGTCCGGCCAGTCGGCTATGGCAACGCCATGTCGTGCCGTCCACACCTCGATCTTGCGCAAACCTTGCTCGACCAGCGCCTTGCGCAGGTCCTCGCGTAGCGCCAGCGGCCATATCGCCACCACCGGGTGCCGCCATTTGCCGGAGCGGGCGCAGGCGAGCGCCGTACCGGCGCCCATCGCGCGCCGCGCCGCATGAAGCCGCTCCACTAGATCATTGGGCAGGAACGGGCAGTCGCCCGGCACGCTCACCATCCATTTGATGTCGTTATCCTGCGCGTTGAGCCAGTCGAGGCCCGCCAGTACGCCGGCGAGCGGCCCGGCGAAATCAGGCACGCTGTCGGGCACGACGGTTAAGCCGGTATCGGCGAAACGTTTGGGATCGCCATTTGCGTTGATGATCATTCCGACGCACTGCCCCGATAACGTTGCTAACACGCGATCGAGGATGCTGACGCCGCCGATCTCGATGCGGGCTTTGTCGCCGCCGCCCATCCGGCGCGCGAGGCCTCCGGCGAGCACCAGGCCGAGGGTCGGAGGATAATTAGTCGTCATGCACCGCGGCCTTGCGCCGATGTCTGGCGCTTTCCTCAGCCACAGCGGAAAGGTCCTGGTCGAACACGATGCGATCCTCGCCGGCGAGCGCGACGAAACGCTGGCCGCGCGCGCGCCCGATCAGCGTCAAATTCGCTTTGCGTGCAAGGTCTACGCCCCAGGCGGTGAAACCCGAGCGCGAGATAAGGATCGGGATGCCCATGCGTACGGTCTTGATCACCATCTCTGACGTAAGGCGGCCGGTGGTGTAGAAGATCTTGTCGTGTGCGCGCACCTTCTCCTTGAACATCCAGCCGGCAATCTTGTCGACCGCGTTGTGGCGACCGACGTCTTCCATGTAGACCAGCGGCCGATCTTGCTGTGCCAGCACGCAGCCATGGATGGCGCCGGCTTCCAGATAAAGCGACGGCGTAGTGTTGATCTTGTGGGTTAGCGCGTAGAGCCAGGAGGTGCGCAACTCGGCCTTCGGCAGAGTGACGTTCTCCAAGGCTTCCATCAGATCGCCGAACACGGTGCCCTGCGCGCAGCCGGAGGTCTGCACCTTCTTCTTTAGCTTCTTCTCATAATTGGTCTTGCGCTTGGTGCGCACCACCACGACGCTGAGCTCCTCGTCGTAATCGACGTCGGTGACTTCGTCGTCCGGCAGCAGCATGTTCTGGTTCAGCAAATAGCCGAGGCCCATATATTCCGGATAGTCGCCGATGGTCATGGCGGTGACGATCTCCTGGCCATTCAGGAATATGGTCAGTGCGCGTTCGACCGTCACCGAGGTCTCGATGCGTGCGCCGGTCTGGTCGATGCCGGTGACGCGCTCGGTCAGCCGCGGGTCGAGCGGGTTGGGACGGATGAGGTAGCTGTCGTCAGCCTTGGTCATGGCGGTAATATAGCAGAGGTTTAGCGCAGGCTGCTGCCCATCATGGTGGGCCGCAGTTGGGAAAATCGGAATAGGCATTATGAGTTCCCTTTGTGCGCGTCCCGGTCTAACAATGCGGTAGTGGCCTTGCGCCGCAGATAAACCGGGAGAAACGCCGACATGCTTCGCGCCACCAAAGACGTCGTATTGCCGACCACGATCACCGGCTCGCTGCCGCGGCCAAGCTGGTACACGCAGAATCTGGGCATGCGTAGCTTTCTCGACGCGATGGTGAACAACCAGTTCCGCGAGCAATATGTCGATACCGTCGGTATCTATCTTCACGAGCAGGAGATGGCGGGCCTCGACATCGTCACAGATGGTGACGCACATTTTGACTCAGACGTTGGCGGCCAGAGCTGGACCAATTATCCGCCACGTCACATGGCAGGCTTCGACAAAAATCCGCAGCCGACGCCCATGGGCAAAGGTGGCCTGCTGTTCCCACCCGGCCATATTCTGCACGACTATCTGGAAGCGCGCGTGATGCCCGGGATCACTGGTCCGGTCACGCGCGGCGATCTGCAATATACCGCGATGTGGAAGGTGGCGCAGCGCATGACCAAGAAGCCGGTCAAGTTCGGCACTATCGGACCGGAGCTGGTTGCCTTCGCGGTACAGGACAAGCACTACAAGTCGATCAAAGACCGCATCCTTGCAATCACCGACGCGCTCAATGCGGAACTCAACGAACTCGCCGATGCCGGCTGCCAGGTGATCCAGTTCGAGGAACCACAGATTCATATGCTGGCGGTGCGCAAGATCGTCGATGACGTTATCAACCCGAACTTCAGCGTCGAAGTGTTCAATCGCACGGTCAAAGGCCTGCGCGCCAAGACCGAAGTGTGGTGCCACACCTGTTGGGGCAATCCCTCGCAGCAGCGCATGTTCAAGGAAGTTCAGAGCTACAAGGACGCGCTAGAGGCACTGAACAAGGTCGATGCCGACGTGATCACCTTCGAATCGGTCAGCGCCGGCGGCATGGACCTAGAAGCTTTTGGCAAGATCATTTCATCCGACAAGAAGATCGCCATCGGCGTCATCGACCATCACTCGCTGCAAGTCGAGAAGCCGGAGGAGATTGCCGACCACATCCGCCGCGCGCTCAAATACATTCCGGCCGAGCGCCTGATCCTCTCGTCTGACTGCGGCATGGGCCGCGAGGGCATGAGCCGGCGTCACGCTTTCTACAAGATTGTCTCACTAGTACTTGGCACCAATATCGTGCGGAAGGAACTCGGCTTGCCGCAGGCCGAATGCCTCGCCGCCGACGGCCGCTATTCTCTGGTGGCGGGGACGAAATAAAGCGCTCGGTCGGCAAGTGTCAGGGTTAACGACATCTGAATTCGATCGCTGTAAATGCAGCGATCGGTTTGGCGCGCTTTAATCGCTCTCGCGTAGACCTCGTCGCATCTCCGAGCCGGGGGCTTGTCGATGCGTCTTTATTTATTGCCTGTTGCGCTAATTGCATGCGGGGCTGGGCTAGCCGTCATGTCGCACCAGTTGGCACCAAGCGAACGGCGCGATGCGGCAGTGCAGATCGATTTCGACGGTTTGCACCAGCAGGCTGCCACAGCCCTGAACACGCTCAGGCAGTCGCACGACCGCCGGACAGCGATTACGAGAACGGCAGCATTCTGATTCTACCGTCGTCCCCGCGAATCTGGATTCCCACTTCCGCGGGAATGAGTGGGGCATAGCTCCAAGGGGCAAGGCTTTTCGCAGGCTCCAACACAGCAGCCGCTAGGTTTGCCAATCATGCACTTGGGTCGTTGGCATTCGGATAGAACAGCTGCTGGCCGTCAATCTTATAATTTGCGATCGCTTTCTGGCCTTCCGCGGACACGAGCCAGTCGATGAATTGCTGGCCGAGGTTCTTCTTCACGTTCGGATGCTTCTCGGGGTTCACCAGCATCACGCCATACTGGTTGAACATGTGCTTGTCACCTTCCACCAGAATCTGCAGGTCACCCTTATTCTTGAAGTGGATCCAAGTGCCGCGGTCAGACAGCACATAGGCATTGCCGGCACCTGCGGTGTTGAGCGCGGCACCCATGCCCTGGCCGATCGATTTGTACCAGGGGCCCAAAGTCCGGGCGTTCAATTCTTTCTCGATGTCGATGCCAGCATCTTTCCAGAGCTTGAGCTCGGCGATGTGCGTGCCGGAGTGGTCGCCGCGGGAAATGAACGAAGCCTGCTTGTTCTTGACGGTGGTAAAGGCCTTGGCAACGTCCTTCATGCCTTTGATGCCAGCGGGATCGCTCTTCGGCCCGATCAGCACGAAGTCGTTGTACATCACCGGATAGCGCGTCACGCTCTGGCCCTCGGCCAGGAATTTCAACTCCGCCGATTTGGCGTGCACGAACACCACGTCGGCATCGCCGCGCCGGCCGGTATCGAGCGCCTGGCCGGTGCCCTGCGCCACGACTTTCACGGTGATGCCGGTTTTCTTCTTAAACAGCGGCAGCAGATATTCAAACAGGCCGGAATCCTGGGTTGAGGTGGTTGAGGCAACTACGATTGAGTTGTCCTGTGCGAGCGCAGGCGGCATGGTGACGACGATCGCGCCGATCGCGGTTGCGATGAGAGTGTGGCGGTTGAGCATGTTAATCTTCCTGTTGTGTTTTGTTTAAATCAGCAATTCACCGGCGATGAATGTCCGCGCTTCTTGAGTGCGTGGGTCGGCGAAAAATTCGGAAGCTGGCCCCTTCTCGATCAACCGGCCGCGATGTAGCAGCACCACGTCGCCGGCAAGACGTTTGGCTTGCCCAAGATCGTGGGTGGACATCACCACCTTGACACCGCGCGCGGTGACGGCGCGCACGATGTCCTCGATCGCCTTGGTGGCGTAGGGGTCAAGGCTGGCGGTCGGCTCGTCGAGGAACAGGATGGCAGGGTCACGTGCAAGCGCGCGCGCCAATGCCAAACGCTGCTGCTCACCGCCGGACAATCGCCGGGCTGGGCGGCGCTCTAGTCCATTAAGTCCGACCAGCGTCAGCAATTCGGCCGCGCGGGTCGGGCGGTCGGCGCGCGGCACGCCAGCGGCCGCCAGCGCGTAGCGGACATTGCCGGCGGCCGAACGTCGCAGACTGGTTGGGCGCTGGAACATGATCGCGCACCGTTCGGTGGTGGGCGCGTCGCGCCCGCCCCAGGTGACGCGGCCACTGCTTAGCGGGATAAGCCCCATGGCCGCACGCAGCAGAGTGGTCTTGCCGGCGCCGTTCGGCCCGATCAGGACAGTCGGTAGTCCAACATCGAGCGTAAGCGATATTCCATCGAGGATCGCCACCGCACCAGCGAGAATTCGGATTTCTATGAGCGTTACCGGTAGATCGGAGGCGGGTGCGCGCATGCTCATCCCGCGTAATGCTCGCCGGCGCGGCGGGTGCCCCAGGCCAACGCATTGATCGCAATCACGATGAAGATCAAAACGATACCCAGGCCGATCGCGAGCGGTAGGTCGCCCTTGGAGGTTTCCAGCGCGATGGCCGTGGTCATAGTGCGGGTGAAGCCGTCGATGTTACCGCCGACGATGATGATGGCGCCGACTTCGGCCGCCGCCCGCCCGAAACCCGCGAGCAGCGTTGTCACCAGCGAAAATCGCGCATCCCATAGCAGCGTTGCCACTCGTCGTAGCGGGCCGACATTCATGGCGGTGAGCTCATCGCGGTACTCGCCCCACAGGTCTTCAATCGTTTGGCGGCTGAGTGCAGCGATGATCGGCGCCACCAGCACGGCTTGCGCAATCACCATCGCCTGCGGCGTGAACAGCAAACCCCATGACCCGAGCGGTCCCGAGCGCGACAGCATCAGGAAGACCGCGAGGCCCACAACCACCGGCGGCAGGCCCATTAGCGCGTTGAGCAGCACGATTGCTACCTCGCGGCCCGAGAAATGGGTCAGCGCCATGACGGCGCCTAGCGGCATGCCGATCAGGGCGGCGAATAGCACCGCGCTCAGGCTGACCTCTAGCGACAGCTGCACAATCGCGAACAGGCCCGGATCGCCCGTGAACACCAGCTGCAATGCAGATTCATCACCCATCATGTGGGTTTCAAACTTCCCGGCGCCCGCCGGCCAACGGCCAGACGTTAGCCTAGTAATATTTCGTGCTAATTATCATAATCGTCAATCTTTGTAATTTAAACATATTTACGCAGATAAGGGACGCACGTGAAATCGTTCGATCGACCGGAGTAACGGCTTGCAAAACCGCGCGTGGGTCGCCATGAGCTAGCAACGCACGCTTATCTGTCGATGAGGAGGGGTGGCCGAGTGGCTGAAGGCGCACGCTTGGAAAGCGTGTTTACGGGAAACCGTAACGTGGGTTCGAATCCCACTCCCTCCGCCAGTCCTTAAGGGATTGATCTAACTCCGATTTAGCTCTTGGCGGAAACGCAAATTGGTCCGGTATTCTCGGGTTTTTCGTGGGCATGTTGATTTCGCGCGTGGCGCAACAGATGGCTTCCAGACATCGAGAAAATTACCTCACTCTTCCCATCGCCGACTTTTGCAACAAAATCTGCCAATAGGCGACATTAGCGTACGGTTGATGACGCATCCACGTTGTCAATCTTTGGGTAGCGTTTTCACATCCTTCGCGTCTTGCAGGCAACTCAGCAACTCCACGTAACTCTGAGTGCCGGCAATGTCGTTCACCATTTGCGCGCACCTCGTTCTGCTTTCTGGTCCAAACTGGGTCCACTGACCGGCGAGAACTTCCCTGGCCTTTTGTTCATCCGCCAGGCAGCCCGCCGCGCTGCCTCCCCCCGGATATGCCTTTACGTCGGCGTGGCAACTTTTTCTGATATCAAACGTCGGCACCTCGTCAGCAACCGAAGCAAGAGGCTGTACGCAGACGGAAACCACCACAGTGGCAATCAACATCACGAACTTAGTCATGTGCAGCCTCCGGGAGCAAAACCGCCTTCACGTTTGAGAGGAAACTCATAGGCGGGCGACCTCTATTCAAGCCGCCCGCCGTTAAGGTCACTTCTATTACCGGCCAGGGCCTTTAGCTGCCGCCTCCGCCTCGGCCATCCTTTTCGCCATCTCCGCTTTGATTGCGTCAAGATTGAAGCTCGCGCCCCGCTGCATCGGTGGGTAATCGAGGAAGGTCTGGATTTCCTTGGCCATAACCTGCTGGACGAACACGAAGCGCCAGAATTGGTACTTGAACCAGTCGAAGTACTGCTGCGCGCCATCTTTCGTCCCATTGCCTGGCCAGCCCGTGCGCTCGAACGGGTCCAAGCGCAGGTTAGTGATGTAAGGCACGTCCGGGTGGGTCTTTTCGCCTAACCAGCCAGCGGGCTGGTCGATGAAGCGGAACTTATAGTCGTCAATGCGCACCGCGCCGACCGTGCTTTCACCGAGGTAGAAAATCTCGTGACGCGCGGACGGCCCTTTGCCAGTGATGGCGGCCATCTGGTTGTAGCCATCCAGATGGTTCTTGTAGGTCCGGTCGCCGATCGTCTTACCCTTTAACAATTCTTCGGTGATATTCAGATTACCGGCCGCAGCCACGAAGGTCGGCAACCAGTCCATGCCGGAGAAGATGCCGTTTTGCACCGAACCCGCCGGCACATGGCCAGGCCAGCGAAGGAGCGCGGGCACGCGGAAGCCGCCCTCGAGGACTGTTCCCTTGGACTGCGCAAACGGTGTCTGACCGCCATCGGGCCAAGTAAAGACCTCGGTGCCATTGTCGGTGGTGAAGACGACGATGGTGTTATCATCCTCGCCCATGTCCTTGATCTTCTTCATCACCAAACCGACATCATCGTCTAGCTGGGCCATGCCAGCTTCCTCTTCCGACCAGCCATTTTCCGCATTGCGCATCGCTTCGTACTTCGGAGAGAGATGCGTGACGATGTGCATACGCGTCGGATTGAGCCAGACGAAGAACGGCTTGCCGTCCTTTTTGGCTTTGTCCATGAAATTGATGGCGAGGTCGCGGATCTCGTCGTCCACCGTTTCCATGCGTTTGGGATAGAGTGTGCCGGCGTCTTCGATCCTCTGCTTGCCGATCTTGCCCCAGCGCGGCATCTCCGTGGGATCATCTTTATCGGTTGCCCAGCTATGAATCATGTTGCGCGGGCCGACGACATTCAACAGGTTCTGCGGGTAGTTGGGATGTGCTGGGTCTTCCATCGCATCGAGGTGATATAAATAGCCGAAGAACTCGTCGAAGCCGTGGACGGTCGGAAGAAACTCGTTCTTGTCGCCAAGGTGATTTTTGCCGAACTGGCCGGTGGCGTAGCCCATCGATTTCAATAACGTCGCAGTGGTCACTGCCTCAGCCGGCAGGCCAACTGACGCACCAGCCTGGCCGACCGTGGTCATGCCAGTGCGGATTGGTAGCTGCCCGGTGATGAAGTTCGCGCGACCCGCCGTACAGCTTGCCTCGGCATAGTAGTCCGTGAACAACATGCCCTCTTTCGCGAGCTGATCGAGGTTCGGCGTCTTGCCCGCCATCAGACCGCGGTGATAGGCACCGATATTCCACATGCCGATGTCGTCGCCCATGATGACAAGGATGTTGGGCTGTTTGGGCTGCTGTGCGATTGCCGGCGCGGAAATCGCCATCGCCGTGGCGACACACGACGCCAACAGACCGCACCGTATTTTACGGCTCAAAGTCATCGGTTCATCTCCATTGCGACGGCTGCGTGAAAGGCATCGTGACAACGTCCGGTACAGCGAGATTGAAGTTTAGATTTTTCCGCGCCACGATTACTCACCTGCTCCGTGTATTCATCACAGACGAATTTCAGATAAGCATCGCACGCCTGGCGCAAAACAATCCATTGCCCTGATGTGCAAGTTACCGTGATGGTGATCAATCAAAAGACATGTAAGGCAGCACCTGTGTACCGCTAATGACGGTCAGGCATCTCGTTTGCATGGCTTTTGTCGCAAATCCGATCAATCGGTACTCGATCAGTGCGCGACAGAACCTGAAAGCCAATTCAGATGGCTCGGGCGAGACTCTGCCGAGAGTCGCCCCTAACGTGGTCATCAGCCCCTGCTTGGCGAAGCTCGACCGACGCGCTCTTGCTGATCCTCGGGGGCCATTTTGCTAGTCCCGCATCTGGGTGAATGCTCCCTCAATTCAAACTAGCCATTCACAAATTTAAATCAGGCCACTAAGGGTCGATCCGGTGGCGACTGCGCCGAACCGGCTGTCCGTTTCACTCACAGGCTCTTAGTCCACCGCTTGACGTGCCAAAGGGCGATCGCAATGCCTGCGGATACCGCGGCAGTGATCACCGGTTCCGCCCATTGCGGCGGAAAGTGCGACGGGTGCGCGAAGACATCACCGATGAACGTCGCGAGCGCGCTGATCGTCACCTGTCGGGTAACCGAATTAGTCGTCCGATCCATCTGTGCGAGGAGGGCAACACTAACTGCCGCGCCAACAATCCCGCAAACCGAAGCGAGACGCGCGTGCTCGAAACTGAACGCGGCCAGAAAATTGCCGCGCGCCATCACGAGAAAGCAGGCGAGCCACGCCCCTATGAACTTTTCAGCAGCCGGGCGGGCAAGCCCACCCGCACGCAGACTGTCGAATACGAGGATATTGAACTTGAGACTTGGCATGGACCGACCTTTCTTGTTCGGCAATGCGACTTCGATTTGCGATACGCTGCCGAGAACGGCAATGAATTCATCGTCGCTAACGAGTTTACGCGCAAGATCCATGACCGGATGCCGGAAGTCCTGAGTGCCAAGCAATTACCGCCATGGTTGGCTGGCAAAGCGGGCGTAGAGTGCGCAGGCCGGCGCCGGAGAAGATGTGGCCTGTATCGCGAAAGGCGAACCGCGTCGGCAATGATAATGACGCGAAGCAGATCGAGGCGCTACAATGAACCATCGCCGCGTGATCGTAGGATAGGTCCATGGGAATCAGCCACCGTAACGATGACATCCAGAGCAAAATGCTGCAAATGCAGCGCGTGTCACGCCTCAGATGCGTAACTTCGCGATGCGTTTGATCATGCGGGTGACTGATGAAGAATTCCGAGCCAGCTCGTGACATCCCCGATTTGGGGCCTGATGTATACGCCCAATGGCGCGCCTCTGGGATCGGCGCTACCACCGAGCGGCTCGAGGGCCGACTGATCCTTGAACTCGTCGGCGACGTCAGCGGTTGCAGGGTCCTCGATGTGGGCTGCGGCGACGGAAGGTTGGCGCTTGAATTGAGCAGACGCGGCGCGATCGTGACGGGTATCGATGCATCCGCTCTCATGATCGATGCGGCCAAACGCCGAGCGCAGCAGCACAATGCGAATGTCACCTTTCAGGTGGCGGTGGCCGAGCATCTTCCTTTCCCTGCCGAACAGTTCGATATTGTGACGGCCATCACCATCCTATGCTTCGTCCAAGACGCGGCGCCTGTATTCCGAGAAATCGAGCGCGTGCTGCGGCCCGGAGGCCGCCTCATCATCGGCGAGCTTGGCAAGTGGAGCGCGTGGGCGGCTGGGCGTCGCATTCGTGCCTGGCTCGGCTCGCGGCTCTGGCGCCGGGGCTGGTTCCGAACAGCAAAGGAGCTTCGAGGCCTCGCCGAACGCTCCGGGTTGGTGGTCAAGGGTGTGCGCGGGGCGGTCTACTATCCCCGCTGGGGTCTCGCGGCGCGGCTCATCAGTCCCTTTGATCCCGCATTGGGCCGGCTTACCACGATCGGCGCCGGCTTTGTGGCGCTGTCTGCCGTCAAGCCTGCAGCCGGACCCTAGGACGATTCCAATTCAGTGGATGTGTGAGCGGGCGAAGAAGCTGGCATATCGGATTTCGACCGAGAAAGCCGATACGCAACCGCACCATACGTGCTTACAGCGTAGGGCACAAAATAAGTGAGTGCAATTTTGATCCAGTTGATTGACCCGGGTCCGAATAGCGCGTCGCCTTGATTGATAAGGTTGAGGATCGTGCCGACCACGGTAGCCACATAAAACGAGCGCAGGGGAATTCCATCTGAAACCGCATACCGGCATGCTCGTTTCAAACCCGACATAATTTGTTTGCGCCCAAATTCGGCCCTAGTTCAGCGAACGCCAACGATGGCTGGTAGCTCCGATAACGATTTTACTTCGTGATCCGGGTTGCCAGGCAAGCGTTCCCGACGCTGACCATAGCGATTGCACCATACGACTTTCATCCCGAACGCAGATGCGGCATAGGCATCCCAGGCATTCGACGACTGGAATGAAATAGCTGACGCCGGAACGGAGAGCCGATCCACCGCCAACTGATAGACCTTCGGATGGGGCTTATAGACGCCGACATCCTCGACCGAGAGTACGGCATCGAGCAATGTCTCTAGGTTTGCAGATTTTACAGCCGCGTCGAGCATCTTGGGCGAGCCATTCGACAAAATTGCCGTCCAAATACCTGCAGTCTTCAGTCGTTTGAGCACGTCGGCAACTTCCGGGAAGGGATCAAGTGTCAAGTAGAGCGCCATCAAACGATCGCGAATGTCCGGTTTATCGATGCCCAATGTTTCCAAGGCAAAGTCGAGGGCATCTCCGGTAACCTGCCAAAAATCGGCATGTCGCCCCTGAACAGCTCGCAGCCAAGTATACTGAAGCTGTTTGTCGCGCCACAGCGCTGTCAATCGGTCAGCGTCCGTGCCCAGGACATCTCGGCACCCACGCGCCGCGGCAGCAAAGTCAAACAATGTGCCGTAGGCGTCAAAGACACAGGCCTGCACGCCGTTCTGTCAGAGAGCGTCGTTAGAGCGAACCTAGACTCTTTGGATATCGAGAATATCCATCACAGGGCACATTCAGGTGCCGTGGTGCCGGTGCATTTCGAGACCGTTTTGCCAATAAGCGTTCCTTAAGGCCTATTCGCAGCGTTTTATTTTCTTAGGAGAGGCCCGATGAGGAATCTTCGATGGAAAGTTAGGAATAGCGTTTGCACTATCGCTGGCATTGGGTTGATGTGCACGAATTCGACCGTTGGCTACTCGCAAGCTGCCACCACGGAAGCCGCACGGACAAATCGGGTTACCGTGGAATATGTTGCGCCCACAAGTTCAGACCTTCAGGACCTTTACGAAGTCCTGAAAATTCGCCGTGCCCTTGAGAGAATACAGAAGATATTGAGCCCGCTACGGCTGCCAGAGGAGCTGGCGGTCAAAACGATGGAATGCGGTAAAATCAATTCGTGGTACCGACGAGAGAATTCCAAGCCGACTGTGACCATCTGTTACGAGATTTTAAAACACGTGCTGGAGTCTTTGCCCAAGGAAACGACCGCCACAGGGATCACGCCGGACGATGCCAAAATAGGACAGGCTCTCTGGATCACTTTGCATGAAGTTGGGCATGCAACTTTCGATATTTTTGACGTGCCTATATTTGGAAACGAGGAAGTTGCCGCGGATAACTTCGCGACATACGTGATGCTGCAATTTGCGGAGGCACGACGATTGATAGTAGGTGCCGC
>Ga0207761_1000549_pt1 | contig 13139 bp, 9 predicted proteins | sample LuqExpMetageno34_FD_187792 | JGI IMG/M metagenome (GOLD analysis project Ga0207761, IMG submission 187792) | Tropical forest soil microbial communities from Luquillo Experimental Forest, Puerto Rico - Sample 34 (SPAdes) | ecosystem: Environmental > Terrestrial > Soil > Tropical forest ... | reverse complement strand
ATTGCCGGGTGGATTGGTGGTATTGATTTTGATGAGGTCCGCGAGCCAGCGCTGCGCCTCGCCTGCGAGGGCCGTAGTATCGCCAACGAGATTCGGGCTTTCGGGAATGCCCATGGCGGGCGGTTTTTGGCCGACCTGCGCGCGCCCAGGCACGGTCAACAACAGCAAGCTGGCGTGCAGACACAGGATCAAGAAGCTGTAGTGCTTCCAAGTCACAGATATGCCCCCCAGACCGATTCTGTTTTGCTACAAAATAAAATCCATACTAACATGCGAAATTACAGGCCCTGCCCGGGGGTCTCTCGCACAAGTGCCTAAGTAGCACGGGTGCGGCGAGGCCGATGGACGACGATGTGCCGCCTGGGCGCATCGTAATTAGATGATTGAAGTGAACTCTGGGAGACAGGAATGAATTTTCGCTCCAAATTCTGCTGTTTGAGGGTTGCGGTAGCTTGCTCGCTCGGTTGTTGCTTGAGCGCCTGCTTGTGGGCGCAAGCGCCAGCCGGCCCTCAGGGCACGCCGCCAGCCCAGTCTAACCCGGCGCCTTCAACTGCGCCAAAACCTGCCCCGCCACAGGGCAAGACGCAGGAATCTGGAGTAACGATCTCGGTGGAAGTTCCAGTCGTGACCCTCGACGTGGTCGCCACGACGCAGCATGGCGACATCATCCCTGGATTGAAGAAAGAAAATTTTCGCGTGCTCGAAGACGGCCAACCACAGACCATCACGAATTTCGGCCCGACGGACGCGCCGATCACCATGGTGATATTGATGGAATTCAGCGCGCGCGGCTACGACTGGTTTGCGTACCAGGCCAAATACTGGGCCGACGCACTCTTCCCGAACCTGAATCAGAAAGACTGGGTTGCGCTCGTCACCTTCGACATGCATCCGCGTATGGAAGCGGATTTCACGCAGAACAAGGACGAGGTGCGGCAGGCGCTGTACCACCTGTACTTTCCGGGCTTCAGCGAGTCCAACGTCTTTGATGCCTTGCTCGATACGCTCGACCGGCTAAAGGACGTCAAGGGCAAGAAGTCCGTCCTGCTGCTGGCAACGGGCGTGGACACTTTTTCGAAGCATACGCTCGACCAAACCATGAAGCTGATTCGCGGCACAGACGTCACGATTTTTGCCGTTGGACTGGACAAGCCTTACACCAATTGGGCGGAGCTACATCACGCGATGGGCGCCATGGGACGCATGGATTTTCTGCAAGGCGAAAATCAGCTAAAGACGTTCACGTCGATGTCGGGCGGGTTCGCGTGGTTCCCGCAATTCGACGGCGAGATTCCCGGCATCATGCGGGAAGTGGCGGAATTTCTCAGGCACCAATATAGCTTGAGCTATACGCCGTCGAACCGCACGCCCGACGGGAAATACCGCAAGATCAAGGTGGAGCTTGTAGCGCCGGACGGCAGCCCGCTCGTGGTGACGGACCAAAAGGGAAAGAAGCAGAAATGGGTGGTGTATGCGCGCGAAGGCTACACCGCGCCGAAGGGCGGAGTGGGCGACTAGCGGCCCGCCGACTTCCGAGGGTGCCGTTCTTCGAAGGACACGAAACTGAGAAAGTTCGGCCCGAGAACGGGGCCTCAGCATGACATCGGTATGAAATCTCGCTGCACTCATGCTACGGCTTGTTTCGAAGGCGCAGGTCGCGGCCGGTCATGTCGGAAGGCGCGGGCTCGCCGAGGATGCCCAGCATGGTAGGGGCGATGTCGCGAAGCGCTCCGCCCGGGACGAGGGGCAACGCATCGCCGCTGACACAGATGAACGGAACCGGGTTCGTGGTGTGGTAGGTGTGCGGCCCGCCGTTTGCCGGGTCGATCATGGTCTCGGCGTTGCCGTGGTCCGCCGTGATGATCCAGGCTCCTCCGCGCGGCTTCAGGGCCTGGTAGATGCGACCAAGGCCTGCGTCCACCGCCTCCACCGCTTTGATCGTAGCTTCGAGCCTGCCGGAATGGCCAACCATGTCGGCATTGGCGAAATTCATGACGATGGCGTCGAATTCGCCCTTTTCAATTGCTTTCACCACCGTATCGGTAATGCCTTCAGCTGACATTTCCGGCTTTAGATCGTAGGTGGCTACTTTCGGTGAGGGCACCAGAATGCGCTCCTCGCCGGTAAACGGTTTTTCGATGCCGCCGTTAAAGAAATACGTAACGTGGGCGTATTTCTCGGTCTCCGCGCACCGCAGGTTCTTGTAATGCAGTTCCTCGAACACCTGGGCGAGGATGTGCTCGAGCTTTTCCGGCGTGAGAACACACTGGAGCCACGGCCAGTTTTTGTCGTATTTGGTCATCGCAACGTAGAAAAGATTTTTGGGACGCTTGGGGTCCGCGAACTTGTCGAAGTCGGGCGATGCGAGAGCCAGCGTCATCTGGCGGGCGCGGTCGGCGCGGAAGTTATAGAAGATCACAGCATCGTCATCGCGAATCGGGCCCACGGGGGTCGCCGAAGGGTCATCACCGCGAGTCATCACGACAGGCTTGACGAATTCGTCGGTAACACCTTGTTCGTAGCTTCGCTCGAGAGCGGCGACGGGGTCGTTCATCCGGGTTTCGGCTTCACCGTGGACGAGCGCGCGGTAGGCGAGTTCGATTCGTTCCCAACGATTGTCGCGGTCCATGGCGTAGTAACGGCCCACGACCGTAGCGATTTCGCCGACGCCGAGCTCGCGCATCTTCTGCTGCAGCTGGCGGACGTAATCGCGGCCGCTGTTGGGAGGGGTGTCGCGGCCGTCCATGAAGCAGTGGACAAAGACCTTCTCGACCTTTTCCTGCCTGGCCATTTCGAGAAGAGCGAACAGATGATCGATGTGCGAGTGCACGCCGCCGTCGCTGAGTAAGCCGAGGAAATGCAGCTGGCGCTGGCGGCCGCGCCCCATCGCCTGCTGGAAGAGAGGTACCTTGTCGAGTTGCTTGTTGGCGATCATCAGGTCGATGCGGGTGATGTCCATGTGGACGATGCGGCCCGCGCCGATATTCATGTGCCCGACTTCACTGTTGCCCATCTGGCCTTCGGGCAAGCCCACAAATGGCCCGGAAGTCTGGATCAGCGTGTTGGGAAACTTTGCTAGCAGCTCGTCATAGACGGGCTTGCGAGCAAGGGCAATGGCGTTGCCCTGCGCCTCGGGGCGGTAGCCCCATCCATCGAGCACCGTCAGTACGATTGGTTTCGGTCGCTTTGCCATGACTTTTGTGGCTCTTTCCCTTTCGAGGAGTCGTTTGCGAGCGGAAGCAGCGGAGCGAACGCCAACGTGGACTGCAGTTCATCTGGCCGCGAATTCGCGGAGAGCAGCGAGGAGGCGTTCGACTTCCTCCAGGGTGTTGTAGTGCACGAGGCCGATGCGCAGCAGGCCGCCTTGGGATTCGACACCCAAGCGTTCCGTGAGATTCAGGGCGTAGTAGTTGCCGTCCCAGGTGAAAATGCCGCGCTCGCCGAGGAACGTGGCAACCTTGGTCGGGTGGTGGTTGCCGATGCGGAGCGAGAGGGTCGCACAGCGTTCGCCGAAGCGGCTCGGATCGGTAATGCCATAGAGGCGCACGCCGGGAATTACCTGAAGGCCGTCGATGAGCCGCGAAACCAGTCGCCTTTCGTAGGCGACCGTAGTGCGGTAAGCGGCTACAAGCGCTTCGCGACGCGTTTTGACCGTTCTGTCGCTTCGCCGCCCGAGCGTGGCCATGTATTCAACAGCCGCGCCGATGCCGGCGATGAGTTCGTGCACTTGGGTGCCGGATTCCCAGCGATCGGGCGCCTGGTCCGTCGATGGACGCACCTTGTACGGCCGCAGCCGACGCAGGTGGCCGCGTTTGCCGTAGAGCGCGCCGAGGTGCGGTCCGAAGAACTTGTACGGCGAGCAGACCAGAAAGTCGCAATCGAGGGCTTGCACGTCGATCGAGCCGTGCGGCGCGTAATGCACTGCGTCGATATAGACCAGTGCCCCGGCGGCGTGAGCGAGGCGCGTGATTTCAGCAACCGGATTGATGGTGCCGACGGCGTTCGAAGCGTAACCGACCGCAACCAGTTTTGTTTTGCTGCTCAGCTTGTTTTTCAGGTCATCCAAATCGAGCGTACAGTCTTCTTCGCGAATGTCGACCTGACGGATGATGACACCTTTTTCTTCGAGCGCCTTCCAGGGCGAGAAATTCGCATCGTGGTCCAGTGTGGTTAGCACGATCTCGTCGCCGGCGCTCAGTTCGCGGCCGATTGACCGCGCGATGGAGAACGTAATCGTGGTCATGTTCTGGCCGAAAACTACCTCATCGTGCTCACAATGAAAGAAGTCGGCCATGGCCGCACGCGTAACGGCGATCATCTCGTCGGTTCGACGGCTGGTGAGGAAGGCGCCCGAGGTGTTTGCGTTGGCGCTCATCAGGTAGCTCTGGATGGCGTGCATCACCTGCGTGGGAACCTGCGTGCCGGCGGGTCCGTCGAGAAACGCGGCGGGCTGACCGTTGACTTGCGTTTGCAAGGAAGGAAACTGAGCGCGAACCCAGGCAATATCCAGAGCGGTCTCAGTGCTTCGATCGATTCCCGGTGTGCTCATGGCTCCTGCTCTCACGAAGTAATCGGGGATTAGGCCAGCCGATTAGTTTCTCACAGAGGAGAGGCGGCGTGTTAGCATGCGATGGTAGTCCCTCACTCATGCCGCGGCGGCGCCGGCTATCAACTCCGCGCCGAGTTTCACGTTGGGGTACTCGATGCCGGAACTGTTCCCTGTTACTGACCGGACGCGCGTTATCCGGGAAGCAAACCGAGCTGTATATGACCGCGATGCCATTTACAAGATTTTGGACGAAGGCTTCGTCTGCCATGCGGGTTTCGCTGCGGAAGGACAGCCCTTTGTGATTCCGACGATGTATGCGCGAGTGGGAGACTCCTTGTATTTCCACGGCTCGGCGGCTAGCCGAATGCTGCGTGGAGCGAGCAGCGGAACGCCTGTCTGCATCACCGTGACGCTGTTGGATGGGTTGGTGCTGGCGCGTTCCGTGTTCAATCATTCGATGAACTACCGCAGCGTGGTAGCGTTAGGCCAGGCAACCCTGGTTGAAGATCCCGTGGAAAAGCTCGCAGCACTCGAGGCATTCACCCAGAAGTTGATTCCGGGGCGCTGGAACGACGCGCGCCAGCCGAACGAGAAGGAATTGAAAGCCACCAGCATCCTGAAACTGCCGTTGATCGAAGTCTCAGCCAAGGTGCGCGCCGGAGATGTAGAGGATGATGCGGAAGATTACGCTTTGCCGGTGTGGGCTGGCGTGATTCCGCTGCGCCTCATTGCGGACCCACCAATCTGCGACGCGCGTTGCGATCGATCGATTCCGACTCCAGCGTACGCCGCCAACTACAAGAGGTGAGTCGTGAGCGAGTTTGCCGCTGCGCCGGTAAAACCGGTCGTGCCCTTCTCTCTGCTTGAGGCGCTGGACATTCGCGTAGGAACGATTGAACGCGTGGAGGACGTAGCGCGCTCCGACAAGCTCATGAGATTGACGGTAAACTTCGGCGACCATTCACGCTCGATTCTGGCGGGGATCCGCAAGGAAAGAGAAACTCCCAAGGAAATTGAGGGGAAACAGGCGCTGTTTGTCTTGAACCTTGAACCGCGCAAGATGGCGGGAGAAATTTCGGAGGGCATGCTTTTTGACCTGGGTTATGCCGACGGTATAAAGCCGGCGCTGGCCGTGCCGGAGTGGCCCGTACCGGATGGAACAAGGGCGGGGTGAAGAATCGGAGCTGAGGCGCAGCGCTTTCGAGGTCCCAAGCTAGTTTTTGACGGCACGGAGAAAATCGGCAAGAAGGCCGTAAGCGGTTGCTTCGACACCGGGATTGTGTTCGACCAGGGATAAACCGAATACGTCGAGATCGAAACGGATCGCGGAACTCGTGCCTTCAAGACCCGCCAACGGGTCAGAAAGCAGGAGCAACTCCGGGCTAACCCGGCAATCGACGCCATCTCCGCGCAGCGTCGCGCGGCAGACCAGCTTGTAGCGCATACCTGCGGCTCGCACCGAGCGGATCTTTTCCTCGCTCAGTTCGCGAATGCCGGTGCGCTGCACCTGATCGATGCGCGTCGGAACGCCCATCAACACGGTCGCGATGGCGGCGACTTTAACGGCGGAATCCCAGCCGTCGAGATCCTGTGAGGGATCCGTTTCCACGATGCCCATGGCTTGTGCGCGTTTGACAGCCTCGTCGAAGGAGCGGCCTTTTTCGATTTCGGTCAAAACAACATTCGTCGTCGAGTTCAGCACGCCGGAGAATCCGCGTAATTCAGCGGCCGGGAGCGCCAGAGGAAAGAGGGAGAAAATGGGAGCGCCGTCCATGACCGTGGATTCGAACAGGAACTGGCGGCCCTGTTCCTTGGCGAGCATAGTTAATTCGCGGTAAGCGTGCACGATCGGGCCTTTGTTAGCGGTGATCGCGTGCGCGCCATACTTCAACGCGGCGATCAAATGTTCAATCGCTGGCTGGCCCGTAGGCGCGTTGAGAGAGGTGGCTTCAAACAGGATGTCAGCCTTGGCGCGTTCCAGCCATTCGTGAACGTCGCGAGCCGGCTCGAGACCCGATGGAAAATGACCGCCGATGGCGGCAATGGGATTCAATCCATCAGGATTCGCGAGCCAGCCGATGCGGCGAGTGGCTAAGCCGGTCAAACGCCAGCGCACGTCGAATTTGCGCCGCAGTTCCATTTCTTTCGAGATGAGCAAACGCAAGAGCGCCCGGCCGACATTGCCGAAGCCTACAATCGCAAGGTTATAAGAAGGAATGGGTCAATCTCCTTTGACAGCAGCGAAGCGATGCTTCGACACGAGCGCAAATGGAGAGAAGGATTCCTCACCTCGGCGACTCAGTTCGGAATAGCGTACACAGCAACGTCGGCCTGCTGCCGGAGCTACTTCCCGGCGGCGGAAAGCTTCCCGGCGGCGGCGGTGATCAAGGCGGACTCCTCTTCAAGCACCTTCGCGACCCGGGCGGCAGCCTCTTCCGCTTCTTTCCACTTCTTCTGCTCCAGGCTTTCGCGCACCGCCGGAATGGCTTTGGCGGCATAACCGGTGTACTTGCCCGGAGCGTAGAGTTGGTGCTTGTACCAGAAGCGCCCGGGAAGGCCTTCGGGGGTAGTCAGCTTGCGCTCGCTTTGAACGAGCATTTCGTTGACCTCCCTGACGGAGGCGGACGCCAACGCGGCGCCGTCCTTCGCGCTGAGGCGATCGACTGCTTTCTGGTATTCCGCCGAACTGCGTGAAAGTGCCTCGACAGCGTTGTCGAGAGGCGCGAAATTCAGGTGTGGCGGAACGTCTTCTTTCGCTGGAGTTACCCAAGTCTCGCGGGGATCCTGGGAGGCTTCATAGACGCCTTCCTGAATTTTCAGGTTTCGCTCCTGAATTTCCTCACGCTGCTGCGAAGCGAATTTTTCGACTTCACGGACGTACATCTTAACGTCATCGGCGAAATCGGCAAATTGGAAGGGAAGCAAATCAGCATCAGCCATGCGCATCATCGCCGTGCCGCCGGTCTGGGCAAGGGCGCGGCCGTAGACGAAATCATAGTCGCTGAAATGTGTGTACCAGTAGAAATCGTCGTAGATAGAGTGATAAATGCCGCCGTGATCTTCGCCGCTGTAGCCGATGCCGAGGGAAGCGATACCCGCAAAATTGATAAAGGGTGCATGATCGGAACCGCCGCCGAGCATGTCCAGGCGCAGATCGTGCCGTTCGCGGAGTTCGCGCCTGGCTTCGGCTGAGTCGGCCTGCTGGATCGCGTGGAGTTGAGCGCGCTTCCAGACGGAAAGCTTGGTTTCGGGGTCCTGGATGTCGCGGGCGACGTCATTCAAGAAATGCTCGAGCGAATGCGATCCTTCGCCTTCGAAAAAGCCACGGCTGTTGCTATCGGAATTGATGTACAGCACGGCGTGTTTGCGGAGGTCGTCAACGTGTGTCTCCACCCATTCGGTCGATCCGATCAACCCAGGCTCTTCGGCGTCCCAGGCGCAGTAAAGGATGGTGCGCCGGGGCTTCCAGCCCTGCTTGACGAGTTCACCAAGGCTGCGAGCTTCTTCAAGGAGCGCGACCTGGCCGGAGATGGGATCTTCGGCGCCATTCACCCAGGCGTCATGATGATTGCCGCGAATCACCCATTGGTCCGGTGTCTCGGAGCCGGGGATTTTTCCGATGACGTCGTAGATGTCCTTCATGCCCCAGTTGGCGAACACTTTCAGATGAACTCTCGCGGGGCCTGGTCCGATGTGGTAAGTGATTGGCAAGCCGCCCCGCCACTCCCGCGGCGCCACCGGCCCGCCAATCGCTTCGAGCAACGGTTGCGCATCGGCATAGGAAATCGGGAGCACGGGAATTTTCGTGAGCGATTGCGCTTCGCTGATGGACAGGCGTTTGGCATCGGCGGTTGCGCCGACTCCGGGAGTCAATGGATCACCCATGAATACTGAGCTGTCTTGCACGCTGCCACGCTGTACGCCGTCTTTCGGGCGCCATGGACCGTTCGGGAAAACCGCTCCTCCTGAGTAGCCGTCATCCCGCGGGTCGGAATAAATGATGCAACCGATGGCACCATGCTCGGCGCCGACTTGGGGCTTGATGCCGCGCCAGGAACGGCCGTAGCGCGCAATGATGATGGCGCCTTTCACGGAGACTCCGCGACGCTCGAGTTGCTCGTAATCTTCGGGAATGCCATAGTTCACGTACACGAGAGGTCCGGTCACATCGCCATCGATGGAATAGGCGTTATACGTAGGAATCTGCTCATTCGTCAGCTTGGAAGAGGGATCTTCGGGAACGGGAGGCTCCTGCAATTTCGCGACGAAGTGCGGGCCACCATCAACCAGTTCGACGAGACGCTCTTTCGGAGTGGGATAAAGGATGGAGAAGGTTTCGATATGCGCGTCAAGACCGAACTCCTTGAACTTGGCGAGAATCCATTCGGCATTGTCCTTGTCGTAAGGCGAGCCGACATTGTGCGGCCGGGCGCTAAGGCGCTCCATGTAGGCGCGAAGGTTTTGCGGACTGGGAAGGGCACGAAACCTTTCTTCCCACTGACGTTCGACGCGCGAGGAATCGGCCGAGTAACCGTAGAGCGGCGCTTCGTCGGCAGTGACGTGGGAATCGAAAGGCGCGAGGGACGCTCCGGTAAGGAGCAGTCCCGCGAACAGAACAGGACGGCGGCGGTTGATCACGGTAGGTCCTTTCGCTGAAAGCAGAGTGGAGATTATTTCTTGAAGGCAGCCGCACGCGCAAGCGCCATTTGGACCGGCGCCTCTCAAAGGTTCCTTTGAGGAGACGGCGCGCGTGGCCGTTCGAGGACGAGCGTAAAGGCCCCGGCGAAAAACATCAGCATTGCAACGGTGAGGAGTCCCGCGCGGTAGCTTCCCGTGAGGTCGCGCAAACGGCCAATCCAGAAGGGTCCGAAGCCGCTGCCGAGATTGCCAACGGCGTTGATGAGCGCGATGCCACCCGCTGCGGCAGCTTCCGGGAGAGCGGCCGTGGCTAACGCCCAAAAGGGTCCGAACATGGAGGACGAGGCAGCCAGGGCGATGCTGAAAGCGCCGAGGGTCATGCTGACGGCCGACGAATAGCCCGCCGCCAGCAGCGCAAAAGCTCCGCAGAATGCTGATATTGCGACGTGCCAGCGGCGTTCGGCGGTGCGGTCGGAGTGCGCACCGACGAGAACCATCAAAAACACCGCGACCAGATTCGGAACCATCGACAAGAATCCGAGAAGAAGGTTCGACATGCCGGTGAGGCTTTTGAGGACACTGGGCAGCCACATCGTGACGCCGTAAGTGCAGGTATTCAGGCCAAAGTCGACAAGAGCAAATCCCCAAAGAAGCGGGCTGGTGAACCAGGGGCCCGAGGTGGGGCCAGAGTTCGAAGGTGTGGCGGATTTCAAGGCGCCGAGGTTTCGCGCGAGCCAGTTCCTTTCTGCCGCGTGAAGCCAGTGGGCCTCCTCAGGCCGCTCGGGTAGATAGAAATAGGCAACGATGCCGAGAACAATCGCGGGAATTCCTTCGATAAGGAACATCTTTTGCCAACCCGCTAGAGCGGCGAGGCCGTGCCAATCGAGGAGTGCGCCGGAAATCGGGCCGCCAATGATTCCGGAAACGGGTCCGGCGGTCATAAACCAGGCGAGCACACTTCCACGCGCGGCCGGAGGAAACCACCGGCGGAGATAGTAAATGACGCCCGGTACAAATCCAGCTTCGGCAACTCCGAGCAGAAAGCGGAGTAGATAGAAGGAATTCGCCGAATGAATGAACAGCATCGAAGAAGAGATCAGTCCCCAAAGCAACATCAAAAAGGCGATCCATGGGCGGGCTCCGACGCGTTGCAGAACGATGTTGCTCGGCACCTGAAACAGAAAATATCCAGCGAAGAAAATACCAGCGCCAAAACCGTAGACCGTGTCGCTGAAGCGTAATTGGTCCTTCATCTGAAGGGCGGCGAAGCCAACGTTGATACGGTCCAGATAGGCGACGACGTAAAGAAGAAAAAGAAAAGGCATAAGGCGCCAGCGGAGTTTGGCGAGCAGCGATTCGGCGAACGCCTGCTCATTTCGAGCCGCGTCCCGCAGTTGCGAAAGGATTTGGTCGACGACGGCCTCGGGCGGTGCCCCGACATCCACGACGATCGCATCGCGAGGCTCTTCAAGCACCGCGAATTGATCCGCCAGGATGGCTTCACCGGCAAAGTGTCCTTTGCGACCTCGGAGGCGGCTGTCCATCAAATCGTAAGGGCCTTTCAGGTAGACCACGTTCAGCTGCAGGCCTGCGGAAAGAAGCTCGCGGTAATCGGCCTTCAGAGCCGAACACGCCAGCACGACATTGTGTCCAGCTGCGTTCTGCCTGACGAGTTCCGCGTGAATGGCACCGAGCCAGGGAAAGCGGTCCGCGTCGGTTAATGGAACGCCGCTGCGCATCTTTTCCTTATTCGTGGAGGAGTGGAAATCGTCGGCTTCCAGAAACACCCAGCCCAAACGGGCCGCGAGCGACCGCGCAACCGTGGTTTTTCCCGAGCCTGTCACTCCCATCACTAAAAGGATCATTTCAATTCCTGAGGTGCGAGGCGGCGCGCCGAGTTTCGCGCAAGTGACAGCAGGAAGTCCAGAGCGTTTGCGAGCAACGTTGTTTGGGCAAAATAGGGTAATATCCGCAGCTTTGGCAGTCCCTGGGACGGAGTTTGGAAAAACGACGGTGAGCCAGACACACGCAACGGCGAAAAAAGCCGGCCTTTTCTATTTCGTGTTCGTGATGTTTGCGTACACGACGGGCGGCCCGTTCGGCATGGAGGAAATGGTCACGACGAGCGGGCCAGGCCTCACGCTCCTGTATCTGCTGGTCATTCCCTTTTTCTGGTGCATCCCGGTGTCGCTGGTAGCCGCGGAACTAACGACAGCGATTCCGGTTGAAGGCGGCTTCTATCGATGGGTCCGGGCAAGTTACGGAGATTTCTGGGGATTTCTGGCGGGCTGGTGGAACTGGAGCGCTTCGTGGCTGCTTGGGGGAAGCTACGCCGTTCTGTTCAGCGACTATCTGGCAAATTATTTTCCCTTTCTTGCAGGCTGGAAACACTACCTAGTGTCCGTGGCGCTTATTTCCCTGCTGGCGTACGTGAACATCCGAGGAATCCAGATGGTTGGCGCCGTGGCAACCGTGCTGGAAATCTCCGTGCTAGTGCCGGTGCTGCTGCTTTGCGTGATCGGGGCGACACGGTGGCATCACAATCCGTTTCATCCCTTCCTGCCGCCAGGCGTACCTCCGTTCCAGGTGTTCGGGGTCGGGCTTGCGCTGGGCTTGTGGCTCTACTCAGGGTATGAGCAGTGCTCGAGTGTGGCGGAAGAGATCGACAATCCGCAACGAAGCTACCCACGCGCGCTCGCGATCGTGCTGCCCCTCTCCGTGGCGGTTTACTTCCTGCCAGCGGTATTTTCACTGGCGGCGCTGGGCAACTGGCAGGAGTGGAACACGGCGTACCTTTCGACAGCAGCGAAGCTGATTGGCGGAGGATGGCTGGGATTTTTGATGACTGCCGCAGCGATGCTCGGAAATATTTCGTTGCTGAATGCGACGGTGCTCACCAGCACGCGAATGCCGTCTTCCATGGCGGAAGACGGCTATTTGCCGCCATGGTTTGCGGCCAAGCACAAAAAGTTCGGCACACCGTGGATCGCTATTCTCATTTCTTCCGCGATTTATGCGCTTTTGGCATTTCATACCCTGGCGCAATTGCTGACGGTGTATGTGTGGCTGCGCATCCTTGTGACAGCGCTGACCGTGCTGGCGGCCTGGCGCTTGCGGAAGAAGCGGCCGGAGATGAAACGCCCGTTTCAGATTCCCTGGGGCAGAGCAGGCCTTGCCTACGTTGTGATCGCGCCGATGGTGATGAGCGTCGTCGCCCTGGTGGGCAGCGATAAGTTTGCCTTGAAATGGGGGCCGGTGCCGGTGGCGCTGGGAGTCATTGCGTATTTTGTGTTTCCGAAGATCAAGGCCATGGTTGAAGCCTAGCGACCGAGGCACTTCGAACATTGCATCGAACAGGACATGAGTTTTCGAAGCTTCACAAATCAGGTGAAGAAGTCAAGGAGGCGATAGTAAAGTCCGGCGAGTGGGAGGGCCCAGGTATTGCCGCTGCGCAGGCCGATAGGTGGGTTCGGAAAGGGAATTTTCGAAAACGGGCTGTCGTCGGGATGGCCGCAAATAACACCCGCGAGTTTCGCGCCCATCCAGGTGGCGGCGGCCACGCCATGCCCGGCGAAGCCAAGCGCAAAGTGCATATCGTCCAGCTTGCCGGAATGTGGCATTACGTCAAAGGCAAAATCGAGCGTGCCGCCCCAGACATAGTCGACTTTCGTATCGCGCAGCTGCGGGTAGACGCCGATCATGCCTTGACGCAAGAGTTCCGCGCTTTCCCGCACGGTAGTTTCGGACTCCGGGAAAAACGCGGCACGGCCGCCAAAGAGCATGCGGTTGTCGGGCGTGAGACGGTAGTAGAACAAAAAATGCTTGGAGTCGTAGATCATGCGGTTGCGCGGACTAAGCTCGCGCGCCAAGTGCGCGGGCAAAGGCTCGGTGGCGATGATGTAAGAGCCGATTGGAATGACTTTCTTAGAAAGAGCCGGCGTGGCGGAGGTGG
>Ga0207761_1000548_pt1 | contig 13163 bp, 10 predicted proteins | sample LuqExpMetageno34_FD_187792 | JGI IMG/M metagenome (GOLD analysis project Ga0207761, IMG submission 187792) | Tropical forest soil microbial communities from Luquillo Experimental Forest, Puerto Rico - Sample 34 (SPAdes) | ecosystem: Environmental > Terrestrial > Soil > Tropical forest ... | reverse complement strand
CCGTTTCATTTGTTGTTCCTGGGCGAAGATCTCGCCTGGTCCAAGATCTCTCAGGCGTTATCTTCCGCCGCCCGCCACGGCGTCAAACTTCATCGGGCCCAGTCGCTCAATGAATTGTTTCTGATTCTCGCCGGTGGCCGTTGGCATGCCGTTGCTCTCGATGTTCATGCCTGGAATTTCCAGGGACTCCATTACGTCGATAAGCTCCGCTCCGAGTATCCACTCTTTCCCATCCTCGCCATCTATTCCTCGTCCGTGAACGATCTCGGAACTAAAGCGCGCAATGTCGGTGCTTCTCATTGCATCGCGCTCGAGTCTCTCGATACCGATGCCCTTTTGTCGGCCATCTTCGAAACCATGGCAGACCTGCATCCCAATTCTCATTCCCGAAAGGACTCCCCCGTGACCTCCGCCTTTGGCTTTGCCGATCCGCCGGAATCTGGCGTCAGCCGCACCCAGGCAATTTCGCACGCCCTTAACAATCTTCTTTGCGTGATTACCGCCAACGCCGACCTTCTTGCCGAGCACATTAACAACTCCTCCCACGGCCAGCACAGCCTTACCGAGATCAAGAAAGCCGCCAAGTCCGCCTCCGACCTGATGCGCCACCTCAAATAATTTGGAGTGCCGCGATTCATCGCCGCTTTCGCGGTCGAGGTAAATTCTCGTTCGTAGCCAAGACTAAACAACAACCTGTCAACCTGCGGAGCGCAGTTTGCGACGAAGGATCTCAACCTCTGCGACCTGGCTGCACTGCGTCTCTATTTCTCTCTTTCTTCCCGCCTTCACTCTCCCTCCTTCCTAACCGCCCCGTGCGCCACAGCCCATTCCACAAATCCCGCGGCGTTCTTCACTCCCAGAACATTCGCCCCCTTCACGCTGCGAATGTCATTCCACTTTGCCCCCTGCAAATCCGCGCCGCGCAAATCCGCGTCCGCCAGGCTGGCACCCGTCAGGTCCGCCCCGCGCAACACCGCGCCATTCAAATCCGCTTCATCCAACATGCTCTCGCGTAAATCCACGCCGTCTAACACCGCCTGCCGAAAATTCGCGCCCCGCAGGCTCGCATTCTGCAAATCCGCCCCTGCCAACTCCGCATCCCTGGCGTCGGCTCCATTAAATGTCGCGCGCGAAAGCGCCGCTTTTCTCAGCCGCACGCCGTGCAGAAACGCCGACGACAGGTCCACCCCCACCAGCGACACCCCGTCCGCATTCAACTCTTCCAGAGCTTCGATTCTTCCCCCATTGCCCCCTTTCCCTTCGGCCGAGTTGATTACCTGCCACGCCTGATAATGCTTCTGCTTCACCCGGTCGCCGGATTCCCCGAAATAGAAAATCACCGCCACCAGTACGCCAAAACGTTCCAGATACCCCAGCACCTCCAGAAATCGCCAGTTGCTCAGCCAGTGCGCCACCCATTCCATCGCATATTCGACCCTAACAAACGGCAGCGCCCATGCACGCCGTACCTTCTCCCGACGCTCTTTCCACCCCTCCGGCCTTTCCCTCTCCAAGTGAATCTCCATCACCTCACCTCGCACACTTCTTCCTCAGTTCGAGCCGACATCCCTCCAAACGTTACAGCTGCCGAGTTTATTCCCGAATCCTCTTTGTGAAACTGAATGCTGCCCGGAGCGCCCTCGGATAACCTGTCATCCTGAGGAGCGGTGTTGGCGACGAAGGCTTGCCCTGAGCTGCTTTGGACGTAGGGATCTCAACCGTTGCGTCTTGGCACATGACTCTCCGCGCACCCCGCTAATCTCTGCTACCTCTGCGAAAATTTTGTTCTTTCACTCCTCGCACCGTTACACCTTTGCACTCTTGAACCCTCTTTGTTTATGCTCTTCCCATGCCCACTCTGAATCGCCAGTACCTGCTCGCTTCTCATCCGCAAGAACTCATCACTTCCGAGGTCCTCAAACTCACGGAAATTGAATTACCTCCGCTCCAGGACGGCCAGGCGCTCGCCCGCGTCAAATATCTCTCCATGGACCCCACCATGCGCGTCTGGATGGCCGACGTTCCCCAATACATGCCTCCCGTGAAAATCGGAGAAGTTATGCGCTCGTTAGGCATGGCCGAAATCATCGAGTCGCGCCACCCCGACTTCAAGAAAGGCGACAAGATTGTCGGCCTCACCGGCCTTCAGGAGTACGTCCTCATCTACTCAAGCGTTCCGCACAGCTTTCAAAAACTCCCCTCCGTCCCCTTCCTCTCTGACACCAACTTCCTCGGCACCCTCGGTCACAACGGCCTCACTGCTTATTTCGGCCTGCTCGAAATCGGTAAGCCCCAGTCTGGCGAGACTCTCGTCGTTTCCGGCGCGGCTGGTGCAACTGGCAGCATTGCCGGCCAACTCGGCAAAATCCATGGATGCCGTGTCGTCGGCATTGCGGGCACCGATGAAAAATGTAAATGGATTAAAGACGAACTTGGTTTCGACGCGGCCATCAACTACAAGCAGCCCGACTGGAAGCAGCAACTCGCTGCGGCGACTCCCAAGGGCGTCGATATCAACTTCGAGAATGTTGGCGGCGAAATCATGGACGCCGTCCTCGACCGCATGAATCTCCACGGCCGCGTCGTCCTCTGCGGCCTCATCTCCGGCTATACCCACCAGAACCCGTCACTGTCCAGCTTCGGACGAGTCTTGATAAAACGCCTTCGCGTTGAAGGCTTCATCATCTTCGACTACGTTTCGAAGTTTATGGATGCCGGCAAGCAGCTTGGCATGTGGAAAATGATGGGCAAAATCAAAGATCGCCAGACCATTGTTAAGGGCCTCGAAAAGGCTCCCGAAGCCATCAACATGCTCTTCTCCGGCGCCAACATCGGCAAGCTTATCGTCGAACTGTAGTTTCCCTGAGAGGGCTTTGTCGAAGAGTTACTGCAGAGAGAGGCGCCACGCGCGCCCGTCGAGTCTCCCACCCAGCATTGTCATCCTGAGCCTGCCTGCGGCAAGCAGGCGAAGCGAGGATCTCAACCACTGCATCTTGTTTCTGGTGTTGCCCGACAGGAGCGGCTTTAGCTCTCGGCGGTAGACTCTTGGCCAGCCAGCCAACTACCGGCCACTGACTCCAAACCGCTCTTCTACTTCCCCTGTCCCGCACCCTGCGCCAAGGCCTTCTTCCGCTCCGCGTCCATCCGCGCCACCATCTCTTCAAACTTCGGTTTTTGCTCGTCCGTCAGCACCAGCCGGATCTGGTCCCGTGCGTGCTGCCTCAGCGCTTCCACGTCCGCCTCGGACTTATCCCTCGCCAACTTCATTTCGTCGTGGGTCGCGTGAATGATTCCGTCGACTTTCGATGCTTGCTCCGCGGTCAATCCCAATTCCTTGGTCATATCCGCTACACGCTTTGCTCGCCGTTCCACTTCGCTCAACTGCGGCGGTGCCCCAGCTCTGATATCCGCGTGCGCATGATGCGCGAAGCTGTACCCGAACACGCCTCCAACCGCTGCTCCCAGCACAAACACAAATACCAGCCACAAACCGGCCTTTTTTCTAGTCTCGGGATTCATGGCCGCGTGCCCTCGCCTGCCGGCGCAACGATCTCGTCATTAGCTACGTCGGTCTGCACGGTCTCGAAGAGTCCCTCTGCCTGCCGCACTTGCGCGCCCTGCAAGTTCGCTTCTCTTCGGCGTACTTCCATCGCCCACGTTCCGCCCAGCACCAGCAACAACGCTGCAAACGCTGCCAGCCGGGGCGCCAGTCTCCGCACGCTGATCCACACCCCTTCTTTCTTTTCCTCGATCTCATTCTCCGCAGACTTCACCGCCGCCATCACTCGTGCTGTAAACCACGGCCCCGCCTCGGGCAGCGCTTTCTTCATCGGCGCCAGCCCCTCGCGCGTGGCCACAAAATCCTCAATCGCGCTTCGGCACTCCTCGCAATGCATTGCGTGCTGTCTCGACGCCCCGGTCAACGCCGACGACACCTCCGCTTCGCTGCTTCCCTCTATTCTCAGTTCTTCCAGGTCACTCAGCAGTTCTTCACATTCCGGGCGGATCCCAGGGTTATTCATTCTGCGGCACCTCTGCTTCCACTAAATTCTCTTTCATCCTTCGCCTTCCCGTCATACCCTTGCGGCTCGCTTCTTCCTTCGTATCCGTTCCGCAACGCGTTGCCGGGCTCGAAACATCCTCACCTTGACCGTATTTCCGTTCAGGCCCATGATTCCGGCTATCTCTTCCACCGTGAATCCTTGCACTTCTTTCAGCACCAGCATCGTCCGGTCTTTCTCGTCCAGGCATTCCAGCCACTGTTCCAACTGCTCCCGCGCTTCCAGCCGCTCGCTTACGTCCGGTACGTACTCGCCGCCATCTTCTTTCGACTGGTATGCGTGCGCCTGCTCTTCATTCAAATCCGCTTCGTACATCAGCGGCCGGACTTTTTTCTTCCGCAACAAATCCCAGCATTCGTTCACCGTGATCTTGTAGAGCCAGGTGCTGAACGCGGCCCGCTGGTCGAACCGCTTGATCGAGAAGTATGCCTTCAGAAATACCTGCTGCGCTATGTCTTCCACATCTTCGCGGGTTCGCAGGATTCCTCCTGCCACTGCAAATACCCGCCCTTGATGCTTCCGAACCAGTGTCTCGAACGCTTCCTTGTCTCCCTCTTGCGCCCGCCGCACCAGTTCGCGGTCCGCTGCTCCTCGTGCCTCCCCCGTTTCGGCCTTACCCCCCGTCGCGGGTTCCGGCACGCCCGAAGCCTCCAATTTTGGGACGTTTCGCATCTTTACTTGGTTACGGTATTTTAACGGCCTTGTCCATAGCTTGTTCAAATCTTTGCATTTGCTTACATTTGTTTCGCCCGCCCATCCCTAATTTCCTCTTGCAAACCTTTACTAACTGTAGAATACTCAACCCATGATTATCGGTGACAGGCTTCGCGCTCTGCGCGAAGAAAAGAAACTCTCCCAGGGCGATATCGAGAAGCGTACCGGCCTCCTTCGTTGCTACATCTCGCGGGTCGAGAACGGTCACACCGTTCCTGCCATCGAGACGCTTGAGAAGTTGGCTCGCGCCCTCGAATGCCCTCTCTATCAACTCTTCTACGACGGTGAGGAGCCACCTCAACTGCCCAATCTCCCCAAGCGCAAGTCGTCCGACGACATTGCCTGGGGCAGCACCGGCAAAGAGGCTCGCTACCTGAACAAGCTTCGCCGCTTGCTCAGCAAATCCGACGATGAAGATCGCAAGCTGCTGCTCTATATGGCCCAGAAAATGGCCAATCGGTAGTCAGCCGCTTCTGGAGCTTTGCTCCAGGCAAAATCTGTGCAACGCGAAAAAGGCCGCTTTTTTCAGGGAAAGTGGCCTTTTCGACTTTACGACCCCGGCGATTTGTAAACTTTCCATCCGTTTTGTACCGCCCCTCACTCCCACTCAATCGTGCTCGGCGGTTTGCTGCTCACGTCATAAACTACCCGCGTTACCCCGGCCACCTCATTCACAATCCTCGTTGAAATCCGCTCCAACACTTCCCCCGGCAGCCGTACCCAGTCCGCCGTCATCGCGTCATCGGATTGCACTACCCTCACCGCCACAGTCAACCCGTACGTCCTTCCGTCACCCATTACGCCTACACTGCGTACTGGTAATAGGACCGCGAATGCCTGCCATACCTTCTCGTACAACCCCGCCCGCCGGATCTCCTCCACCACCACCGCATCCGCCTCCCGCAAGGTATCCAACTGATTACGACTGACTGCCCCCAATAACCTCACTGCTAACCCGGGCCCCGGAAACGGATGTTTCACTAAGATTTCTTCTGGTAACCCAAGGTCTCGCCCTATCCTCCGTACCTCGTCCTTAAAGAGGTCCCGAAGCGGCTCGATCAGCCCGAAGGGCATCTTCTCGGGCAATCCCCCCACGTTGTGGTGCGTCTTGATCGTTGCCGACGGGCCTTTAACCGACACGGATTCAATTACATCTGGGTAAAGTGTTCCTTGAACCAGCCACTTGATGTCCCCGTGCGCCGCTCCCCTTTGTAGCTTTTCCGCCTCCGCGGCAAACACCGAAATGAACTCATTCCCGATGATCTTCCGCTTCGTCTCGGGGTCGCTTACGCCTTTTAACTTCTCCAAAAAGTGCTCGCTCGCGTCTACCCCCACTACCTGCAACCCCAACCTCTCCCGGTACATCTCCAGCGTGTGCTCGAACTCATTTTTCCTCAGCAAACCGGTATTCACGAATATGTTGGTCAATCGATTTCCTACTGCCTTATGTACCAGTACCGCCGCCACCGTCGAATCCACTCCCCCGCTCAGCCCGCAGATCGCGTGGTGCTCCCCAATCTTCGTCCGGATCGCCTCCACGCTTTCTTCGATAAACGCCGCCCCGCTCCATCTCGGCTCCGCCTTGCAAACCTCAAATAAGAAATTTCTTAAGATCTCCGTTCCTCGCTCCGTGTGATTCACTTCCGGGTGGAACTGCACCGCGTAGATCTTCTTCTCGACGTGTTCCATCGAAGCGACCGCATTTGTCGTCTTGCCGGTTCCAGAGAAACCTTCAGGTAAGGACAACACGTGATCCCCATGGCTGTTCCAGATCTTCAGGCTGTTGGGGAAGTTCCGGAAAAGTTGATTCGCAGACGCTTCGATGCTCAGCACTGCCGGCCCATACTCACGTCTCTCCGCAGGCTCTACCTTCCCGCCCATTTCCCTGGCAATCCACTGCATGCCGTAGCAAATGCCCAACACCGGAATTCCCTGCCGCAGCACGGCGGGGTCGCACTTCGGCGCTTCTTTGTCGTACACCGAACTCGGCCCGCCCGACAGAATGATTCCCGCAGGCTCCAGCCGCCGGATTTCCTCGACGGAAGTTGTGCAGGGCAATATCGCGCTGAACACCTGCTGCTCTCTCACCCGCCGCGCGATCAACTGTGTGTACTGCCCGCCGAAATCCAGCACCACGATCCCGCCGAGCTCCGTCTTCATCTTCCCCACCTGCTTCGATTGCATCTGCGCCGCACCTTCCATGGATTCAACCTCACATTGTGAATCTTGAGGGTGCCCCATCCTTTTGCGCCTTTTGCGAAAGGGTGGGTCTTCTCTTCGATTTTGTTCTTAAACTGTTTACTTCCTTACTTCCCCGCTTCCAGTTCCCCTACTTCACCACAATATTTAGCAGTTTATCCTGCACAAAAATCACCTTCACCACCGTCTTCCCCGCCAGATGCGCAGCCACCCCTGCATCCGCTTCCGCCAACTTCATCACTTCCCCCTGCGAGGTCCCCGCCGCCACCTTCACCTTGCCACGCACCTTCCCGTTCACCTGCACCACGATTTCAACTTCTTCGTCCCTTGCCAGCTCCGGGTTATACGCAGGCCAGCTCACCGTCCACAATCCCCCGCTGTGCCCCAGCATCTCCCACAACTCTTCCGCCAGGTGCGGCGTCAGTGGCGCCAGCATCAACACCAGAATCTCTAGCGCTTCCCGTTTCACCTCCGGCCTCACGCTCTCTTCCGCCGCATACAGCGCGTTCGTCAATTCCATGATCTGCGCGATCGCCGAATTGAAGTGCCACCTCGTATCAAAATCCGAAGTCACCCTCTTCAGCGCCTGGTGCGTCTTCCTCAACAGCCCCTTCTCCGCCTCGCTGAGATTTGTCATCCCGAGCGCGGCGAGGGATCTGCTTTTCTCTTTCTGCGTGGGTGCCCCAGGTTCGATTTGTGAACCTGGGTCTTGGGTTTTCTTCTCTTCGCTCGCCACCCGCCACTCGCCACTCGCCACTTCTTGCTGTCGGCTGTTGGCTGTCGACTGGAGGCTGCCAGTGTTCCTCTCCACCAACCGATACACCCGATTCAAAAACCTCCACGATCCCTCAATGCTCTCCTCGCTCCACTCCAGATCCTTCTCCGGCGGAGCCGCAAACAACGTGTACAACCTCCCCGTATCCGCTCCAAACTTCTCCGCCATATCGATCGCGCCCACCACATTTCCCTTCGACTTCGACATGGCTTCCCCGCCCTTCAACACCATGCCCTGCGTGAACAGCCGCTCGATCGGTTCATCATGCTTCACCAGCCCAATATCGCGCATGAACTTGCACCAGAACCGCGCATAGAGCAGGTGCAGAATCGCGTGCGTGATTCCGCCAATGTACTGGTCAATTGGAAACCAATACCCGACCTTCGCCGAATCGAACGGCGCCTGATCATTCTTCGGATCGCAGTAGCGGTAGAAATACCACGACGAGTCTACGAACGTGTCCATCGTGTCCGTCTCGCGCCGTGCCTCGCCCTCGCACCTCGGGCACTTCACATTCACGAAATCCGGATCGGTCGCCAGCGGAGATTGTCCCTCTCCCGTCAGCTTTGGGTTCGCCGGCAACACCACCGGCAAATCTTTGTCCGGCACCGGGACCATCCCGCACTTCGCGCAATAAATCACCGGAATTGGCGTTCCCCAATACCTCTGCCGCGAAATCCCCCAGTCCCTCAACCGATAAATCGTCTCCTTCTTGCCGAACCCCCGAGCCTCCGCATCCGCCGCCATCTTCTCGACAGCCTCTTCACTCTTCAGTCCCGAATAAGGCCCCGAGTTCACGCTGGTCCCGTACTCGGTAAATAGTGCCGCTTCCTCCGCTTTACTCTGTGCACCCTGCGCCTCTGCGTTATTTTCTTGTTTTCCGGGTGCCCCAGGTTCGTCTTTTGAACCTGGGTCTTGCATTCTCTTGCCGTCGGCTGGCGGCTGGCGGCTCGCGGCCGGCTCAACCACAACCGGAATCTCCAGCCCAAACTTCTTCGCAAACTCAAAATCCCTCTCATCGTGCGCCGGCACCGCCATGATCGCGCCAGTTCCATACTCCATCAGCACGAAGTTCCCCACCCAGATCGGTACTTTCTCGCCGTTGAACGGATTCACCGCATACCGTCCCGTGAAGAACCCATCCTTCTCCGCAGTCGCCAAATCCTCCATCTTCACCGACGTCTGCCTCATCTGCGCCAGCTTCCTCCGTCGCTCGTCAACACCCCCGTCGGTTCCTTCACTGCTCTGTGTACTCTGCGTCTCCGTGGCCGATCTTTCTGCCGCACCCTCAATTAATTTCTCCGCCATCGGATAGTGCGGCGACAAAATAATCGCGCTAGCCCCATAAATCGTGTCAATCCGCGTCGTAAATACCTCAATCTTCTCCCGCTTTTTTCCCTGCCTCAGTGCCCTCTGTGCCTCTGTGGCAAAGTCCTCCTGCTCCACTTCGAAAAACACCTTCGCCCCAACACTCTTCCCAATCCAGTTCCGCTGCATGGTGATGACCCGGTCCGGCCATCCACCCTCAAGTTGTTTCAAATCATCCAGCAGTTGCTCCGCATACGCCGTGGTCTTCAGAAACCACTGCTCGATCTCCCGCGACTCCACCCGCGTATCTTCGTGCCTCCAGCAGAACCCGCCATTCACCACCTGCTCGTTCGCCAATACCGTGCAGCACTTCGGACACCAGTTCACCCGGCTCTTCTTCTTGTACGCGATCCCCTTCTCCAGCATCCGCAGGAAGAACCACTGGTTCCACCGGTAATATTCCGGCTCGCACGTCGAAATCTCCCGTCGCCAGTCGTACGAAAACCCGAACCGCCGCAGCACTCGCTGAAATTCCGCAATGTTGTTGTTCGTCCAGATTCGCGGGTGTGTGTGATTCTTGATTGCAGCATTTTCCGCAGGCAATCCAAACGCGTCCCATCCCATCGGATGAATCACGTTGAATCCCTTCATTCGCTTCACTCGCGCCACCACATCCCCAATCGTGTAGTTGCGCATGTGTCCCATGTGCAGCGTCCCCGAGGGATACGGCAGCATCTCCAGCACGTAATATTTGGGCTTCTTCTCTTTGGGTGCCCCAGGGGCGGTCTTTGCACCTGGGTCTTGCGTTTTCGCTTCGTCAGTCTTAGCTGTCATCCCGAGCCGAGCGAGGGACCCGCTTTTCTCTCCCTCTGTATCCGCTTCGCTCTCAAATACCCGGTTCTCTTCCCACTTCCTCCGCCACTTTGCTTCGATCTCCTGCGGCTTGTAGTCCCCCACGTGTCCCCGTCCCTTTGGAGTGCGGCGATTCATCGCCGCTTTTACGGCTGAAAGTCTCTCGCGAATCGATCCGTTGCTCTCGGGCTAAGAAGACCTGTCATCCTGAGCCTGCCTGCGGCAAACAGGCGAAGCGAAGGAGCTAAACCGGCCCGCCTCGTCTCTCACATCCCTGCGCCGGCCTGAGGGTGCCCCATCCTTTGCACATTTTGCGAAGGGTGGGTCTGCTCTTACTTTTTTGCCTTCGCGCTTTTCTTTACCTTCTTCGCCGGCAAATGCCGCGAACTCATCTTCTTCCCCTTCTTCGCCATCAATTTCTTCATCGCCAGCGTCAGCATCGAATAGCCCTTCTCCGCCGCCGGCCCTTCCACTCCCGCCAACTCCCACAACTTCGCCACGTTTTTCCGGTCATCTCCCGGATCATCAATCGGCGTCTCCAGCAAAAACGCGCGCCCCGCCAATCCTTCTGGCGGCATCGAACCCAGTCGCGGGTGCCGCAATATTCTCGTGAACGCCTCCGCGCCAATCTTCCCGTGCCCTAGATGTTCGTGCCGATCCACTTTCCCGCCCAGCGCAACTTTCGAATCGTTCACATGCAGAACCGGCACGCGATCTAACCCAATCGTCCGGTCAATCGTGTCGATAGTCCGCTCCAACCCGTCCGCGCTCTTAATATCATAGCCGGCCGCAAACAGGTGCGCCGTATCCAGACACGCTCCCGCGCCCAGCGCACTCAGCCCGCGCACGATCGCGCCCACTTCTTCCAGCCGTGAACCCACCGCCGAGCCCATCCCCGCGGTGTTCTCAATCAAAATCTGCATCTTACCCATCGGCACGCGCCGCGCGGCCTGCTTCACGTTCTCAATGATTGTCGAGATCGCGCTTTCCACCGGTGCTTCGCCACGAGCGCCCGGATGCACCACCACATAATCCGCGCCCAGCACCAATCCCCGCACCAACTCTTCATGAAACGACTGGATCGACCGAGTACGCAGCATTGGCTGCGTCGCCGCCAGATTCACCAGGTAATTCGCATGAATCACCAGCGGCCCCAGCCCCAGCTCCTCCCGCCGCGCTCGGAACTCCTTCGCATCCTTCTCCGCGATTTTCACCGTGGCGCCCTGCCACATCCGCGGGCTCGCCGAGAAAATCTGCACCGCGTTCGCGCCTAGCTTCCTCGCAGACTCCAGCGCGTTCACATAGCTGCCGCTGATGGACGTATGAATCCCAATCCGCACACTCCCATCCATCCACAACGGCGCTTGCGGCTCCGGCTCCGGTCCGGGGATATACTCCTCGTCCGGCTCAAATTCTGTGTTGTCCACCAATGGATATTCCGCCATGCCCACTCTTCCCTCTTCTCCTTAAACCTTTGATTCTAACACACCGCTGTTGCAGCACAGGGCGAGTCCGCGAGCCCTGCGGCTTTTCCCCACCCAACGCGAACGGTGCCATGCTGTAGGGGCACGATAAATCGTGCCCGCCTTCTTGGTTAGATCTTTTTGTCGCTGCGGCTTCTTGCCCTGAGAGCCTCAAAGCGTTACGCCGCCATCTTTTTGCCGTCTTTTGCTCGGACGCCTTGCCTTTGTAGAGGCGGCCTTCTGAGGCCGGCCGTCTTCCCGAAACCACCAACGGCCGTGTTGGCACGTTTTGGGTTTGTGGCGCTGGCTTTCATGCCAACTCTTCGCGCTCCCTGTCACTCGGCAGTAATTCCAACGACCAGCATCATCGAGATTATTGGCAATAGAAACGCACAGCCTCGCAGCCACCAACGGGCCTTACCTCTCCACGCAAAGGCGCAGACCAAGCCCACGATAAAACAGACCAGATCGACTCGAGCCACCCAGAACACCAGTGGCGAGTCCCACAACTTCGGGACCCACAACAGAAAGAAAAGGGCGGCCTCAAACGTCACTGCAACAATAGCCGCGTCGATCGCCAGGCGCTTCAGCGAAGCCCCCTGAACAGCACGCCGCTCGCGGAGCCACTCTCTCCAGGAGAACGGAACTCCAACGAGTACCACGATCGCGATCCCACCCAAGATAACCAGCCACAGTAAATCCGACGAGTCACGCATGATTAATCTAATCTCGCCTCTTCCTATTTTCTAATTTCAATTTTCTATTTTCCGTTCTTCTTGCCGGGTGCCCCAGGTTCGAATTGTGAACCTGGGTCTTGGGTTTTCTTGTCTTCGCTCGCCACTCGCCACCAATCACCCGCCACTGCCTTCCTACTTCCTCCACCCCATCCCATCCGGATCCTTCCCCGTCTCAAACGTACTCACCACCTCCAGCGTCTTCAAATCCAGCACCGCCAAGTGATTGTCTCCACTGACCGCCACAATCGCCCGTGTGCCATCCGGCAGCATCAAAATTCCCTCCACACTCGACCCCAGCTTCACCCGCTTCACTTCCTTTCGCGCCGCCGCATCCACCACCACCACTTCTCCCGCGCCCAAATCCGAAATCAGCACGAGTTTCCCGTCTCTCGTAAACCTCACCCGGTTCGACCGCTTCGTCTTCACATCCACCGCGCCAATCACTCGGCACGACCCCGCATCAATGATCGACACCGTCCCATCCCCCGAATTCGCCGCCCACACTTCCCCGCCATCCGGCGAAATATCAATCCCCTCCGGCCCTTTCCCCACGGCAATCTGCGAGATCTTGTACGTCCCCGTTTTCTGGTTGACCCGAATACAACTCACCGAATTCGACCGGATATTCGCCGTGAAAATCGTCCCTCCATCGGCCGTCGCCACGAGCATATGCGTCCCTTCCTGACTCGTGCTCGCCCGCCAATCCACCTTATTCGTCGCCGGGTCATACCTCGCGATCGCGTTGCTTCCCTCCGCCGTAAAGTAAAACTTTCCGCCCAAGAACATCACCCCGTGCGGCCCGCGCAATTCCTCCAACTCCACGCGGTGAATCTCCTTTTGCGCGTCCAGGTCGATCACGCTCAGCGTCGTTCCATCCCGCTGATCTCCATAATTCGTCGCTAAGGCAATCTTCCCGTCGTCGCTCACCGCCACTTCATGCGGCGTCTTCCCCGTCGGCACGCGCCCCACTACCTTCCAAGTGCCCGGATCGACAATCGCCAACTCGCTCGCATCCTTGTTCAACACCACCACCGCCGGTCTCGGCGTCTGCTGC
>Ga0207761_1000546_pt1 | contig 13194 bp, 11 predicted proteins | sample LuqExpMetageno34_FD_187792 | JGI IMG/M metagenome (GOLD analysis project Ga0207761, IMG submission 187792) | Tropical forest soil microbial communities from Luquillo Experimental Forest, Puerto Rico - Sample 34 (SPAdes) | ecosystem: Environmental > Terrestrial > Soil > Tropical forest ... | reverse complement strand
CAGAACGCGCAGCTCACCACGCAGCAGGCGCAGAGCCTCAGCGAGCAGGTCGAGAAGACGCAGATCATCGAGCTCGCCAAGGCGCAGAAGTCGACGGCGCGCTCGCGCCGCAACTCGGTCCTGTTCGGCGGGCTGATCGGGCTGATTTGGGAAGTCGTATTTGCCAAGGCTCACGGGAAAGTCGAGCGCGGTGTAGGTGTGGTAGGCGCCGGGAGCAACGATGTGATGCACGCCGAGCTTCGCGAAGGATGACCAGTTGCGCAGCGCAACGTGCGTGTATACCAGCGGGGCTTTGACGAGGTAGGAGAGGGCTTCTTTTTGCTGGGCGGGAAGTTCGGGACAAATATAGGGAATCATCACGTTGTAGCAGGCCAGCACACAATAATTCCCTTTTACTTTGTAGGACTTTCCGCCGGTTACGTAGGAAACGTGTACTTCCTTGGCAGAATCCTTTGGTTCGGCATGTTGAACGTTGATGACAGTGCTGTTGAGGCGAAGCCGCACGGGATTCTCGGCTAGGTCGAGCCGGCTGTAATTGGCTTTGGCGGTCACGACGTCTTCCATGGTGCTGCCGGGAATCGAACCGGGAATTAGAGAGCGCACGAGCAGGCGGGCGATGGAGGCGTTGCCGTCAGGAAAATGAAAAATGTAGGGTTCTTCCTTCTTGTGCGGAGGAAAACCCAGTCCGTTGAATCCGGGGTAGGTGAAAGAGCTGTAGTCGTCGCCTGCCTCATAACACAGATAAGCGGGTACGGCTTCGATGCCAACGCAAAAGAGATCGTGTGTAAACGTTTGGAAAAATGGAAGGGACTCGGCAGACACGTGGCAATAGTTCGTGAGATATTCCGCATAACTGATCTTGCGCAATTTTGCGATCTTTTCGTTGTGAGGCAGGCCTTTCAGGTAGTCGACTTTTTCGTTGTACACGCGGGCGATATCTCTGCGCGCGGTATCGGATAGCGGCGCTTTCGCAAGAAACTCGGGCCAAGCCGTGGAATTCATTCCGCCGACAAGGCGATCTTCGCCGAAGGTTTCCTGATCGAAAAAGGCGGCGGTCCCGAGTCTGGCGTAAAGCTTCTGGTCGTACGCCTTGTAGAATTTTTGCGTGTCGACACCCAGTTCCGTCAGGAGGCCTTTGGCCCCGACGCTGTATTCCCCCGGGCTCTCAATCGATTGTGTGCCGCCGTAGCTCAGGACCATGCGGCCGTTCACCTGAAATTCGTTGCGCTTGGCATGACCGCCGAAATCGTCGTGGTTGTCGAGAATGAGAATTTTCGCGCCCGAGCCGGCCTTCAGGCGGAAGCGGTAAGCCGCGGCGAGGCCACTGATACCGCCACCGACGACAATCAGGTCGTAGTTTTCGGCGGTGTCGATGGGTTCGCCGAAGGTTTCCGGGCTTTCGCCGTCGCGCATCCGGTGAGCGACGGGGAAACTCCCATCATGATTGCCGCGCATGCCGGTTTTTGACGGCGGGTAGTAGTCGGGGGAAGTGTCGCTTGCGTCGCCGTCGAGAATGGCAGCAGCCAAGAGGCGTTCAGGGCTCAGGAAGCCGGAAAGGAGGCCCGCACCTGCGCCAATGGCGGCACCGTTGAGAAAATCGCGCCGCGTAATTGAGCGTGCCATGCCTAGATCGCGAGTCTTCTGCTCTTCGCTCATTGGCCGCCCCTGACAGGTTGCAAAACGAATACTATATCGCGTTGGCGGGGCGGGCAGAGAAAAGGTCAGCTTAAGCCAAATAGGCGGATAAAGTGTTCGTGAAGGAAGGAGAATTTTCCGGTCCTAGTACCTACTGGGCCCGGCGGCTGCGGACATTCCCTGGCCTAACCGCTGACGATTAAGGGGTTTGCAGGCCGAGGTTTCCCGGCGAACCTGGTCCAAGTCGTGCACGGGGTGAAGCGGAGATGTTTGTCTCGGTTCGCAATATTCCCAAAGCCATCGGGCCTTGAGCCTCCCCAGCGGCTCCGGCGAAAGCATAGCGCGGGCGACAAAACTGGGCAGGCAAGCAGCCTCGCTCAAGCGAAATTCTTGGAGGTAGCGATGGAGCCTTACGAAGAAGAAAACTCGAACGGAAATAAATGGGAAGAGGCGCGCGCGGGCGCGGAACGGTGGCTGGGCGCGGCGATGGTGTCGCTTGTGATTGTCGCGGTCATCGCGTTCGCCTATGGGTATCACCAACATTCCCTCGTGCAGCAACTCCAGCAGCAAGCGCTGGCCACAAATAGCTCGATGAGCCAGCTGCAGAGCCAAGTCAATGCGCTGACCGCAAAGCTGAACCAGGCGAGCGCGTCGCAAGCACCGGCGCCTTCGGGGGGTTCGACGACCCAGGCGGACGACACATCGGACAAATCCGCATCGTTGACGACGACGCCGCTGCCGCTGCCATCGGTGTCGGCAGCCGTGCCAGCGAAGCCTGCTCCCACAAAGCGGCCGGCGGCCAAACGGCATACGACGGTCGACAAGCAGTACGCCCAGTTGCAGGCACAACTGAATGAGCAGCAGAAGCAATTGAAAGAGACGCAGGACGCGGTGGCTAAGAACCGGGAGGATCTCGAGGGGAACATCCATGCGACGAGGGACGAGCTGAATGGCTCGATCGCGAAGACGCATGATGAGCTGGTGGCGCTGGAGAAAAAAGGAGAGCGCAGTTACTTTGAGTTCGATTTGAGCAAATCGAAGCAGTTCCAGCGGGTTGGCCCGCTCACGCTGTCTCTGCGCAAGTCGGACACGAAGCGCAAGAATTATGATTTGGCGATGATCGTGGACGACAACGAGCTGAACAAGAAGAAAGTAAATCTGTACGAGCCCATCTGGATTCACACGGAGAATGATTCGCAGCCGGTGCAAGTGGTGGTGAACCGGATCGGGAAAGACATGGTGCATGGATATGTGAGCGCGCCAAAATACAAGCCATCGGAACTGGCGGCGGCCGACTCTCCGAATGCAGTACCGGCATCGGCGAACGGTGCGACACAGAGCCAGACTTCGAACCCGCAGACGTCTCAGCCACAGCAGTAGTCTTCGATTTATATGACGAACGGGGCGCGTGATTCTGCGCCCCGTTTTTTTGAGTGGGCCCCAACGTGCAAACCGGCGTCCGGGGCTGGCGGGAGGGGTTGTGTCAGCGGGTGGGCGAAACAGCTTCCAGGATGCATCGATTTGTAGTTCTGAAGGTCACTGTTACTCTTCGGGGCTTGGTTGGGAGATGGCAAGGCGATGACGGGGCGCGTTGATCGTGCGGTGCCCGAGGCCAGAGAGACGGGGAGGCTTGAGGTGTTTAGTGACGGAGTGTTCGCTATTGCCATCACGCTACTGGTACTCGAACTGAAGGTCCCCGACGTCGCGGTCGCCGGGACCTCACCGAAGGCTCTTGCGGCGGCCTTGTTGCATCAGTGGCCGAGTTACGTTGGACTGGTGACGAGCTTTTCAACGGTGCTGATCATGTGGGTGCATCACCATGCGATTCTTCGCAACGTGTGCAGGACCGACGCGTGGCTGCATTTTGCGAACGGTTGGCTGCTGCTCTGTGTGACGTTTGTTCCCTACCCCACTTCGATCTTGGCGTCGTACCTGCGGACGAATGCGGCAAAAATGGCGGCTGCGTTTTACTCGGGGACTTTCGTGTTGATCGCAGTGAGTTTTTATCTGTTTATCCGCGCAGCGTTCCGGAAGCCGCTGCTTTCACCGGACGCGTCGCAAGAATTTGTGGCTAAAACGCGTCGCGACTATATGTTCGGTCCCCCGATGTACCTGATGGCGACGGTTTCGGCGTTTTTGAACGAGCGCTTGTCCCTGGTCATTTGCACGCTGCTGTGGATTTTCTGGGCGACGACGATTACGAAGAATACGCGGGCGTGAAGGCGAAGTGCAGGTGCGTATCCACCTCAGTGGTAGGTCGCGACGAGCTGGCCGTTTTCGATGTGCATGTCGCTGATATCAGAAGGCAAGCGGAGTTTGTCGCGGTTTTCGGGCGAATCCATCAGGCGCTGGACAGCAGTTTCGAGCGTGGATTGAGGGATAGGCAGCGCACCAAGCTGGCCGCTGATAGGCTCGAACTTCAGAAAGCCGTCCTCGGCGCCGATCCGGCCGACAAGCTCGAGAGTCATGTCCTTTCCGTGCAGGTCAAAAACGACGTAGGCTTTGACGCGGTCGCCCTCCATTTGGATCTTTACATCTTTGACCGAGGAGCGCATCTGTTCCACGTCGGAGGCGGAAGGAGAGTCGGATGTGCCGAGCGGGGTTGACGGATCGGCCGCTGAGGGCTGCGGGGTAGCCGGCGACGGACTCGATGCGGGCGCGTTTGCGCTTTGAGCCAGGTTCAAGTGAGAGACCAGGTAGGAGTTGAGTTCCGCCTCATCGAGACGCAACGTCGGCTTTTCGCCCTGCGCCAGCGACTGCTGAACCTGCTCCACTTTTTCTTCCGCGCTGGCGGCGGCCTGCGCCGACACCTGGACGCGCGGCGGGTCCTTTTTGTGAAGCAACAGAATCAGCGTTACCAGCACCGCGAGGTAGGTGGACCAACGCAAGCAGCGAAACGCCCAGACCCATGGGCTGACGGCTCGGGAGGTCGCTGGCGGCAAGGTTGCATGGCTTGGGGTCTTCATGATGAATGCCTTTTGAGCGTGCACCCGGATAAATGGCATTCCAGGCTCCCGCTTGCTCTTTCTTAACCCTACTGCCCGGAAAAAGTAGCGGCAATGGAACCAAGCGGAAAAGCAGCCAATTCGGCACCTGTACCGGCTAACAGCGTGTGGGATACTGCTCCGAATATGGCCCAAGAAAATATTGTGCAGGCCGAAGGAATCGTCGAGGCAAGCAGAAGAGAGGGTGCGCGGGCGCTGCCAGCGTATCTCGCGTTGATCGCCGGAATCCTGTGCATCGCGTGGTCGGCGATCTTCGTGCGCTGGACAGACATACCCGGGCCGGCATCGGCGTTTTACCGAATGCTGGTTCCGGCGGTGATTTTGCTGCCAACGGCGCCTTTTGATCGCTACACCCGCTTGAACAGGCGCATGATTTGGATCATTGCGCTGGGCGGCCTGTTTTTTGCGTTGGACCTGGCGCTTTATAACACGTCCATTCTAAAAACGTCGGCTGCGAACGCAACGCTGCTGGGAAACAACACACCGATCGTGGTGGGGCTGATATCGTGGCTGGTGTTCCGGAAGAAGCCGGGTTCGCCGTTCTGGCTGGGGTTACTGCTCGCAGTTGGTGGCAGCGTGGTGATTGTGTGGGCTGATCTAGGGCGGCACATTCGATTTGGAATGGGAGACCTGATGGCGCTCGGAGCCGCCGCGTGTTTTGCCGTTTACCTGCTGGCCGCGGAGCGCGTGAGGAATTCGATCGGGACGCTGGCATTTTTGAGGCTGGCTATGGTTTCGAGCACGGTGGTGCTCTTGCTAATCAATCTGATGCTGGGGATTTCGTTACGGGTGGCACACGGACGGACTCTGTGGGCGATTCTTGGGTTGGGACTGATCTCGCAGCTTGGCGGTTACCTGGCGTTGACTTACGCGCTGGGACATTTACCCGCGACCATCACCTCCATAAGCCTGCTGACGCAGGGCCCACTGACGGCGGCGATGGCGGCTGTTTTGCTCGGTGAACCGTTGAGCTTGCCGCAGATTGTTGGCGGAGTTCTGGTGCTCTCCGGTGTGGGGTTGGCGCACCGGCAGCGGCATCCGGAAGACGAGGCCAACGTTTGAAGGTCAACGCGGAGGAGCGGCTGCCCTGTGAGTCGGCCCTTCCGCCACATTCCATACAACCGCAAAGCTCGAGTGCGATTCCTGCGGTATGAACAAAGAGCGACAGTCAAAGTCTCTTGCCTGTGCGTCATCAGGTGGGTAAAACTGTCAGCGCTCCGCCGTTTACCGCCGAAGAAACATTCCGAAGGGAGTTACTATGCGCCCAACCGCTACGCTGTTTCTGGCTTCGCTATTCGCGTTAGCGTGCTTTGCACAGAAAAACGCAGCCCCGCCACAAGCTCCGACGCAAACAACAGAGGCAGCCACGCCTCAAACAAAGTCTCGGCCGAGCGTCGGAGTTGCTCTCGAAGGAGGCGGCGCGCTGGGGCAGGCGCATGTTGGGGTGCTGAAATGGTTCGAAGAGCACCATATCCCGGTGGACTACATAGCGGGCACCAGCATGGGGGGATTGGTGGGAGGCCTGTATGCGACGGGCAAGTCTTCGGATCAACTGAGGGAAGTGCTGCTGGGCGCGGACTGGCCGCTGCTGCTCGGCGGCGGAACGCCTTACGAGGAATTGTCGTTCCGTCGCAAGGAGGACGCGAGAGAAATACCGAATTCCCTTCAGATCGGGCTGAAACACGGGCCGACGCTGCCACCGGGACTGAACACGGGTCAACAGGTGAATCTGCTGATCGACCGGGAGACGCTTCCCTATTCAACGTTGAAATCGTTCAACGACTTGCCGATTCCCTTCCGTTGCGTGTCGACGGAACTGGTATCAGGAAAAGAGCACGTATTTCAGAACGGTCTGTTGTCGGACGCCATGCGGGCAACGATGTCGATTCCGGGAGTGTTTGCGCCGGTACGCGAGGGTGACAAGATTTTTGTAGATGGGGGCCTGGTGGACAACTTGCCAACCGACGTTGTACGAAAAATGGGAGCCGACGTTGTGATTGCGGTGCACCTGCAAATCTCCACAGTCTCCGCCAAGGAAATTCAATCGGCGTTCGATGTGCTGGGGCGGTCAGTGGCCCTAGTGATTTCAGAAACGGAGTTGCGGGGAATGGAGGGAGCCGACCTGGTGGTGCGAGCAGATGTGGAGAAGTATTCGACGACGGACTATGAAAAGACGGACGCGCTCATTCAGATCGGCTACGATGCGGCGGAAGCAAAAGCGCAGATTCTGAAGCCCTATGAACTCGACGATGCCGCCTGGGCAGAATATTTGAAGCAGAAACAATCGCGGGTGCGGACAAGCATCGGAACGCCCCAGTTCATCAAGATCGAAGGGGTGCAGGAAGGGGGCGCGCAGGAGAATATCCAGCGGCTGCTGCAGCCAATGGTGGGAAAGCCCCTGAGCATCCCGGAGATCGAGCGTTATCTCAATCGTTTGAGCGGCATCGGACGCTATGACAGCCTTACCTACGGGATGATCCAACAAGGCGACCGCACGGGCTTGCTGGTCCGTGTTCATGAAAAGACCTATGCGCCGCCAACGCTGTTACCGGAGTTTGAGGTGGACGGCACCCAGACCGACGATGTGACGTTCACGCTTGGGGCGCGACTGACGCTGATGGATGTCTGGGGCTTCCGCTCGGAGTGGCGCAATGACTTTCGGTTTGGCGAAACCTACGGATTATCGAGCGATCTCTACCGGCCATTTCAGCCGCTGTCGAAATGGTTTTTCGATCCGTTTGTGCAGGCAAGCCAGACTACGTTCCGAATCTACGACAAGAACAACCCAAAGGCGGATTACCAACTCGACCGCGTGTATGGAGGCTTGAATTTCGGGTATGGGTTCAGCCGCTTCAGCGAACTGAAGATCGGTTACGGCGTAGGGTATACGAATGCGGCGTTGAGGCTGGGAACGCCGGACTTCGCATCGTATGAGGGTCGCATCGGAGCGCTGCAGGCCCGCTACATCCTGGATCACACTAATGATGCCGTGATACCGACGAAGGGGTATTACATTCGTTCGCAGTTCTATTATTACGACACCTATCCCGGCGCGACACAGGCTTTTCCCTCGCTCGACTTGCTGACGCAATATTTTAAACCAGTCTTCCACGGAGATTCGATCTTTGTGGTCGGCAGCGGAGGTTCAACCTTCGGTTACCACAACATCGGCGCACCACAATTCTTCCTCGGAGGAGTGGGCCGACTGAGCGCGTACGGGCTGAATGAGCTGCTGGGCGACCAGTATTTCCTAGGCAGAGTAGGTTACCTGCACAAGGTGTTCACGTTGCCGCCGTTCATCGGCACCCAGGTTTACGTATCGGTATTCGGCGAGGTCGGCAAGATGTACGAAGATCCGTTCCCGGCACCAAAGCTTTCGGGAGATGGCGCGGCGGGATTGTTGGCGGAAACGGCGTTTGGACCCGTGTTCATCGGCGGTGCCGTAGGCGATACGGGGCACCACAAGTGGTTCTTCCAATTGGGGCGGGTGTTCTAGCCATTCATCTGCCTTTTATCGAGTCGTAACAATTCAAACGTATAAGTGTCGCCCTTGACTGGAATCCGGTGCGCCTCGTGATTGTCTGGCTCAGTAAGGTAGTTCGCGGAGAGTCTCAGCTCCGAAGGGGATTGCCATGGCCGTAGCGTCGACTTCAGCGGTACTACACGAGAAATTAAACAGAGGGCCGAACCGCATAGGGACTCTGATTTTTGGCGCGGTGCTGACGATCACCTACGCGGCGTCGCGGGTCTGATTTTCATCGGGACCAGCCTTTCCCGCGACCTGGGAAATATCGAGTTGGGGTCTTCCTGGCCGTACGTCATGCTGGGCACGGCACTGCTGGTGGCGCTGGGGTTTGAATTTGTGAACGGGTTTCACGACACGGCGAACGCGGTTGCAACGGTCATTTATACGCACTCATTGGACCCGAACGTGGCGGTGGTATGGTCGGGATTTTGGAACTTCCTTGGAGTGGTCACATCGACGGGAGCGGTGGCGTTCGGCATTGTCTCGTTGCTGCCTGTAGAACTGATTTTGCAGGTGGGCAGCAGTGCCGGCTTCGCGATGGTGTTTGCGCTACTGACCGCCGCGATTCTGTGGAACCTCGGGACATGGTGGTTTGGACTGCCGGCATCGAGCTCACACACGCTCATCGGCTCGATCATTGGGGTGGGCATCGCCAATCAGTTAATGAGCGCCAGGACCGGCACCAGCGGTGTCGATTGGGCGCAAGCCGCCAATATCGGAAAATCGCTGCTGCTTTCGCCGATCTTCGGGTTCGTCGTGGCTTATTTGCTGCTGACCGTGGTGAAAAAAATCGTCAAGGAGAAGAAGCTGTACGAAGCCCCGAAGGGTAATCAACCGCCGCCGTTTTGGATTCGTGGACTGCTGGTGCTGACCTGCACGGGCGTAAGCTTTTTCCACGGCTCGAATGACGGGCAAAAGGGTATGGGGCTGATCATGCTGATTCTCATCGGCACGGTGCCGACCACCTACGCGTTGAATCATGCGGTAAGCGTGAAGCAAAGCCAGGATTTCGTCGCCGTGTCGCGCCTGGCAGCCGATACGGTTGGGAAGTATGTGGACGCCTCGGCGGTTGTGGGCGATCCACGGGACGACGTGACGGAGTACATCCGGACAAAAGAGTTCAAGCCGAATACGATGCTGGCGCTGCGCGTGCTCATCAATGACATCGGGACGGAAATGGCGCAGTTCAAGGAACTAGCACTGGTGCCGCAGACGCAAGTACGCAACTTCCGCAACGATATGTACCTGGTGAGCGAAGCGCTGCGGTTGATGCAGAAGTCTGGAAAGCCTGCGTTTGCCGCAGCGGATGTAGCGGTGCTGAAGAACTATAAGTCGCACGTCGGATTGTGGTGACCGTCGGCGAGAAGATTGGGAAGAATCACCTGACCTACGCACAGGGGGCGGTAGCGGAGATTACGGCGATGGCGACGATCGGGGCGGCGGACGGGCTGGGCTTGCCCGTCAGTACGACCCACGTGCTGTCATCAGGCGTTGCGGGCACGATGCTGGCGAATTCATCCGGGCTGCAGATGAGCACGGTACGGAACCTGCTGCTTGCCTGGGTGCTGACGCTGCCCGCGGCGATGACACTGTCAGGTTCCTGTTCTACGCTTTCCGGCAGCTGTTCCGTGGCTAATCGCGATAACGATTGGCGCCGAAGAGGTCGAGGAACTGCTTGACTTTCGCTTTTTATTCGCCTATAGTACGTGCAGGTAGAGGAAACGGGAACGGGTGGCTTCGGCTCCATTGCCTTTTCGGCTCTCACGGGCCGGACGCCACCCGTCAAGAAAGCCAGGAAGCGGCGCCTCAAGAGCCCTCCGGAACACCAGCCCCACACCAGACGGAAGGCTTCCCCAAGTGGAGGTAGCAGGCCGAGCACCGGGGCTGCGGCGAGGCTTGCGGGCGCCCTGCCCGCGACGCATACTTTCCTCATGATGAACGGCAGGTACGGCTGGATGAGGGTCAGCGCCTTTGCGGTGGCAGCGCTGGGCCTCAATGCGACCGCGAGCCACGCGGACGAAATCCGTTTAAAGGACGGGAAAAAGCTGTACGGCGTGATCGTGGCGTATGAAGACAACATGTTCAAGGTCAAAACCGACTTTGGGTATGTGCTGGTCGAAAAAGACAAGATTGCTTCGATTATTCCCGACACGCCGGCCCAGGGGGCGGATGGCAAGAGCGGTTCGGCGCCATCCTCGACCCCGGCCGTCGGGAAAAGTGAGATTTCAGGCCCGGGAGAAACGAAACCGGCTGTCCCCGACAAGCGCGAAAAGGCCGCTACGGTTGTAACTCACGCCAATGCCCGGCCGGAACTGCCCGTCGCAACGAAGATGGCCGCAGACTCGAATCCGCCACCATTGAAGACGGCTGCATCGACACCCAAGGGAACACTGGCCGCGGTACCAGCCCCGCCGCCTCCGCCAAAAGAAGAGCCCGCCGCGAACCGCGAGGAAATCCAAGGGAACCTTTACATCAATCACGAGTTTGGCTTCCGCATGTACAAGGCTCCGAGCTGGCAAATCATTGATGGCGCGGGGCAGACACTGCCGAATGCGATCGTGGCGATGGGTACTTCGAACGAATCGACCCTACTGGTGATTGGGCGAGAGAAGAACAAGGCTCCACTGGAGTCCGCGGCAGGTACGGTTGAGAAGCGGTTGCGCGACGCCTACGAAAACTACCGTCAGATTTCCGAGCGAAAGACAGTGGTGAGTGGGCAGCCGGCGATCGAATATCACTATCGCGGGCTGGCAGACGGGCACGACTGGTCAGGAACGCTGACCGTGGTTGCGCGAGGCGAAGAGGTTTTCACGGTGCTGGGCATGACGTTTGCCGATACCGACCTGATCCAGATTCAGGAGAACGTGATTTCGCGGTCGATCGCCAGTTTGAGTTTCGGCGCGAAGTAGGGTTCCCGCACTTCAAAAGATCGCGGTGATTCCAACCGTTGGAAGGCCGGTCATGCGGCGCGTGCTGGCTCCATTCGGAAGGATAGAATGCGCACCGGCTTGCGGACAGCGTTTCAGGCAGCGCGTTGAGGCCCAGGATAAACCGAGCTGGCGCACTCCAAGAACACACTAGACCTCGGCGAGGTGCGCTTCCACCGGCTTGCGGTTTTCGCGGATCATTGCGATGAGAGACTGAACAGCGCGAGGGAGGCTGCGGTCTCGACGGTAAACCAGCGCGAGTTCACGCCAGAGATCGACGCCCTCAACATTCAGCAGCTTCACCTCGCCGGTTTTGACCTGGTCGCGGGCAAAGCCTTCGCTGATGATGGAAATGCCGACGTCGGCAGCGACAAACGTCTTGATCATGCCGATGCTTGGCAATTCCATGGCAACGCGCAAGCGGGAACGGTGTGGCCGGAACAGCTTATCGAGAACCTGACGTGTGTAACCGGTTTTTGGAAAAATGAGAGGTGCGGCGGCGATTTCGTCGAGAGTGACATGGGCGCGTTGCGCGAGGGGATTTTTCGAACTAACCATGAAGCGCAGGCGGTCGCGATTAATGACGTGCATCTTGAGATTCGGAGACTTGAGCGGCAGAGTGACAATGCCGAGGTCGAGCGAGCCTTCCTCGAGACGCTGCAGGATTTTGTGGCTGAAATTACGGTAGATGCTGATGTGCACGAGCGGATAGCGTCGTTGAAACTCCGCCAGGATGTCAGGAAGAAGATAAAGGCACGTGGCCTCGTTGGCGCCAAACGTTACTGGGCCCTGCACGACATTGCCGCGGTCTGCAACGACCTGCATGGATTCGTCGCGAAGCCGTAGGAGGCGCTCCGCAAATTCGAAGAGGACTTCACCAGCGGGGGTGAGTTCGACGGACTTTGCCGAACGATCGAGCAGCTTGGCGTGATAGGCCTGTTCGAGTTGGCGGATCTGCGCGCTGACGGCTGATTGCGAGCGGAAAACCTTCTGGCCGGCCTTCGAAAAGCTCTTCAGTTTGGCGACTTGCACAAAGGTAGTTAGCTGGTCAAAGTCCATAAGCCTCGACTCACTCGCGCAGGATTATAGCTGATTCTATCTACGAAACTGGTATGAATGCCGGGAGCATCAAGCATAGTGCGGGGAAGGCGACGAAGCAGTTCTCAAGTAACTTGCCGCCGGAGCAGGGAGTGATTCGGGAATGAAGGCAGGAAGCGCCCGCCAGACGGTTTCGAGCGTCCCCTGAAAATGGCGTGGTTGAATCCTGACGAGGGGCAGTGGAGAGCGCAGAGCCAGCAGGCGGGAAGCTTTCGGGCTTCCGGTCAAAGCCAGATGTTTTTCGAGAAGGCGCCGGACTTGTTGCTCTTCGGTCTCTGCGAGTTCGTGCGCCTGAACAAATTCAAGATTAAGGACGTGCTCCGCTTCGCTACGCAAGAGATAAGCGAGGCCACCAGTCATTCCGGAGCCAAAGTTGAGGCCGGCGGGGCCAAGAATAGCAGCGACGCCGCCGGTCATGTATTCGCAACCATGTTGGCCAACGCCTTCAACAACGGCGACGGCGCCGCTGTTGCGCACGGCGAAGCGTTCTCCGGCTTGGCCCGCGACATAGAGTTGGCCGGAGGTAGCGCCGTAGAGAACCGTGTTCCCTACGAGGACATCGCCGCGCTTCGAAGCGTTGGCACCTGCGCGGATGACGATTGTGCCGCCGGAGAGGCCCTTGCCGACGTAGTCGTTCGCTTCGCCGAACAGTTTCAGCGTAAGGCCGGAGGCGAGGAACGCGCCGAAGCTTTGACCTGCGGTGCCATGGAATTCGCGCGAAACCTCGGGCACGGATCCGTTGCCGATTTGCTGGCGCATGCGTTCGCCACTGAGATGTGTGCCGATACTGCGATGAAAATTGTAAATCGCGGGAGTCGCGCTCCCCGCGGCTTGCGCGTGGTCGAGGAGCTGCTCGAGCTGGGCCAGCCGGCGGTCGAGGACCGACTTCTCCATCTTGAATTCGGGGATGCCGTACCGGAGCAGGCCTCCGGGGCGCTCGGCCCGCTCGTAGACCACCACCTGGTGGCCGGCCCGGCACAGCTGCTGGGCGGCGGCCAGTCCG
>Ga0207761_1000544_pt1 | contig 13220 bp, 11 predicted proteins | sample LuqExpMetageno34_FD_187792 | JGI IMG/M metagenome (GOLD analysis project Ga0207761, IMG submission 187792) | Tropical forest soil microbial communities from Luquillo Experimental Forest, Puerto Rico - Sample 34 (SPAdes) | ecosystem: Environmental > Terrestrial > Soil > Tropical forest ... | reverse complement strand
ATTTTTGCCTGTGCCGCCAGTTCCCTGCGACGTCCCACTGTGTAGTAGGCCACGGTGATCAGCACCAGCCACGGGATGCCCGCCTGCAGCGTCACGCGCATGCCATCGACCCACCAAGTGGAAATCAGCACCGCTAGCACCGCGAGTCCGCCAGTGATGGTTGTAAAGGGAAAGTACTTTACCCGAAGCGGCAGCGCGCGGTCGGTGCGAGCGTCCCAATGTCGGCGAAAGCGCAGATGGGTGACGAAGATCATCAGCCAGGCGAACAACCCGCCGAACAGCGAAATGCCCAGCATGTAGACGTAGGCGGAGCCGGGAAACCAGTACGCCAGCAAAACCGCTGCGCCCAGTCCGCCGGCCGAGCACAGCAGTGCGGCAAAAGGCGTGCCTTTGTGCGTTACGCGCCCGAGGCTCTCGGGTGCATAACCCGCACGCGAGAGAGAGAACATCATCCGCGTGCTCATATAGAGGTTGCAATTCATGCTCGAAAGCGCCGCGGTGAGCACCACGAAGTTGATGATGTGCGCCGCTGCCGGAATGTGCATCACCTCGAACACCCGCACGAACGGACTGACGGTGATGTCTTGTCCGGGCTCGACCTGCGTCCACGGCATTACGCCGATCAGCACCGCGATGGCACCGACGTAGAAGATGGTCAGCCGCGCCAGCAGCGTGCGCATGGCGCGAGGCACGGTCTTCTCCGGATCTTTCGCCTCGCCTGCCGTCACCGCGACCACTTCTGCGCCGATGAAGCTGTAGATCACCACGGCCAGCGCCAGCCATGTGCCTAGCAGCCCGTGCGGCAAGAATCCTCCGTAGTTGTAGAAGTTTGCAAATCCGTTGGGATGGTCCTGATGGACGCCAAACATCATCGCCACTCCCAGCACAACGAAAACCAGGATCGCCGTAACTTTGATCATGGCGAACCAGTACTCGAATGTCCCGAATGCTCCAATGCTCATGGAGTTAATGACGATGAGCGCCGCCGAATACAGCAGCACCCACAGCCACGCCGGAGTTTGCGGAAACCACCACTGCGTATAGATCGCCGCCGCTACCGCTTCACCGCCGATGGCGATGGATTGCGCCGCCCAGTAGGTGTAGCGAATCGCGAACCCAGCCCACCGGGAGAGATACAGCTCGGCGTAGATGCCAAACGATCCGGTGGTAGGGTGCACCACAGCCATTTCCGCCAGGCACGCCATCAGCAGCAAAGTGATGAGCGCTGCAAACACGTACGTGAGGATCACCCCTGGCCCCGCCGTTCGCACGGCGATGGCGCTGCCGAGGAAGAGTCCCGTCCCGATCGCGCCGCCGACGGCGATCATGCTGAGTTGTCGTTGGGTCAACTGCCGGGCCAGTCCCTGCTCGCGCTCCATGATGTGCTGGTGCTCTGAATCCCTGGTTCGAGAATCGTTGCTCATGCGCAAGCGGCTCCGGCAGGTGCCAGAGTAGTTAGGAAGGCAGAATATTGCGGCCCACGCGCCGCGCGTGTACAACGAATGTGAACCATCATGGCGTCTGCTCTGCAGCGAGCCCGAATATGTCGGTCTCCGGTCGTGTTAACTTATCACGCCGCGGCAGGATCTACTCTCTGCTGCCGTGGCGGCAATTCCGCGCCGTCTGCAATTGCGAAGTTACAGTTCCATCATCGCCGGAGGGATCACCGTGCGCTCTACTGAAAAGCTTGTTGCGATCCTGATCCTCGCGCTCGCCGCCTGGGCCATCCTGATGTCGCTGGCCACCAGCTTCCAGGGGAGCCAATCGAACCGGATTCTGCTGGTCGAACTCGGTTCTGACGCTGCCTCTCTCAATCTGGCAGTCCAGGACAGCGGCAAGAACGACCGCGAGGGCATCAGCCACAACATCCGCATGGTGGTGCGCAACACCTACATGGATTTCGTTTTCATCCTCCTCTATTGGCTGACCTTCGTAGGCCTCGCGTACCTGGCGGGGCTGCTCGGGCAGCGCGTCTTGGCGATTTGTTCCACGCTCTGCATCAGCTTTGCCGCGCTCGCCGACGTGCTGGAGAACCACTCCATTCTTATCGCCATGGGTGTAAGCCCTTTCACCGACCCAGTCGCGGTGGACATCTCTGAATATTCGCAGTTCAAGTGGGCGTTCTTCTTCCTGGCCACTGTGTTGCTCGGTCTGGCCATCGCGCTGAACCGCCGCACTTCAACCGTGCGGCGTATCGCCGGTGGCATCTTCATTGCCAGTGGAGTGTTTGGAATTCTCGGCATCACGCGCTATCGCGTTACGCTCGATTTTGCGATGATGATGATCAATCTCGGCATCGTGCTGTTCGCCGCCGCGCTGCTGCTTACGTTGTGGAAACTCTTCCAGTCGCTGAGGGAACTTAACCACAGCGGACATTCCCATCACGCCAACCTGCACGCGTAGAGAACCATGCAGCGCGTCCTCGTGGCTACGTCGAACCCGGGCAAGATTCGCGACCTGATTGGCGCCGCTGCGGCTCATGGCATCGAGGTCGCCACGCTACCCGGGTTCTCCAGCCTGCCGACGGTAATTGAAGACGGCCTGACGTTTGAGGCCAATGCCCGGAAGAAGGCCGAGCACTACAGTCATTTCAGCGAGGGTGAGCTCGTCATTGCCGACGACTCTGGCCTAGAGGTTGATGCGTTGCAAGGCGCCCCGGGGGTGCGCTCGGCTCGCTACGCCGCCGACGAGCACAGCCCGGACGAGGAATCGGGGAGCTCCGACGACGAGGCCAACAACAATCGCCTGCTACGCGAACTTCACGAAGTGCCTGACGAGTACCGTACAGGCCGGTTCGTTTGCGTGATTGCAGTCGCGCGCAACGGGCACACGCTGGCGACGTTTCACGGCAAGGCCGAGGGGATCTTATTGCATGCACGCCGCGGCGCAGGCGGCTTCGGTTACGATCCGCTGTTCTTCTTCCCGCAGATTGGCAAGACGTTTGCAGAACTGACGGCGGAAGAGAAAGCGCAGTACAGCCATCGGGGAGCAGCGTTCCGTCAGTTCCTGGAGTGGGCTGACCACCAGAGTGAGTTGCATCCTCACAACGCTCAGTGACGTTCGTCACCAGCCGATTGCCAACCCATTCCGCTATCCTGAACGAGCGTTCGGAAAGTTCTTAGTGGTTCGTTGTTAGTTGTTCGCTATTCGCTGTTCGATCTTGGCCTCGCAAACGCGCTACATATCGAAGTGGCGAAAAGCGATGAGCGGAAGGCGTTTTGACCGTGTTCTCCGAAGTAAATCGGTAGTTGCGTGTGTTCTTGACTTGCGTAGTTGGCGAAATTGATAATGCAAGGTTCGCGTCAACAGCTCGCGAATCATAAGGAGTCGGCGTCGTGGCTTCATCCGCCAGTCCTATTTCCAAGAGTTCCGTGCAAGTAGCCAAGGGCGTTCCCGCGTTGCGCGCCGGGGAGGGCAACTCCTTCCTCCTGAGGCGGTTGCACTCGCTGAGCGGCATCGTACCCATCGGCGCGTTCCTGTTGGAACACTTCATCTCCAACTCCGAGGCGATGAAAGGCCCGGCCGCCTACAACGGAACGGTCAAGTTCCTCACCGGCCTGCCGTTTGTCTCGGTGCTGGAGTGGGGCTTCATCTTCCTGCCGCTGCTCTACCACGGCCTCTACGGGCTGTGGATCTGGTACAACGGCGAGTCGAATGTCAGCGAATATCCCTGGACCGGCAACTGGCTCTATACGGCACAGCGCTGGACCGGCATTATCGCCTTTGTGTACATCCTGTACCACACTTATTACATGCGCTTCACCGGCGTGCATTTGATGGGCGCCGGCGGCTACAACGCAGCCTTCTGGAAGGTGCAGCAGGAGTTCCAGAATCCCTGGGCGATCGTCGCTTACGTTATCGGCATCACGGCGGCTTCGTGGCACTTCTCCTATGGAATTTGGCTGTTCGCCGCGAAATGGGGCATTACCGTGGGCGAGCGCGCCCGTAAAAAGCTGGGCTACGTCTGCCTGTTGCTGGCGATTGCGCTGATCGCCATCGGCTTCGGGTCGATTTACGGGTTCGTTAGCCACCCGCTGGTGCCGCAGCCAAGCGCGGTCGAACCGGTCGAGAGCACGCAGTTACGTTGATTTCCGCGGCTGCGGCCGCCTTATTGATTGCGTAGAAATCGAAATTTTTATGGCAAATCCTAAGATCATCGTCGTAGGTGGCGGACTGGCAGGACTGGCGGCCACCATCAAGATTGCCGAGATGGGAGGTCACGTTGACCTGTTCTCCATCGTCCCGGTCAAGCGGTCTCACTCGGTCTGCGCCCAGGGCGGCATTAACGCCGCCAAGAACCTGAAGGGCGAGGGCGACTCCACCTGGCAGCACTTTGACGACACGGTGTATGGCGGCGACTTCCTCGCCAACCAGCCACCGGTGAAGGTCATGTGCGATATGGCGCCGGGCATCATCGACCTGCTCGACCGCATGGGCGTGCCGTTTAACCGCACTCCCGAAGGCGTGCTCGACTTCCGCCGCTTCGGTGGAACGCTTTACAACCGCACCGCTTTCGCGGGCGCCACCACCGGGCAGCAGCTTCTGTACGCGCTCGATGAGCAGGTGCGGCGCTACGAGTCCGAGGGCAAGGTCACCAAGTACGAGGGCTGGGAGTTTCTCTCCGGTGTCATCGATGACGGCCGCATTTGCCGCGGTATCTGCGCGATGGACCTGCGCAGCATGGAAGTCGCCATCTTCCCTGCCGAGGCGGTCATAATCGCGACCGGCGGCATCGGAGCCATCTTCGGCAAGTCCACCAACTCGGTGGTGTGCACCGGGTCGGCGCAGTCGGCTCTGTATCAGCAGGGCGCGTACTACGCCAACGGAGAGTTCATCCAGGTGCACCCTACGTCGATACCCGGCGAAGACAAGTTGCGCCTGATGTCGGAGTCGGCCCGCGGTGAAGGCGGCCGCGTGTGGGTGCCGCGCAATCCCGGAGACAAGCGCGACTTCAAGAGCATTCCCGACAGCGATCGCTGGTACTTCCTGGAAGAGTGGTATCCCAAGTACGGCAACCTGGTGCCGCGCGACGTGGCTACCCGCGCCATACATAAGGTGGTGTACGAGCACAACCTCGGCATCGACGGCCAGCCGATGGTCTATCTCGACCTGACGCACATCGACCGCGCCACGCTCGATCGCAAGCTCGAAGGCATCCTTGAGATCTACGAGAAGTTCGTCGGCGACGACCCGCGCGACGTGCCCATGAAGATCTTCCCCGGCATGCACTACACCATGGGCGGCCTGTGGGTGGACTTCAACCAGAAGACCAACATCGAGGGGCTGTATGCGTGTGGCGAGTGCGATCACTCCATCCACGGCGCCAACCGGCTGGGAGCGAACTCGCTCATGTCGTGCATCACCGGCGGGTTCCAGGCCGGTCCCAACGCCATGAACTACGCGCGCGGCGTTCTGAAGGGCGAGAAAAAGACCGAGCAGCGCGTGTACGACTCCGAAAGGAAGCGCCAAGAAGAAATCAACCAGCGGCTCATGTCGAACGACGGCAGCGAAAACCCGTTCCAGCTGTGGCGCGAGTTGGGCGACATTATGACCAAGAATTGCACGGTCATTCGCTACAACAAGAACCTGCAGGAGACCGACGTGAAGCTGGTCGAACTGCTGGAGCGCTATCGCCACGTCAACCTGAGCGACCGCACGCAATGGGCCAACACTTCGTTTGTCTTCGCCCGGCAGCTTTACAACATGCTGCAACTGGCGCGTGTGATTGCCCAGGGCGCCGGCCTGCGCAATGAATCGCGTGGCGCGCACTACAAGCCCGATTTCCCCGACCGCGACGATGCCAACTTCCTCAAAACGACGAAGGCGTTTTTCGCGGCCGATGCCGACGAGCCCCGCTTCGAGTTCGAAGCGGTGGATACGTCGCTGATTCCTCCGCGGCCCAGAAGGTACGACGCGGCGTCGTGACGAAGTGGTTCGTGGTTTGTGGATAGTGGATAGTTTTGAACGGCAACGGAAGGCTGATGGCTGAAGGCAGATAGCCGGTTCGACGAAAAGCGAATAGCGAAGAGCGTATAGCAATCATGGCTACTAACGGAAAAACCGTCATTATCAAGATCAAGCGCCAGGACAACCCGAGCTCCAAGCCCTATTGGGAAGAGTTCGAGCTTCCCTACCGCCCCGGCATGAACGTCACCTCGTCGCTGATGGACATCGCCGCCAACCCAGTGACCAAAGACGGCAAGAAGTCCACGCCGGTGACCTACGACTCGAACTGCCTGGAAGAGGTGTGCGGTTCGTGCGCGATGCTCATCAACGGACGCGCACGCATGGCGTGTTCGGCGCTGATTGACAAGCTGGAGCAGCCCATCAAGCTGGAACCGTTCTCCAAGTTCCCCGTGGTGCGCGACCTGGCGGTGGACCGCAGTGTGCTGTTCGAGAACCTGAAGAAGGTCAAAGCCTGGGTACCGACCGACGGCACCTACGATCTCGGCACCGGCCCCCGCCAGACCGCCGAGCAACAGGAAGTAAACTATCCCCTCTCGCGCTGCATCTCGTGCTGCTGCTGTATGGAAGCGTGCCCACAATTCAACGACAAGACAGGCTTCGTCGGCGCAGCCACCATCTCGCAGGTGCGGCTGTTCAACAATCATCCGACGGGCCAGGCGCTGAAGGTCGACCGCCTGAAGGCCCTCATGGGCGACGGCGGCATTCAGGAATGCGGCTACGCGCAGAACTGCGTGGAAGTCTGCCCGAAAGACATCCCGCTCACCAAGTCGATCGCCGATGTCGGCGGCCAGGTGATGTGGCAGGCGGTGAAGGACTTCTTCCAGACGTAAACGTCAGGGCGGTGGGTGCCACACTCCGGCGTTAAACTCGATCTCTACCCTTCGGCGAGGAGGAGCTCGGCTTCCCGCAGGACCAGTGGTAGCTTCAGCCTAAGAACACTCCACACGACTTGACTATCGATTTTGGCATAGCCATGAACGAGTATGTTCCGGAACGCAATGATCTGCTTGTACTCGCTGATACGCGCTGCCGTCGTTGGATCTTTTCTGGAAAGTTGCGCCAAGGCCTCCCCGACAATCTGCAATTGCCGCTCGACTGCCCAGCGCAATAAGGGATCTGAGGCGTATTCAGAATAGTTCTTTCCCTCAATGACTTGCTGCGCACGTCCCGCAGCTTGTGCGATGTCGTACAAATACTTCTTTGACTCAAGCTGCATAGACCAGGGTGCGGGTAGCTTCAACGGCCTGGCGGAAATAGGGGTTCTCGATTGAGGACTCCATCACTAAGTCCACCTTACGTTGGAACAGTCCCTGTAAATCCTCCAGCAACCCAAAGTATTCATCCGCATAACTGTCAACCGGGATATCTTCGAACGTGACGAGGAAATCCAGATCACTCCTTGCGGGATCGAACTCCGGTCCAGTGGCCGATCCGAACAGTTCAATCCTCCGCACGTGCCGGCGGCGACAGATCAGCTCGAGTTCGGAGCGCTTCTCTTCGATCAAGTGGTTCATTCACTCATTGTCCTATCGATTCTGGACTTGCTCAAGCGCTAACTTGTCTCCGCCTCGTTGTATCCGCTGCGCATATCCTCCGAACCATCATTTACAATCATCCTGAATCTTTCTCTTTGGAGTCCGCCATACTGATGTCCCCAATCCGGGCCGTTCTGCTTGTTTTCCTTGTCTCTACGCTCTGTTTCGCTCAAACGTCACCTTCGAAACCCGTCACGTCCACCGCGCCCGCCCCAACTTGGCAAGCCATTCACTCTTCTGCCCTGATCATCGACACCCATGCCGACACGCCGGGCCGCTTTGTGGACGAGAACTTTGATCTCGCGCAAGACGCTGGCCACGGCTACATAGACTTCAACAAGATTAAGGTCGGCGACCTCGGCGCTGAATTCTTCTCCATCTGGGTCGATCCCAAGGACTTCAAGGGCAAGGAAATCAAGCGCGCGCTCGACATGATCGACTCGGTGTACGAGCAGGCGCGGCTGCATCCTGACAAGATGATGATGGCCTTCGGTACCGCTGATATCCAAGCCGCGCACCGCCAGCACAAGCTCGCTGCGCTGATGGGCGTCGAGGGTGGACACGCGATTCAGGGCGACATTCGCGTGCTGCGTGACTACTACCGCCTCGGCGTGCGTTACATGACGCTCACCTGGTCGAACACCAACGAATTGGGCGACTCCAGCGGCGACCTCGACAACAAGGACATCCAGCACTACAACGGCATCACGCCGTTTGGCCGCCAGGTGGTACGCGAGATGAACCGTATGGGCATGATGGTCGATATCTCGCACGTCGCCGATCGCACGTTTTACCAGGCGCTGGTTTCCAGCCGCGCGCCCGTGATTGCGTCGCACTCGTCGTCACGCGCGCTGACGAACGCTCCACGCAACATGACGGATGACATGCTGGTAGCGCTGGCCCGCAACGGCGGCGTCGCACAGGTCAACTTCTATTGCGGCTTCATCTCGCAGAAGTGGGCCGACGGCATGAAGAAACTCAAGGAAGAAAAGGACCCCGACTACGAAAAGGTGCAATCGCTGTTCATGACTGAGCGCACCCCGGAGATGGCGAAGCAGCTCTATGAAGCGGAAGTGGTCCTCGCAAAAAAGGTGCCGCGCCCGCCGCTCAGCGAACTCATCGACCACATTGATCACATGGTGAAGATTGCGGGCGTCGATCACGTTGGCATCGGCTCTGACTTCGACGGTATCGACTGTTCGCCGCAAGGCATCGACTCCGTCGCCGACCTGCCGAAGATCACGCAGGCCCTTTACGAACGCGGCTACAAAGCAGCCGATATTCAGAAGATACTCGGCGGCAACCTGATGCGGGTCTTCACCGAAGTGGAAAAGACCGCCAAGATGATTCAGGCAGAAGATGCGGCTCCGCCGAAGGACAAGCGCCAGGAGGTTGCGCCCGACGCGCAGAGTCACTAAGCAATGAGAGTCGCCCCAGAGCTATCTGAAGGTGGAAAACTGGAGGAAACATGGTTTTCGCTCACCTTGCGCTGATTGTGGCCGCGGCGTTTTCGGGAGCAGCGATATACGTCAACTTCGCCGAGCAGCCCGCGCGTCTTGCGCTCGATGATCGGGCGCTGCTTTCGGAGTGGAAGCCTTCCTACAAACGCGGTTTCGCGATGCAGGCCCCGCTCGCGGTCGTGGGCTGCCTGTTCGGACTGATCGCCTGGTGGCAGACAAGAGAGATTGGCTTTCTCGTCGGCGCCATATTTATGATTGCGAACTGGCCGTGGACGTTGCTGGGTATCATGCCCACGAACAATGCGCTTATGGCAACCGACACAGCGAACCCATCTCCGCAGACCCGGCAACTCATCCTCAAGTGGGGCGCGCTGCACGCCGTTCGTTCAGTCTTAGGTTCGTTGGCCACAATCGCATTTTTTTGGGGATGTATAACAAGATAAGACACACCCTGCGGTCCGTAGATATTACTCACAAACTCGGAGGTCCCATGCGTAAACTTCAAATTGCAATTCTCATCCTCGCGATGGCCGGATTCGCTACCGCGCAAACCGGCACACCGCAGACCGTGAAGGTCAAGCCGGCCGCCGCTCCCACAACCACAACGACCACGGCTCCAATTGCAAAACAGCCGATTCAGGCGACATTCCAGACTACAGCGGGCGACATTAACTGCACGCTCTTCCCCGACAAGGCGCCGGTCACGGTCGCCAACTTCATCGGCCTCTCCACCGGCACCAAGGATTGGAAGAACCCGTCCAACGGGGCTCCCATGCACAACAGGCCTCTCTACGACGGGACCATCTTTCACCGCGTTATTCCCAACTTCATGATTCAGGGTGGCGACCCGCTGGGTAATGGAACCGGCGGCCCTGGCTACAGCTTCAAGGATGAGTTCAGCGACCTGACCTTCGATCAGCCCGGACGCCTTGCGATGGCCAACAGCGGTCCCGGCACCAACGGCAGCCAGTTCTTCATCACAGAGGTGCCCACGCCGCACTTGACCGGCAAGCACACCATCTTCGGGCAATGCGAGAACCTCGACCTGGTGAAGCAGATTGCGCGCGCGGCCACCGATCCCCGCAACGATCGGCCGTTTACTCCAGTGAAGATCACGCACGTGAAGATCGTCGATCCCAACAAGCCAGCGGCCGCGCCAGCTAAGAAGGCAGCAACCACAGGTACGAGCACTACCAAGAAGGCGACCACACCCCCGGCCAAGCCGCAGTAACGGAACGGCTCCCCGCTCTGCGCTTGGCGGCGGCAAAGTGCAGAGAGGGGTCTTGCCAATCCCGCAAACTTGTCTCACAATTACCGCACTCCGATGTCCTCCGCGGCAATCTCGGTTTCACACGCCTACCGCGATCGCAAGCGCTACCTGTGGCTGCTTTCCATTTTCGTGCCCGCGCTGATGAACGCCGGTCCTCTACTCTACTTGCTGGTTTCTCCCCGGGTCCTCTGGCTGTGGCTGCCCGTCGCGTTCAACTACATCGTGATGCCGCTGGTGGATTTCGTGGTCGGCGAGGACCCCAGTAATCCACCCGAGTCCGAAGTCGCCGCGCTGGAAGAGGACCGTTACTACCGCTACATCACCTATGCCATCGTGCCCGTGCTGTGGACAACCTACATCTTCGCGGCGTGGTTTGTGGCGCGGCATCCTATTCCGTGGTACGGCGTGCTCGCCGTGATTCTCACCGCCGGTTCCGCCGGGGGTTACAGCATAAACGTTGGGCACGAGCTCGGACACAAGCAGACGGGCGTCGAGCGCTGGCTGGCCAAGATCATCCTTGCGCCCACCGGCTACGGACACTTCACCATCGAGCACAATCGCGGCCATCACATAGATGTCGCAACACCGGGCGACTCGGCCTCGGCGCGCATGGGAGAGGGCATTTGGCGCTTCGCTTTGCGCGAGATGCCAGGAGCCGTTATGCGGGCCTGGAGTATAGAGAAGCAGCGACTCGCTCGCCACCGACATTCTGCCTGGAGTTCGAACAACGACATTCTCCAGTCGTGGCTGATTACGTTCGGTTTCTACGCTGTGATGATTGCCTGGCTCGGCCTTCGCGTGCTCCCCTTCCTCATTTTGTCGGCGCTGTGGGCCAACTTCCAGCTCACCAGCGCTAACTATGTCGAACACTACGGACTGCTTCGCCGCACCCTCACGGACGGCGGCTTCGAGCGCTGCCAGCCGCATCACTCCTGGAACAGCAACCACATGTTCAGCAACTGGGCACTGTTTCACTTGCAACGCCACTCTGACCACCATACTTATCCGGGACGCCGCTACCAGGCGTTGCGCCACTTTGACGATTTGCCCACGTTGCCGAGCGGCTACTTCGGAATGTTTACCCTCGCCTACTTCCCGCCGCTGTGGTTCCGCGTAATGGACCCGCGCCTGCTGCGCTCTGTAGGCAAGGACCCGTCGCGCATCAATTTTCAGCCGGCCCGGCGCGAGAGCCTTGTGCGGAAGCACAGTCTGAGAGAAGCAACCGGCTCCGTGACCTGAGCCTTCCGGCACGCTCGCGAATGCCGGCGGAGGAATGGTCCGGAGATTCTTGGGCCGTCTCTCCCAGGCGGTACTATGATCTCCCGAAGGCTCTCCGCGCCTCTATGTGAAAATCCTTTCATATTGCGGCGTTTGTCATGACCCCGTGGTATCAAGGGAGATTGCGGATCTGTCAGCTGCATTGAAATTTCACTGAGGTGTATTCATGGAAGCCGTGCAGGAAAACGTGCGTATCGGACGTTCGGTCTCCGAACTTAAGCAAGCCATCCTCGACAACCTTTATTACATTCAGAGCCGCATCCCTGCGTTCGCTACTATCAATGACTGGTATATGGCGGTTGCTTACGCCGTTCGCGACCGCATGATGAACGACTGGATCGAGGCCTTCGGGCGTGCTCGCCACACCCGCGTGCGAATCGTCGCTTACCTCTCGGCGGAGTTTCTCATTGGTCCGCAGTTGGGCAACAACCTGGTCAACGTACACCAGATTCGCGAATCCGTAGCGGCTGCCTTGACCGAACTGGGGCAAGACATGGACAAGCTGCTCGCCCATGAGCCGGAACCCGGCCTGGGCAATGGCGGGTTGGGTCGTCTCGCCGCCTGCTACATGGAATCTCTCACGACGCTCAACATCCCAGCCATCGGCTATGGTATTCGTTACGAGTTTGGACTGTTCCGGCAGGAGATTCACAACGGCTGGCAGTTGGAAAAGACCGACAAATGGCTAAGCCTCGGGAATCCCTGGGAATCGACCCGGCCGGAAATCTCGCACTACGTCGGCACCGGTGGACACACCGAGCAGTACCACGATGAGCACGGTCACTTCCGCGTGCGCTGGATTCCCGAGCACGTGGTCCGCGGCGTTGCGAATGATATTCCCGTCGCCGGATACGGCACCAACATGACCAATTTCCTCCGGCTATGGTCCTCTGAGGCGGTTGACTCGTTCGATTTTCAGGCATTTAACAAGGGCGATTACTACGACGCTGTGCACGAAAAGGTCGCGTCGGAGACCATCAGCAAGGTGCTATACCCGAACGACGAAGCGGAGGCGGGAAAAACCCTGCGGCTGCAGCAGCAGTACTTCTTCACGTCGTGTTCGTTGCAAGACATGATGCGTATTCACAAGCTGCGTGGCGGGACTCCCCATACGTTCTATGAGACGTACGCCATTCAGATGAATGACACGCATCCTTCGATTGCCGTCGCCGAACTGATGCGGCTACTGATTGATATTAACGACATGAGTTGGGATGAAGCCTGGATCGTCACCCAAAAATCGCTGGCTTACACCAACCATACCCTTCTGCCCGAAGCCCTGGAGAAATGGCCGCTGCCCCTGTTCGCAACCCTGCTTCCGCGCCACTTGGAGATCATTTACGAAATCAACCGCCGCTTCCTCGATGAGGTCCGCTCCAGGTTCCCCAACGACGACGCGCGTATCGCACGGGTCTCCCTCATAGACGAGACTGGGCCCAAGTACGTGCGCATGGCCAACCTCGCAACCGTTGGCTCGCACGCGGTAAACGGCGTTGCTGCACTGCACACCGAACTGCTGAAGAAGACGGTGCTCCACGACTTCTACGAGATGTGGCCGGAGAAGTTTTTCAATGTCACCAACGGCGTCACCCCACGCCGCTGGCTCGCGCTCAGCAATCCCGAATTGTCAGGCTTGATCACAAGCGTAATCGGGGACCGATGGATCACCCACGAAGAAGAGTTGCACAAACTGGAGCCGTTCGCGGAAGA
>Ga0207761_1000543_pt1 | contig 13238 bp, 10 predicted proteins | sample LuqExpMetageno34_FD_187792 | JGI IMG/M metagenome (GOLD analysis project Ga0207761, IMG submission 187792) | Tropical forest soil microbial communities from Luquillo Experimental Forest, Puerto Rico - Sample 34 (SPAdes) | ecosystem: Environmental > Terrestrial > Soil > Tropical forest ... | reverse complement strand
CGCTCCACGTGCGGACTCCGCAGGCAACGCTCACCGGCGATTTATCGGACTTCGAGCTTACAGCGGTAGTCTCGGACGCCACGGTGGCGTTGCGGATGTCAGCCCACCAGATCCTCTACAACGCAGGCACCGGAATCTGGCCCTGGGTCACTCCAGACGGCAGGACCTACGAGTTCTCGGTACCGAACATTCGGACTAGCGGCTCGCTGGGCCTGGGAGCCAAGTCGTATGAGGTGGCGGGCGGTTCTTGGTACGACCGGCAGTGGATCACCACACCCGAGCGACCCCGTACGTTCCAGTGGATGGGTCTGTGTCTAGACAACGACTACGCGCTGAGCGCGTTCGAGCTGACGGGATGCGAGAGAGCAGGGTCGTGGGTGACCTGTCTGCGTCCCGACGGAAGTCACGTGGTGGCGTCCCTTCCTCCTTTCGGAGAGGCTGCGGCCGCTGCCGGAACTCCCGATGACCAGTCCCCGGGTCAACTTGCCGGTTGGCGGGTGGCGGTTCCGGCGCTCGACGCCGACCTCCGTGTCAGCGGCTACAAACTCATGGACTTGGGTAGCAAGGGGCGGAGTGGCTACACCGGTGTTCTCAGTGTTGTGGGTCAGATCGACGGGACGGAGACCTCGGGGTATGGCTTCACCGACGTCACGGCGCCGGTGTGAGGTGAGTTCGTGAAGGCCGCAGTGCTCTCAAGAGCCCGGGTGCATCGTCGGCGGAAAAGGTGATCCGCCGCTCGACCGGGACCGTGAGAATTCTCCATCAACTTGCCCTCGCGCTGGAATCGACCGTTGAGCTCGAGAGCGCAAACCGGGTGTAGTTCTCGTCCCTGACCTCATCGAGCCGACGTTTATAGAGCACGTTGCCACCCACGAATGGCAGAAAGGTGCGTGGCTTACCCGGGATGTTCGCTCCCATGTACCACGAGTCAGTGTGCTGATAGAGCGTTTGGTTCGCCAGGCTGGCGCAGTAGCTCACCCAATGATCCTGGGCTGAAAGCGATGCCTCAACTCTGTCGAACCCGCGCGCATCCAGGAATTGAAAAAGTTCTCCGAGCCAATCGACATGCTGTTCGATCGAATAGATGACGTTGCTCAAGACGGATGGGCTCTGGGGACCAGTAATCATAAAGAAGTTTGGAAACCCGTGAACCGCAAGTCCGAGAAGTGTGCGAGGTCCAGCTTCCCATGCGCTCATCAAGGGGAGGCCACCTACGCCTTCTATGTTCAACCGCAGTATCGAACCGGTCAATGCGTCATAACCAGTGGCAAACACGAGTATGTCGGCCTCGATTTCATGGCCGCTCTTCAGTCGAATCCCATGCGCTGTAACTCGCTCAATCGGATCGGATCGGATGTCCTCGAGGTATACATTGGGACGGTTGTACATCTCGTAGTAGTTCGTCTCGGCGATCATTCTCTTGGTTCCGATGGGATATGTCGGAAGGAGCTTTGCTGCCGTTGCAGGATCCTTCACGGCGAATCTGATCATTGTCCTCACGAACTCGGATACCTCGTTGTTCGCCTTCAAGTCCGTCATCGTGTCCTTGTAGGCAAGAAAGAACCCTGCTCCACCGCGCTCCCAGAGTTGTTCAAATCGTCGCTGCCTGCTCTCCGGTGGATCGTCGAACGTCATGACGGTGTTCATGCCGTGCCAAGAAATCGGCGGGTCACCGTCTGCGGGATAACGTGCCGCATAGAAGTTCGCAACTCGTTGGATCTCGCGTTCCAAGTTTTCGCGAGTAAGTGCGTAGTTCCGAGCTGGAGCTGCGTAGTGAGGGGTTCGTTGAAGCACCGTCAAGCGAGCCGCTGACTCGGCGATTATCGGTGCTGCCTGGACGCCCGTTGATCCCGTTCCGATAAGGAGGACGTGCTTGGTCTCGAAGTTGACACCGTCCTTGGGCCAGTTCCCGGTGTGATGCCAGCTGCCCTCGAATGTGTCGATGCCTTCAAGTGAGGGAACCTGAGCCGAAGACAGGCAGCCCACTGCTGACACAAGAAACCTCGCGGTGATCTGATCGCCACGATCGGTTTCGACGATCCAGAATCTGCGATCCTCCGCCCAGATTGCTCGCGTGACTCTGGTTTTGAAACGAATGTCTGTACGAAGTGCGTAGCGATCCGCAACGTGGCGAGCGTATTCCAGAATCACCGGTTGAGCTGAAAATCGTTCGGGCCATTTCGACTGATACTCTCGTTTTAGGTCGGCGTCAAAGCTGAAGTTGTATCCCAGGCTTTCCACATCGCAGCGTGCACCCGGATATGAATTCCAGTACCACGTACCTCCGACGTCAGGTGCAGCCTCAAAAACGGCCGCTCGCTTTCCGAGTTGGCGACACTTATGCAGGGCGCATAAGCCCCCAAACCCCGCGCCGACGATGACGATGTCAAATGCCGGTGCTTCGTCAGGTGTGGTCACGGGTGCGTCCTTGCTGTCGATAGTGGAGTTGGGAGGGTATCTAACTGATCAGTGTCATCGGCTTGTGACGCATCCGCGATGCCGGACATCGAGAAAATGCAGTCGATCTCGGAGGCTACACCCCGACCCCCAAATCGACCGGTCCATCGACCCTTATGCGCCGACGCTCCGATCGTGGCGATGGGCGAATGGGACTGTGGAGCCAGCGAGTTCTCGCGAGCGAGCGGCACTGAGTCGTCGGAATCGTGGCAGTGAGCATGTTGCGGAAACGTCGTCCCACTCGACTTCGACGAGCAGACCAGCCTCGATTGAGTCCGGATCGACGCCAAGGAGGTTGCTAGTGATCAGTGCTCCTTCACAGTCCATTAGCCGCACAACGATGGTGTTATACGGAACCATGTCCTTTACGGCGACATGTACGGGACGATGAACAACCGTCCAGGTGAAGATCTCTCCAATTCCCTCTGATTCGACCCACCGATATTCGAGCGAGTGGCAGTTGAAACACATGGGCGCAGGCGCAAACCGAAAGCGGTTGCACAAGGCGCATTGTTGTATCGCGAGGCGGTGCTGTCTACAAAGCTCCCAAAACTCCCGCGTATCAGGATCATCAAGATTCGGAAGTGGCATTGCTGGTCCGAACAAGGGCATGGAGGGTTCACTCCTTGGAGTCAACAGGCTGTTTCACCGGCATCGGCCTTAAGGTGTCATCGATGCAGAATGAGTGCACTCGAGGGCATTGCGGAAGGTCCAGAAGTGATCAAACATGTCTGCGCGCCATCGACCTGGGATGTGGAGCTGCCACGCATCTGTCGCACTCCTTCCACAAGGTTGTTGAAGCCATGAATGTATGCCTCTGCCAAACCGCCACCTGCCGTGTTGATCGGCAGGGAACCGCGAGGCCAGGAAATAGCCCCGCTTTCCACAAAGGGACCGCCCTCTCCTCGCTTGCAGAACCCGAAGTCTTCGAGTGCCATAAGCCCCTGCCCCGTGAATGTTTCAAAGACTTGCGCGACATCGATGTCGCCAGGGCCGATACCAGCACGCGCGTACAGAGTGTCGGCAACCTCCTCCATGCCCGCAGTGTTGAAGCGCCCTTGGTGTCGGAATTGCGTGTATAACTGATCGGCGGGACCGTTTCCCTCAGCAGCTCCGAGCAGGTATGCGGGGTCATGTCGGAGGTCACGGCCACGCTGTGCGCTGGTCACGATGACTGCACAGGCGCCATCGGCCTCTTGCGTGCAATCGTAGAGGCGATAAGGGCTAGAGATCATGGGACTTGCTTGATGGTCCTCAATGGTGATCGGACGACCATGATGAATAGCGTTCGGGTTGCGCTGTGCGTTGTCGTTCAACACAACGGCATACGATCCAAACTGTCTGCTGGTCGTCCCGTAGTCGATCATGTGGCGCCGGGCCTGCATGGCGAAGTAATGGACTGGCACGAATGCGCCGAACGGCGCCAGAAAACTGCGACGTGATCCTCCATTGTCTGTTATGTCCCGATTCGCCCTTACGAGGCGGCCGCTTAATGAACGATAGCTAACGATGGTTTGGGCCACGCCGGCATAGATTGCCATCGCAGCATGGTGAATCGTCGCCGCAAGGGATTCTCCCCCTCCAACGTAGCGATCCATGAATTGGATGTCATTGATTCCAAGCGTTTGCGCCAGCGTGTACGGGTGAGTGCTCTCCGTGCCGTAGGTGACAAAACCATCGATCTCCGTCGGCGTCAACCCGGCGTCTTCACATGCCCTCAAGATGGCATCGAGCGCAAGATCGAGTGCGGAACGTCCGCTCTGTCCTGCTTTGTAGAACGTAGTGTTTCCGATCCCAACGATCGCGGCTTGGCTTCGCAATGTCCACATTGGTCTCTCGTGTGGATTCTACGGTGGTGACGACGCTACGTGCCTGGGCGGCGCCGACTGTTGCGTCATAGTCCTGTCTGTTTGATGCGCCTTTGAAGACCGTGCTCGCGGGCTGGCCTGACCGGAGGTTGCCGGCGCTGTTGCTTTCACGCAGATTTCTTAACGGACCGGGAGACGTGTGAACGGCAAATGGGGATGCGTTGTGAATCGTCACCTGAAGCCCCCGGTGGCGATGCGGTCCCTCGCTCAGGCCGCGTAGGTCGTAATCGTCGCCCTCGCGCGGGACGTCGGCCTCAGCCATGGTTTGCGGATGGCGGCTCTGCTAGGGGGGCTGCAAAGACAGATACGATCGCAGTTCGAGTCGAACGGCGATCGCGGTAGGTCGCCTTGGAGCGTGTCATGGTCGAGGCCAGGGATCCGATGGTCCGTGCTTCCGAGCTCGGTCAACGACGAATTGTGGCCCCGACCAGCAGTCTTGCAGATTGATCTCACCGGACCCTTCATCGCTTAAGGTCCCGAGTGATTTGCCAAAGGGTCGCAATCTCGTGCGGAAATGGGCCGGCAAGAGCGCCCGGAACCGTCATGGTTTCGCAATGTGTCCCGAGAACCCCCTATCCTTCGATTTCAGCTCTGCAACCCCAGTTTCTAAGGGTTGGGGTGCCTCTGCGGGATTTCGTTGCCAAGAGAGCCCTTCAGATGGCCTCCCGGCTGTCCGGAACAGCACGTTCCGAAGGGGTTAGGACAGATTCCGGGGATTGCGCTCTCGAGCCCGGCCTGAGGAACACCGGTGAGAGGAAATGCGGAGTGTTCCTTGTTGGGACGGATCCGTGCTTTTGAGTGACTGGTATCCATCCGCCGGCCTCGACCGTCCCGGAGCCGATGCGCCTCGCCGCCCCCATGCGGCGGGGCCCATCCAGTTGTGAACTTCGGCCTTGAGAAGGCATGAGTTGGAGGAAATAAGGCGCCGATCGGCGAATGGGTGTCGTCACGACCCGTGCGCCAGGGCGCAGAGCGCCGATTCTGGAAAGTCCCGTCACCGCTCGTCGCATCTGTTTACGGTCATCTTCCCGTCAGCATGCCTCGGTCCGACGGCTTAGCATCCCTCCTGGGCGCTGCTCAGCGGATCGTCGACGCATGCGGAAGTCCGTGCTGCGTGAAGAATCTGAGAGATGCAACACAGGCAAATGTTCAATCGAATAGGGAATGGCATGTCACAACCCGATCAGTCATACAGGATCCCATCGGAGGACGAAGTGATTGGTTACGCCAAGACTCTCAGCAACTGGGGACGATGGGGTGAGGATGACTGGTTGGGTACATTGAATCTGATTTCCGATGAGAAGCGACGCGAGGCGGCGCGCACAGTGACGGAGGGCGTGAATGTATCGATGAGTCGTCCCTTCAATTACGAACCTTCTGCACAGAACCCTTTTCCGCCTCGGCATTTCATGATGGCGACGGGTGAAAGCGGGGGCGAGAAAGGCTTGGATACCATCATCATGGATGTGCATTCGGCATTCGTGACTCACATCGATGCCCCCACGCATCTGTTCCACGAAGGAACGATGTACAACGGCCACTCAGCCAGCCTGGTGACGGTAGACGGTGCCCAAGACGGTGGTATCGAGCTCCTAGGTGATGGAGTTGTCGGTCGCGGTGTTCTCCTCGATATCGCCCGAACGCGAGGCAGAGACTGGCTTGAAGCTGGTGAGGCAGTGTTTCCGGAGGACCTCGAAGCAGCAGAACGTGCGCAGAACATCCAGGTACAGGAGGGCGATATTTTGTTCGTGCGCACAGGCGAATGTCGGCGCCTCGCCACCGTAGGGCCGCCCTCGGCAAAGGCCGGCGATGACTCGAAGAATCCTCCTCCGGGGCATTCTCCGGGCTGGCCGGTGAGGGCCTGGGCGGGCCTTCACGGTGCGTGCATGCCCTGGCTTCACAATAAAGGTGTCGCGGTGCTCGCCACAGATAGCGCCAACGATGTGTCGCCGTCAGGCTATGCCAACGTGCCGCATCATCTTCCCGTCCACTTTCTCGGACTTTGGGCAATGGGACTGTGGTTGGTCGATGGATGCGACCACGAGGCATTGACTGCCGCTTGCGAGCGATTCGACAGGTGGACGTTCCACGCCACCATTGCCCCGCTGAAGCTCGTGGGTGTTACGGGCAGCCCGGTCAATCCAATCGCTCTCTTCTAAACCGTTGCTTCTCGATATGTTCACCGTTGAGGCTGCCGCCTCCGATTGACATTCGGGGAAGCTGAAAGTTAGCGTCCGTGAGCCGTTGATCGACGCAAGTGACGGGCGACGAGTGAAGGGGTACGAGACGGATGAAGCTCTGTTTGAAAGATGCGCAAGCTCTCGTGTCGGCAATCTTTGAAGCAGCCAGAGAGCATGATGTAACGGTAAGCGTCGTGGTCGTCGACGATGGGGGCGCACTCAAGGCGGCTGGTCGCATGGATGGTGCGGCGCCCATCACGCTGGAAGTCGCCTGGGCAAAAGCAAGTCAATCCGTTCTTACGGGATTTGATGGCGACGAAATAGCGAAGATGTATAAGGAGCGACCCAACAACATGGCAGCGGTGGACGCGCTGTTACCGAAACCCCTCGTTCCGGGGTTGGGGGGCCTGCGGATCCGCCAGAACGGAGACGTTGTCGGGGCCGTTGGAGTGAGCGGCGCGAAAGAGCGCTTGGATGGAGTGCTGGCAGAGCATGCCGTCAAATTTGCCAACGAAGGTGACCCTGGAAATCTGTAGGAATCGAGACTGACAAGCGGGAGCGCTGGAAGCAGAGCGCTACACGTCGGATTGACCGAGGGACTTCATGGGTGTCTACCGAATGCACACGGATTCAGCCGGCGATTCGCGAATCGATGAACTGACCGAAACCGAGGAGCGAATCGCCGCCGGCGGTCCGGCGGATCACATTCGATTTCGCGAAATTCCGGACGGCCGATTCAAGGACTGGCATACACCCACACGGCGGCACTTTACGATCATGTTGGCTGGTCAGTTGGAGATCGGCCTGAAGAACGGGACGTGGAAGCTTGGACCGGGAGACGCCGTTCTCGTCGAGGACATGACTGGGACGGGGCACACGTCGACGTGGACGGGAGACGGCGGTGTCGTCGTGGCCGTCGTCGATCTCCCTTGAGCGGCCGGATTCGCATTGGCCAGCATGATCGAACAACCGACGTGCGGGTCCAGAAAGAGGATTGATGCCCACCTTCGCGAATTACAAGGATCAGTGTCCCTGCATTCGGATGCGCCGTGAAGATGGCATTCTCGAGCTTAGGCTCCACACGGATGGCGGACCGCTGCGATTTGCTCCTGACATGACCATGCAGCTGGCCACGGCATTTCGAGAGATCGCGCGTGATCGGGCGAACAGCGTGGTCATCCTGACCGGAACCGGTGAAGAGTTCTCGGGGCCCCGAGCCGATCCGAACGCACCATTGCTCATTGAATCGGTTGAAGAAATGGAGTCGTTGCATTCCTGGGGCGTTGAACTGATGGATAGCCTACTTTCGATTCAGACACCCGTAATCGCCGCGGTCAATGGTCCGGCGCTCCGGCACTGTGAGATTGCACTCATGTCCGACATCGTGATCTGCAGCGAAAACGCCGTCTTTGAGGACACCGGACACATACCGCGTGGGTCCACCCCCGGGGACGGTATCAATGTGGTGACGCCGGCAATCATGGGTCTGACCCGTGCTCGATACTTCCATCTCACCGGACAGGCGATCGGTGCGGCGCAAGCCCTCGATTGGGGCCTTGTCAACGAAGTGGTTCCCCGTGAACAGCTCTTAGACCGTGCTTGGGAACTTGCAAGGAGCATTCGCCGGGCAGGGGACATGGTGCTACGGCACACACGAATCCTTTTCACGCACGAACTGCGTAAACGGATGATGGACCAGCTTGGGTATGGCCTGTCTTTGGAATCGCTTGAGATGTTGGGCCGCCGAGTTCCGGTCACGGCGGATCCAAAGTCGGCGCAGGACGACACGACAACCGATCTTCAGCAAAGATAGTTAAATGCGGCGGTCCGTGGGACCGGCCCGAGTGAGGCCGGAAGTGGGAGTCAATTCACCGGTAGCGGACCCATTGGGGGACCGATGAAGGTATTTGCGCGTGAACACCCCGTAGTCATCGACCGCGACATCTCAACGGCGGCATTCTGGGCTCAAACCTTGGTTGAGCGGGACCGGACCTTTGCGTGGCTGCGCCGAAATGCTGCGGTTAGTTGGCATTTGCCGATCGAGGCTGTCTTATCAGCACCCGATCATGGTGAGGCTGGCTTCTGGGCGGTCACGCGAGCATCTGACATCAACTACGTGAGCCAGAACCATGATCTCTTCAGTTCGTGGATAGGCGGTTTCGTGGCCAGGCCAGGTAATCCTCGGCTCGCTCATTCGCCAACATTCATGAACATGGATCCGCCTGAGCACAACAGCCGGCGGGCCATTATCAGCCCGGCGTTCACTCCAAAGGGCGTTGCCAGAATCCGGTCGAAGATCGAAGAACGAGCGGAACAGATCGTCGGGGCCGTCCTGGGTGTGGGGGAGTTCGATTTTGTCGAGCGAGTGTCGTCGCAACTTCCGATGCTGACAATTGCCGACCTGTTCGGCGTTCCCGAAAGTCAGATTGCCAGCTTCACCAAAGCGGGCAATGACATCATGGATTCCACGGACCCGGATGCCCTACCGGAGGGCGTGAGTGCCGTCGAGTTCCGCCTGAAGGCCATGGAGGTTCTTCGCGACATCAGTCAGGATCTGGTGCGCTACCGTCGCCGACATCCCGCAGACGACATTGCCACCGCCCTGGCGGAGGCGGATGTCGGCGGGCATCCTTTGAGCGACGACGAAATCGCCTCAATGACCGTGCTGCTCGCTACTGCCGGCAACGACACGACCCGACACACAACCTCATGGACCGCGCTCAACCTCTCGAGAAATCCCGACCAAAAGGAATGGCTTGCCCAGGATTACGAAGGAAGAATCGGTCAAGCTGTTGAAGAGTTCATTCGGCATGCGACAGTCGTCAACATGTTCGCGCGAACCGCGACACAGGACACGGAACTAGGGGGCCAGGCGATCTCCGAGGGTGACAAGGTCGTAATGTTCTACTGTTCGGGCAATCGGGATGAGAGCCTCTTTCCGGATCCACATCGATTTGACGTCGGTCGCCCGCGCACCAGCCACGTTGCTTTCGGGGGTAGGGGAGTGCACTTCTGTCTGGGGAACATTGTGGCCAAAGCACAACTCAAGGCCATTTTCGGCCAAGTATTGACGAAGATTCCGAATTTCCAGATCTTGGGCGATCCTGTGCGTGCACGGAGTGAGTTCGTTAACGGAATTCGTTACCTGCCTGCACTGAGCAGCTGAACGCTAGAGTTTCCGCTCGCAGCGACCGACGAGGCGCCCGCGTCGGCGTTGAGAAAGGGCGACGCAGGGCCTAGGCCTGCCTCGACTCGAGCGGCGATCGAGACCTTTCGCGACGCCGGGCGTGGTCAGAGAGCAACTGGCAGTTGCAGCCGGCCGATCGAATACGGAGGGAACACGGATGCCAGTCGAGATTCAGACGGGGAGCTTTTTGAGGGGCGTCAGGGTCCTAGAACTCGCGGATGAGGTCGGCGAGTACTGCGGAAAGCTTCTTGCGGGTCTTGGAGCTGACGTCATCAAAGTGGAGCCGCTTGGAGGAGAGCGGTCTCGGGAAATCGGACCGTTCTACCGCGACGATCCCCACCCTGATCGAAGCCTGTACTTCTGGCATTTCAACTTCGGCAAGCGTGGCATTGTTCTCGATCTGGACGAACCAGAGGATCAGGGGCGATTCCGCCAACTCGCCGATACAGTCGATGTGATTATCGATACGCGGCCACCCAGGTACCTTGAGGACCGGGCAATCGGCTACCAGCACCTTTGTGCATCTAACCCTGGCCTGGTGTACGCCCGCATCACTCCATTCGGTGAGGACGGACCGTGGGCGGGTTACCAGGGGACCGATCTGATCCATCTCGCTCTGGGTGGTGTGATGATGAACTGCGGGTACGATCCCACTCCCGACGGAGACTATGACACGCCTCCGGTGGCGCCGCAGATGTGGCAGTCGTATCAGATAGCTGGCGAGCAGGCAGTGATCGGAATCCTTGGTGCCCTCTGTCATCAATTGGAGACAGGGAGCGGTCAGAAGGTGTCCATCTCAGTCCATCAGGCGGTCAGCGTGAACACCGAAACGGATGTCCCGGATTGGGTCTATGCGCGCCGTCCACATGGGCGACTGACGTGTCGGCACTCCTTCCCGGTGCTGCGTGATGGGTCAGGAGGCGCTCCGACGGGCTCACGACTCGCGTTAACGAAGGACGGTCGCTGGGTCCTGCCTTACAGCACTTACTTGTCGGGCAAGGCCGGTACATCTGGGAGGACGCTAACTGTCGAGTTTCTGCGCAAGCACGGCATCACGTTTCGCGAGGACGAGAAGTTCAATGATGCTGCATACCTTGCCGGGCCGGATGCAAAAGAGCAGATCGACATGGCGATCGAACGACTCATTCACAGCCACAAGGCCGATCGGGATCTGTGGCAAGAGGCGCAAGAGGCCGGGCAGGCCTGGGCACCAGTGCGGAGGCCCGAGGAGAACCTCACTGATGAACATTGGGCTCAACGCGAGACCTTTGTCGAAGTCCAGTATCCCGAACTACGCGAAACGTTTCTACAGGGTCGTGCCAAATGGTTTGCGCCGGAACTCCCGTGGCGCAGCGGACCACGTGCCCCTTTGCTGGGAGAGCACACTGAATCAGTCTTCAAGGATCTTGCAGCTGCGAAGGCGGAACGGGACCGTCGCCCTAGGGTCGAATTCAAGAATCACGCGGATACGTTGGTTCGTGGGCCGAGCGGCAAGGACTTTCTTCTCCCAGGGGTTCGCGTCGTCGACCTGGCATGGATTCTCGCTAGCGCTGGAGGTTCGCGGTTCTTCGCCGCAATGGGAGCAGAAGTGATAAAGGTCGAGCACGAATCGCGTCTCGACTCAATGCGATTCTCGCGCACGGCGCCAGTACCTGACGGTTTGCGCCAAGAGCGGGATCAGGCCACCGGCCCCCTCTCTCCCTCGCCGACCGACCTGTCGAACCGAAGCGGAACCTTCAATGAGATCAACGCTGGAAAGCGGGCGCTAAGCCTGAATCTCAAGGACCCACGGGGTCGTGAGATCCTCCTCGAGCTCATCCGTGATGCGGACGTTCTCATCGAAGGGTTCTCTCCCGGAACGATGGAACGAATGGGTCTGGGCTGGGATCGCCTTCGCCAGATCAATCCGCAGCTCGTCTATGTGCAACAGTCAGGCTTCGGTGAGCATGGAAGCTACGGCCGATTACGTTCCTATGGCCCCACGGCGGCTGCCTTCTCCGGCATCAGTGACATGTCCGGGCTGCCAGACCCTTACCCCCCAGCCGGGATCGGATATTCCTATCTCGACTGGTTTGGCGCATACCAGATGGCCACGGCCATGCTCGCTGGGCTCTGGCGGCAGCGATCCACGGGGAAGGGGTGTTATATCGACTCGTCACAGGGAGAAGCAGGCCTTTACCTCACGGGGACGGCATTGCTCGATTACACGGTGAACGGGCGACCATGGAGGCGGACGGGAAATCAGTCGCCGTATAGGCCCGCGGCTCCGAGTGGTGCGTACCGAGCGGCCGGTCGCGACAATTGGATTGCCATCCAGGCCTTTGACTCTGGCCAGTGGGTTTCGTTGATCCGCGTGCTCAACGTCCGGCACTGGGCGAATGACCCACGCCTGGCGACCTTCGAACTGCGGATGCGAAATCTCGAGTATCTGGACTCGCTGCTCAATTCGGCCACACGGGAGTGGGATCGATTCGAGCTCATGGAGAGACTTCAGGAGGTCGGCGTGCCGGCCGGTGTATGCCAGACAGCGGAAGACCGTTGTGAACGCGACCCCCAGCTCAAGCACTTAGCGTGGCAGATCGAGTTGACTCACACTGAGATCGGAGCCTGGAGAGTCAAGGAGCTTCCTATGACTTTTAGCAAGACTCCGGCCCATATCGGTGGGCGGCTCAACCGGCACGCACCGAACTACGGCGAAGACAACGACTACGTCTTGGGCGACATACTTGGCCTGGATCCCGAGGAGATCGCGGTAATGCGGGACCAAGGAGTGCTCTGACCAACCATGTTGCGACGTCACCGAGGGATCTGAACGACACGATGGCGCAAGCGGTTGTTCCCGCGTTTCTGCCCAGGTACGCTGACCGCGACCAGTCGAATTGACGCAGACCCGGGTCAGGTCATCCGAGGCACCATCAGTCTGAGATGGTGCATGCGTCGCCGAGGCTCGAAATCAACGAAGGAGCGACGGAAATGACCGTCACTGCATCCGCAAGTCTGCATCCCTTTCTTGACGGTGTGCCCAAGCGGCTGCTCATTGACGGAAATTGGGTGGAATCAGCGTCGGGCAAGACCTTTCCCAGCATCAACCCTTCGACGGGTGAAGAGATCGCCCAAATTGCCGAAGGAGACTCAAGGGACATCGACACCGCGGTCGCTGCAGCGCGCCGAGCCTTTGAGGGACCGTGGGGGACGTTTACGCCACGTGATCGCCAGAACGTCCTGTTAAAGCTCGCAGACCTCATTGAGGCGAAAGCGGAAGAGCTTCGTCTGCTCGATGTGATCGACATGGGAACGCCGATCGGCAAAGACAATGTGCAGGGAGCGGCCATACAGGCTGCGGATCTCCTCCGGTATTTCGCAGGGTGGGCGACGAAGATCCACGGGGAGACTGTGCAGAACTCCGCACCCGGTTCGTTTTTCAGCTACACCCTTAAGGAGCCGGTGGGCGTGTGTGGGTCGATCATTCCCTGGAACGGACCGTTTCCTGGAACACTCGGAAAGATGGCTCCCGTGCTGGCCACCGGTTGCACCATGGTACTCAAG
>Ga0207761_1000540_pt1 | contig 13293 bp, 9 predicted proteins | sample LuqExpMetageno34_FD_187792 | JGI IMG/M metagenome (GOLD analysis project Ga0207761, IMG submission 187792) | Tropical forest soil microbial communities from Luquillo Experimental Forest, Puerto Rico - Sample 34 (SPAdes) | ecosystem: Environmental > Terrestrial > Soil > Tropical forest ... | reverse complement strand
TGCCGCCATATCCAAAATCCAACGTGACACGCTGTTTCGCTTCCCGGAAGCCAGGGCAAGTTACGGCGATTTCGTAATCACCCGTGGAGAGGCGATGAAAACGGGCCGGGGAAGCACTCTGAGCCGCGGAGATGGAGTTGTATTTTGTGAAATCGGAAGTGACGTGGACGGCAGCTTGCGATTCAATGATGTTTCCATGGGTATCGCGGACATAGATCTCCAGGTCGAACACCGCATTTGGCCCCAACCCAATGGTGGAGACGGGAGCGGCGCTGGCGACAACCCCTTGGGCCAAGAGAGGCACTGGTAATGTGGCGAAGACAGCCGCGAGACAGGCTATGACCAGTAAGCTTACGGGCCCGATGCGCATAGGAGTTACACCTCTCCCAGTGGTGGAAACCAGTTAGCAATTCCTAGAGATAATGATCAGAGTAAGTGTAACCGGGGCCTATGACTGGAGTCACGTCGCACCGTGATGGGGCATACGACGGGCTAGACTATACGTTGAAGCGGGCGCAACTCACCGAGAATGGTGGGGATTAATTCGGACACTGTGGGGTGAATATGCATGGCGCGTTGCAGGACGGTGTACGGCGCTCGCGCATACATCATGTCGAGTACGCAGTGAATCACCTCGTCGCCACCGGTGCCAAGAATCGCGGCTCCGAGGATCTGTTTTGAGTCCGCATCCACCAGTATTTTCATGAAGCCCTGGCTTTCGCCTTTTTCGACAGCGCGGCCGACGCGCGACATGGGGCGAGTTCCAATCAGCACATGGCGTCCGGAGTCGCGGGCCTCGCGCTCCGTGATTCCGCAGCGGCCGAGTGGGGGGTCGATATAGAGGTTATATGCGCGGATGCGGTCGGCGACGCTGCGACTGTCGTGATCCAGCAGGTTGGCAGCGACAATTTCAAAGTCGTTGTACGAGGTGTGCGTGAAGCCGCCGCGGCCGTTGCAGTCGCCGAGAGCCCAGATACCTGGGACGTTGGTGCGCAATTGGTCGTCGACGACAACGTAGCCGCGTTCGTCACGAGCGACGCCTGCCTTTTCCAGGGCAAGGTCGGAGGTGTTCGGTGCGCGTCCCATCGCCAAGAGCAGGTGCGACCCGGTGACTTCCGGAGCGCCTTCGGAGCAATCCACGCGAACCCCGAGTTGATCGCCGTGGTTCATCAGCGCGATGCAGTTTGCATTGACGCGCACGTGAATGCCTTCGAGCTCGAGGATGGCTTGCACTTCTTTGGAGACGTCCTCATCTTCATGCGGGATCAGGCGCGATGATTTTTCGATGATGGTCACTTCGCTGCCGAAACGGCGAAAGATCTGGCCGAATTCCAGTCCCACCGCACCGCCGCCAACGATCAGGAGATGTTGCGGCAGAATGTCGAGGTCAAGGAGTGTGGAGTTGGTGAGATAGGGTGTGTGGGCCAGTCCAGGCATCGGCGGGATGGCGGCGCGTGCTCCGACGTTGATAAAGATTTGTGGGGCGGTGAGTAGCTCCTCGCCCACTCGCACTTCATTCGGTGATTCGAATCGAGCGTGCCCCTGATATACGGCGCAATTGGGCGTGCCGCGGAGCCACTTCTCCAAGCCCGTCCTAGATTTTCCGGAGATTTCATCTTTGCGTGCTTTGACACGGTTCATGTCGACCGACACCGGACTTGGGACTTGGACTCCGAAATCGGCGGCGCGGCGCGCCATGTGGGCGGCGTAGGCAGAGGCGACCAGTGTTTTTGTGGGGATGCAGCCGGTGTTAACGCAGGTTCCGCCGAAATTCTTTCGTTCGATGATGGCGACGCGTTTTCCGGCGTTGGCCATACGCACGGCGAGGAATGGTCCGGCCTGCCCGCTTCCGATCACAATAGCGTCAAAGGTGGTGGTCATGAGTTGGTCCTGTGCTTGCTAGGATGCGCGGGGTTCTCGGCCATGCGGTTGGATTGGCGCACCTAAGAAAAGGTGACAGCGAAATTTGGGTCGTTGCCCGTGAGGGGTGCGATTGAGGCCGTGTTTACGCTAGCTCTCGCAGGCCAAAGCGCTCCTCAGGAGGACAAACCTTCTTTGCGTTCAAGGAACGGATGGATTGGGAGTGGAGGGAAGGACCGTGAAAGCGGCGATGAATCGCCGCACTCCACAGGCTAGCCGCGACAAGTTGTCTCACGAAACGTTGAAATAGGTGGTATAGCGTTCGTCGGTGATGGCGGTGAAGGGGAGGAAGTGCAGTTCGTCTTCGTCGCTGTGGGTCTGCCAGGTGTTGGCTGGAGATTTTTGCGTGGAGAGCAGGGCTTGACGCGTGGCGGGTTTCCCCGTCGGATTGATTCCAAACAAAACCAGCGGGCCGTGGAGGAGAGCGACGGTGTTGGGGTGCCGCTTGTCTAGTGGTTCGAGACGCGTGCGAAGGGGGATTTCCAGTTCGACGCGGTCGTCGTCTCGCCATTCTCGCGCGACGGAGTAAAGCCCGCCGGGAGTAGGGGGAAGATCGGTGAGGCGGCGGCCGTTCAGGGAGAGGGAGGCATTGTCAGCCCAATTGGGGATGCGGAACTGCAGGGCGAAGCGCTTGGGATTTTTGGTGCGCAGGGTGAATTCGATCAGCGAGTCGAAGGGATAATTTGTTTTTTGTTCCAGCGTGTAAGCGGAGCCGTCCTGAATCCATTTCAGAGTTGAAGGGATGTACAGGTTAACGGCGACGCGTTGCGGGCCACGGAAGTAGGCGCTGATGCGGTAATCGGCGGCGATTTGGGGCATGGTTCCCGAGCAGCAGGGCCAAACGGATTCCTTGTAGATCTTTTTGGCGTTGAAGTTGTTGTCGGCGTAGTAGAAGGTGCGGCCATCGGGCATGAGCGGCTTGGCACCGAGAATGGTGTTGTACATGACGCGTTCCATGGAATCGCCGAAGCGGGAATCGCCGGCGACGCGGAAAAGGTAGCGCGTGAGTTTGAAATGCGCGTAGGCGCCGCAAGGGGTTTCAAAGCTGGCGTGGGTTTTGGTGAGGCTGTCAAAGAGGTCGTCGCTGTCGGGAGCGCGGAGCTTTTCGTCGGGTCCCCAGCCGCCGGTGGCGTAGCTTTGCGCGAGGAGAAAGTCGAAGCCATTTTTTGCGGCGTCGAAATGCTTCTGGCTGCCGAGCGTGAGATAAGCCTGCATGGCGGAGCACAGCGAGTTGACGTGGCTATAAGCGTGTCGTCCCGCGAGGTTGCTGCGGCCCTCGGAGAGCGGCGTGTAGTAGATGTCGTCGAGATATTGGCGACCGAGAGATTTGTAGCGGTCGCCGGCGCCGCGCTGGTAAGCCAGGAAGAGATTTTCGGACATGGTGTAAGACTCGTCCCAGGTGTAGAGCTCGTCGGTGCCGGGACGCCAACTGACGTCGTGTTCGATGGCGGTTTCGGGGAGTTGGGTGAGGGCGACATCGGTGGTGTGGTTGAGAATGGCTAGCGCGTCGGGATCGTGGACGTAAGTGTGGGAATCGATGAGGCCGCAGACGAATTTGTCGTAGCAGTAGGCGGGGAAGCGATTGTTTTTATAGAAGTCTGGCGTGATGGTTTGTGCGTAGAGGCGGTTGAGGCGGAGAACCTTTTCGCGAGTGGCGGGATCTTGGGTGGTGGCGTAGTAGCGGGCGAGCGCGGAAATCCATTGGCCGAAGGGGCAAGCGGGGGCAAAGCCGGTGTCGCCGTGCTGGAAATGGAAATCGGGGACGTATTGGTACCAGCCGCCGAGTTCTTCGCCGGGGGCGGGCTGGCCAGACATGGCGCGGAGGGGTTTGAGGAGGGAGTCTTCGCTGAGGTTCATGAGGACGGTGTGGGTGGTGCGGAGCTGGTCTTCGTGGAGGGGAGAGTGGAGAGTGACGTCAGGGTAGGAGAATTCCTTGAGTGGCGTTTGGGGCGTGGCTAGGTCGGGGAGGAGAGGGGAGAGGCGATGAGTTGCGAGCGCGGCCAGTGAGAGGGAGGAGGATTGGAGGAATTGGCGGCGGGTGGTGGGCATACGGAGGATGATACGCGATTGTGTTGAGATGGGAATGGAAAGGAAGGGGGGATTCGTCGCTGCGCTCGGAATGACGAAGGTATTCGTGTCTTACTCGCCCGGCAGATTGTGCCGACGCTTACGTTGAGATCCTTCGTCGCATAGAACGCTCCTCAGGATGACAAGCTTCTTTATTTTGAGTGAATGGATCGGTTGGGAGCTGCGCGTGTGGACCGTAAAAGCGGCGATGAATCGCCGCACTCCAAAGGTGCCGCGTGGGCAAGTGGGTGGGGAATGGCGGCACTGAGGCCGGTGTGGCGGTGTCTAATGGAAGAGAACGGTGCGACGCGAGAGGTGGTGGCGTCTGCGCCTGAGTCCCGCCATGACGGAAGTTGGATTTTATCCCAGTCGCAAATTGAAGAAGAGAAGCAATGAATATTTTGCGTTTCTGAATTTGTGGCCACTGATCGGGGTGTTGCTATGCCTGCTGTTCATTTTCATGATTGTGACAGGTCCGCCGTTTGGCACGCGCCCTAGTATCTATTCCTATCTGCCGAAAGCTAGGAATGGTGTGGCGCAACGGTGGGCGAACCGTGACGACGCTATGCATCTATACGTCAACCGTGACGGAACATTGTACTTTGGAAATACTAAGGTGGCAGCTGAAGACATACCTGAACTGATTCGAGAACAAGTGAAGCGGGGCTCTGAGAAGCGAGTGTATGTGGTGGTAGATGCCCACGCTCAATATGGCGATGTGAAGGTTGCGCTGGGCGGAGTAAGGGAAGCGGGGATTGAGAAGGTGGCGTTCTTGGTGGAGAAGCAGGGGGAGTAGTGTCGCGGATTTGGGAGAGGCAGTTGAGACCGTGAGAGCGGCGATGAATCGCCGCTCTCCAGGGCGGCCCGCCTCGGAAGGCGGGCCCTACAAAGGCGCTGGCATGAAGGCCAGCACTACATAAGCAAAGACTCAAAACCCGCCAACTCGGTGGTTGGCGCTCCGAGGCGCGCTCGCAGACTTGCGCGGGCCGATCTGAAGATCGGCCACTACACAAGAAGCTGCGGAAAAGCGCGGGTCTGAAGACCCGTCACCACAAAGGCATCAGAAACGACGAAGGGGCGCGGACACGTGAGTGTTCGCACCCCTTGTTGTGATTATTCGGTGAGTTTCAGGGTTGCAACTAACGGGAGATCGCGGGACGAAGAGCCCACAGAAATTTTGTAGTCGCCTTTGAGTTGGGTGAAAGCGTTCTTTTGGGTGTCGAAAATCGAGAGGCAGAATGGGTCGATCGGGAGCGTGATGGTTTTGGATTCGCCGGAATCCAGCGATGTATGGATCCATGCTACGAGGCGTTTGAAGGATTCACCGGAGCCTGCGGGGAGTTGCGCGTAGATTTGAATGACATCATCACCCGCGCGCCGGCCGGTGTTTTTGACGGTGAAGCTGACCTTTTTCTGCTTTTCGTCCACTTTCAGATTGGAATAAGCGAAGGTCGTGTACGAGAGGCCGAAGCCGAAGGGGAAGAGCGGCTCCTTGTTTTCTGACTCGAACCACTTGTAGCCGACGCGTGCGCCTTCGGAGTAGTGTGCATCGAAGAACGGCAGCGGCGTGTCTGGATTGACTTTGTCAGCGCGGGCCTTGAGGAGCAGGTCCATTCCGGGAAGCTGCGGGTGCGGGAGATCGGCTTCGGATTTGGTGAAGGTGATGGGGAGCTTGCCGGAAGGATTCACTGTGCCGAAGAGAATGTTGGCGATGGCTTGTCCGCCGCCAATGCCGGGATACCACGCGGCAAGAACACCTTTCACGTCGTTGAGCCAGGGCATGAGGATGGTGGTGCCGGATTCGATGACCACGATGGTGCGAGGATTCGCTGCGGCTACGGCTTTGACGAGCGCGTCCTGATTATCGGGAAGCGTGAGCGGGAAGTCAGCGTCTTCAGCGGTGAACTGATTCACGAAGACGATAGCGACTTCCGAAGATTTGGCGAGAGCGGCGGCGGAAGCGGGATCGGTACCGGCGTTGTATTCGACTTTGGCTTTGGGCGCGGCTTGGCGAATGTACTTGAGGGGCGATGAAGGGAAGTACATCGGCTTCTGCCATTCGGCAGTACCGGGTTTGGGATCGATGGCGTTGCCGCCGGGTGCATCGACTTGCGCGGAACCGCCGCCGGAGAGAACACCGACGTCGGCGTGGGAACCGATGATCGCGATGGAGCGAACTTTGTCGGAGAGCGGAAGAATCTTGTCGGAGTTCTTCAGAAGAACGATGCTCTGCTCGGCAATCTGTTGGGCATCTTCGAGGCCTTTGAACGGATCCACGACGCGGCGTGGAAGGACTGGATGATCGACGACGCCGGTGGCGAACATGCTGCGGACGATGCGGTGGACCATGTCATTGAGGCGCGCTTCGGGAACTTGACCGCTTTGCACGGCTTTCTTTAGCGCATCGCCGAAATATTTATCTTCGGGCTGCTCCATATCCATACCGTTTTTGGCGGCTTGCACGGTGGAGTGCGTGCCGCCCCAATCGGAGAGCACCCAGCCCCGGAAAGCGAAATCTTTCTTTAGGACTTCGTTGAGGAGATAGTCGTTCTCGCAGGCGTAGACGCCCTCAAATTTGTTGTAGGAGCACATGACGCCGGCGGGTTCGGAGATGCCGATGGCGATCTGAAAAGCTAGGAGATCACTTTCGCGGAGGGCGCGTTTGTCGATGGCGACGTTAACGACGGTGCGGCCGGTTTCCTGATCGTTGAGGGCGTAGTGCTTGATGTCGCCCATCACGTGCTGAGACTGAACGCCCTTGGCGAGATAGCCGACGATGGTGCCGGCAAGGAGCGGATCTTCTCCGGCGTACTCCCAGTTGCGACCGTTGCGAGGTTCACGGGCCAGATCGACACCACCACCGATGGACATGTTGAAGCCCTGGTCGCGGAGTTCGCGGCCGATGACTTGACCATACAGGTTGGCGGATTGAAGGTCCCAAGTAGCGGCGAGAGCGAGGGGGGAGGGCAGCAAGGTGGAGTAGCGGGACTGAATCGCGCCGAGGCGGACGCCGGTGGCGGAGTCGGCGAGGTTGATGTCCGGAATGCCAAGGCGATCGATGCCGGGGGTGTAACCAGCGCCGAGATTGGAACGCGGCGGAACAGGATCGCCGTCGCGAAGAACGCCCCAGCCGGTGCCGTGGACGAGCTGGACCTTTTCGTCGAGGGTCATTTGGGCGACGACGAGATCAGCGCGCTCATCGGGGGAGAGGGACGTGTTCATCCAGGGCCGGGAGGTGGGCGGCGGCGGATCGGTGTTCGCGAAAGTGGAGTGAGAAAGGAAACGAATCGAGAGAATCAGAAAAACGGCAATAGAAAGAAAGAACAATGCGCGCTTGGTTGATTTATGGAGTTCCATGTTATTCCTCGATTAGGGCCACCGCGAAGGATAAGGCGAAGGGCGGATGCGGAGAGAAGAGTGACAACCCGGTGTGAGCCGAGAGAGAAGCACGTGCGCGGACAACGGGCCGAAAGTTCCCTCGAGCATGCGGAAGAGCACCTTTTACGGAGGTACTATAGCGCAAGAATAACGATATTGTAAGAGAAATGTGCGGCGAGTTGGTGAATGAACAAAAGCGGCGATGGCGAGCGACGAGGGTGACGCGTGGAGAGACGAAACTCGAAATTTGCGAAGGGCATCCCTCGATTGGGTGGCAAGACACGATGGTTGAGATCCTTCGTCGCAAATGACGCTCCTCAGGATGACAACGTTTTCAGATTTGCCCAATCGATGCGAAGAGCTAGGGGACGATGATGCGGGACTCTTCGTGCTTGAGTTCTTTAGCGCCGGGGAACTGGCTGCGGAGGAATTCGATGAATTTGTGGGCGCGGGGGCGGCCGTTGGTGCGGAGAACACCCATGCGGTAGAGGAAGACGAGAAGCTGGAAAATCTCGGAGTCTTTTGGAGGATGAACAGACGCAGCGGTGGATTGCTGCTTCACTTCGTTGAGGAATGCGGAGAGCGCATCATAGAGTTCGCGCTGAACGGGGATGACGGGCGGTTGTTCGTAGACGATGCCAGAGGCGAGGGTTTTGTAGGTTTCCGCGAGAGCGAGGAGAGCGGCGAGGACATCGGGGTCGGTGGCGGAGGGTTGCGAGGCGGCGAATTTGGCGATGGTGAAGGCAACGGCGGAGAGGAATTGGCCGTGGACCTGGATGGTATCGGAAGTGATGCGCAAATCGAGGAGCGGAGTGTCGGCGGGAAGCGCGCGGGGATGCTGCTCCTCGTAGCGATGAGCGGAGACGAGGTAGCCGCAGTCGGAGGGGCAGTCGATAGTGACTTCGCGCTCGGTGCCGCAGCAGACCGCGCAGATTTTTTCCGCTTTAGCCGGACAGAAGCGGCCCGGCTTGCGTTTGTTGCAGATAGGACAAAGCACGAACGATCCCCTGGAAACTCGTCATGACAAATTGCGGCGAACGATCGGTTGAGATCCTTCGCTGCGCTCAGGATGACAAGCTGTTTGAAGCGTTGCAAAGAACGGTCAGCCTCAGAAGGCCGACCCTACAAAATCGCGACATGAACCGCGAAAGCCCCTGGTAAAAAAGCAACAGCAAAAGGACGGGTCTGAAGACCCGCCATTACAACGGCCGACCAAAAGGCGCTTTAACGACACGCCACTCCAGCAACAAACAGGATATCACGCGGTGATGACTTTATCGTGGAAGCGGCGCGCGGCGATGATCAGGAGGAGCGAGCCCATGGTGAAGAGGGCGAGGGCGTCGGCCCAGAGGTGAACCAAACCGGCGCCGCGAAGAATGATGCCGCGAGTGATGTTGATGAAGTAGGTGGCGGGGACGAAGTAGCTGATGACGTAGAAGAATTTGGGCATGGTTTCGCGCGGGAAGATGTAGCCGGAAAAAAAGATGCTGGGAAGGATGGTCAGGAAGGCCAACTGCATGGCATGGGCCTGGGAAGTGGCTTTGCTGGAGATGAGGATACCGAGGGAGAGCGAAACGAAGATGTAGGGGAGCGAGAGGAATGCGAGAAGGAACACGTTGCCATGAATGGGCACGCGGAAGAGGAAGCGCATGGCGGTGACGATCATGAGGAGTTCGAAGAAACCGATGCCGAGGTAGGGGAGCAGTTTGCCGAGGAGCAGACCCATGGGGCGGACTGGTGTGACGAAAAGCTGTTCGAGGGTGCCGCGTTCTTTTTCGCGGACGATGGAGAAAGCGGTCAGGAAGGTAGTGACGTTAAGGAGAAGCACAGCGGTGAGGCCGGGAAGGAAGAAGTTGGGGGAGCGGGAGTCGGGGTTGAAAAGAATTTTGGGGCGCATGTTGACGGCGAAGGCGGAGTCGGTGGAAGCGAGGACGCGGCGAAGGGACTCGTCGAGACCGATAGCAGTGGAGACGTTGATAGCCTGCCCGGCGACGGAGGAGTCGGAGCCGTCGATGAGAACGAGGACTTGCGCGGGCATCTGATGAATGAGCTTGTCGGAGTAGTCGACGGGAATTTTGATGCCCACGCGGCACTTGCCGGAGACGATGGCGTCGTTGAGGTCATGGTCGTTGTTGACGTAACGATAGATGTGGAAGGTGTCGGAATTTCGGAGGCGGTCGAGGAGTTCGCGGGATTCGCGGCGACCGTCGGCGTTGTAAACGACGGTGTTGATCTGACGGATGTTGGTGTCGATGCCGTAGCCGAGGAGGAACATCTGCAAGATCGGAATGATGAGGGAGAAGAAGAGCGTGGCGAAGTCGCGACGGACGTGCAGGGTCTCCTTATAAAAGACAGCGCCGAAACCGCGGAAGGGATTAAGCATGGGGGGCCTCCGGAGCAACGGCAGGTTCTTTGGCTTGCAGCGCTTGATGGCGGAAGGTGAGCTCGACGAAGACATCTTCCAGGGAGGGGGCGAGCGGGCGAATCTCAGCGACGTGAATGGTTTGTTGTTCGAGTTGCTCGCGAAGATGGCCGAGATCGAGGTTGTCGTCGATCAGCGCGTGAATGGATTGGCCGAAGATGGTGGCGCTGCGAATGCCGCGGATGGTGCGAGCGGCGCGAAGCGCTTGTGTGACGTGTGGAGCGGAGATTTCGACGCGGTAAGTGCCGGGCGGATTGACCTCGGGAAGCTGGCGAAGGTCGTCGGGAGTGCCGTCGGCGATGACCTTGCCGAAATAGATGTAGGCGACGTGGCTGCAGCGTTCGGCCTCGTCCATGTAGTGGGTGGTGACGAAAAATGTGATGCCGTGAGCGGAAAGATCGAAGAGAAGATCCCAGAGCTGGCGGCGAGCGACGGGGTCGATTCCGGCTGTGGGCTCGTCGAGGAAGATGAGCTTGGGTTCATGGAGCATGGCGCAGCCGAGAGCGAGGCGCTGCTTCCATCCGCCGGAGAGTTGCGCAGAAAGGCGCTTGTAGTAAGGACCGAGACCGTTGAGCTGAACAATGTCGTCGATGCGGCGGCGGAGATTCCTTTCGTCAAGGCCGTAGATGCGGCCGTAGAAAGTGAGATTTTCCTCCACGGTCAAGTCGGAGTAGAGAGAAAAATTCTGGGACATGTAACCGATGTTTTCTCGGACGGTCTCGGGATCCTTGCGCACGTCGATGCCTTGCACGGAGGCGTCGCCACCGGAAAGGGGAAGGAGGCCGGTGAGCATTTTGATGACGGTGGTTTTGCCACTGCCGTTGGGGCCGAGGAAGCCGAAGATTTCGCCCTTCTGGACAGTAAAGCTGACATCGTTGACGGCAGTGAAATCGCCGAAACGGCGGACCAGGTGTTGCGCGGTGATGGCGGGCGTGGTGTCTGAAGCGGGCATGGCGGTCAGCTCACGGGGGAAAGTCTGACGTCGGCAGCCATGCCGGCGAGGACGCGGTGCGAGGTATCTTCAATGCGGACTTTGACGCCGAAGACCTGGTGAACCCGCTCTTCGCGGGTTTGCACGTTGCGGGGAAGGAACTCCGCCTGCTGATTGATCTGCTCGACGATACCGTTGAAAACCTGGTTAGGGAAGGAGTCGACGCGAATTTCCGCTTTTTGGCCGACATGGACGCGACCAATTTCGGTTTCGGGGATGTAGATGCGGACGTAGATCTGGTCGCGCTCGAGAAGCGTAGCCACTGGAGTGTTTGGGGCGATGAGATCGCCTGGCCGGACGTCAAGGACCTCAACGGTGGCGGCGCTGGGAGCGAGAACCTGACGCTCGCGGTAGCGGGCTTCATCGTAGGTCATGGCGGCGTGGGAAAGGTCGATGTCTTCGCGGCGGTTCCCGCGGAGATATTTTTCGTACGTCGCTTGCGTCTGCTGGTAGCGAGCTTCGGCTGAGGCAATTTCTTCGGGACGATAGCCGCGCCGGAGTTCGTCATATTTGTGCTGGGCGTTTTGCTTTGCGGCTAAGGCCATTTTCCAGTTGGCTTCGGCGGTATCGCGCTGCTGCTTAGAGACGAGGTCCTTTTGAGCAAGCGCGTCGTAGCGCTGGAAATCGAGATTGGCGCGGACTTCATCTGCGGAGGTGCGGTCGAGGTCGGCTTTGGCAGCTTCGATGTCCTCCTTGCGATAGCCATTTTTGCGCATATCGTAGTCGGCTTTGGCCTGCTCGGCGGCGGCGCGCGCCTCGGCAATTTCCTCGGGGCGGAATCCGGCTTTGGCCTTTTCCGCAGCGGCACGGGACTGGTTGAGCGCGGCTTGGAGTTCTTTATCGTCGAAGGTGATTAAAACTTGGCCGGCCTGGACGGTATCACCCTCGCGGACGAGAACTTGTTCGATGCGGCCACCGACTTTGGAACCGACGCGAATATTGCGGGCTTCGACGGTGCCGGAACCGGTGAGGGCAGAGTCGCGATGGAACCAGCCCATGGAATAGGCGGCGACGGCGGCAATGGCGAGGAGAAGCAGGGCGATAAGGATGCGTTTGCTATTCATAGCGATGTCCTTAGAAAAACATGGGGGCCGAAAGAGCCGTCGTTAGGGATACGGGGAGCGGCTCGGAGTCGTTACGCGGGGCAAGGCCGGTCCAGAGAATCTTGAAGGCGGCGTTGATGCGTTCGAGCAAGCTGCCATCGCCGTAGAGCGACCAGATCAGCAACGTACCGAAAATGGCTTGGCGGAAGACCATTGCAATATCGGTGGGAGTGAGGTCGGAGCGGATTTCGCCGCGCTGCTGGCCGAGGGCGATCATTTCCGCGTGGATGGCAAGAACGCGTTTTTGCATATCCGCCATGGACTCGCGGACGGGTTCACTCGAGAGGAAGGCCTGGAGAAGTGCACGAATAATGGCGGGATGTTTCATCGGTTCCTGGGTCATGCGGCGACCGAGGCCCTGCAAGAATTCGGGAACGGGCTGAGTGGAACGCTTGGCGTCCTCGACAGCCTCGCGAAGCTTGGCAATTTGCATTTCACCGAAGGCGAGAAGGATATGGTCCTTGCTGGGAAAGTAGTTAAAGAACGTGCCCTTGCCGATATCAGCGGCGTTCGTGATGTCTTCGACGGCGGTTTCGGAGAAACCTTTTTTGGCGAAGAGATCGAGGGCAGCGAGGAAGATGCGTTCACGGATTTCCGCGGAGCGGCGGGAGCGGCGGTCGGGGAGGGGAGAGGTAGCCATAACGTGACCTCCATTCGTAAATGACTATCAGTCATAAATGGACGAAAGTCAAGCGGTAAAATCTAATGGCCTGTTATTCGATTGAATAGAAATAGGTTAGTTGGTTGAATGGTATCTATATAGCCAAGACGCAGTGGAAGGCGCGGGTCTGAATACCCGCCGCTGCAGGGGGATGCGGGGAGAAAGTTGGCTATACGGGCCGTGAGCAGGGCCCGCCTCAGAAGGCGGGCTCCACAGTGTGGATGAGTGAAGATGGACGCGCAAAGCGTCCGCTACAGGGACAGGTTAAGGTTCGCCGAGAATTAGATTTCTTTGCCGCTGGATTTGTTTTGCGGGGACTTTTTGTTGAGGTAGGAGATGAATTTCTGGGCGGAGGAGGGAACGGGGACGGCGCCTTTAAAGATGATGTCGGAGGCGGAGATGTCCTTCTTGTAGATCTTGTAGTTGGCGCCATTGTCGGGCCGGACGGTGGAACCGGCAAGAGAGACGCCGGCAAAGAGGCCACGAGCGCGGGAGTAGGAGAGGATTTCGGCGCGCATGGTGACGTCAGTGGAAGCTTCGGCGGTGCGACCCTTGGGGCCCGCTGCGGCGGAGGCATCGGCGCCGAGTTTCACTTTGCTGCTGAGGATGGCGCGGGCGCCGCGTTCATTCATGACAAGCAGAACGAAATCGGTGGCCTGGCCACCGATCTGGAAGCCAAAGCTGCCGCCTTCCATGGCCATCATGGTGGGGGCGCTCCATGGCCCGCGGAAGTTCTCGCCGGTACGGCAGG